>Ga0114916_1000031_pt1 | contig 172109 bp, 179 predicted proteins | sample MalvirAntarct_66_FD_83501 | JGI IMG/M metagenome (GOLD analysis project Ga0114916, IMG submission 83501) | Marine viral communities from the Global Malaspina Expedition - Malaspina viral metaG Antarct_66 | ecosystem: Environmental > Aquatic > Marine > Oceanic | place: West Anvers Island... | reverse complement strand
AATACCTACATTGGTTAGCGTTACATTTCCAGTGTTCTCTACAGTGATCGTATACGTGATCGTATCACCTAAACTTGCGCCTGCTGGGCCTACATCATTACTTATCGCTGAACTCTTCTCTGCAATAATACTTGGTGACTCTGTTGTTGTTAGTGTTGCACTGTTTTGTTCGTCAATACATAAATTGTCAGGATGTGTTATAATTACGTTATACACATTCCCACCAAGTCCTGTAACATCAGAAATTGTTAAATCAGCAGTATTTGTGCCACTATATACTCCTGTATCAGATAAATTTATTCCATTTTCTTGCCATTGATACACTATTGCACCAGAAACATCAGTAGCAGGAGGTATTGTATAATTTGGCGTAGTAGTTGGTGCGGTTCCTGTATAAGAAGTTGTGCTTGCTGCTGAAGCAACGACCGAAAAAGTCACAGGATTACCGTTAACTATAGTTTGATTTGCAGGTAAAGTAGTTACAAATACTTGAGTTGCAGTAATAACATTAGCATTTGTCCCTGTATATGCAGTTGCATAACCAGTTACTTGACCGTTAGCATCAAAACCTGTACCATCAACCGTACCATTATTATCAGCATCAGTATGGCCAGCTTCAACAACATCAAAACACCCATCATTATCACTATCAATGTCTAAATGATTAGCTATTCCGTCACCATCAGTATCTGAAAGAGAGGATTGCGGATTAACAAAATTAGTAACACAAGCAAATTCAACACTATGATATCTTGTTTGAGTTGTAAGGTTATTATTTGCTAAAACACCTAATCGAATTGTATAGTTTGAAAAATTCGTATATCTGGTAGACATATTAAGGTCTGGATTAGCATTTGATGATCCAGGAACGTTTATATTTCCTGAAGTAGCCAATATGAAATTAGTCTCATTGGTTATAGTTAAACTTGTTGGATTGTCAACAGTATAACTTATAGGATTGGCAGCTCTATTTCTTTCAAATAAGTCTGGGTTACCATCTATATCATTAAAATTAATAAACACTTCAGGGAAAACAACTGGTGTTGTTGTACCAGATTGAACAAATTGAAAATTATATTCAACATAAGCTTCTTGTCCAGAATTTAATGCAGTAATTAATGTCCCTGGTTTAAAATAGGTAGGATTTGAAGAGTTATCATCTAAAATATCTACACCACAATTTACAAAAGACACTAAAGTAACTAAAGCATCTACTCCTGCAGTTACATTAGAAAATCTAAAAGTCTCTCCTTGTAAAAAAGTAGAAGAATTTCCATCACCTGTTGAAGGTTCTTCTGTGAATGGTCCTGTAAAATCAAAACTTGTTTCTCCTCCACAAGCTGGTTGAGAGCCTGAGGTACTAAAAAATTCATCAGTATCTAAAATTCCATCATTATCATCATCTAAATCACAACCATCAGGAATTGAATCATTATCATTATCTGCTGTATCATCAAACCCTTCACACTGATCAGCAGAATTTATAACGCCATCTCCGTCACAATCATTTGTAGGAAAATCTAAACATGCTCCTACTACAATGGTTACTACAGCTGTATCACAAATTGAGTTATCAGCAGTTAAACAAATTTGATAAGTAACATTATAGGTTCCTGGTGTTGTACCGGCAGGAACATTTATTGTTCCATCGGTATTTATAGTAACACCTGTTAAACCTCCATCTAGAGTTATATTTATATTATCATCAATATTAGCGTCTGTGGCTGTTGAACCGTTTGCATCATCGACACCATTACCATTATTGGCAAATACGCTAGTTGTTGTAGCTCCAGTAGCAGGATTAATTGGTGTCCCTGAAAAATCATCATCATTAGCAGTTATTGTTAAAGCTGGTGCAGAAACACAAAAATCAATATCTGGAATTTCATCACAATCTAATGAAGTAATATCTGGTGGATCTGAAACACCAGTTCCTAAATTCCCTTCTAGTGTATGACCAACAAAGCAAGGTGAAGCATTTCCATCAATCTGAATTAAAGTATAGTGTCCAGACATTTCTAGATATGAAGCAAAATCTGTCCCAACAGTAAATCCAGATGGCACAATAGGAAGTAATTGATCTGCAGCAGCAGCATTTGACAACATATTAAATGAGTTATCTCCCCATAAATACGGTGTCCCATCAGTGGTTATTGCTCCAATTCCTCCATGCCCATTTGAATTATCTGCAGCATCAATAAAATGAACATTAGTTAAATTTCCTGTGTCTGTTGGATTTCTCACTATTACCCAACTAGTTTGATCTGTTTGACTACCAATACCTAATCTACCATCCTCTCCCTCTCCTAAAGAATAAATTAAACCACTAGGGCTTAAAGCAAAATAACTAGGGTCTGCTTCTGTTGTTAAACTAATCATTGAAGGCACTACTCCAGGAAATGGAGAAGTCATTAAAACGGGAGTTGAACTTGATGTTGTACCTGTTCCGTTACCTAAATATATAGTTCCTCCCCAAGTATAAAAATCTCCAGTTGTAGTATATGCAAAAACTGCATCTTCAGACACTTTAATACTTTGAACGTTTGAAATTGCAGCTTGATGCCAAGCAGTATTAATCGTCGCAGACCCATCACCATATAGATTAGCATTTGAAAGCGCTCTAATATAAACATTACCACTGTTTGTAAGTATAGCTAAAATATCATTTGAAGCTTTTAACTTTCTGATATCAGCAGGTAAAACACCTATTGGCAATGTTGTTGGTTGAAATGTTGAACTTGTAGTTAATGAATTATCAATAACTTGACCTTCATTTCCCCAAACATATAAACCTGTTGTGGTTAATAAGAAACTTTGTGGATTAGATGAAAAAATTTGATCTCCTAAAGTAGCAAGTAATACAGTCCCTGTATAATTATAACCATTAGCAGGAGAAACCTCAAGTGGCGAAGTAATCTCTGCTCCTGTTGGTCCCATTGCATCACCCCAAGCAAATAGACCATTTTCAGTAAAAGCTAAAGTACAGTGATATCCAGCAATCCAAATATTATCATCATTATTGTAAGGATAAGAAGCTGTACATTGTGCATACAACTTACTTTGCGATACAAATGAAAAAACAATTACTGCTATAAAAGTTAAAATTTTAGAAAACGAGAATTGTGTAGAAATTTTCATATTATCTTATGGTAAATTTATTTTATACTGTTTATTTATAATTTAGACACTTAAATCTAAAAACACCCTACTTATAGGTTGCTTTTTTAAGTACATATATATCTTACTCACATAAACACAATACTATATTGCATCTAAATTTAAAGATGTTAATTTATTATTTATAAAAGAGAAGAAAATGCTATCAATTAATCCCTTAGTTTAAAAATTACGGAAAAACCGTAATTTCACTTAATTACAAAAATATCATCTTACTTTGAATAGATACTATCATGTACAATTAATTTGGTGAAAAACATTTTTTATCGATTAAACGCAAGAAAATTCATATTAAATATTTACTAAAACAGATTCTTTTTAGAATAGCAAAATCAAATACTCTTTTAAATTTTTAAATCACTTTTGCAAACTTATAAAAGTGATGCTATGGTTTAATTAAAAACACTACTCAACAATTACTCACATCTATAATTATATAAAATAGAACACTATGAAAACTTTATTATACCTTTTTTGAAGCTATATTTATATAAGATATATATCTTTGACAAAATTAATTTTTAATGAAATTTATAGACGAAATCAACCGAAGACGAACCTTCGGAATTATTTCACATCCAGATGCTGGAAAAACTACTCTAACTGAAAAATTATTATTATTTGGAGGCGCTATACAAGAAGCTGGCGCTGTTAAAAGTAATAAAATAAAAAAAGGAGCCACAAGTGATTTTATGGAGATTGAGCGCCAACGTGGTATCTCTGTTGCTACCTCTGTTTTAGCATTTGAGTATGATGGCATAAAAGTTAATATATTAGATACACCTGGACATAAAGACTTTGCTGAAGATACATTTAGAACCCTTACTGCTGTTGATAGTGTTATTGTTGTTATTGATGTAGCTAAAGGAGTTGAGGAACAAACTGAAAAACTCGTTGAAGTTTGTCTTATGCGTAACATACCTATGATCGTTTTCATTAATAAAATGGACAGAGAAGGTAAAGATGCTTTTGATTTATTAGATGAAGTTGAACAAAAACTTGGTCTTAAAGTAGTGCCTTTAAGTTTTCCGATAGGAATGGGTTATGAGTTTAAAGGTATCTATAACTTATGGGAAAAGAACATCAACCTATTTAGTGGTGATAGTCGAAAAAATATTGAAGAAACTATAGAGATTTCTGATTTAGAATCTCCAGAATTAAATAAGCTTATTGGTGATAAAGCTGCAAAGACTTTGCGAGAAGAAATTGAACTTGTAGAAGGCATTTATCCAGAATTTGATAAACAAGCCTATTTAGATGGTCATTTACAACCTGTATTTTTTGGTTCTGCACTTAATAATTTTGGGGTTAGAGAATTACTTGATTGTTTTATTGAAATTGCACCAAAACCAAGACCTAAACAAAGCGAAGAAAGACTAGTAAAACCAGATGAAACCAAATTTACTGGCTTTGTATTTAAAATACATGCTAATATGGATCCAAACCACAGAGACCGTTTAGCATTTGTAAAAATTGTATCAGGAAAATTTGAACGAAACAAACCATATCTTCATGTAAGACATGGAAAGAATCTAAAATTCTCGAGTCCAAATGCGTTTTTTGCTGAAAAGAAAGAAATAGTTGATGTATCATATCCTGGTGACATTGTTGGACTTCACGATACTGGTAATTTCAAAATTGGTGATACACTAACTGAAGGCGAAGCAATAAATTATAAAGGTGTTCCTAGTTTTTCTCCTGAACATTTTAGATATATCAATAATGCTGACCCTTTAAAATCTAAACAATTGTTTAAAGGTATTGACCAATTAATGGATGAAGGTGTAGCACAGTTATTTACACTAGAACTTAATGGAAGAAAAGTAATTGGAACAGTTGGCGCGCTACAGTATGAAGTAATTCAATACAGATTAGAGCATGAATATGGTGCCAAATGTACTTATGAAAACTTGAATGTTTTTAAGGCTTGTTGGGTAGAAGCAAAAGACATTAAAAGCGCAGAGTATAAAGAATTTTTAACTGTAAAACAACGTTATCTAGCTAAAGACAAACAAAATCAATTAGTCTTTTTAGCAGATTCGGCCTTTTCTTTACAAATGACTCAGCAAAAATATCCAAATATAACTTTTCATTTAACCTCTGAATTTTAGATACTTAGCAAAAAAAGATAAATAATTATAGTGTATTTCATCGATTTAATTAAAATATAATTGTATTTCGACGTGTTTTTATTACATTTAATCGTTTAGTTTAAGCTTTTAATTATCAAGTTCAATACATTTAATATAACATAATTAAGTTATTGTTTTGGTTTTTAACTCTTTAACCTAATTATTAAATAGATTCATAACCCCAAATTGATCTACTTATGATAACTACTGACAATGTATTCAGTAATAGTGATATTACTGTAACTTACGAACCATGTGTTTGCATCAATGCTGAGCGTTGTGCACGCGAACTTTCAAATGTATTTAGAAATTCTGTTATTCCATGGATTGACCTCGATGGTGACTCAACAGAAAAAATAATTAGACAAGTAAAAAAATGTCCTTCAGGAGCATTAAAGTTTAATTATAATAATCAAGTTGCTTAAAACAATAATTATTTAATTTAAGCTTGTTTAATGAACTTAAATATTTTTGAAAGTAAAAGACATTAAGTGATTTTATTTATTCTTTAAAACACTTTTAATTTTGGTCAATATTTTAGTCGTTATAGATTATATTTATTGATAAACAAATCACCATTTATTATCCTTATTATTCTAAATTATTTAATAAAAAAATGCCTTTGATTTCTCAAAGGCATTTTTTTATTTTAAGCTTGACCTGTAGGTCCAAAATTTAAAGGAATTGGAGGTTGCTCGTAATCCTTAATCTCGCCATGTGCCTTTTCAAATCGATGCACATTTTCGCTTAATGCTTTTACTAAACGTTTAGCATGCTGAGGCGTTAAAATTATTCTAGACTTTACTTTACTTTTTGGAGTACCAGGCATAATACTAACAAAGTCAATCACAAATTCAGAAACTGAATGATTGATTATGGCTAAATTTGAATAAGTTCCTTCAGCAACTTTTTCATCTAACTCTATATTTATTTGCCCTTGTTTTGGCGTATCTTTAGTATCACTCATTTTATGATATATTTAGAAAGAAAAAGATTCCTGTTTTCACAGGAATCTTTTATCATTAGTTATAATTAAATTCAGCTTTCGCTTTCATCATTTCATCAAACTCTTCTTTAGACCCAACAATTATATTATCATAACGTCTAACACCTGTACCAGCAGGTATTCTATGTCCTACAATAACATTCTCTTTAAGTCCGTCAAGATCATCAACTTTTGCACTTACAGCAGCTTCGTTCAATACTTTTGTTGTTTCTTGGAACGATGCAGCAGAAATAAATGATTTAGTTTGTAAAGACGCTCTTGTAATACCTTGTAAAATTGGAGTAGCTGTTGCTGGTCTTGCATCTCTTGCTTCAGCTAACTTACCATCTTCTCTTCGAATTATTGAGTTTTCGTCTCTTAATTGACGCATAGTAATAATCTGACCTGGCTTCAATGTCTTAGAATCTCCTGCGTCTTCAATTACTTTCATTCCAAAGATTTTATCGTTTTCTTCAATAAAATCTGCTTTATGTGCTAATTGATCTTCAAGGAAAATTGTATCACCAGAATCAATAATTTTTACTTTACGCATCATTTGTCTTACAACAACTTCAAAGTGCTTATCATTAATTTTCACACCTTGTAAACGATATACTTCTTGTACTTCATTTACTAAGTATTGTTGTACTGCAGATGGTCCTTTAATATTTAAGATATCGTCAGGAGTTATTGAACCATCAGATAAAGGCATACCAGCTTTAACATAATCATTCTCTTGAACAAGAATCTGATTAGATAATTTAACTAAGTATTTTTTAACTTCACCTAATTTAGATTCAATAATAATCTCGCGATTACCTCTCTTTATCTTACCAAAAGAAACTACACCGTCAATCTCACTTACTACAGCTGGATTAGAAGGGTTACGTGCTTCGAACAACTCGGTTACACGTGGTAAACCTCCTGTAATATCTCCTGTTTTAGCAGACTTACGTGGTATTTTTACCAATACTTTACCTACACTAATCTTCTCACCATCATCAATCATTAAGTGGGCTCCAACTGGTAAGTTGTATGAACGTAAAGTGTTTCCTTTAGAATCTTCAATATGTAATGTTGGAATTAACTTCTTGTTTCTAGATTCAGAAATTACTTTCTCTTGGAAACCTGTTTGCTCATCTATCTCTACTTGGTAAGTTATACCTTGCTCAATATTTTCATAAGAAACTTTACCTGCAAATTCAGAAATAATTACACCATTATATGGATCCCAAGAACATATTACATCTCCTTTAGCAACTTTATCACCTGGTTTAACGTAGATGAATGATCCATAAGGAATGTTATTTGTACTTAAAGTAATACCTGTTTTAGCATCAACTAATTTCATTTCAGATGTACGAGAAATTACAACATCAACAGCTTTACCATTGCTATCGGTTCCTTTTACAACTTTTAAATCTTCAATTTCTGCTATACCATTAAACTTAACAGTTAATTTATTTTCTTCAGAAATGTTACCTGCAATACCTCCAACGTGGAATGTACGAAGTGTTAACTGCGTTCCTGGCTCACCAATAGACTGAGCAGCTACAACACCAACAGCTTCACCTCTTTGTACCATTTTACCAGTAGCTAGGTTACGACCATAACATTTAGAGCAAATACCTTGTTTAGCTTCACATGTTAATGCAGAACGAACCTCGATTGATTCTAATGCAGATTCACCAATACGTTTTGCAATATTGTCGTGAATATGCTCTCCTGCACCAACTAAAAGCTCTTCAGTCATTGGATCATAAACATCATTTAATGAAGTTCTACCAACAATTCTATCTTCTAAAGATTCTATAATCTCTTCATTTTTCTTTAATGGAGATACTTCAATACCTCTTAATGTACCACAGTCTTCACTGTATATAATTACATCTTGAGACACATCAACTAAACGACGTGTTAAGTAACCAGCATCGGCAGTTTTAAGTGCTGTATCGGCAAGACCTTTACGAGCACCATGCGTTGAGATAAAGTATTCAAGAATTGAAAGCCCTTCCTTAAAGTTAGAAAGAATTGGATTTTCAATAATCTCTCCTCCACCTGCATTAGATTTTTTAGGTTTTGCCATTAATCCACGCATACCTGTAAGCTGACGAATCTGTTCTTTAGATCCACGAGCTCCAGAATCAAGCATCATATATACCGAGTTAAACCCTTGTTGGTCTTCTCGAATACGTTTCATAGACAACTCTGTCAATTCAGCATTGGTAGATGTCCATATATCAATTACTTGGTTATAACGCTCATTATTAGTGATAAGTCCCATGTTATAGTTGGCCATAATACCATCTACTTCTTTGTTAGCACTATCAATCATGCTCTGCTTTTCAGCAGGAATAATAATATCTCCTAAGCTGAATGATAATCCACCTTGGAAAGCGAACTTATATCCTAAGTCTTTAATCTCATCAAGAAATTCTGCTGTTTCAGGAACAGAAGTTACTTTAAGAATATTACCAATAATATCACGTAACGATTTTTTAGTCAATACCTGATTGATATATCCTGCAGCAGCTGGAACTTTTTCATTAAATAACACACGTCCAACAGTTGTTGAAATAATTTGTGGTGCTAATTTTCCTTCTTCATTAAAATCTAAAGTTCTAACTTTTATTGATGCATTTAATTCAACTTTCTTCTCGTTGTAAGCAATGTTTACTTCTTCAGCAGAGTAGAATGTTAATCCTTCACCTTTTACTTTTACTTCGTCTGTTGACTTACGTTCTTTGGTCATATAATATAAACCAAGAACCATGTCTTGAGAAGGTACAGTAACTGGAGAACCATTTGCAGGGTTTAAGATATTATGAGACGCCAACATTAATAATTGAGCTTCAAGAATAGCTTCTGGTCCTAATGGTAAATGCACAGCCATCTGGTCACCATCGAAATCCGCATTAAATGCAGTACATACTAATGGGTGTAACTGTATTGCTTTTCCTTCAATTAATTTTGGTTGGAAAGCCTGAATACCTAGTCTGTGTAATGTAGGAGCACGATTTAAAAGCACTGGATGTCCTTTTAAAACATTCTCTAAAATATCCCAAACTACAGGTTCTTTTCTATCTATAATTTTCTTTGCAGATTTTACAGTCTTAACAATACCTCTTTCTATCAATTTTCTGATAATAAAAGGCTTGTATAATTCTGCTGCCATGTTTTTTGGCAATCCACATTCAAATAATTTTAATTCTGGTCCAACGACGATTACCGAACGTGCTGAATAATCGACACGCTTACCAAGTAAGTTTTGACGGAAACGACCTTGCTTACCTTTTAATGAATCTGATAATGATTTTAATGGTCTGTTAGAATCTGTTTTTACTGCAGATGCTTTACGTGTGTTATCAAATAATGAATCTACAGATTCTTGTAACATACGCTTCTCATTACGTAAAATCACTTCTGGAGCTTTGATTTCAACCAAACGCTTTAAACGATTATTACGAATAATTACTCGACGATATAAATCATTTAAGTCTGATGTAGCAAAACGACCACCATCTAAAGGCACTAACGGACGTAATTCTGGTGGAATTACTGGAATAGCCTTCATAATCATCCATTCTGGAAGATTTTCACGGTTTGCGTTAGAATCACGGAAAGCTTCAACAACTTGAAGACGTTTTAACGCTTCAGTTTTACGCTGTTTAGATGTTTCTGTGTTTGCTTTGTGGCGCAACTCATATGATAATTCACTTAAATCAATTCGTGCAAGCAAATCAATCAAGCATTCAGCTCCCATTTTTGCAACGAATTTATTTGGATCGTGATCATCTAAATATTGATTTTCTTGAGGAAGAGATTCTAGAATATTTAAGTATTCTTCTTCCGTTAGGAAATCCATTTTTTGTAATGGTTCTCCATCTACATTTTTAGCATTACCTGGTTGGATTACTACGTAACGTTCGTAGTAAATTATCATATCCAATTTTTTAGAAGGCAATCCTAATAAATAACCTATTTTGTTTGGTAATGAACGGAAATACCAAATGTGAGCTACAGGAACAACAAGATTAATGTGTCCTACTCTATCACGACGTACTTTCTTTTCAGTTACTTCAACACCACAACGATCACATACGATACCTTTGTAACGTATACGCTTATATTTACCACAAGCACATTCAAAATCCTTTACAGGACCAAAAATACGCTCACAAAATAAACCATCTCGTTCTGGTTTGTGTGTTCGATAATTAATAGTTTCAGGTTTTAAAACTTCACCACGAGATGCTGCTAAAACAGATTCTGGAGACGCTAAACCAATAGAGATTTTATTAAATCTCTGTACTGTATTTTTATCTTGTCTTTTTGCCATAATACTTTATAGTCTTCAGTTTGTATGTTTCAGTCTTTACATAAAATAAAGACTGAAACTACATACCTAAATTTATTCTTCTAATCTAATATCTAATCCTAATCCTTTCAATTCGTGCATTAATACGTTGAAAGATTCAGGTAGTCCTGGTTCTGGCATTGGCTCACCTTTTACGATTGCTTCGTAAGTTTTAGCTCTACCTATAACATCATCTGATTTTACTGTTAAGATTTCGCGTAGTGTAGCAGAAGCTCCATAGGCTTCAAGAGCCCAAACCTCCATCTCACCAAAACGCTGACCTCCAAATTGTGCTTTACCACCAAGAGGTTGTTGTGTAATAAGTGAGTAAGGTCCAATAGAACGTGCGTGCATCTTATCGTCAACCATATGTCCTAGTTTTAACATATAAATTACACCAACAGTTGCAGGTTGATCGAAACGATCTCCTGTTCCACCATCGTATAAATATGTATGTCCAAAACGTGGTATACCAGCTTCATCAGTAAACTCATTAATTTGATCTAGTGTAGCACCATCAAAAATCGGTGTTGCAAAAGTTCTATTAAGTTTTTGACCAGCCCATCCAAGAACTGTTTCATAAATCTGACCAATGTTCATACGAGAAGGTACACCAAGTGGATTTAATACAATATCAACTGGAGTTCCATCTTCTAGGAAAGGCATATCTTCTTGACGAACGATACGAGCAACAATACCTTTGTTTCCGTGACGTCCTGCCATTTTATCACCAACTTTTAATTTACGTTTTTTAGCAATGTAAACTTTAGCTAATTTGATAATTCCTGCTGGTAACTCATCACCTACAGATATTGTAAATTTCTCACGACGTAATGATCCTTGAAGATCGTTTTCTTTAATCTTATAGTTGTGAATTAAATCAGCAATAAGATTGTTTGTATGATCGTCAGTAGTCCAAGTACCTGATGTTAAATGCGTATAATCATCAACAGCGTTTAACATTTTTAAAGTGTATTTTTTACCTTTTGGAATGATTTCTTCACCAAGGTCATTAAAGATACCTTGAGCAGTTTTACCATTTACTATGTTAAATAACTTCTCGACTAAAATCGCTTTTAAATCATCAAATTTTCTGTAATAGATTGCTTCTAAAGCATCGATATCTTCTTTATCTTTTGCTCTCTTACGTTTGTCTTTTACAGCTCTTGAGAATAATTTCTTTTCAATAACCACACCATGTAATGAAGGAGAAGCTTTTAATGATGCGTCTTTTACATCACCTGCTTTATCTCCAAAAATGGCTCTTAATAATTTTTCTTCAGGTGTTGGATCAGATTCCCCTTTTGGAGTGATTTTACCAATTAAGATATCTCCAGGTTTAATCTCAGCACCAATACGAATCATACCGTTTTCATCAAGGTCTTTTGTAGCCTCCTCAGAAACGTTAGGAATATCATTAGTTAATTCTTCGTTACCTAACTTAGTGTCACGAACTTCTAATGAATACTCATCAATATGAATAGATGTAAAGATATCATCACGAACTACTTTTTCAGAAATCACAATAGCATCCTCGAAATTGTAACCTTTCCATGGCATAAATGCCACTTTCATATTACGACCAAGTGCTAATTCACCATTTTGAGTTGCATAACCTTCACACAGCACTTGTCCTTTTTTAACTTTGTCACCTTTTTCAACAATAGGTTTTAAGTTAATAGACGTACCTTGATTGGTTTTTCTGAATTTTACTAATGGATATGTTTTAGTATCACTATCAAAACTAACCATAGCTTCTTCATCAGTACGCTCATATTTGATAGTAATTTCATTTGCATCAACATACTCAATAACACCATCTCCTTCAGCATTTATTAATACTCTAGAATCTGAAGCTACTTGACGCTCTAAACCTGTTCCTACGATAGGAGCATCAACACGTAATAAAGGTACGGCTTGACGCATCATGTTAGACCCCATCAAGGCTCTATTGGCATCATCATGCTCCAAGAATGGAATTAATGATGCAGAAATAGATGCAACTTGATTAGGAGCAACGTCTGTATAGTTTGCGTTAGATGGATCAATTACTGGGAAATCTCCTTCTTGACGAGCAATAATCTTGTCTTCAATGATTTTTCCTTTGTCATCAACTCTAATATTTGCTTGAGCGATTAACTGATCTTCTTCTTCTTCAGCGCTTAAGTAAATAGGTGTATTTTTTATATCAACTACACCATTTTCTATTTTACGGTATGGTGTTTCAATGAATCCCATTCCATTAACTTTAGCATACACTGAAAGTGAAGAAATAAGACCAATGTTTGGTCCCTCTGGAGTTTCAATTGGACATAAACGACCATAATGAGTATAGTGAACGTCACGAACCTCGAATCCTGCTCTTTCACGAGATAAACCTCCTGGTCCAAGTGCTGATAAACGACGTTTGTGAGTAATCTCTGCTAATGGATTTGTTTGATCCATAAATTGAGATAATTGGTTTGTTCCAAAGAAAGAATTAATTACAGACGATAATGTCTTTGCATTAATTAAATCGATTGGTGTAAACACCTCATTATCACGAACGTTCATACGCTCACGAATAGTACGAGCCATACGAGCTAAACCAACACCAAATTGTTGAGATAATTGCTCACCAACTGTACGTACACGACGGTTAGATAAGTGATCAATATCATCAATCTCTGCTTTAGAATTGATAAGTTCGATTAAATATTTGATAATAGTAATGATATCTACTTTAGTAAGCACTTGCTTATCCATTCCAATATCAAGACCTAATTTTTTGTTCATTCTATAACGACCTACTTCACCTAAAGAGTAACGTTGGTCAGAGAAGAATAATTTGTCAATAATACCACGTGCAGTTTCTTCATCTGGCGGCTCAGCATTACGTAGTTGACGATAAATATGTTCTACAGCTTCCTTCTCCGAGTTTGTTGGATCTTTTTGAAGTGTATTATGTATAATTGCGTAGTCACCTTGCTGTGCACTTTCTTTATGCAAAAGAATTGTTTTAGCATCAGCTTCAATGATTTCTTCAATGTTGTCTTTATCTAAAATAGTATCACGATCAAGAACAATTTCGTTACGTTCAATAGATACTACCTCACCTGTATCTTCATCAACGAAATCTTCATGCCAAGTATTTAATACACGTGCAGCAAGTTTACGTCCTAATATTTTCTTTAAACCAGATTTTGAAACTTTAACTTCTTCTGCAAGGTCAAATATTTCAAGAATATCTTTATCACGCTCAAAACCAATAGCTCTGAATAACGTTGTTACAGGTAATTTTTTCTTTCTATCAATATAAGCATACATTACTTGATTGATATCTGTAGCGAATTCTATCCAAGATCCTTTAAAAGGGATAACTCTTGCAGAATATAATTTTGTTCCATTTGCGTGGAATGATTGACTAAAGAAAACTCCTGGCGATCTATGTAATTGAGAAACAACTACACGCTCTGCACCATTGATACAAAAAGTACCGCTAGGCGTCATGTAAGGAATAGTTCCTAAATATACATCTTGAACGATGGTTTCGAAGTCTTCATGTTCAGGATCTGTACAATACAGTTTTAAACGTGCTTTTAAAGGCACACTGTAAGTTAACCCTCTTTCAATACATTCTTCAATAGTATATCTTGGTGGATCAATAAAATAATCCAAAAACTCTAATACAAATTGATTACGAGTGTCTGTTATAGGGAAATTTTCCATGAAGGTGTTGTAGAGTCCTTCATTCCCTCTTTCTTCTGATTTAGTCTCTAATTGGAAAAAATCCTGGAAGGATTTTATTTGGATATCCAGAAAATCAGGATACTCCGTTCTATTTACAATAGAAGAGAAATTTAATCTTTCAGCTTTTTGTGCTAACATCGATGAACGAGATTTTGATTAAAAAAATGTTTTGTTTTTTTATGTACATTTTATATACACAAAAGGGTTTAGGTCATATTACGCTTTTGAGGCGTAATAGACCTAAACCATAATTTGTAGGTTTGGGTTAAGCTTACTTAAGCTCAACTTCAGCTCCAGCTTCTTCTAAAGATGTTTTTAAAGCTTCTGCTTCGTCTTTAGATACGCCTTCTTTGATGTTGCTTGGTGCACCATCAACTAATTCTTTAGCTTCTTTAAGTCCTAAACCAGTAAGTTCTTTTACTAATTTAACAACTGCTAATTTAGAAGCACCTGCTGCTTTAAGAACTACGTCAAATTCTGACTTTTCTTCAGCCGCTTCAGCAGCACCACCACCACCTGCAGCAACTGCAACTGCAGCAGCAGCTGGTTCGATACCATACTCATCTTTTAATATTGTAGCTAATTCGTTAACTTCTTTTACTGTTAAATTAACTAATTGTTCTGCGAAATCTTTTAAATCTGCCATTTTCTATCGTTTTTAATAATTTTAATAAAATATAATTTGTTTAAGTGCGTACTTGTTTGATTATCCTTCTTTTTCAGATAATGTTTTTACTATACCTGCTAGTTTACCACCACTCGATTTAAGAGCTGAAATAACATTTTTAGCTGGAGATTGTAACAATGCTACAATATCACCAATTAACTCTTCTTTCGATTTGATATCAACTAAAGCATCTAATTGCTCATCACCAATATATATAGCCTCTTCAATAAAAGCTCCTTTAAGCAAAGGCTTATCAGATTTTTTACGGAATGCTTTTATAACTTTAGCTGGAGCATTTCCTGTTTCAGAATACATTACAGAAGTATTTCCTTTTAAAGTTTTTGGAAGATCTCCAAAATCTTTATCAGAAGCTTCCATAGCTTTTTCCAATAATGTGTTTTTTACGACTGCTAGTTTTATGTTTGCTTTAAAACAAGCACGACGTAAGTCTGAAGTGTTACCTGCATCTAATCCAGATATATCTGTTAAATATATATGTGCATTATCTGCTAATTGAGCAGTTAACTCTTCAATAACTTGTGATTTTTCTTCTCTTGTCATAATATTAAAGTTTAACTACTAACCTATTTTAGTATCAATTGATATACTTGGACTCATTGTGCTTGACATGTAAATACTTTTCATATAAACACCTTTAGCTGCTGTAGGCTTCAATTTCATTAAAGTAGTTAACAACTCATTTGCGTTATCCTTCAATTTATCAGCACTAAAAGATGCTTTTCCAATTGGAGCATGAACAATTCCTGTTTTGTCAACTTTAAAATCAATTTTACCAGCTTTAACTTCTGCAACTGCTTTAGCAACATCCATAGTAACTGTACCTGTTTTTGGATTTGGCATTAAACCTCTAGGACCTAACACTCTACCTAATGGACCTAGTTTACCCATAATAGCTGGCATAGTAACGATAACGTCAACATCTGTCCAACCATTTTTGATTTTTTCTAGATACTCATCTAAACCTACGTAATCAGCTCCAGCATCTTTAGCTTCCTGTTCTTTGTCAGGTGTTACTAATGCTAAAACTTTCATATCTTTTCCTGTTCCGTGAGGTAAAGAAACAACACCTCTTACCATTTGATTTGCTTTACGAGGATCTACTCCTAGTCTAACTGCAATATCTACAGATGCATCAAATTTTGTGTAAGTGATTTCTTTTAATAATGTTGAAGCTTCTTCAAGAGAATAAATTTTGTTTTTATCAACTTTAGCTCTTGCCTCTTTTTGCTTTTTTGTTAATCTTGCCATTTCAGAAATTTTTTAGTTTGGTTTAGTACCAGTTACAGTGATTCCCATTGATCTTGCTGTACCAGCAACCATATTCATAGCAGAGTCCATAGTAAATGCATTTAAATCTTGCATTTTATCTTCTGCTATTGCTTTCACTTGTTCCCAAGTTACTTTTGCTACTTTCTTTCTGTTCGGTTCTCCAGATCCTTTTTTTACTTTGGCCGCTTCCAATAATTGTACTGCAGCTGGTGGAGTTTTTATTACAAAATCAAAGGATTTGTCTTTAAACACAGAAATAACAACTGGTAATACTTTACCAGGTTTATCTTGTGTTCTAGCATTAAACTGCTTACAAAATTCCATGATATTAACTCCAGCAGCTCCTAAAGCGGGTCCTACCGGTGGCGATGGATTCGCTGCACCTCCCCGAACTTGTAGCTTAACTACTTTACTTAATTCTTTTGCCATTTTAAAAATTTTAGTCGTACATCTTTTAATGGAAGCCAAAAGACATACTATCTATGTATGTAACAATTATTAAACTTTTTCTACCTGCATATAGCTTAACTCTAATGGTGTTTTTCTTCCGAAAATCTTAACCATTACTTCTAGCTTACGCTTTTCTTCATTTATTTTTTCGATTGTACCATCAAATCCGTTGAATGGTCCATCGATTACTTTTACAGTTTCTCCTATTGTAAATGGAATAGCCACATTTGCATCTGCATCTACAGTTAATTCATCTACTTTACCTAACATTCTGTTTACTTCAGACTGTCTTAATGGCACTGGGTCTCCGCCTTTTGTTTCACCTAAAAATCCAATAACATTTGTTATTGATTTTATGATATGTGGAATTTCTCCACTTAAATTAGCTTGAATCATAATATAACCTGGGAAATAAACTTTTTCTTTGTTTATTTTCTTACCGTTACGAATTTGAATCACTTTTTCTGTTGGAACTAATACTTGATCTACAAAATCTTCAAGACCTAAGCGAGCAATTTCATTCTCTATATAGGCTTTAATTTTGTTTTCCTGACCACTTACAGCTCTAACAACGTACCATTTTTTATTTCCACTTGTCTCAGACATCCTCTAATTTTATTTTTTTAGTTAATCCAGCTAAAATATGCCTTAATAACTTTACTAAAAACAGTATCAACTCCCCAAATTGCGAGTGAAAATATAATTGAAAAAACAGCCACTAAAATGGTTAAACTTTGTGCTTCTGACCATGTTGGCCATGACACATTGTTTTTTAATTCCCCAAATGATTCTTTAACGTAATTTACAAATCCTGCCATTGTTCTTTTTGTATTTATACACCAGCTAAAGCTTAGTGTAGACTTTTCGTCTTATTTTATTTAGATTGTATTTAATTTACAATCACAACTACTATGCACGGGTTGAGAGGCTCGAACTCCCGACACCTGGTTTTGGAGACCAGTGCTCTACCAACTGAGCTAAACCCGTAAATATAAATCAAGGCGTCTTGAAAAATCAAGACACCTTAACTTATATATAGATTATATAATTAGTCTAAAATTTCAGTTACCTGACCTGCACCAACTGTACGACCACCTTCACGTATTGCGAAACGTAAACCAACGTTCATTGCAATTTTTTGAATAAGTTCTACAGTAATAGTAAGGTTGTCTCCTGGCATAACCATCTCAACTCCTGAAGGTAAAGCAATATTACCTGTTACATCCGTTGTACGAACGTAGAATTGTGGACGATAGTTATTATGGAATGGAGTGTGACGTCCACCTTCTTCTTTTTTAAGGATATACACCTCAGCTTTAAATTTAGCGTGTGGAGTTACTGATCCCGGCTTAACGATAACCATACCTCTAGAAATTTGAGTTTTCTCAATACCTCTTAATAAGATACCTGCGTTATCTCCAGCTTCACCTCTATCAAGGATTTGACGGAACATCTCAATACCAGTAATAGTAGAAGTTAATTTCTCAGCTCCCATACCAATGATTTCAACTGGATCTCCAGTTTTAGCAATACCTGTTTCAATACGACCAGTAGCAACAGTTCCACGACCAGTAATAGAGAATACGTCTTCGATAGGCATTAAGAAAGGCTTATCAACTTCACGTAAAGGCTCTTCAATCCAAGAATCTACAGATTCCATTAATTGTAATACTGTATCAACCCATTTTTGCTCACCGTTAAGTGCACCTAAAGCTGAACCAGCAATAACTGGACCATTATCTCCATCATACTCATAGAAACTTAATAAGTCTCTAATTTCCATTTCTACTAATTCTAATAACTCTTCATCATCAACCATATCCACTTTATTCATGAATACAACAATACGAGGAATACCTACTTGACGTCCTAAAAGGATGTGCTCACGAGTTTGTGGCATTGGACCATCAGTAGCCGCAACCACAAGAATAGCACCATCCATTTGAGCAGCACCAGTAACCATGTTCTTTACGTAATCCGCGTGACCTGGACAGTCAACGTGAGCATAGTGACGATTAGCTGTTGCATATTCTACGTGTGAAGTATTAATTGTAATACCTCTTTCTTTTTCCTCTGGTGCGTTATCAATTTGATCGAATGATTTTGCTTCTGAAAAACCTGCATCAGCTAATACTTTAGTAATAGCAGCAGTTAAAGTTGTTTTACCGTGATCTACGTGTCCAATAGTACCTATGTTAAGGTGTGGTTTTGAACGATCGAAAGTTGCCTTTGCCATGTTTAATTTATTTAATCTTAATTTATATTAGTGTTCAAAAATTTAATTTTCTTATTTTAATGAGCCAATGACGAGAATTGAACTCGTGACCTCTTCCTTACCAAGGAAACGCTCTACCCCTGAGCTACACCGGCTTTTAAGGTTTTGACAATAAAGCTCTGTTAAAAAACAAGAAACTTTAAAACGTTAAACGTTAACTCAAAGTTTTAAGAGCGGGAGACCGGGTTCGAACCGGCGACATTCAGCTTGGAAGGCTGACGCTCTACCAACTGAGCTACTCCCGCAATTTTTATGAAATTCATATTAATAGAATTTCAAATTTCAAGATTTTAATGATCTTTATTTTGGATTAGTGTATCTAACTTACTAATCTTGTTCGAATACAATCGAACTTTTTGTGGGGAGAGCAGGATTCGAACCTGCGAAGACGTAGTCAGCAGATTTACAGTCTGCCCTCGTTGGCCGCTTGAGTATCTCCCCAATTTTTCAAAATTTCAATTTATTTACTTTAAAAATTCAATACTAAAATTGAATTTAAAAAGAGCCGATAGAGGGACTCGAACCCACGACCTGCTGATTACAAATCAGCTGCTCTAGCCAGCTGAGCTACATCGGCTTTTTGCTGCTTTTTTCACAATAAAAAAGCCCGCTATTTCTAACGGACTGCAAATGTAAAGATTTATTTATTTATTCAAAACATTTTTTGAAAAATTTTTATCATAAATGTGTTCTTAATTTTTCTTTTCGCTTTTTTAACTGTCTTTCAAGCGATGCAATTGCCATATCTGTGCCTTCTTCAAAGGTTTTACATTGCTTTTTTACAACAAAGCTATCTCCTGGCACACTTACTCTTGCTTCAAATATTTTATTTTCTTTATCGCTTGTATTTTCAACTTTTAAATACACATCAGATTGAATCACTTTATCATAAAACAAATCTAGTTTGTCCATGCGTTTTTGAATAAAATCAATCAACTTCTTGTCTGCATTAAAATTTACTGATTGTGTGTTAACTTTCATACTTCTCTTTTTTTGGTTAGACAATTATTCTTTCTTACTTCTTGGATGTGCATTTGAATACACTTTTTTTAACTCTGCTATACTATTATGAGTATAAACTTGAGTAGCTGCTAGACTTGAATGCCCAAGAAGTTCTTTTACAGCATTTAAATTTGCGCCTTGATTAAGTAAATGAGTTGCAAATGAGTGCCTTAATATATGCGGACTCCGCTTTACTTTAGAAGATGCCTTACTAAAATAATCATTTATAATTCTGTATACAAGTGTTTCATAAATTTTTAACCCTTTTTTAGTTAAAAAAAGGTACTGCTCGTCTTGTATTGTTTCTAACTCATTTCTAATCAATAAGTACTCTTTTGCAGTTTCAACTACTGAACTAATTAACGGAATGAATCGTTCTTTATTTCTCTTACCTAATACCTTTAACGTTTTATTAGCCAAATCTATATGCGAGAGTTTAATTTGTACTAATTCAATACGTCTAATTCCTGTTGCATAAAATAGTTCGACAATTAACCTGTTTCGCAATCCTTTAAAATCTGTTTCCTTTTCTAAATCAGATATCACAGTTTTTAATTCGTCTTCAGAAAAAGGTATTTGTACCTTTTTATTTGTCTTTAACGCTTTATGCTTTACTAATGGGTTTATACTAATAGATTCGGTTTTTAATAAAAATTTATAGTATGAGTTTAATGACGATACTTTTCTGTTTATTGTCCTATTAGTTATACCATCTTCAACTAAATTAACTATCCAGCTTCTTATTTGAGAATAGTTAACGTCATTTATAGTATTGGAATCGTATTGTTTTAATATAAACTCTGAAAAATTTTCTAAATCAGTTTGGTATGCCTTTACAGTTAATGCTGAATAGTTTTTTTCGTGAAGTAAATATTCTGTAAACTGTTTAAAGGTCATTGTGTAGGTGTGCTTTATATATTTAAAGATATAACATATAAATAAAATTTACCTTAATATATAGTTAAAAAAAATTCCTGCAGTTGCAGGAATTTTTATATGACTTGAAAACTATTTATACGCTTTCTTGATCTCTTAAACGTTGAATGTATTGCGCTTTTTGAATTTGTGCTCTACGTTCTACTGAAGGTTTAGTAAATTGCTTACGAGTTTGCAATTGACGTTTTGCACCAGTTTTGTCAAACTTACGTTTGAAACGCTTTAGCGCTCTATCTATATTTTCTCCTTCTTTAATTGGTATTATTAACATAGTATCTTAACCTCCTCTCTTTTAGAATTTTTAAGGATGCAAATATAAAAAGTAATTAATAATGTACAATTAAAAAATTAAATTTATTTGAATGACCACTCTTTAATTTTTTTTATATTCTTATTCAATTGAAAAACATCAACTGGATAGTACTCCAAAGTGTCTTTTTGAAAATAGGTTTTATAAATACCTTTTAACTCTCTTTTTCTGGTTTTAATATTAAACTTAACAGAATCAATTTGAAATAAAACCTCCTTCATAAATTGTGAACAATAAAGTTTTGATGAATCTTTTAAGGTAAAATATTTATCAAATTTAATATTCAGCGACTCATATTCTTTTAGTATCTCAGATAAATGCTTTGTAGGTGATGAGTCTAACTCTATCTTCCAAAGACTTGCGCTGCTTATTTTTTCTTCTTCTAAATCAAAAAAATCTTCAATGCTTTGCTTCCTAAAATCGGATAGATTGTCTTTAAAATCGGACACATTATAAACAAACCAATTATTTTTATCAAACAATAATAACCCAACATGAGAACTTAGCGTGTCTTTAATATTGAAATCTCTTGCAAAAAAACCTTGTTTAGTATCTGTCCCTCTAAAGACAATATAAATATCGTCTTGCTTAAGCTTAATCTCACTCCAAAAGTTCTTTTTATTACTATTACAACTTAATAAATAAAACAGGCAAATTGCAACATAAATTATATTCTTTCTCAATTTGCCTGTTTTTATTAAAGCGATAATCCTAGACCAATTTGAAACATATAAGTGTCTTTAAGCATAAATTCTTGAACTGAACTTTTGTAACTATTTATTAAATCACTTTTAGTTTTAATACCAAAGCTCATATTATATTTCTCATTATTGAACTTATATTTTGCTCCAAAAGAACCTTGAACACCAAAATTAAAACCTAATCCTTTTTCAGACTCATCAAAATCTGCTAACAATATTTCACTTTTAGACTTTAAAAGATATGAACCATAAATACCTAAATCAGCAAACAAAGCAAATCTAGAAGGCTTATCATAAAATAACCTATAACTTACAGGGATATTTAAATAGCTATTCTTTATAAATACTTGTTGATTTGAGGCATTATAAAAATCTGCTCTTGCATTTTCAAATCCTAAACCAACAATTAAGGAAGATTTTTCGTTTAACAAAAACTCTTTCCCAACAAAAACACCTTCAATTGTTGTAGCAATTTTAAAGTTGTCTTTAGCTTCTAAAGTAGCAAAACCAATATCTGCTGTTATAATCCAATCACCATTACTTGTTGAATTTTGAACATCTTGAGAATATATGTTTGAATATATCAATATAAATAAAACAAATGTTAAAAATCTCTTCATTTTTTTAAATTTTAGTTTTTCGCAAGATGATTAACAAACATACCAATAAAAAATCCAGCTACCATTCCTAATGGATTCGAAAAGACAAATCCTCCCACTATTGCTCCCACAATACCAGATGTAAAACCATCCCAGAATCTACCTTGTTCAGAAGTAGGCATCATACTTATTTCCTTTGCATAAGTATTTGCAAGAACCAAAACTTCCTTTTCAATTCCATTTAAATTCTCATATTCCGGGCTTTCTTGTAAATCTGCAATCCATCCGCCTTCTATGATTTCGCTAATCTTAAGCTTTGTAAAGTTTTCAAGATTAAGATCTTCCAATACATACATATAACCAAATTCAATTAAATCTTCATTCTTATCCATTATTTCTTCAACCATACTTAAAGTGATAAAACCTTCTTCGTATCCAGCCAAAACGGCATATTCATCAATCGACTCTTGAGTTAATTCTATCCCATTGATTGATCTGTTTTGAAAGGAACTTACAGCATAATTATTTATTTTATCTTGCAAATTAGCCATCTTCATAGCAATTCCCTCATATTTTTTTGCGATTTTATTGTAAGATGAATTTTCTTCGCTTATTGATTGCTGTTCATTAGAACATGATACAATGATTGGAATAAAAAACACATAAGTTAAAAAAATAGCAACCATTTTTTTGTTTGTTTAATTGTTTTCATATTAAAGAATTTAGTGTTAATACTGTATTAAAAGTATGTCAGAAAACTCCAAAAAAAAAAATCAAAATATTCAATTAACAAAAAATTAACACTTGTTAACTACTAGTAACCTGCATGTTACGGAAAAACCGTAATATTGATAATACTTTTTTTAGGAGTTTTTTTGCAAAAAAGATTGAGGTTTTGTTGGAGCTCTTTACCAAAGGTAAAAGCGACTGCCGAAAGCTTGGTGCTACTTTGTAGCATTTGCCAAAATTATTTTAGTCTTTATACAAAGAAGATCGTTTTGTTAAATCTTGTATAAGCTGTTCATCTTCTTCGCTTTCCAACAGCGTATTATAATTCCTCCAAAATTCTTTGTTATATGGTTTAACAGAAAATATATCAGGATCCCAAGGTCTAGATAAAGCTTCACTTATTTTTTCTGAATCTAGAATAATTTCAGTAAATAATACTTCTTGAACTGTATAATAATAGCGCTCACTTTTATCATATTGTGAGTCATCTTCACCCATTTTTGTAGGTTTAAAACCTACATTTACAAGTTTTGGCGTTTCGTAGTAAATGTAATTTGGATACATCTTACCTTCAAATTCCATATAGTTAATAACTAACTTATGATTTATCTGTGTATCAAAAAGTGCCTTACTCCTATTTTTTTGAGCGTCTGATTTTGCTATTAATTGGTACTCTATTTTTTTGATGGCATAGGTATCCCAATAAATATATATCCAACCATTAGCTACATAACCATCATTAAAAATACCTTTGGTTTCTAGATTAATAAAATCAGTACTTTCAGATATTTTAATTTTATAGATTTTTCTATCGTTATCTACTAAAACAGTATCTAACTCAAAATGATGATTATCTAAAATATTTTCACCGAAAAGTGATTTTGAATTTGTAGAGTTTCTAACCAAGTTAAGCTTTCCTTGAAATAAATTTTGTAAACCATTAACTCTTGTATCGTTCCATTTTATGGCTTTTACTAAAGATGATGTTTGAATGGTGTCTCGTCTTAAGTTTCTAGCTTGTAAATTTCTTTTATTTCCTTTTTGTTGGAGATAAGCTGTATATGTTAGTAGGCTATCTACATCTCTTAAGTCATAACTTTTACGAACTTGGTCGACATTAATTTTTAAATTCTCTGCAGAATTTGAACTATAACCTGAATCGTATAAGGTAATAGCACTTTCAATTAGCCACTTAAATTCTTTCTTATTACGTTCTTTATGACGTAAGAATCCTTTTTGCAAATAGGAAGAATCTGGCATATTTCGTGGCAATCTTTCAATTGCACGTAATACAATATCATTACCTGTTTTTGGTCTGGTTTCGGCAACAAGTACAATTTCATCTAAAGATGCAATATCTTCTTCTAAATAAATTTCTAAAGAATTATCAAATTCATTAACTGGAGTTTTAAAACTTTTATAACCTATTGATGAAATAATAAGTGTATCGTTTTTAAACTCATTTGGCACAAGCAATACAAACTTTCCGTCTGAATTACTTACTGTACCAATGGTTGTGTTTTTAACATAAATACTTGCGCTTTCTATAGGAAGTAGAGTGCCAAAATCAACAATTTTATTTTTAAGTTCTGTTTGAGAACATACAGAAAAACAAAATAATGATACTGATAAGGTTAAAACGTATTTGAGGCAATTGACTTTCATATGCAGTCGTATTAAATTAAGTTGCTGGCTTATAATCTTTTTTATCTATTACCATTTTAGCGATGATTTCGCGAAGTATCTCAGAAGTCCCTCCGCCTATTGGTCCTAGCCTGCTATCTCGCAATAAACGTGCCAACGGATAATCTTCCATATAACCATAACCGCCTAAAAATTGCAAACAACCATAAATTACTTCATCAGCCATTTTAGTAGATTGTAGCTTAGACATTGTAGCCTCTTTTACCACATACTCACCTTTATTAAGTCTGTATGCAACTGAGTAATTAAACTCTTTGCATATTTCCATTTCTGTATAAAAATCTGCTACTTTATGACGTAAAGCTTGGAATTTATCTATTGTTTTTCCAAAAGCAGTACGCTCTGACATATATTGTAATGCATACTCTAAAGCAAACTCTGCACGGGCATGAGCATTAATACCCATAATAAGTCGCTCCAGTGCAAAATGTTGCATAATGTAAGGAAATCCTTTACCTTCTTCTCCCATTAATTGATTAGCAGGAACCACTACATTATCGAATGCAATTTCACCAGTGTCTGATGCTCTCCAACCTAATTTATCTAGTTTGGTTGCAGAAACTCCTTTAGTATCTCTATCTAAAATAAAAATACTCATTCCATGATGTCCTGCATCTGGATTAGTTTTGGCTGCAACTACTAGGTAATCGCTATAAATTCCGTTTGTAATAAATGTTTTAGAACCATTCAGCACATAAGTATCTCCCTTTTTTTCAGCAGTAGTTCGCATTCCTGCAACATCACTACCTCCAAAAGGCTCTGTAATACATAAACATCCTATTTTATCTCCTGTAATACTAGGTGTTAAATATTTTTCTTTAATCTCATGATTTCCTTCTTTATTAACGTGAGTCATTGCTAAATAGGCATGCGCCCACATTGCTGCTGCAAAACCACCAGAGTTTATTTTCTGAAGTTCTTCAAGAAAAATAACTGTATAAAAAAGATCTAGATTTAATCCTCCATATTGTTCTGGATAATTAAGCCCAAAGAATCCCATATCACCAAATTTTTTCCAAATAAAGCGTTCTATTGTTCCTGTTTTTTCCCATTTATCAATATGTGGAACGACTTCTTTCTTTAAAAAATCTTGTAAACTTTGTCTAAAAAGTTGATGTTCTTCTGTGAAGTACATGGTATTCATATATTCTTTTTTAATACTTAATTAAGGGTCAAATATAACTTAATTATCTCAATTTTTTGGATGGGAAAGTTTTTAACTTTTGTTAAATCGTCTAATGATTTGAATCCGTCACGAAGTGTACGTTGCTCAATAATATGATGAGCAATTTCATAATCGATATGCTGTATAGTTACTAATTGGTCTCTAGTAGCTTTATTAAGATTTATTTTTTGAACTTTACGAGGTGTTTTAACTGTAAATTCATTTGTGATTCGCTCTATAACCTCAGGAGAAAGTCCGTAAACATCTTGTAATTGCACATCAGCTATAAAACCTCCTACAAATTTGTTTCTAAATTTTACTATTCTGTCAGATAGTTTTACACCTACACCATTAACTTTTTGAAGCTGCAGAGCTGTTGCTGTATTCAAATCTGCTTTTTGTTCAAATGTCTTAGTTTGATATTGGTTTGAATTGTTATAATCTTTCCAATTAGATTTAGACTTAGGGTTTGTAACCCAATCTGGAAATTTAAAGTATGGCGAAATCTCACTTAACAGGGAATCTGATACTTGAGTTACATCCTGAAACTGTTGTACAGAATTAATCCACTTGTCTTGTTTTCTAAACGCTAACAACCTATCAATTTCTTCATTAGACATTCCGAGAGAGTACCCTTTGTAATCGGTTATAAAATTTGGATTAAAAGGAAATATTTTTGGTTTGCTCTTTTCTATTTCAACTAGCTTAAGTGAATCTACTTCGTGTTGAAACTTTGTCAATTCTTTTGAATTAACCTCAATATCATCAGAAGAAAAATCTATAAAGAAGTATGCACATTGAACAATAACGATAAGTGCTAACAATAAAAAAATCCCATTTCGTTGGTTTTTAGAAAACACGAAATGGGATTTAAATGCACTCATTTTTATATATTACATATGTTTTGTGATATCTTCAGCTCCATCTTGAATTGCTTCTTTTTTAATAGAAATAGCTGTAAGATAACGTTTCATCTCTTGTCTTACTTTAGGGAATAAGAAGAATAATCCTATCATGTTAGGGAATACTAATGCCAAAATCATTGCATCAGAGAACTTAATAACAGCGTCTAATGTTGCAGCAGCACCAATAACAACAAATAATAAGAATAAAACTTTATAAACCATATCTGCAGTTTTACCTTTCCCGAATAAGTATTTCCATGATTGTAATCCATAATAAGACCACGAAATCATTGTAGAAAAAGCAAACAATACAATAGCGATTGTTAGTACATATGAGAAGTGAGGTATAACAGAATCAAAAGCCATAGATGTTAAATCAACACCATTAATAGTCTGTCCGTTAGAATTTAAAATTACACTACTTCCATGCTCTGCAGTATAATTAAATACTGATTGCGCATCTGTTCCGTTAATGTTAAAGAATATAATAACTAAAGCTGTCATAGTACATATTACTACGGTATCAATAAATGGCTCTAAAAGTGCCACAACACCTTCAGATGCAGGATATTTTGTACGTACAGCAGAGTGAGCAATTGCAGCAGAACCTGCTCCAGCTTCGTTTGAAAATGCAGCTCTTTGGAAACCAACAATCAATACACCAACAAGACCTCCAAGTCCAGCCATAGGTGTAAATGCTCCATCAATAATTAAAGAGAACGCAAAACCTATATCGCTGAAGTTAGCAAATATGATAATTAATGATGCTAAAATGTATAGACCTGCCATGAATGGTACAATCTTTTCTGTAATTTTTGCAATACGTTTAATACCACCAATAATCACTATACCAACTAAAACAGCTAGAACAATTCCAATAATAACTCCATTAGAACCTCCACTTAAACCTAATAGTGTGCTAATTTGAACAGCTGCTTGGTTAGACTGGAAAGCATTACCACCACCAAAAGAAGCTCCTACACATAGTATAGCAAATAAAACTCCTAGTATTTTACCAAAAGTTCCAAAGCCCATTTCTTTTAAACCTTTAGACAGGTAATACATTGGTCCACCATAAACAGTGCCATCTGGTCCAACATCTCTATATTTTACACCAAGTGTACACTCAACAAATTTTGTTGACATCCCTAAAAGACCACAAACAATCATCCAAAATGTAGCTCCTGGACCACCAAGTCCGATTGCTACAGCAACACCAGCAATATTTCCTAAACCTACAGTTCCAGAAACAGCAGTAGCTAAAGCTTGGAAGTGTGATACCTCTCCATGTGCACTTTCGTCACGAATAGTATCAGGAATATCTTCAATCGCTAAAGCTTCGTCATTATTGTAAAGTTTATCAACACCATGCTTTTCGATATCTACATAGCGTCCTCTAACAGTATTAATTGCAGTTTTAAACTTTGTAATACTTGGGAATTTAAAATATACAGTAAAAAATGTTGCACCTACAACTAATAAAATTACAACAAAAGGAATATTATACTCACCAATAGGCACTCTGGTTAAAACAAATCCTTCCCACCAAGTGGCAATAGGCATAAAAGCATCGTTAACTTTTTCGTCTAGACCTTTGTCTTGAGCAAAAGTGATAATAGGTAATAAAACAGTAAGAACTGTAAGAAGATATTTCTTCATGAGTAAATTAGTATTAGTTAGTTATTTTGTGTTTTTGTAAAAAACTGTGACAAGATGCTAAAAAAAATTGATTTTTTAAAACATCTGTTGTTAAAAAGCTTGTTTTTGCTCTTTTATATATTGTATAATGAATTTAATTTTTGAATCTGCTCTGGTTGCCCTAAAACAATAATTTTAGAGTTAGGTAATAGTTTTATTCCTGCATCAGGATTTACAACATATTCACCATTACCATTTTTATAGCCTATGACTGTACATCCTGTTTTTTTTCGTAAATCTAAATCTCTTATAGTTTTTACTTCATCAGTATTATATAATTTTTCTGTTGATATTTCTTCAATATTAATGTTTGCTTGACCTACAATTGATAGATTGTCTATAAACTCAATTAAATCTGGAACAACAACCAATGATGCCATATGGTCGCCTCCAATTTTATCTGGTAAAATCACATTATTAGCACCAGCTAGCTTTAATTTTTTATACGATGTTTCTTGAGAAGCTCTACTTATTATGCGTAATTTACTATTAATCTGCCTCGCAGATAGCACAACAAATAAATTATCAGCATCATCTGGCAAAGCACAGATTAAAGTTCTTGCTCTATCTATTCCAGCTTTAAATAGGGTTTCATCATCATTAGCATTTCCAACAACAAAAGGCATAGTTTCACTTTGATCCTTTTCGGCTATCTCCTTATCATTTTCAATGACAACAAATGGCTTTTTATAGGCTAATAATTTTGAAGCTGCTTGTTTTCCATTTCTACCATATCCGCAAATTATAATATGGTTATTAAGACTATCAATTTTTTTTTGCATCTTTTTGAGTTTAAGTTCTTCAATATCATTTTTACTTAAAATATATTCTGTTATAATTGATAACGCATAACCTACAATTATTACACTTGCTAAAATAAGAAAGGTTGTAAATATTTTGGCCACATCATCAAGTGGCTGTACTTCACCAAACCCTACAGTTGTTATCGTAATTACAGTCATGTAAATAGCATCTATCCATGTATAGTTAGACATGATTCTAAATCCTAAAACACCAATAAATAGCAAGAGTAGTAACAATGCAATTGCCATATATATTTTGGTCCTAAAAAGTTTTATTATCGGGTTAGCCATAGATTATAAATCAAATACTGAAGAGCGTTTTGTGTATAATAAATCTTTAATTCGCATCCAAAATGCTATAAATAAATACAAAGCAAAACCAAAGCCTAAGGTTACAAAGGTTAGATACATAAATGATGTTCTTACCACCTTAGCTCTAATCCCTAAACGTTCTGCAATACGCTGACACACATAGTACCCATGCTTTTGAAAATAGAGTAATGGTTTATAAAACAAATTCATTTGGTAGTTGCTATTATTTTTTAATCAATGTAATTCGCTAATAAAGTTTGAATAAGTTTTAGCTCATTTCATGCTGCAATGTACTAATTTATTTAGTGATTAACGAATTCCCAATAGCACATTGTAAACATTTATTCTTATCACAATATTCGGCTTTTAACTGAAGTAATGCTTGCGATTGTAATGCTGATGTTGATACCTCTTTTAAATTATTAAAAGCATTAACTATGCTGTTTTTTTCAGAAGTAATATGCTGTGCAATTGTTAATATCACCTCATCATTTAATTTGCCTTTTTGTTTTGCATAGCAAAATTTTAACGGCAGAATAGTATTAATTAACAGCAAATCGATAAACGATTTGGTAAGCATTTTCTTTGATGTTTTTGAAACCTTACTAAAGGTATAATGATTTTCCCAAAACTCAGATGTTGAGATTTTAAACAAACTGTACAACTCATCAATTGTATTTGTGGCAATCACTTTTGAAAACAAATTATTATGTTTATTATACAAAATTGCCAATTGCGATAAACGAATAGTTGGAAAATTTGGAGGTCGTAATCTGAAAAACTGCAGAGGCACAACTTGTGTATTTGTTAACCCAAATTTTTGCTTTAAAAAAGCATATTCTTTTTGTAAGCCTAAGTAATAAATATCCTGTATATCATCGTTTAATAAACCTGCTTGTCCAAAAAATAAAGCTTCTAGCTGCTCTGGTTTAGATTGTAGTTTTCTTACTACAGAAAAATCGATAGACTTGGCCAAACTAAAAAAGGCTTCACCATTAACTTTAAGTCCAAAATTTTTAGCCAATAATTTAAAAAGCACAGCTTCCCAATCGTTCTTTGAAGCGATTAGCAACTCATCAATAGTTTTGGCTTTACGCTCTAAACGCTCAAAAAATAATCGCTCTAACCAATTGTTGAGTGTAAACTCTGGTATGGCAGCAAAATCGTTTTCACAATTTATCCACTTGTTTTGATTGACAAACAGCTTTTGGTAGTTATGTAATACATCTTTATTGATAAAGGTTTTAAGCTCTAAAGTTGGTATTACTGAATTGTCTTTTCTGTAAATTTCTGTATCATGCTCGTACACGACATGAAGTATTACATTATCATAAGCCGTATCTGTTTCATGGTTATGCACATACCAATCGCTAGACTTAATATGCACCTCAACATTACCAGCCCAAAGTTGTTCACCAATATTTAGTTGAGCATTAAAAAAATCTGGACCAGCATTTAGGTTGTGTTGTCCAACAGAAACAATAGACACACTATCTTTATTTGTTGTTTTTAAATGGAGTGTATTAAATTTTTTATGTTGCCAAACATAATGAAGTAACTCTTCTTGCATGAGGCTAAAAATAATAAAATTACTTAGAACTTAACAATAAAACGACTTGCAACCCTTTAAAGAAAAATCTAATTAATGTATATTCGCAGCCTATTTAAAGGTGATTGATATGCAAGACAATAAAATGCTGACTTATATAAATGAAGTAATAAAAAATATGCCAACAGACTGGTTGAATTTAACAACCCATCGATTGGATATTTATGATGAATCGTTAGCTAAAACAGAGTTTTTAGACCTGTTTGAGAATTTATATAACACCAATACTTATGATTCGTCTGCACTAAGTAAATTACCAACAGCTTACGATTATATTAGATTAGGTCATCCATTATCGAGTGTACTCGAGTGGACAATTGCTAACTTAAATAATACAAAGTCAAAAAACGTTATTAGTTTTTCATCTAAAACGACACCTATTTTGGCTGTTTTAAGAAAGAATTTATTAGAACAAAAAGACACACAAATAGTTTATACTGACCAATTACCTCCTTTTTTTGATGCCGAACTAATAAAACGTGTTTATGGTTACTCATTTGACTTAAAGCATGTTGAGAGTATCAACAATTTGCCTCAGTATAATGGAAGCACTATTTATATTTCACAACAAGATGATATCTGTAATTTTAATCTAAAATCAGAGGTTGACTTTTATATTAATACACATTCGCATTTTGGAAGTGTATTACTAGTTAATGGTACGCAGAATGAAAGCTATGTTTCCGAAATTCAGCATGTGCGACGACGAGAAACTATTGCCATGACACCAGCTAATTGTTATGCAGCCTTAAAAGTGCTTATAGATAAAACATCTTATGTTTTTAGTGATGTTAATGTTACTTCAAATAAAGCATCTGTATTAAATTCAATTGCAACTGTAACTGGCTCGTCAATAAAAGCATTAGTTGGTTCTAGCGGATTATCTATTCAGTATGCTATAATGATGGGACTTATTCATGATGCATTAGATAACCACAAAGGCAAAGCCATAAAGTTTATTGTTCCACCTAATTGTTATGGTGGTACTAATGACCAAGCAAGACGTGTTGCTGCTTGCATTGATAATGTAGAAGTGGTTGACTTACCAGTAGATGGTGATAACGATATGGTACAAAGTATTGACCAAGTTTTAAACACTATTGCTAAAGCAGATGCCATTCCTTATATCATTGCTGAAATACCAACAAACCCAAGAGTTGAAGTTCCAGACCTTATAAAATTAAAAGAGGTATTAAGCAAGGTGCGAAAAACATCAACTGGTGAGCATGCTATAGATCCAGTGTTTATATTAGATCAAACATTTTGTCCTAATGTTCAGTTTTTAGGAGATGATGATATGCTTTCATCGGTTAGAACTATTTCATATGTCAGTGGTTCTAAGTTTCCAAGTGGTGGAAAATGTACTGCTGGATACTGTGTAGCCAATAAAAAAGCGGAAACGTTGATGGCTAAAATAGAACTACACTTAAAACTTTGCGATAATGAAGCTACAACGCTACAAATGGAGATATTAGCCAAGCAATTACCATCAATGAATCAACGTATTGCTGATGCTTATACCAATACACGAGACTTTGTAAGCTTTATCAATAAAACATTACCAGACGCAAAAATTAACTTTGTCTCTGAAGCATTGGCAGCACAAGGGTTTACACCATCGGTGTTTTCATTAGATCTTCCTACTAAAGGTGCGACTGATGAAAAGAGAGAAACTTATAAAAGAGCCTTAAACCTTAAGTTAATTAATTTAATGATTACCGAAATTCCTAATGAGAGTAAGTTTTGCGTTAGTTATGGACAATTAAAAGGCTGTTATTGGACTATTCCTGCAACATCAACACAAGGCACAACTAAAGAAGGTGATAAAGACTATATTGTACGTGCAGCATTATCTCCAAATATGGATTTAGACCATCATAAAAAGGTGTTTATAAAGTTTGTTGAAAGCATTTAATACGCAACATCATTACAACCGTTTAATCTATAGTTTTAGTAAACTCACTTCATGGTGTTGCCAAACAATATGAAATAATTTTTCTTTTGTAAGTCTAAAAAAAGTTTTACATGTTTTACTTCATGACCTTAGGTTGACCTTAGGTTAACCTTAAGGAGACCTGAAGGAGACCTGAAGGCACTGTCGTTAAACGTATTTCTTTTTAATGCTAAAAACTTAGGCTTAATTTAATTATTAATATTGTTTATTTAACCAATCTATACAGTTGCACTGTACATAAACATTACTCTTTATTATAATAGATAACCTTTCCTTAAAAAGTATTCGCCTTTCCTTAAAATATATACATCTGTAAGTACAGGTTTTTAGAATTTTGCCTTATAATTTATACTAGACAAAAAATGAATACAAATCAATTTGGCAAACAAGGATGGACACCTGAAAGAATAGAGAATTTAAAAGGTAAAACATACATTATAACTGGTACTACAAGTGGTACAGGATTTGAAGCAGCAAAAATATTACTCTCAAAGGGAGCAAAAGTGGTCATGCTTAATCGAAACCAAAAAAAATCAGCAGAGACCATCGTGACTTTAAAACAAGAACTTGGTAATAATATTGATGTATCATCTATACAAATGGACTTGGCAGTACAAGCTTCTGTAAAAAAAGCAGCAGAAGAGGTACTTAAAACAGTCTCTCAAATCGATGCACTTATTTGTAACGCTGCTATTGCCCAAGTACCAAAACAAACACTTACGGTTGATGGTTTTGAAAGTCAGCTAGGTGTAAATCATTATGGTAACTTCTTATTACAAGGGCTTCTTTATCCACGTATTGAAGAATCTAAAGGACGTATAGTAACTGTAGGTAGTATGGGTTATAATTTAGGGATTAAGAACATTCAGTTTGACGACATGAACTGGGATAAGAATTACAGTCCGAATGGAGTATATAGTCAAAGTAAATTAGCTCAGATTATGAGTGTTTATGAATTGCAAGACCGATTAAAAAAAGCTGATAAAACAAATGTAAAAGTTTATGCTTGTCATCCAGGTGCATCACGAACTTCATTAATTAAAACCAACGGAAGTATGATGACTCGCTTTATTTGGCAATTAATGAAATTATCTCCTTTGGTACAATCGGCAGAAAAAGGTTCTTATCCACAATTAATGTGTGCGACTGAACCAAACCTTAACCAAAATGGATTTTATGGTCCTACAGGAAGAAATTATTGGACAGGTCCCGTTGGAGAATGTAAATTAGAACCACACGCAAAAGATAAAGTTGTGGCAGTGAAGTTGTGGGAAGCATCAGAAGAAGCCACTGGTTTAAAGTGGAATTTTTAAATTAGAAGATTAAAAAGAACGATATGGATATTTTAAAAACAGCAACAGAATGGGCAAAAGCCGAACTTTTTTCAACACCATTTTTCATTCTTTTTGGAGTGCTATTTATAGCGGCAAGTTTTGGCTTTTGGCAATTGGGAAAAACTGATATGGCAAAAGCCTACATTATTCCTTTATTAATAGCAGGCGCTTTACTAATGACTATAGGATTTGGATTATTTTTTACAAATAAATCTAGAATTGTAGCATTTGAAAAGGCATACAATAATAATGCTTCTGCCTTTGTACAATCGGAAATTGAGCGTACTGAAGCAACTTTAAAGGAATATAATAATATTGTTTTTACTGCCATTCCGTTAATTATCGCTGCCTGTGCTCTAGTTATTTTCTTTGTCAACACACCAATTTGGCGAGCGAGTATGATTACAACTATTGCTATGCTTGTTGTTATTTTATTGATAGATGGTACAGCCCATAGCAGAATTGAAGCTTATAATAAGCAATTACAATTAGTAGAAAAAAAGCACTAATTTTAAAACAATGAAAGATATTATTAAGATAGACAGCATCAACAGCATTCATAAAGCAATTGGTTTACCTAGTCCAGCACACCCACTGATTTCTGCCATTTCAACAAGAGAATTGAAGCAAAAACTACAAGTTTCGGCAGGCAAATACAGTTTCGATTTATACATAATTAGCTTAAAAGAAATTGGCACAGGTGCTTTTCAGTATGGTAGAAAATCATATGACTATCAGGATAGCAGCTTGGTATTTACTGCTCCTGGACAAGTTATGCAATTTGAGGAAGACTCAAACCAAAGAATACAAGATGGAGAAGGTTGGGATATTTTCTTTCATCCTGATTTTATTAGACACTCATCTTTAGCACATACGATTTCAGATTATACTTTTTTTGAATATGAAAACAACGAAGCCTTACATGTTTCAGACAAAGAGAAAAAAATTCTATTAGATTTTGTAACCAATATTGCTAACGAAATAGACCAAAATATTGATAAACATACCCAAGAGTTAATCATCATTAATTTAGAAAGTATTTTAAAATACAGCAAACGTTTTTATGACAGACAGTTCTATACGCGTAGTACTTATAACAAAGATTACTTAATTAAGTTTGAGAAATTCTTAAAACACTATTTCGCTTCAAACCAATTAGTAGAACATGGTTTGCCAACGGTTCAGCAATGCGGCGAAGCTCTTCATTTATCTGGCTATTATTTAAGTGATTTGTTAAAGGTTGAAACAGGAAAAACGACAAAAGAACATGTTTTGCTATTTATGGTTGAAGAAGCAAAAACCAAATTATTGAATTCAAATTCTTCAGTGAGCGAAATTGCCTACGATTTTGGTTTTGAGTATCCGCAACATTTCAGTAAAGTATTTAAATCTAAAACAGGATTTAGTCCTTCTGAATATCGAAATTTAAATTAAACAACTTATGAGAGTTATAATAACAGGATCAACAGGTATGGTTGGCAAGGGCGTTTTGCTAGAATGTATTGATGATGCAAGAGTTGAAAATATTTTATTAATCAACAGAAGTTCTATTACTATGTCTCATCCCAAAATAAAAGAAATCATACATAAAGATTTCACTGATTTTAGCACTATTCAAAATGAATTTGCAAGTTATGATGCCTGTTTTCATTGTATGGGTGTATCATCGGCAGGTATAAGTGAAGAAGCCTATTACAAACTCACGTATACCATTTCAGAGGCATTGGTAAATACAATTTACGATGCAAATCCAAATATGTTATTTACCTATGTTTCAGGTGCAGGAACAGATAGCTCCGAACAAAGTAATACGATGTGGGCACGAGTAAAAGGAAAAACCGAAAATATGATTTTAAATAAAGGTTTTAAAGACGCTTATGTTTTTAGACCTGGAGCAATTTTACCAGAACGAGGTGTAAAATCTAAAACCAAATTGTACAATTTATTCTATAGTATTACTAAACCTATATTTCCTTTATTAAAAAGAATGAAATCGGTTACAACTACTTCAAGAATTGGGCAAGCAATGATTAATTTGTATAATAACCCTCAATCCTTAAAACATCTTGAAGGCGCAGATATAAACAAAGTTGTTTTATAAAAAATGACTGGTTTACTCTATGCAAGTATTGAGTACTAATTACAAAAAACTCTGTATTTCTATTTTAAATATTAAAAAACTAAATTAGCTTAGCTGTCAATATATATTATTTAGACAACCATATTTAAACGAATTAAAAGCAAACTAAAATAAAAGCGTGTTATAGCAACATTGGTAATTATTTGAATGAAAACCACAACCCTAATCTTAATATTAATCTTCTTTTTACAAGGTTGTTCAGAAAAGAACACAAATTCTGAATTACTTGGACATTGGATTTCGACCAAAAGTGCAAATGTTGTTGAATTACAATTCTATAAGGATTCGCTAGTTTATAATACTTGGGAAAAGACAACAAAATTCCGTTGGAAAAGTGATGGGACAAAAATTTATTATACTCAATTAACGAATATAGACCCTGAATTAGAAACTGATTTTACTATGGAATATAGACTGAACTTAGAAAATGACACTCTGTTTCTGAAAAATTCTGATTCTGAATTCACAAATGAATTTATAAAAACTAAGGGACAACACAATAAATAGGCAAAAATCAACTTAGCTTAGCTGTCAATATAGATTATTTAAACCATCGGAAAATATCTTTATTGTTATTATTGTAGGAGTTCGAAGAGAGCAAAAAGATTTAAATACAGTAATCAAGATTAGAATTATGGCAAAGACAAAGACAACTTATACAGGAGAAAATGTAATAGATTTTATAAACTCATACGTTGACAACGAACAGAAAAAAGCCGATAGTTTTAGTCTAATAAAATTATTGCAAGAATGGTCTGGAGAAGAAGCCAAAATGTTTGGACCAACTATTATTGGATTTGGGAACTACCATTATAAATATGCCAGCGGACATGAAGGCGATGCTCCAGTACTTGGGTTTTCTCCGAGAAAAGCAGCGTTCTCTCTCTATGTTTATTCTCATACAGAAAAAAGTAAATTATTGTTAGCTGACCTTGGTAAATTTAAAATGGGTAAAGCCTGTATTTATGTGAAAAAACTTTCTGATATCGATATTAATATTTTACAAAAACTTAGTTTAGAATCTATTAAATATATTAGTGAGCATCATGAATGTTCTTGCAGAACCAAATAAACCAATTAGCGAAACACAGAAACAATATTAGTATAACGTCTAAAATCATTAATCCTTATTCAGTGGTTGTTGCCATTGGAGACAAAAAACTTTCAATTAAGTCTTTAGGATGATTGGTTTTAGGTATTGAGAAGTTAAACCAATGTTGTAACTCTTTATTATATCCTGCCTTATTTAAATAGTTATGTAGAGCGAGGTTTAAACCCTTTGTGTATTTAGTATGGTTAGCACCTTGTGGATCTTCGTGATATAAATCGTTTTGAGCAAATCCTTCAAAAGCAGGACCAGTTATTTGTATTCCAAACGCTTCAGGGTTTTTACCAATTGGACTATGAACGGTTGTTGTAAACAGATGCCAAAATGCCGACTGAATACAGTTTTTTTCAAACAATTGCCTTACTACTTCTAGTGAATCAATAGTTTCTTGTTCTGTTTGTGTTGGAAATCCGTACATAAGGTATGCATGCACCATGATATTGTTTTTTGAAAAATGATGCGTTACTCGCGTAACCTGAGCAATATCTACACCTTTTTTCATCTTAGCCAATAATCTGTCGGAAGCCACTTCTAAGCCTCCAGTTACAGCAATACAACCTGATGCTGCCATGAGCTTACACAATTCAAAATCGAAAGTTTTTTCGAACCTAATGTTTGTCCACCAGGTGATTTTGACATTTCTTTTTATCAATGCATTAGATAATGCTCTTAACATTTTTGGTGGTGCAGCTTCATCAACAAAATGAAACCCAGTAATTCCAGTATCCTTAACTATTTTCTCAATTTTATTAACTAAATCTTCAGCAGTTGTGTTTTGGTAATTACCAATATAATCGAGGTTTACATCACAAAACGAGCATTGTTTCCAGTAGCAACCATGCGAGATTGTTAGTTTATTCCATCTGGCATCTGTCCACATACGATGCATAGGATTAACCACATCTAAAAAGGACACATATTTATGAAAAGACAAGCCAGAATAATTAGGTGCAGGTAAATTTTTATGATGAAAAATGGTGTTCGGTATTTTGTTTTTGTACACTACTTGTTCGTTTTCCAGCACATAGGTTCTTTCCAGTTCGTTGCTATTGCTATTACCATCAATAAAACGCACTATTTTTAGTAGAGGCCCTTCGCCATCATCTAAGGTTATAAAATCTACAAATTCAAAAATTCTTGGGTCGCTAAGTGAGCGTAACTCAGTGTTACAATAGCCACCACCAAAAGCCACATAAATATCAGGAAACAGTTGTTTTATAAATTGAGCGCAACGCAAAGCAGCAAACAGGTTACCAGGAAAAGGAATGGTAAAGCACACTAGACTTGGCTTATGCGTTTCAATTTTAGCTACCAAAATATCCAGCATTTGCTCTTCAATAATAGTTGGCTGATAGCTTAAAAACTCATCTATCTGGTCGAAACTACTAGCAGAAGTAGCAATTTGTTCGGCATATTTAGTAAATGCAAAAAACTCATCGACATTAGCTTGAATAAAATCGCCAATTTCTTCAATAAAAAGCGTGGCATAATGTTTCGCTTTATCGATAATGCCAATATCTCCAGCCTCCCATTTAATATCAGTATTAACGTTTACCAATCGGTGTCCTAATGGTAAAAAATCAGGCTCTAAAATTTTATGAGCAGTTATAATATCTTGTTTTTGAAGAAACTTAATCACCACATCAACCCTAGAAATGTAAAGCGCTTTCATTTTACGCACTTTAGGATAATGATAATTCTCTAACGCATCAGCTTCCTGAAAAATAGCATGCAAAAAATCGCCAGTAAAAATGGAGGTAAACAGTTCAATACTTAAATCGGAATGTGCAACAGAAATCTCCTGTGCTTCCAAAAACCCTTTAAGATATGCAGACGCAGGATACGCTGTATTTAACTGCGTAAAAGGAGGTGTAATAAATAGGACTTTGGATTGCATTATACAAAGATAGAATTCTATACAAAGAAATTGATTGAATTTGTACTCTTTTATAAATAACAACGTATTGCTAAGGCAAAACTGCTGTTTAAGATTATTAATTGGGCAGACCTATAATTTCATTTTTAGCAGAAAAAAACTAAATTAGCATATCAATGCATATCAATTAAAACAATCTCTATTGTTGCAGTATGTGGACTATTCAAAAAAAAATAATCCATCCTGAATGAATCTGACAAAAAAACAAAAAACACTAATCATTAGAATTGCATTAGCTGTTGGAACCATCACCTCGCTATTTTTTGTTCCATGGCTATTGGTAAAAGCGTGGATACTTCCGTTACCAAACACCGTTCAAGAGCAGTTAGATGAAGCCATTGGTCATGGGTTTGATGGTATGATTGTTTATGTAGACCAAGCAGGCCAACCACCTCAGTATTATGCCTCTGGATGGCATAATAGAGAAACTAAAATTCCTGCCAAGCCAAAAGCTTTATTTAAAATTGCCAGTATTAGTAAGCTATACGATGCTGTAGCAGTTACCAAACTGGTAAGCGATGGACGCCTTTCGTTAGATAAAACCATTGCCGATTATTTACCAGAGCTGGTAGGCAGAATTGAAAATGCCGAGAACATTACTTTGCGATTAATGATACAGCATAGAAGCGGTATTCCAAATTTTACTGATAGTTATAATTTTTGGGCAGAACCAACAAAAACCTATGAAGAAAGTCTGGCTTTAATTTTGGATAAGCCAGCCAATTTTAAACCAGGTGAAGACTATGAATATTGCAATACAAATTACCTATTAATAAATAAAATAATGGATGATGTATTGGGTTATCCTAACTTTCAATTTATTAAAGAACGTATCCTTATACCACTGCAACTTAACCACACTTATGGCTCGTTAAGTGAGGTAAATATAGACGATGTAATGAGTGGTTATCATGTAGGGCATCCTTTTGATTTAAAAACCGACAACCATGGTATGGTTGCCACAGCCGAAGACGTCGGTACATTTGTAAGAGCCTTAAATGATGGCTCGTTGTTTAAGGAAGGTGAACAAGAGATATATACCTCTATTTATAAGTATGAGCATGCAGGTTGGGTACCAGGATACCAGAGTTTTGCTACATATTATAAAGACCTCAATGCTGTTGTTGTTGCCTTTTACAGTACAACCGATGCTAAGTTGTACAACTGGAACTTGTCTGAAATTATAAACAACAGGATTGTTAAACTACTAAAAAGGCAAAAAGGCTGAAAAATTACGTAGAACTACGTATTTCTTTTTTCATTTTAATAATGATTCAAAAAATATTTTTAACTTTGGACAATATTTGTCTAAAACAATTTTGACCAATGAAGACATTAGGGGACACTTTAAAATGTGCCAGAGAGGAAAAAGAATTAATACTACGAAAAGTTGCAGCTGAAGTAGATATTGACCAATCTCTGATTAGCAAATTCGAAAAAAACGAAAGAAAACCAACTATGGAACAAATAGTAAGACTTGCAAATTTCTATGGACTTCCCGAAAGTGAATTAATAATAAATTGGTATTCGGAAAAAATTGCAGACGAACTAAAATACACGGAATCTACTTCAAAAATATTAAAAGTAGCAGAAGAAAAAATTAATTATTATAAAGCTCAAGTAAATGGAAAATAAGAAAATTAAAGTTGCAGAATTATTTGCAGGAGTTGGAGGTTTTCGTCTTGGGCTTGAAAAAAATAATTACGAAATAGTTTGGAGTAATCAATGGGAACCTTCTACAAAAATGCAACACGCATCAATGGTTTATGAAGCTCGTTTTGGAAATGAAAATCATTCAAATGAAGACATTAACGAAGTTGTGACCAGAAATGTAGAAGAAATTCCAGACCACGATTTATTAGTTGGTGGTTTTCCTTGTCAAGATTATTCTGTAGCAACTACATTACATAATTCTAAAGGCCTAAAAGGAAAAAAAGGTGTTCTTTGGTGGTCAATTCATAAGATTTTAGAAAACAAAAAAAACAAACCAAAATATTTGTTTTTAGAAAATGTTGATAGACTTTTAAAATCGCCAGCAAAACAAAGAGGTCGTGATTTTGCAGTTATGCTTCAAAGTTTAAACGATTTGGGCGTTACCTAAAGGTCAGGCTTTCCGCACTCGCTTTTTTGTTCCTATCGTCTCAAAAAGAGCTCAAACAATTGCTTCAATCCCTAACGCAAAAAAAGATTCAATGAAAATTCAGGAAATATTAGAGAAATTAGATGCCGAAAAAAAATTTATTGGATTCCAACTTTCCAAAAGAAATGGATTTATTAATTCTACTTGGCTCTTGTACAAAAAAGAAAAGCATTATTACTTTTTCGACATAAACCAAAAAATAGAATTTATAGATGCTTATAAATATTCAAAATCTGAAGCGTTAATTGAGTTTGAAAAATCATATTTTGAAATTGACCTCTCTATAAATTAATCTGAAATTGGATTCTTTTATTTCTGATAATTTTTTCCAATTCTTCAATGGTTAACATTGCATAGGAAGGCGATTTCTCATTTAAACAAACGAAACAAAATCTAAATCTATCGCCTAATAATTTCCCAAAATTAAATTCATTTTCCGTTGCACCAAAAAAAAACCCTTTGGGATTTTCAGGAAGATACTTTTTTGTGGTCTTTAATTCTATAAATAAAATCTCGTCAAGATGTGTTTCAATGTAATCTTTTTCAAATGTAATTCCTTTTAATTTAGGAATATAAACCATATCAAAAGATTGTAAAAAACTATGAGGAATATTAACTCTATCCAAAAGCTCTCTTTTCATTTCCTTATCAATTTTAAAAAAACCTGTTTGTTCCTCAATAAGATAATTTATCCCTTGTTTTTCAGTAACATTATTTGATAATGTCAATTTAAATGAATGCTTTCTTGACATTAATCTTCAGATTTTAGTTCGTATTTTTTAAGTAATTCTTTTGCATTGTCAAATTTTAAAAGTTCGTCAAGAGTTAAATTGAAAGCTTTGGCAAAAATCGCCATATTGGTAAGCGAAATATTTCGTTCAGCTCTTTCTATCATTCCGATATAAGTTCTGTGAAATCCAGTTTTGTGTGATAATTGCTCTTGACTTAAGCTTTCTTGGGTTCTTAAGTAGCGTATTCTATCACCAAATTGTTTTAAAAGAAAGTTATTTATCATTGACCAAAACTATACTTATTGTATGTTTTGATCAACCTACAATGTGTATCATTCAAATATTCTTTTGCGTTAGGGATTGCAGAGGAAATCCTTTTTTTGATTTTTCTTCAAAAAAAGATTGGAACGAAAAGTCCGACCGAAGGGAGCGCCCAAATAATTATCAAAAGAGAGACTTGTTTTAAATATTATAAACTATTTACAAGTTCATAAAGAAGAATTTGAATCGAGTTCATTTTGGAAGAAAAATGCACATTTACTTTTGGTGTTTTATCTTCACGACAAAGATTCCAATTTACTTGACTATTTAATTAAGTTAGTAGACAATTGGCAATATCCAAATGAGGATTTAAAAATTATCAAAAGAGATTGGGAGCTTATTAATCAAAAAATTAAAGATGGGAAAGCTCACGAATTATCAGAAGGAGATACATTTTATCTTGGTGCTTGCACAAAAGGCTCAACAGCAATAAAATCGTTCAGAGACCAACCCAATAATAAAAAACAGGCAAAACAAAGAGCATATTCTTTAAAACAAGGATATGTCAATCACATAATTGCAAATATTGCTCAAGAAGAAACTGCGGTTTATGGAAAAATAATTGTAAGACCAGAAATTTTAGATGAAAAAAACTCTATTGAAGACATTGTATTAGCAAAGTTTACTCCATTTTATGGAATGTTTGATAAAGAAATCGAACAGTCTTTAAATCTTGACCTAAAAAAATCTTATCAATATTATCCATCTCTGACAAAAGCCATCCTTGGAGTGCAAATAAATCAAGAAATTGAGGAGTTTCAAAAAGCTGATATAGAAATTAAAGCAATAAGAGTAGAAGAGAACAACTCAATTGAACAATCTGTCTCTTTTCCTGCATTTAAATTTGAACAAATTTATGTGGAAAGTTGGAGAGAATCTGAACTAAAAGACTTAACTGAGAAAAAGTTTTTATTTGTCTTTTTTAAGAAAAATAATGGAAAATACTTTCTTGATAAAACCAAGTTTTGGAATATGCCTTTTAATGACAGAAATGAAGTTAGAAGAGTTTGGCTTAATACAAAGAAACATATTCAAAACGGAACTATTTTCAAAGATTATGCTTATAACAAAAAAGGTGAAATTAGATATTCAAAAAAAGGAAACCCTATTAGGAAAAATAATCTGCCTAAATTAAAAGATAGTAATGTTTGTCATGTAAGACCTCACGGAACTGATTCTACTTTTACATATCCATTACCTGTAGAGGATAAAAAACTTAAAACATTGGAATATAGTAAACAATGTTTTTGGTTTAATGCAAATTATGTCAGAGACGAAATATACCTAAAATAAACTTTATTTAACCAACCATAAAAAAACCTGAACTTTCGTTCAGGTTTTTTATACTTAAGTATCTATTAATTATTAGTTGACACATTATAACTGGAAGTTACTTTTTCTCCTTTAGCATCCCAATAATCCCAAGTAATTTTGTTATAGCTTAAGCTAAACTCTTCAACAATTTTACATTCTGGGTTACATTCTGCTTTTGAGCTTATACTGCTAATACGCACATTAGCTAAGGTAATTTTGTAAAGTGCCTTATTGTCTTTAGATAGTAATACCAATTCTACTTCTGGTATTACCAAACCTTTGGCACATGCCTCCATTAATTTGGGTGTCGCTTTATCAGCTGCTTTAGAGATTATAATATCTCCAAAATCTACAGAGCCTCGTCTTCTTGTTGTGCCTGTTGCAACTGGAGCTTGCTCTAACGCATTAGTAAAAGCATCAATAACTATCCAATCTGGATAACCTCTGTTTGTAGATTCGCCTTTAATATCTCCTATTTTTAAAAATCCTTTTTGTGCAATAGATATTTCACAACATAAGAGTACTAACAATCCTGTTAAAAAAATAGTTGCTTTTTTCATTTTATATAGTTTTTATAATGTTGCTATTGTGATGTTAATTTACAAAAATTAACTGATAATTAGAGTATTAGGCATGTGCTAAAACCAAAAAAACCTGAACTTGAGTTCAGGTCTTTATTTTTTATAGATACTGAAACAAGTTCAGTATGACAAGGTTATTGTTGTTGCAACATGCTACTCGTTATGGCACTTCGACTGCGCTCAGTGTGACAGTTTAGTGGTGAGATTGCTTTGTCGCATTGCTACTCGTTAAAACACTTCGACTGCGCTCAGTGTGACAAAAAGACTAGTCGATATAGCCCATTTTTTTCATCCAATCGTCATTAAACATTTTACCAACATAACGGCTACCATGGTCGTGAAATAATACTACAACCACATCGTCTTTTGTAAAGTGTTCTTTAAGTTGTAAGAGCCCTTTTATAGCTGCACCAGCACTATTACCCAAAAACATACCTTCTTGTTTTGCTAATAGCTGTGTATATACAGCAGCATCTTTATCAGTTACTTTAGTAAAGCCATCGATAATACTAAAATCGACATTTTCTGGCAATATATCTTCACCAATACCTTCGGTAACGTAAGGGTAAATTTCTTTTTCATCGAAAATACCAGTTTCGTGGTATTTTTTAAACACCGAACCATAAGTATCTATTCCCCAAACTTTAATATTAGGGTTTTGCTCTTTTAGGTATTTACCAACACCAGAAATAGTACCACCAGTACCAACACCAACCACAAAATGTGTGACTTTACCATCGGTTTGCTCCCAGATTTCTGGTCCTGTACTTTGGTAATGTGCTTTGGCATTGCTTGGGTTATCGTATTGGTTTACATACCATGAGTTTGGTACTTCGGTTGCTAATCGTTTTGATACAGAATAGTACGAACGAGGGTCTGTAGGCTCAACATCAGTTGGGCAAACTACTACTTCTGCTCCTACTGCACGAAGTATGTCCATTTTTTCTTTAGACTGCTTGTCGGACAAAACAAAAATACATTTGTAACCTTTTACAATGGCTGCTAATGCTAAACCCATTCCTGTATTTCCTGAAGTTCCTTCAATAATAGTTCCTCCTGGTTTTAGGCGACCGTCGGCTTCGGCATCTTCAATCATGGTTAATGCCATTCGGTCTTTTGTAGAGTTACCAGGATTAAAGGTTTCGTATTTTGCTAATACTAAACAAGGTAAGTCTGCTGTGAGTTTATTTATTTGTACTAAAGGTGTGTTACCTATAGTTTCTAATATGTTTTTCGCGTATTTCATTCTGTTAATTTTGCGATGCAAAGGTACGTTAAAACTTGTTTTTTTCTACGAAAAATTTGATTGTGTAAATATTGTAGGATATTTCGTTGTTATTAAATCAAATATGCATTTCATCGAGTTTTATAATAATTATAGCGAAGATTAAAAAAATTGATGTAATATTATATAACCCCAAAACTAAAATTATGAAGTCTAAAATTATTCTTACCGTTAGCCTTATGATAGGTACAATGATTATGGCAGCAGCCGTTAAAGTAGATATTTGTCATAATGTTGATAACAATCCGCATGTGATAAATGTTGCTATACCAGCTGCAATTGCTCATTTTATTCAACATCCTAATGACACATTGGGTCAATGTGGTGAAGGTGGTGGTGGTGGTGATGAAACACCAGAAAAATAAAATAGTTAACTATTAACATAAAAAAAGGTTCTGAATAAAACAGAGCCTTTTTTTTAAAATTTGATATTCATTAATCGATTAAATAAACCATTCAACTTTTCGATTTTAATATTCATCTAATAAAAGTATGATTTTGTCGAAAATACTAATTATCAGACATATACATATTAATTAACTTCTAAATTTATAATATTATTAACCCAAATTTTAATATTATGAAATCTAAAATTATTACTTCTAGCCTACTGATAGGTTCTTTATTAATGACGACTTTAATTAAAGTAGATGTTTGCCATAATGTTGATAACAATCCGCATGTAATAAATATTGCTTTACCTGCAGCTGTTGCACATTTAATACAACACCCAAGTGATTCATTAGGTCAGTGTGGTGAAAATGACGACACTGCAAATAAGTAAACTATTTTTTTAGTATAATTATTAGGCTCTAACTAAATGTTAGAGCCTTTTTTTTATGTTTGAAATTGTATCTCGACTGCGCTCGATATGACATTTTAAATAATAGATTCCGCATCGTAGTGCGGAATGACAAGGAATGGAGGATTAGCGTTAGTGATAGGAACGGCATCCTTTTACGTGTTCTCGATACAATGCTATCGCATCACTCGAACTGACGTAAAAATACAATGCTAGCGCATCACTCGAACTGACGTAAAAAATACAATGCTAGCGCATTACTCGAACTGACGTAAAAGATATAGTGGATAGCACGACCTGAAAGGTAACGCCCAACTACTCGAAACGAATGGCTTTTACTGGTGATATTTTTGTGATGATGATTGATGGGATGAGCAGTATGATTAAACACACTACGAATGTGCCTATATTGAGCAGCAGGATATAATCTAAACTAATATAAGCTGGAATGGTGCTCATGTGATACTCTTCGGGATTTGGGAATTTTATGATGCCTGTATATTTTTGAATGAACAACATGCTTAACCCAATGAGATTTCCCCAAAATAAACCTAAGCCTATAAGATAGGTTGCGTTGTATAAAAACACTTTGCGTATGCTCCAATTGTTGCTGCCCAAAGCTTTGAGAATACCTATCATTTGTGTGCGCTCGAGGATTAATACGAGTAAGGCTGTTATCATGTTAATTGCTGCAACGATAATCATTATACCTATAATGCCATAGGTGTTGTTGTCGAATATTTTTATCCACTCAAACACCGATGCGTATTTTTGTTCTACAGTTTCGGCATTGAGGTTAGATGGTGTGGCCTGGTAGACTTCGACGCCTTTATATTGTATTTGTGAGAAATCGTCAATAAACACCTCGAAATTGCCTATTTGGTCTTCGTTCCATTTATTTAGACGTTGCACATGACGAAGGTCGCCAATTACGAATTTTTCGTCCAGCTCCTGAAACCCAGAATTGTAAATACCTACCACTTTAAAGGCACGCTGAAACGGAATTTCGTTAGCGCTTTCTTTACCAAATAGCGTTTGGAAGCTATCTCCTACTTTAAAGTGTAATCGGTTAGCCAAGTACTGCGAAATCAGGACTTCGCTATTCATATCTTTTGAATAGTCTGGTAAACGACCATCGACCAAAAACTCTTTAAAATACGTCCAATTATAATCGTCACCTACGCCTTTTAATACAATGCCTTCAAAATCGGTTTCGGTACGTACAACGCCAAACTTGGTTGCTACTGCCTGTACGTGTTTTATACCTTCGATGTTTTTAAACTTCGGATAAAATTCTTGATGTATAGAGATTGGTTTTTCTGATTCGTCGGACACATTGGTATCATAATTGGTAATGGTAATATCTCCATTAAAAGCTACGACTTTATCGCGTATTTTTTGTTGGAGCCCAATTCCTGTAGCAATGGCAATGAGCATAACTATAATTCCGATAGCAATTGCAGCAATTCCAATTTTTATAATTGGTGCCGAAACACTACTTTTATACGCTTTACTGCCTATAATACGTTTAGCTAAAAATAACTCGTAATTCAAAATTAATGTATGCGTTTTAAGATGTTCAAAAATACAGTTTTATTATTTGTTTTGGTATTGATTTCTTGTGGAAACTTTTCGAAGCGTGATGACCAATCTAACACAAATGATACCACTGAAGAAAGTAAAGATATAATTCCAGAAGAAATTGCAGTAGGTGCTAACCAAACAGAATTGTATTTACCATTACTAAAAGGTAAAAACGTTGGTATAGTTGCCAATCAGAGTTCGGTTATTTTTAAAAATGATAATGACACTTACACGCATAGTGTAGATTCGTTACTTGCCATGCATGTTGCTGTAAAAAAAGTATTTGCTCCAGAGCATGGTTTTAGAGGTACTGCTGATGCTGGTGAAGTTATAAAAGATGGTGTAGATACTAAAACTGGAATCCCAATTATTTCACTTTATGGTGACAATAAAAAACCAAAACCAGAGCAGCTAAAAGGTATTGACCTTATGGTTTTTGACCTGCAAGATGTTGGCGCTCGTTTTTACACCTACATTTCTACTTTACACTATGTTATGGAGGCTTGTGCTGAAGCTAATATTCCTGTTATTATTTTTGACAGACCTAACCCAAATGGACATTATATTGATGGACCAATTTTAGAACCAGAACACAAAAGTTTTGTTGGTATGCATCCAATTCCTGTGGTTCATGGGATGACTATTGGCGAATATGCCAAAATGATTAATGGTGAACAATGGCTAAACAAAGGTGTGCAATGTGAATTGACTGTGATTCCTATTAAAAATTATAATCACAAAACTGCTTATAGTTTGCCTATTAAACCATCACCAAACTTACCTAACGATACTTCGATAAATTTATATCCAAGCTTATGCTTTTTTGAAGGCACTAATGTGAGTGTAGGTCGTGGTACACCTAAACAATTTCAGATTTATGGAAGTCCGTATTTGTATAAAGATTACTATACTTTTAAATTTGTACCTCAACCAAACGAAGGTGCAAAAACGCCACCTCATCAAGGTAAAATGTGTTTCGGAAAAGATTTAAGTAATTCGGAAGCTTTAAGTACTTTAGATTTAAGTTTTCTTATTGAAGCCTACAATCATACTGTAGATAAAAAGATATTTTTTAATGCTTTTTTTACCAAATTAGCTGGAACTACAACACTACAACAACAGATAGAAGAAGGTCTATCTGAAAAAGAGATTAAAGTTACTTGGGCTAAAGGTCTTAAAGAATTTAAAAACATGCGTCAACCTTATTTGATTTACAACTAATGCTTAAACGAATTATTGCCTCTTTTATACTTCTATCTACCTCATTGGGTTTTAGTCAGACTATCGACAGTCCGCAACAAGCCAAAATAAGAACTGCAAAAAAGCTTGCTAAAAAGTTTTTACGAAAGCAACGTGTGCCTGGAATGGCTATTACTGTATCGCAACATGGTGATATTATTTGGTCTGATGGTTTTGGAAAAGCAAAACGTAAGCCTAAAACAAAAGTAAAACCAGACGAAACACAGTTTAGAATTGCCAGTATTTCAAAATCGATTACTGCTATTGCTTTAGCTAAAATGGTAGATGATAAAGAGATTAATTTAGACGAAAGCATCTACACTTATTTACCTGACTACCCAAAACAGAAATACGATTTTACAGTACGACAGCTTGGTGGACATCTCGCAGGCATTAGGCATTATAGAGATAATAATGAGTATGCATTAAATAAAAAAATGTCGATTACAGAAGGGTTAGATTTATTTAAAAACGACTCTCTTGTTTTTCAACCTGGAACTCAGTTTTTATATAACTCTTTTGGTTATGTACTTATGAGTGAAGCCATGCAGAGAGCTTCACAGAAAGAGTTTAATGCCTATGTAACAGATTCTGTATTCAAGCCTTTAGAAATGAACAATACTGTAATAGATGCATCAGATATCGTAATACCAAATAGATGTGAGTTTTACAGAAAGTCTAATTATAGAAAGCCTGTTGTTTGTGATCCTGTGGCAAACGAATATAAAGTAGCTGGTGGCGGATTTTTATCGACATCTGAAGATATTGTGAAATTAGGAAATGAACTATTATTCCCTAAAATTGTATCAAAAGAAGCCATTAAAGAACTAATCACATCACAACATTTAGATACAGGAAACAATACAGGTTATGGTATTGGTTTTTCTGTAGAAACTTCTAAAAATGGTACGCCAAAATATTACCATACAGGAGGTGGTGTTGGTGCAGCAACAATTTTAATTATTTATCCGCAAGAAGAACTTGTAATCTCTATTTTAACTAATCTTTCTGGTGCACAAGTGCAGCAGTTTGGTGATGAGTTAGAAGCTATTTTTTTGGATTAAATTAATCTTCTTTGTTAGTTCCTTTAGCTTTGTCATTATTAGTAACTAATGCTAATGCAGGATTCTCTTTTTGTACACGAACAACAAAAATGATTTTTAATGGTGATTGACCAACAACAAAAGTATGTTTGCCTTTACTGAGTTTATTTAATGGTATTTTAACCAAAGTTGAGTTAGCACCTATTTCGACATCTAACTCTCGCTTATATTGACTATTAATTGAATATACAAAATCGATGCCTTTAGTACTTTTTAGAATTAAAGTATCTTTTGTTTTATTTAAATCGTGGATTAGGTCTTTTGCTCTGATATTTACATTCTTTTCAATCGTAGCAAAGTTTTGCTGCCCTTGTGATTTTTGAATGTAAAGACCCATAACGGATGCAATGACTAATCTTCTATATTTACCCATATATATAAAATGCTATTAACCTCAACGTTTGTTGAATTAATAGCAAATAGTCTGATCCCTAAGAGCTAATCTAGATATATTATTTTTTATCTAGACAATAAAATCTATGAACGGTAAAAAAAGGAGTTGAAGTATCTTTAAACCATATACTGGCTTACTCGTTTTTGTTATTATATGGTTTTCCGTTAGGTCTTGTGTGTGTTTTTCTATACTCTTCACGAGTCATTGTCCCTTCTCGCTCTAAATTAGTTATGTTATAGCCCTTTTGTTTTTCTTCTTTAACAGTAATTGACGATGCAAAACCTATACTCTTTTCGTCTGATGTTTTATCAACTTCGCTAGCTTCAATCTTAACATCATTATTTATACTAACATCATTCATTACAATGGTACTACTCATATCTTCAACTTTTGCCATGATTTTAGAAATATCTTCTGAAGTCAGTTCCTCTGTACTATTAACCAAAGTCACATCATTCATTGCAACATCACTAAGTACCTCTACATCATCATACTCCATAAGTCTCGAAATTCTAAACACTATAATTCTGTCGCTTTCATATACCAAAACTGTATAATTACCAAGTGGAAATTGATTTACTGGAATTTGTGCTGAAAAAACAGGAGGATTAAATTGTAATATTTTTCTATTACCATTATTTAAGAACCCTATTTTATCAAATAGATAATCGCTATTTAAAACTAACGAATCTCCATTAACAGTTAAATCGTGTTCGAGGTTAACTGCATCAGGATTTAAATTCTTTTTAATGGTTGTAAATGTATGTTGTGCGAATGCATTAAAATTTACACTTAACACAAAAAATAGTATTACGGAAAGTAATTGAACATTTAGTTCAATGTTTGCTGGTTTGTTCATGACTGGGGTCATTTGAGGGTTAAACAAAAAACAAACTAAACCACTTAAGTAGCTTAGGATTAATTATTTAACTCAAAGATAAAATGAACAAAGCTGCATACATTAAATTTTAGTTTAACGTACAAAAAGTTGCGATATATTGTTTAGATATACATAAAAAACAGACGAATAACAAAAAAGCAATCGAGTAGATTTACAAACTCGTTGGCTTTCTATATTTATGAAAAGGCTGCTTAAGAAGGTCTTTAATATTACTATTTTCCTCTTCATTTGGAAAGGTATCTACACCATAAACAATAGTTTCTCTGTCTAGCTTCATAAAGGTTCCAAACAATCTATCCCAGATTGAAAAGATGTTTCCATAATTAGAATCTGTATATGGTAACATATAATGATGATGCACTTTATGCATATCTGGTGATACCAAAACATAGCTTAATACTGTATCAACTTTACGAGGTAATTTAATATTTGCATGACTAAATTGTGTTGCTACTAATGATAATGATTGGTATAAGAATACAATAGCTATTGGAGTTCCAATAATAAAGACACCAAATAATGTGAACATAAATCTAATTACACTTTCTAAAGGATGATGTCTGTTCGCAGTAGTGGTATCAACCTTATGATCTGTATGATGCACTAAATGAATCATCCACAATGGTTTTACTTTATGCTCAACATAATGCGCTAAATAGGCTCCAACAAAATCTAAAAGCAACACACCTAAAACTACATATAACCATAAAGGCATTTCTGGTAACCAATTAATAATTCCGAAATCATTTTCCTTTACCCAAAGTGATGTAAAAACCAATAAGGATGCTAATCCGAAATTAACTATTACAGTTGTTAAGGTAAAAAACAAGTTAGGTACAGCATGTTTCCATTTTTTATACTTGAAATTAAACAGAGGTAAAGTACCTTCTAAAAGCCAGAAAAAAGTAATTCCTCCAACTAGTATAATACTTCTGTGAAGTGATGGGATGGTTTCGAAATAATTTATGATAGATTCCAAGTGGCTAAGTATTTATATTAATAATCATTTGTGCTTTTTTCAAATTTAATAAAGAAACTTTAGTTTTCCATAGCTCAATATTTTTTTCGTCTTTTAAAATGCTATAAGCAGTATAATATAAAAAGTTAACTAATGCTTCATTAGTACTCTCTATATTTTCAGCCTCCATTTTTTTTAATTCTCTCAATACTCTTTTTGGTCTATTTAAAATTAGATATTCCTGAATTTTTAAAAGCTCAGCTCTTTGTTTTAGAGTTGACTTATCTTCTGTAGCTTCAATTTCTAAAAAATCTATAGCCTCATCTAAATAAATATTCGATAAATCAATAATTTCTGATCGTATTGCCTCATTGACATACACTGATAAATCTAAATATTTTGAAGCCAGGTAATAGGCAGAATAGAAGTTTTTTTCCTTTTTATAAGCTTCTAATTCAAGTGTAACTAATTGAGTGTTTAAGGCATAATTCTTAATTAATTTTGCAATATCCAAATAATCTTCAGTTACATAACTAGTATTAATAATATTGCCGTTGGCATCCATTATTTTTATTGAGTCATCATTAAATTTATCAATATAGCGTTGTTTTCGTTTGCCTTTTACTTTTTCGTATAAACTAGCATGTTGGCTTTCACTTACTATTACAGGCACAAAATTTTTCCAAATTAATTGGCTTATTTTTTCATCTTCAAATAAGTTTCCAATTACAATCGTTCCTCCTTTTTCATCATCTACATATACAAGGTAAGGGTATTTAGTTGCTTCTTCCCAGACCATAAGTACTGTCTTGTTTTGCATTAATGCTAACTTTTGGGCAATCTCTAAAGAGGTCATCCATTCTTGTGAATAGGATAAATTAACTGTGAAAAAAATTAACGAAGCTCTTATAATTAGATTTTTCATAGCTTTTTTTAATACGTTATATATCAATAATTATTCCTAATGCTATTTATTTAAACGCAATCCTCTTTTTCATTTCCTCAACTATATTAAAAGCAGCAGGACATATTTCAACATTCTTTAATGTTAGATTAGATATTTGCTGAAACTTCTTCCTGTCAGTATGCGGAAACTCACGACATGCTTTTGGTCTTACATCATAAATAGAACAATAATTATCGGCTCCTAAAAATGTGCAAGGCACACTTTGCAATACATAGTCATTATCTTCATCGATACGTAAAAACTGATCTATAAATTGTGATGGCTTCATTTTAAAATGCTTCGCTATACGCTCAACATCTTTATCAGTAAATAAAGGCCCTGTAGTTTTACAACAATTTGCACATGTTAAACAATCTGTACGTTTAAACTCTTGGTCATGTAACTCTTGCATGAGATAATCCAATTGTTTTGGCGTCTTCTTTTTAAGCTTGGTAAAGAAGGTTTTATTTTCCTTATGCTTATCTTTGGCGAGCTTTGGAAGATTGTTTATGATGTCTTGCATATAGCAAATTTAACATTAATAAGATGCTGAATCAAGTTCAGCATGACAAATATTTTTAATGAAAGATCTATTCGGAAAAGCATTGTTAGATTATCAAAATGGTAATTACACTGAAGACCTCATCACATCTACAAGTATTTCTGATGAAGATGAATTACCACTTCCGTATCTCTTTAGAAGTTATAAAGAAATGCCTAAATTAGAACAAAAAGCTTTACAGTTAGCTAAAGGAAAGGTACTAGATGTTGGTTGTGGCTCTGGAAGTCATAGCCTGTTTTTACAAAGCAAAGGTATAGATGTAAAAGCCATTGATATCTCAAAAGGTGCTATTGAAGTTACAAAACTACGAGGTGTTTTAAATTCTGAATTAAAAGATGTACTAGACGAAACCGATACTTTTGATACTATACTATTGCTGATGAATGGTACAGGTATTTTTCAAGAATTATCGCAAGTATCAAAATACTTAAAGCATTTAAAATCGCTTTTAAAACCTCAAGGACAGATTTTAATAGACTCATCAGATATTACTTATATGTATGAAGATGACGATGGTGGCGTTTGGCAAAACATGAACTCAGACTACTATGGCGAACTTGACTATTTTTTAAGCTACAAAAGTGAAGATGAAACACCAATGAAATGGTTATACCTCGATTTTAACACTTTGCTTACAGCATGTAAGGCTGTTGGTTTACAATGTGATTTAGTTATTGAAGGTGAACATTATGATTATTTAGCGAGGTTGGGTTAATCATTTTTTGAGTATAATACTCTAGCTTCTTTTTTAGCTTTTTCAAAAATATTTTCTCCAAATTCTTGATAAATCAACTCTTTCATTTTATTATAATAACATAATTCACTCTCAAATACAACGCAGCCTCCATTTCCTATCTCTATTCCATATTTAGTTTTAATAAAATTCGAATAAAATTTATCAAATTCCCAATCTTTAGAAACTACTAATCCGTAAGTTATTAGTTTAAACTTTTTATTAGCTGCATCTTTTATAGCACCTTTTTCGCCCTTACTACAATCGCTAATAAACAGATTTACTTTATTATTTTCACTTTGAGCAAATGAAATCATTGAAGTAAAAAAAATGATACTGTAGAATATTTGTTTCATAAAAAAAATAAATCAAAAACTATTCCAATTTAAATAGATTCCGCATCAAGTGCGGAATGACAAAGTGTATTATTGCTCCTTCCCGTCCACAAACGTTTTTACCACTTTTATATTCGGAATTTGGTGCGCATCAACAGTCATAATATCTGTGTCTAAAATGATGAAATCTGCAAACTTACCAACTTCAATACTTCCTTTTTCGTTTTCTTCAAAATTAGAATAGGCAGCCCAAATGGTCATTCCTTTTAAGGTTTCTTCTCTTGTTAATGCGTTTTCCATTTGGTAACCTCCTTCAGGATATTGCTCTAAATCTTGTCTAGCTACTGCTGCATAAAAAGTTAAAAACGGACTTACCTGCTCCACAGGAAAATCGGTTCCTAATGCTACTTTACCATAAGCATTCAATAATTGTTTATAAGCATAAGCGCCTTTTACACGCTCTGCTCCTAGTCTATCTTCAGCCCAATACATATCGCTAGTTGCATGTGTTGGTTGTATTGATGGTATAATATCATTGTAATATTTAAAGTCTTCAGGTGATATTACTTGCGCATGCTCTACTCTCCAACGTCTGTTAGATTTTCCGTTTAACACTTTGCTATAGGTTTGCAAAACAGCATGATTTGCCGAATCGCCAATAGCGTGTGTATTCATCTGAAATTCTGAATTAGCAATACGTTGCGCAGCATCATTAAAGGTTTCTAAATCGGTAACCAACAATCCAAAATGACCAGGTTTATCGCTATAAGGTGCTCTTAACATAGCACCACGTGAACCTAATGCTCCATCAGCATAATACTTAAATGAACGTACATTAAGTCGGTCGGTTTTTGTAATACCTTTATTTAAGTAATACTCTAAATTTTCTTTAGATGCTGAGACCATTGCGTAAATACGAATTTTTAAATCACCTGTCTGCTGTAAACTATCAATTATTTGGATAGATTCTGGACTTAAACCAGCATCATCAACAGTTGTTAATCCGTAATCGAAACAAACTTTTTGAGCGTCTAATAATGCATTTACAACATCTTGTCTAGACGATTTTGGCCAATAATTCATTACTAAATTTTCGGCATTGTCTATTAAAATACCTGATAATTTTCCGTTTTCAATGACTACTTCTCCTCCATCTATTTTACTATTCACTGTTACTTTACCTAAATCTAATGCAGCCTGATTACATAAAATTGCATGACCATCAATACGTGTTAACGATATAGGTGTATTAGGAAATAAGCTATCTAGTTTAGCTTTATTAGGAAACTCTTTAATGTCCCAATCGTTTTGATCCCAACCTCTACCAACTATATAATTTAAATTCTTTTCTTTTTGAAACTCTACAACTCTTTGTACCACTTCATCAAAACTTTTTGTCCCAACTAAGTTTACCGATTGCTGGTTAAAACCCATTCCTAAAAAATGGCAATGTGCATCTATTAATCCAGGAACAACCGTTTGACCTTTGGCATCGATAATAGTCTCAGAAGTATATTTTTCTTGTATTTCTGCATTGGTACCAACATCAACAAATTTTCCGTCTTTAATTGCAAATGCTTCAGCCTTATCAAAATTTGAATTAACTGTATAAACAGATGCGTTGATTATAATAGAATCGACAGTTTCTTTAGATGTCTGACAAGAAAGACAAGACATTAGAATAATTAGAGATAGAAGTTTTTTCATGATAAAGTTTTTATTTCATTGATTAGGTCTCAACTGCGCTCGACCTGACGAACTTATATTGTAAAAATAAGAAAAGCGTTCGACACTATGGAAGAACGCTTTTTAATTATTTGAAAATTAGATTTCATATGATGAGATTCCCTCCTTCGAGGGAATGACAACTAACCATTTTAAAAATCGAACTGATATGTTGCACCTGCTAAAAACTGAATTCCTTGTACAGGATAATTTAACCAACGTTGGTAATCTTGGTTTGCAATATTGTTAGCTTTAGCATAAACAGACAACTGGCTATTTACTTTATAACCAAGATGTGCATTGGCATCAAAATAACTATCTAAAGTTATGGTCATTGGAGTAGTTGGAAAAAATGTAGCTTCTTCATAAAATAAATCTTTACGCTCACCTACATAAAACAATCCAGCTCCAGCAAACCAATGCTCGTTTATTTGGTAATCCATAAACAATGATGCTTTAATATCTGGAAGATTCCAAGGCTCTGCTTCGGCATCTGTACTATATGCAAAATATTCGGCTTTCATACCTAGTTTAAAGTTTCTGTTAACGTCTACATTTAACTCTCCAGCCAATGAAAATGTTGATACATCATCATAAACTATTCTATAAGAATTACCATACTGATAATCTTCAGTTGCGCCTCCTAAAATGCTATTTGCTCTGTAAAGTGCTTTGTTTCTATCAGCCAAATAATGTCCGCTAATATTATAACTCATATTATTAGACAAACGTCCTTTTAAACCTACCGAAGCGTTATACTGTTGATCTGTTGGAGCGACAAACAAGGTTGGCGAAACAAAAGGATTAATTTGTGCAAAATCTTCATATGTATTTTGAATTAATCCACCTTCAATACCACCATAAGCGATTAATAACTCATCAACCAAACGATAACTAGCTGTTATATTTGGGTAGAGATAAAACTTGTTTTCTCCAGCTTCAGTATCGTTTAAATACACCAAATTAACACCAAGATTAAGTGTTAAATCGTCTTCTATTAACTGATAACTTGGCGCTACACCGACATTAAAATTTCCATATTTAAGTTCATCATCTGTATAATAGTTTCTATCAAAACTTCCACTTAAATAATCTAAAGTGATACTTGTAGAAATAGTTTCACCTTGTACAGGAATATTTACTTTTCCTTTGGCTACAAACCTATTTTCTCCTGAACCTTGATTATCTCCAAATCGACGAAAACGCACACTCCCATCTTTAAACCAAGCATCATCAAACTTAATTTTTCCACCAAAATTTGCTCCATAATACGAATGACTAACATCTAAAGTGTCTGCCGTTGTTGCATCAAAATAAGGCTGTGGCAATCCATACCAATTATACGTTTGGTATAAAAATCCTCCATCGACTGTCCAAGAGTAATCTCTTAATTTCTTACTATAATTTACATTTAAGTTAGTGTTAGAAAACTTGTCGTCTAACAACAAGCCTTCAATGCCACCACCAGAAGAATGATGGCTCAAATAACCTCCAACACTTTCTGTTCTGCTTAATGCGTGATTAAGATACACTTCACCTAAAATTGTTGTGTAAGTACCAACACCTAATGACGCGTAATTATCATATAATTTTTCTTGTTTGGCTTTGTTAACGCTTGCAGCTTTTCCTTTTGCAGGTGTGAATGTTGACGCTACAGGAATAGAAAATATATTATACTTAATTGGCTTTTTAGTTGCTGTAGTTTCGTCATCTAAAGTTGGGGTTTCTTTAACTTTAAAAGCATCAGATATTGTTGGTGTATATGGTTTTACCACATTTACCACTTCTGGATCTAAAGTATCTTTAGTTCGCTCTTGAGCGAAAACTGTAGAAGCAGTAAAAATTGTTGCTATGAAAATATATTTGATTTTGTTTGTCATTTTATTAATACATTGAACAGAACTATACGAGATTCCTACTTTCGTAAGGATGTTAGTTTTCTGTTGTGATTGATGAATTTGTTTTAGCTTCTTCTGTTTTTATTTTTTTCAATTCGGCTTGCGCTTCAGTAACTACATCGTCAAACTCTGAAAAATTATTAATAACACTCTCCAAAATATATGTTGCTTGGAAAGCATCTTTCAATGCATAAAAATTCTTTGCCATTACTACTAGTCCTTTTGCACTATAGTATTTATAGCTAGAATAATCTTTCGCTAATTTTTGAATTGTAGTGTTAGAAGCCTCATATTTACCTTCTTTATTTTTAAAGTATGCGTTATAAAATAAAGCCTCAGCAGCCAAAGCACCTGTTGCAATTTTCTCAACTTCGGCATAAGCAGATTTAGCTTTTGTTTCGTTATTGGTTTTAATTGCTGAACGTGCAATAATAATCTGAGCATCGCTTTTTACTTTATTATCAATTTTAGAGCTCGCCAATACTTTTTCAGCATAAGCTTCAGCTTCATTATACTTTGATAGCTGATAATAAGCATTCATTAAATTTGATTGCGCATAGGTTATATTTTGAGGATAATCGGCTTCAGATTCTAAACGCTTTAATAATGGTATTGCTTTGTTCCATTGCGAAGCATTTAAATAAGTTTCAGACAACTTCACCAAAGATTGCTCAGTAAACTCACTTTTTGGCTTATTTACAACATACTCATAATGAGGTTGAGCGTTTTCTGGAAGTGTCTTTTTGGAATATAATTGTGCTATATAAAAATGAGATTTTAAGGCATGAATACCATTTGGAAACGAGCTTAAATAATTATTAAACTGCTTAATGGCATTATCTGTATTATTGTCTAAATACTGTTTTTCTGCTGCAAGATATGTTGTGTTATCTAAATCGGCATCTGTTACATTTACATAATCAAGAGTTTTCACCCAAGCAGCATACTCATCAACTCTACCTAAATCAATATAAATTAATCGTGCAGTTGATACAGCTTGTATAGCTTCTTCAGAGCTTGGATACTCTTTAGCCACTTTTTTAAATTTGCTTAATGCTTGCTCGTTCTGACTTTCGTTATAGTAAGCTAAACCTTGACGTAATAACGATTTAGGAATAAACACACTGTTTTTGTATTCGGAATTTAGCCTGTCGTACATTGCCATTGCCTTACTAGACTGATTTGATTTTACGTACGAATTTGCCAACTCATACATGGCATCGTCACGCAAAGCAGATTTTGTGTATTTATCTATAAAACTATTAAGCTCTTGAATTTTTGAGTTGTTTTGACCTATATAACCATAACTCATTGCTTTTTGAAATGCAGCATAATCAGTTTCAATTTCATTAAGAGCGATAGCTTTATCGTAGGCATTAATTGCATTTTGATAATCGCTAGACACAAAATAACCATCACCTAAACGTAGGTAAGCATCATTAAGACGTAATTTATCATCCTTTTTATTGGCTATAAACGTTTTAAAATGCTCTGTAGATTTAGCATAGCTTTTTTGTTTAAAATATGTGTACGCAATATTATAATCTAAATTTTTAAACTCTGGAGTTGAAGCAGCTTCAGACTGTTGTTGAAACTGTTTAAACCCAACCAAAGCATCATTATAATCACCTAAAATATAGTCTGTTTCTGCTTTCCAATAGGTTGCTCTAGCTGTAAATTTAGCATCTCTTGGTTCGCCTAATGACTTTTCAAAAAGACGTTTAGCATCTGCATATTTGGTTTCATTATACACCTCAATACCTCTGTAAAACGCAACCTTCTGAAACGCTACCTTGTTTTCAAAACTATTTTTGCCTTCTAATAATTTTAAGGCTTCCTGATAGTTTTTTGATGTGATATAAGAATCGATTAAAAGGCTTTCGATTTCTTCTTTATAAGCTGTTTTTGGATACTTGTTTAAATAGCTAGTTAGTACTTGAGGCACAGATTGATAAGGATTACCAATTTCGTAACTAATTTTTGCATAATTCAGCCAAGCATCTTCTTGAATTTTAAGATCAAAATCCATTTGAGAAGCATTTCTGAATGCGTTTAATGCTTCTTGTTTTTTATCAAGATTTATATAACTCTCACCTAAATGATAGTAGGCATTTTGAGCGACACTATTATTACCTCCAATTATTCTATTGAATTCTGAAATGGCTGTTTCAAAATCGTTTTGCTTGTAATACGCATACCCTAATTGGTAATAGTCGGTATTATTCCACTTTCCCTTTTTTCCTTTATAATCTTTTAAAAACGGAATGGCTTCAGCATACTTTTGAAGGTTAAAATAGCTTTCTCCAATTATTTTAGACAATTCTGATTTTTCATTAGCATCACTCTTTGGCAATTGCTCTTTAGCAAGTGCAATAGCCTTTTCAAAATTACCTAGCTTAAAGTTTAAATCTGCTTGGTAATATGACAGCTTTTCTTTGTATTTCTCCTCATCACTAACTTGCTCAAAATACTCATTAGCCTTGTCATAATCATCACCTTCATAAGCCATAAAACCTATATAGTATTTAGCCTCAGAACCATATTCTTTAGAGTTTACTACACGATTTAAATACTTTTGAGCTCCTTTTTCATCTTTTGTTGAATACAAACTGTATCCGTAATTAAATGAAAATTTATCGCGCTCTGCTCTAGAGATACTATTTTCATCAACCTTTTCATACCATTTTCTGGCATAAGCATATTTAGCATTATCAAAATAATAATCTGCAACATCTAAAAATGCGGTGTTACGTTTTGTACTTGTAGGATAGGTTTCAACAAAATCTTCAATTAAGGCATCTGCATTTTGCTGATTTAATCTTACAGCACAATTGGCATAATAATAACTACAGTCAGATTCTAACTGCTCATCATCTGTAGTATCTTTGATTTTATCAAACATCGATTGGGCTGCCAGATACTGCTTGTTATTATATAATGTAAGTGCTTTTTGGTAATCGACTAACGAATTGGTATATGTTGCCGATTGCTGTGCGTAAAAATTTAAGTTTAGTAAAATAAAACTTATAAAAAGTATGATTTTTTTGTTAACCATTAAAGTTCGTTTTTTGTTGTAGTTCAAAGATAAATCAATATAAAAGCTATAACGAAAGAATTATATTTTAATTATAAACGAAGTTATTAAAAATAAGTCTTCAGTGTGCAGTAGCAGTATTCAGTAAGTAGTTATGCTCTTAACAGTACTTAAGGTTTAATATTCATACTTTTTCTTTTTTACTTCAACTCTACAACTAACAACTTTACCATAAACAATTGGAATTTGTAATTTGATAATTGAATTTTTTAATAATACATTTACAACTCCTAAAAAAATTACTTAAAAATGTCTGAAACTGTTTTAGAATTAAAGAATGTATCCATATTTCAAGGTGATAGCATGGTATTATCTGATGTTAATTTTGAAATGAAAAAAGGTGATTTCGTATATCTTATTGGTAAAACAGGAAGTGGGAAAAGTAGTTTTATGAAAACACTTTATGGCGATTTAGAATTAACTGAAGGCGAAGGTCATATTGTTGATTTTAACTTAAGAACACTTAAAGAAAATGACATTCCTTTTTTAAGACGACGATTAGGCATTGTATTTCAGGATTTTAAATTACTCCCAGACCGAACAGTAAATAGCAATTTAGAATTTGTACTAAAAGCAACTGGTTGGACAGACAAAAATGCCATATCAGAACGCATAGAAAAAGTACTTGATAAAGTTGCTATGAAAACCAAAGGTTTTAAATTTCCTCATGAACTTTCTGGTGGAGAACAACAGCGTATTGCTATTGCAAGAGCTTTATTAAACGATCCTGAATTAATTCTTGCTGACGAGCCAACAGGAAATCTTGACCCTCAAACAAGTATTGAGGTAATGGAAGTGTTACAAGAAATTAATAAAAATGGTAACACTATTTTAATGGCAACTCACGATTATGCGCTTTTATTACGCTATCCAAGTAAAACTTTAAAGTGCGACGAAAACAAAGTTTACGAAGTTGTACAGCGTAAAGCTACTAGCTAATTTTATTATAAAAAATACTGTAGCAATCATCAAGTCTTAAAATAATGTATTTTTAAGCATTAATTTTGTGTCAATGCTATCAGTATTAATTCCAGTTTATAATTATAATATTGTTGATTTAGTTGAAGAAATTCATCAGCAATTAATGCAGTGTGCTATTGCATTTGAAATTATAGTAATTGATGACTGTTCTACAGAGCCCTTTTCTGATAACACAAAAATAAACACGCTAAATCATACTACTTTTACCGTTTTAGATAATAATATTGGTAGAAGTGCCATCCGTAATTTACTAGCAAAAAAGGCTAATTACAATACATTGCTTTTTGTTGATGCTGGTACATTCCCAAAAGAAAAAAATTTTATAGCTAGTTATTTAAACTCTATACATAAAGATGTAGTTATTGGAGGCATGATGCCAAAGGAGAAAGCTCCAGAAAAACCTTATAAATTAAGATGGTTATACACAAAAACAAGAGAAGCTAGTTACGATAGTAATGGAGAAAACAGACACGTATTAATATCCTCTAACTTTTTAATTAAAAAAAGCGTTATCGAGACTTATCCTTTTGATGAAAGTTTAACAACCTATGGTAATGAAGATGTGCTTTTTTTTCACACTCTACAAGCTAATAAAATTGATTTAAGCTTTATTAATAATCCTGTTATACATGCTGCTGATGATGATGCAAATACTTATGTTAATAAGGCAGAAAGCACCATTAGAAATCTTATTTTTTTATTAGAAGCCAACAAACTAGACGAGAAAAAATTTAAAATTGCAGTGCTTCATTCTAAATTAAAAAAAGTAATGCTAGATAAACTTGTTTTATTAGTATTTAAAACAACAAAACCTATATTGCTTAAAAATTTTAATTCATCAAGCCCCTCAATTTTATTATTCGATTTTTATAAATTGGGTTATTATTGCTCCTACAAAATCAAAAACTAATGTCATTATTTTCAATCATAATTCCTGTTTACAATAAAGGAAATCATATACAAAATACTATTAGTAGTGTTTTGAATCAGACCAATCAGGATTTTGAAATTATTGTCGTTAATGATGGTTCAACAGACCATAGTTTAGACGTTATAAAATCTATAAATGATAAGAGAATAAAACTATTTACCATCGAAAACAAAGGCGTATCTCATGCTAGAAATTTTGGTCTTACCAAAGCAAGTTCGGAGTTTATAGCTTTTTTAGATGCTGATGATTATTGGTTTCCTAATCATTTAGAAACCTTTTTAATGCTTTATAATAAATTCCCAAATTGTGGTTTGTATGCTACAGCTTATACCTGTAAAATTGGAGATTTAGAAATTGCTTCAGAATATTATAAAATTCCTAAAACACCAAACTGGATGGGAATTGTAAACAACTATTTTGAGTCGAGTACAATTAATGGAATTGCCTGGACATCTGCTGTGATGATTCCTAAGCATATATTCAGTTCTATTGGTAATTTTGATGAGGCTATTACACTTGGTGCTGGAGAAGACACCGATTTATGGATGAGAATTGCCTTAAAACATTCGGTTGCATTTAGCAATACAGTTACAGCTTATTATATGTTAGATGCTGATAACCGAATTACTAATTCTAATACTAATTTGAGGCATTTTTTAAATTTAGATCAATATGAAGATGAAGCAAAGCACAATGATTCGCTAAAAAAATATTTAGATATTAATCGCTACGCTATTGCAATACAATACAAATTGGTTGGAAATAACAAAAAAGCCAGTGAATATATTAAAAAACTAGACTTTAATAATTTAAACAAAAAGCAACGGTTTTTACTTTATTTAAACACACCTTTGCTAAAGTTATTTATGAATTTAAAGGTTTTTTTACGCAACAAAGGTATGTTTTTAAGCTCCTTTAATTGATTTGAATTTTTTGTAATCTCTAATATATTCGGCTTCATCAAACTCTGTTGATGCTAATACCAAACACACAGCTCCTGAAGAGAAATTCTTAATCTCACGCCAAATTCCTGTTGGGATATAAAGTCCTAAATCAGGTTTGTTAAGCATAAATGTCTTTTTTTCTTTTCCGTCATCTAAAATAACTTCAAAACTTCCACTCATTGCAATTATAACAGATTGCTGTTTTAAATGCGCATGTCCTCCTCTATTAGTTCCACTTGGTATATCATACAAATAATACACACGTTTCATGTTAAAAGGAATAGCATCTTTTTCAATAACAGCTAATTTCCCTCTCTTTTCATGAACTTGAGGAATAATTACAATCTGTGCATCTTCAATTTTAGTTTTCATGTGCTAATTTTTATTGTTTTTCAATGGTCACATGTAACATCTTAATAATCATCAACTTTATTATTAAAAATTAGTCTTGGATGTTTCATCTAAAGTATTTATAACATTTTGCCAATCTTTTGATATGTATTCAACTGAAAATTGTTCAACACTTTTCTTGGCATTAGACTTACATTTAATGTATAAATCTAAATCAAATATAAAACTATTCATAGCATCTGCTAGTGCTTTTGCATTATAATTTTCAACCAAAAGACCATTAAATCCGTTAGTAATTACCTCGCTTGGCCCAGATTTACAGTCTACAGAAATCACAGGGACTTCCAATGAAAGCGATTCTGGTATTACCATTGGAAATCCTTCATGCCTACTTGTTAATAACGTGAATTTGGCATTCTTTACATAAGGATAAGGATTTGATGTAAACCCTTTAAAAACCACATTATCATTTATCTGTAATTGCTTTGTATAATTTTCAATAGCGTGAATATCAGGTCCATCACCAAGAATTAGCAATTTTATTTTTTGAGCAATTAGTTTAGACTGCTTGTAAGCCTCTAATAGCAATTTTAAATTTTTATGGTCATCATCAATTCTACCATAATAAATGATATAATCATCTATTTCTTCAGCTGTTTGTTCTTGTGATTGCAACTCAATAGTTTTAAAATCAAATCCGTTATAAATTACTTTAATTCTATTGAGTTTAAATTGAGTTTCAAACTTCATTTTTGCCTCAGAAGAAACGCAAGTCATCATCTTGTTTTTATACAAAAGTGTATTTAGCCAAGCATATTTTGTAAACGATTTAGAGGTTTCAAAATTATGAATCACGTAAACAGTTGGTAGTTTATAAATAAATGTGGTAATGATAAATTCAGTAAAAGCCTGTACACGTGAACGATTATCAATAATTACATCAAATTGATGTGTTTTTAAATATTTTTTAAACACTTGTAATCTGTGTATTCTTCCAAAAAAAGTATCTCGTTTATCTTTAAGTTCACCTAAGTTGAAATGTGTACCTGAATATTCGTAATCAACTCCAGATAATACAGTAACAATATGCACATCATAACCCAAACTAAACAACATTTTAGAGAGTAATGCAGACGAACGCTCTGCTCCTCCTTTTGATAAAGATTGTACAACGATGCAAATTTTTTTATTATTGGATTTAGACATTAAAAACTATCTTTGAAACACACTCTTTGTAAATGCATGTAAAAACAAATGTATATAAATAAATGAAGATTTTATTAATAGGTGAATATAGTCGACTTCATAATTCGTTAAAAGAAGGGTTAATCGCTTTAGGACATGAAGTAATTATTGCTGGTAGTGGTGACTATTTTAAAAAGTATCCTGTTGATATTCATTTTGAAATTAAATACACAAAAGGCATTATGCTTTTTGTAAAAAAAGTTCTTTTTAGGCTTTTTAAGATTGATATTACTTCATTAAACATAAAAAAACAATTCAATTCGCATAAAGAGAAATTTAAAAACTATGATGTTGTACAACTTATAAACGAAAAGGCTTTTGGCACTTACGCAAAAACTGAAATACAACTTTTAAAATTTGTTTTTGAACACAATAAAAACGTGTATTTATTATCTTGTGGAGCCGATTATACAAATGTTAAGTTTGCTATTGAAAACAAACTACGTTATTCTATTTTAACGCCTTATGAAGCTAACAAGGAAAAAAGTAATGAGTTTTTGCATATACTAGACTACCTCTCTAATCCTTATAAAGAATTACATGGTTTTGTATATAAAAACATAAAAGGAGTAATAGCTTCAGATATTGATTATCACTTACCATTACAAGAAAATAAGCTCTATTTAGGATTAATACCAAACCCAATCAATACCGAAAAATTAAAATATATTGAGCCAAAAACAGAAGGCAAAATCATTATTTTTCATGGTATTAATGAGCATAATTATTACAAAAAGGGAAATGATATTTTTGAAGCTGCTTTAAACATTATTCAAGAAAAATATTCTGAAAAAATTGAAGTCATCACAACACGAAGCTTACCTTATGACACGTATATAAACATGTTTAATTCTGCCCATATTATATTAGATCAAGTATATAGTTACGATCAAGGGTTTAATGCTTTAGAAGCAATGGCAAAAGGAAAAGTGGTTTTTACAGGTGCTGAGCAAGAATGGTTAGATTTTTATGGTTTACAAAAAGATACAATTTGTATAAATGCATTACCAGATGCAAAATATATTGCCGAAAAATTAGAGTGGCTAATTAATAATCCAGAAAAAATAACCGAAATCTCAAAACACGCTAGAGCTTTTGTTGAGAAAGAACATTTATATACTACAATTGCTGAAAAGTATATAAAAAGATGGAGCTCTACATAGTGGATTCGTCTTTTGGCAATCTTCCAAAAAGCGATTTACTAAATATGAGTAGTATAACCACAAAATAAACTACATAAGTTATAAAATGTGCCATTGTTGCTCCTTTCACTCCATACAAATCAATTAGATATACACTCGAAAAATAAAGAACAATTACAGACAAAGCTTCAGTAATCATATAATACCAAAACATCTTTTTTGCTAAAAACTGCACTGCAATAACTATAGATAACACCTTTATAAAATCGCCAAGTAATTGCCAAAAAAACAATGCTTCAACAGCTTGAAACTCTTTAGAAAACACAATAGCAATTATAAAATGTCTTAAAAAATAAATCGCTATTAAACCTACTGCGAAAATTGGCATAATGGTTTTATAAAAACTAAACACTTCTTTTCTAAACTCTAGTTTTGTGTTAATTTCAGAAAATCGTGGTAGAACATATAAGGTCAACAATGAACTTACAAACATTAAGTAATAGTTAGACAACCTATTCATTGCTTCCCAAAAACCAGCATCATCAATACTAACTGTATCAATTATATAATTTCTAATTGACAAAGCCACTAAAGGAGCAATTGTAGCTGTAAATAGAGCCATTATTGAAAACGTGCTCAATTTCTTAATCTTTTTTAAGCTGATGTTCTTTTTACTTATTAGTGATAAAAAAAATCGTTTATCAGAAACTCCATTTAGTGTTATTATAAAAAATAATATTTCTGCTAAAACAATTGCTAAAAGCGCTCCATGTATATGCTGTTTCCATATTAAAACAACTGTTAAACATGTACTTAAAACATGTCCTATAATTTGGATTTTCAATATGGTTTTAAACCTAGAAAGCCCATTTAAAATAGATGTCATTAAAATATTTAATGCATAAAAAGGTATTGCAACTGCAATTAACTTTATGATGTAGCTATAATTTTCACCATTTGGAAATATATACTGATTGATATAACCAGCTCCAAAAAAACAAAAGAGCGCAACAGTAATAGTTGCAATTAGCATTAAATAAAAGACTGAAGATATTGTTTGGGTTAGTTTTTTTGCATCGTTTTTAAACTCTGAAACATACTTAACAATTCCGTTATAAAACCCAAGAGTAGAAAAGGATTGAAGCGTGTTAAATACATCTCTCAAGTTACCTATTAAAGCTAAACCAACAGGTCCTACAAAAAGAGCAATAACTTTAGAAGTAATTAATCCTGCTGCAATTCTTGTTAAAACAGAAGCAGAATTTAATGATGCTATTTTAACTAGCATATTATTACTAAAATGGTTTATCAATCTTTTCAACTAATACTATTTTTGAAAAATTATTGTTCTTCCTCATGAAGAACACCAAAAAGCGAACTACCAAATATTAATAAAATAATACCATAATGCATTAAATAGCTAACAAAATGACCCATAACTGCTCCTCTAACTCCAAAGGCATCAATAAGATATACACTAGAAAAGTACATTATAACAACTAAAAATATTTCAATTATAATGAAATGCCAGAACATTTTCTTGGCAATAAACTGATATGCAATTACTACAGAAAGCACTTTTATAAAATCGCCTAATAATTGCCAAAAGAACAAATCTTCAACAGGCTGAAAAGCATCTGAAAAAACTAAAGTCACTACATACTGTCTTAAGATGTATATTAAAATTAATCCAGCACCAAAAATTGGGATTACGCTTTTATAGAAATTGAATACTTCTTTTCTAAACTCCTTTTTATTATCTATTTCGTTAAAACGAGGTAAAATATACAAAGTCATTATAGATGTGATAAACATTAAGTAGTAGTCAGAAATTCTATTCATAGCTTCCCAATATCCTGCTTGTTTGATTCCTACAGTATCAATAATATAATTCCTAATTACTATAGATATTAATGGTAATGCAATTGCAGAAACCAATGCCATAATAGCAAACGGACTAAATTTCTTTAAAATATCAAGACTAACATTGGTGATTTTTACTGAAGAGACTAAACTTTTCTGATTAAAGATAGCAACTAGCGTCATTAATAATATTAAAGATGGCGTAATTACTGCTGATACTAATGCTCCATCAATATTGTTCTGGTAGATTAACAATAATGTTATTGACAATCCTAAAATCTGACCAATAATGTTAATTACCAACAACATTCTGTATTTTGAAAATCCATTCATTATGGAGAAACAAAACAGATTTAAAGAGTAAAACGGAAGTGCCAAAGCTAAAACCTTAATTACGTATGCGTAATTGTAGTTTGATGAAAACAGAAACACATTTATACTATCTGCATTATAATAGCAGAAAAACGACATTAAAATAGTAGAGAAAAAACCTAAATAATATGCTGTAGATAGTGTTTTACTTAACTGTAAAACATCGTTCTTAAATTCGGCTATGTATTTAACCAAACCATTATAAAAACCTAGAATGGCAAACGATTGTACAGCACTTAAAAAATTACGTAAATTTCCAATAAGAGCCATCCCTTCTACTCCAATAAAAATGGCTATTGCTTTAGAAGTCAAAATTCCAGCAATAATTTTAGTAACTATTGTTGCCGAATTAAGATGTGCTACTTTAAACAGCACGTTATTATTTATATAATTTATAAACTTTTTCAATTAATACGAATTTAAAATTTGGGTAACTGTTTGTACTTCTTCATCTGTCATTACTGGACTTATCGGAATACTAACAACAGTATCATGAATTTTTTCAGTAACTGGAAATGACATATGATTAAACATTGCTAATGCTTTTTGTTTGTGAGGCGGAATTGGGTAATGAATTAAATAACCAACTTCATTAGCATTTAAATAATTAATAAAGCCTTCTCTGTCATCAACTCTAACTACAAACGCATAAAACACATGATCTTTAGTATGATTAAAAAACGGAAGCTTTATCTTTTTATTCTTAATATTTGAAAGATAAAACGCAGCTATATCTTGTCGTTTTAAGTTATCTTCATCTAGTTGCTTTAATTTGATGCTTAAAAAAGCTGCTTGTAATTCATCTAACCTACTATTAGTCCCAATAATATCATTTACATATTTAGATGAACTTCCATAATTATGGAGCATTTTTATACAATCAGATAACTTGGTATCGTTAGTAGTTATAGCTCCTCCATCGCCTAAACAACCTAAATTTTTACTTGGATAAAAACTAAATGCTGCTGCATCTGATAAATTTCCAGCTTTTTTGTGTGATGTACTTATTGCTCCATGTGCTTGGGCTGCATCTTCAATAAGTAATAAATTATGCTGTTTTGCAATGTTATAAAGTGAGTTAATATCTGCTAACTGACCATATAAATGTACTGCTATTATTGCTTTTACTTTTGGATTTATATGTTTCTCAACTTCAGCAACTGAAATATTAAACGATGCTACATCTGCATCAACTAAAACAGGTTTTAAATTGGCATAAAGCACAGATAAAACAGTTGCAATAAAGGTATTTGCAGGCACAATAACCTCATCACCTGGTTTTAGTTTACCAAGCTCGATATATGCTTTTAGTATAAGTGTGAGTGCATCTAGTCCGTTTGCAGTACCAATGCAATGTTTTGTACCACAATAGTTAGCAAAATTGGTTTCAAATTGCTCTACTTGTTGCCCAAGAATATAATGACCAGAAGTTAAAACACTATTAAATTGTGATTTAAATTCGGTATCGAAACGTGAATTGATTTTATGTAAGTCTAAAAACTTTATCATATTAATACACTCTCTAGAAGACTATAATTATTTGTGTCTATTATATAATGATCATGAACAATTGGTTGCGCGCCAAAAGACATTTTCCATGACAATAATCCAGAATTTATATATAACCCTTGATTTTCATTAGAAATTCCAAAATCGAAATATCTTTTGCCTTTAAATACATCATTAATTAAAACATTAAAAACCAAATCTAGACTTCCAAGTCCTTGTTTTTTTTCGTTGGCGGAAATATATTGAGCATGAGCTACATACTTTGTTTCAAATATTGTCACACCAGCTACAATATCTTTTTCTTTATATACATTAAATTGTCTAATGTTTTTTGAAAATTTATTTTTTAGTGCAACTATTTCTTCTACTGAATGTACTGGCTTAGTTTTATATTTTAACTCTAAATTGGGTATTAAGATACTGTTCCAAAATTCTTCAAAATCATTAACTTCTTTAACAACCAAATTATTTTTAATGGCTTTTTTTAGGCCTCTTATACGGTTAGATGAAAGATCATCAACTTTCTTTAAATTATTAATTGTAGCTGTTAAATCTCTTCTACTAATTTGAGCTTTAACAATAAAAAGTAAGTAATCTATCTCATCACTTGGTAATTCATTATATATTTTAGGTATGATTTTTAAGTGCAGCTTAGCAAATGATTGTTCGTTCAAAAATTTAAGCAAAGCTTTAAAGCACTCTAAAACATCATCAAATTCAGTTTTCTTTTTTAATAATAAACCTCCATAACTTAATCCTTCGTGTGAAAATATTTCACTGTTTTTTTTATTTGCAGGAAGTAAAGCAAATAGATGATTGTTTTTATAAATCATTAATGAATAATCTAGAAATCTATCTTTATGATAGTCCATAAAGTCTCTTTCGAATAAAAAAGTAGCATTTTTTGAATTGGCTACAAATTTGTTCCAAACAATCTTATTATCAGCACTATATTTAATTACTTTATAAATTGAATTTAATTTTTAAGCTAAAATACGTTAATTAGCATATTCAAAAAAGACTATTTCTCCTTTTTCATTAATCATTTCATATACACCAAAAGGGGACTCATTATTTATTATTATAAAACTCTTATCGTCTTGCAAATGATTTAAATACTTTTTATCATTACTTAAGTAAGAAAATAGTACTCTAAATAGATTTACTGAGGTTGTTAATTTGTCATCAAACTCTGGAGCTATATTATCTGGCCATTTTATCGCTAAATTTACTGAGAATACTGAGTACAACAAATCTCTATCTGTTTGCTTGGTTTTTGATTGTCTAGTATAATCAAACCCAACAAAACCTCCATGATCTGATACTATCACTATTAACGCATTATTATCATAATTATTTATAATACCAATCATACTTTTTAGCCATTTATTAGCTTCTTCAACTCGTTTTAAATAAATTTTCCTTTCTTCTTCTTTTCCTTTTGAGTCTTTCTCTAAAGTACTAATATGTCCTGGACTTAGTTTTTCTATAAAATAAAAATTGTCTGATTTAGAATTTTTAATAATTGCTGCCTCTAAATCTTCATTAACATTCTTATAAAACTCAAATCCTTTTGAAAGAAATGGAATTTCACTATAATTTATATTACAATAATTATAATTTAATTTTGGTCTGTTTACTAATAAATATGGGCTCTCAACTATTAATGATGTTTTATAATTATTTTGCTTAAATATTGAAACAACTGGATTACTACCTGCCATGATTTCTCTTGCATTATATAACTCATTAAAATTTGGTTTAGGATTATTATAATAATGATGCTTCATTGTAAACATTGAAGTATTAGAGCTCAAAGTTGTGTAATAATTACTTCTAAAATTATTATAAACTTTAAAATTATTATCTTCTAAAAATGTCTCAAATTTGCTATTATCATAATCATAAAGCTCATTTTTCATTTCATTAAAACTAACATATCCATCTGGTTGAATAATATAAACATTTGGTCGCTTTTTAAATTTAACATTTTCAATTGCGTCAGGTTGTTTTGCCCAATTAAATGAATATGATTGACTTTCTATTATTCTTGGGATTACCCAAACAATTGCTACTACTGCAATTATAAACTGAAAAGCTATTATTTTTCTTAAATACTTAAACAAGAACAAGCCTAAAATGCAAGCAATAACAATTAACAGCAAAAACTTTTTCTTACTGAAGCTATTTGTACTTATTAGAAGTAAAATAAAAAAAGTTGAAATGTTTAAAATTGCAAGTATTTGCTTATTATAATTTATTAATCTCTTTGATGTGTTAGTTAGTTTATAAACTAAGTAAAAAAGAATTAGAGGTATGATTAAAAAACAAAATATTAAATAAAAAAATTGACTCCAAGAGTTAATCAAGGTAAGATTTGAATCATAGTTATAAAGAATTGGGTATAAACCAGCTCCAATTGCAGATAACATTGGTAAGCTGTATTTATGCTTTAACAATTCATTAAATCTAGCTTTCATTTATTTAGCCTTTCAATATTTACATTTCCATTGCTATCAATTACTTCATAAACTGATTTAGAAAACAACCCTAAACGTAAATTATAACTTGAATCGCTTTCAAGATTTTGCAAATATGCTTTGTTTTCACTTAACGCAGAAAACAATACTCTAAAGACATTTACATTCGACTTTAAGTAAGCGTCATAATCTGAAGTTAAAAGCCCATTCCATTTTACAGCTGCCAAAGAAGAGTATGTTGACTTAATTAAATTTGGATTATCATTACTGTACATGTCTTTATAACTCTCTAAACCAACCCAACCTCCGTGGTCTGCCAATATAACAATCATTGCATTTGGGTCTACTTTAGAGATATAATTAACTGTTGTTTTAATCCAATTATTAGCTTCATTTATCCTCTTTATGTACCAGTCTCTTTCTGTTTCCACCCTATTTTCTTCAGCAGAAAAATGAACATGGTGTGGCAATAACTTCTCAATGAAAAAAAACTTTGGTGTTTTATCGCTTATACTTATTGCTTGCTTTAAATCTAAAAAAGCATCCTTTTTAATATTATTATCATTACTAAATAAAGGTATTTCATTTAATTTAATATTATAATAATCATAGTTGCTCTCTTTCCTGTTTTGTTGAAAATATTCATCTTCTACTATGAAATATGTTTTATAGTCGTTATTTTTAAAAATGGAAATCACAGGGTTATCTCCACTAATAATCTTTCTTGCATTGGGCACTTCTAAAGATGGCAAAAGCGTTTCTCCAAAATAGTGTTGCTTCATTGAAAACAGAGAAGCATTTGAAGCTAAACTTGCTGGATAATTACTTCTAAAATCTGGATATATTTTAAAGTCATTAATGGAAAGCCAACCATATAAATCACTCTTAAAATTATACGTTTCACTTTCCATCATTGTTTCTGCTACATAACCATCAGGCTGAATAAGGTATATATTAGGTTTATGCTTAAACTGAACATTTTCTATTTCGTCAGGTAAAACACTCCATGTCATTGGTATTAAATGGCTATATGTCTTAATTATAATCTTTGGTATTGGCAAAACACACATTAACATTAATAGAATAATAATTTTCTTATAGTGCTTATGTAATTTAATTGACAAAGCAATACTTAATATTAAAATGAGTAATAGTATTTTTTTCTTAAAAACTAAATATATTGCTTGAGACATTAAAGAAGATGTCACAACAATAAGTAATACAAAAAGCAAATGGGCTCTATACTTTATTAATCTTTTGTTTAATCCAAAACCAAAGTAAAATAGTGAAAAAATAAGTAGTGAAATTCCAATAAAAAATAATACAAAAAAAGCTAAATGCTCTTTTGAATTAACAGCAGAATAGTTATTTGAAATATAAAAAACAAATGGGTAAAATCCACTTATAAAAGCGGCAATAAAAGGCACATGTTTATCACTATTAATGAATGAAAGTATATTTTCTTTTACCTTTTTTAGCATTTGTTTTTAAGTAAATACATAACTCTTTCAGAACCATCAATAGCTTTGTTTTCAATAATTTCAAAGTATTTAGAATACGCTATTTCGAAAGCCTCAAGATTATAAAAATCAAAATGTTCTTTAAATTCAGCTTTATTATTAAGCAAACGTTTTACCCATGAATCTTCTCGTTTTGGAAACTCAATAATCAAGTATTTTGAAAAACTACTGAAAAATTGTGCAGATTTATCAAAAGGCACATTACCAGATAAAGTCATATGATGTATTACAGCTAATGCTAAAGTTACATCTGGAGCATATTCTTTTATTCTATCTAAAAATGAAAAGCGTTCTTTATTATTTAATCCAATTGCCGCTGAAGGATTAAGTACATCAAGAACGAAAGGCAACATAAATTGTTCCTTGTTAATTTTTAATGTTTTATAATTATAGTCTACGGCATTATTATCTATATCACAAACTAAAGTCTCTTCAATTTTATAATTGATTCGCCTTACAAAAGTGCCATCATTACCTCCAATATCAATTAATGTTTTAGGTTTTATTTCAGCAATCCAGCTATTAATTATTTTAGATTTTAGAATAAATGCAGAGTTAGAATAATTGATTTTATTGTAATATTTACCCCATTCAGATGTCTCTTTTAATTCTAACTTTTTAATATAATCGTAAAGACTTTCTATAATATTTAACTGTGCTTTTTTTGATAAAGAAGCCTTTTTAGATGTCCCTTTGTAATCTTCATTATGTTTCTCTTCAAGCTTAGCTAATAGGTGAATATTAGAATATAAAAATGGATTAAGTTTTGTTTTAAATGGTAATAATGAACTTATCATTTTAACTGGAATTCCATCAATAAAATTACTAGTTAACTTTAGCATTTGCGCGCCATGAAAATAAGACAAAACCAATGGACCTAAAAAATGTGTTATAAACTGTTTATATGCTCTCCAAGGTGAATTTTCTGCATAAAAATCAAACGACAATGTATCGATAAAAATTGCCTTCCCATTATGAAATGTAATGTTAAAAGCTGATGCATCTTTTAGTGAAAAGCCATGCTCTAAACTATATTTTTGAAGCTTTAAAGTAAGTAATGCTGCTTCTTTGTATTGATTAAAGCTCCATTCGTAAGGATAGGTTATAAACGAAACTTTATTTGGCTGTATAACTATTTGCTCATTAGTATAAGTTAGTTCTTGATGTGGAATAAGCAAACGATTATTAAATAAAACCTTAAAAAACCCTGATTCGGTTAATTTATTATACTGTTCAAAATAAATTGGATGTATAACTCGTTTTATTATTCCATCTTCAATAAACACATAACCAGAAGGATCTCTAAATGATGAAGAATGAAAGTTTTTAGCTATCACTTGAGTTTTTGTTTTCTAAATCAGAGTCTTTAATGTTTATTTCATCAAAAACATCGTCTTTTTCGTCATTATGTTTTACTAAACCAAAAAACAATTTTACTTTATACATTAAGTTTTTAGAAAATAGTACTACAGCTGCTACTGCAGCAACTACAGCTTGTGCAATCATAGCTCCTAATCCTGGATCGAAATAAAGAAAAATCATAATTAAATTTTAGTAAATATAAACAATCTTAGTTTGTTTTCTTTACAAACAAGTAATATAAATTAATAGCAAATATTGCTGTATTTGTAATGATAATAGGAAATGATATTGGCTCTAATAAAAGCCCATAAGCAACAAACAACAAGCATCCAAATGAATTGATTAATCTTAAAGTATTTACGTTTTTCATTAAAAATGAAATTAGAACAGTAGCCATTGCAGCATAACCAATCCAATCGGTAAATGTGATATTAAATAATTCCATAGTTATAACTTTGATTAAATGATAATATAACAAACCTACTATAATTCTAAAAAAAAGGAACCTAAATTAGATTCCTTTTTCTTTATAAACTATATAGATTAAATACTTTTATTTCTCTTACGCTCTACTTCAGTTAATAAAATTTTACGCAAACGTAAATGATTAGGAGTTACCTCAACATATTCATCTTTTTGAATATATTCTAAAGCTTCTTCTAAAGAAAATTTAATAGCAGGAATAATTCTTGCCTTATCATCTGCTCCAGACGAACGTACGTTACTTAACTTTTTAGTTTTTGTAACGTTAACAGCCATATCATCACCACGAGAATTTTCTCCAATAACCTGACCTTCGTAAATATCTTCTCCTGGATCAACAAAAAAGCGTCCTCTATCTTGTAATTTATCAATTGAATAAGGAATTGCTTGACCTTTCTCCATAGATACTAACGATCCATTTTGACGCTCTGGAATTCCTCCTTTTAACGGTTGGTATTCAATAAAACGGTGTGTCATAATAGCCTCACCTGCAGTTGCAGTAAGTAAGTTATTACGCAAACCTATAATTCCACGTGAAGGGATTATAAATTTACAAACCATACGCTCTCCTTTGGCTTCCATGCTTACCATTTCACCTTTACGTACAGATACCATTTCTATAGCTTTACCTGAAACAACTTCTGGTAAATCAATAGTCATTTCTTCAACAGGCTCACATTTTACACCATCAATTTCTTTAATGATAACTTGTGGCTGCCCAATTTGAAGCTCATAACCTTCACGACGCATCGTTTCAATTAATACAGATAAATGCAATACTCCACGACCAAACACCATAAATTTATCAGCACTATCAGTTTCTGCCATACGTAAAGCTAAATTCTTTTCTAGCTCTTTAGTAAGACGTTCTTTAATATGACGAGATGTTACAAATTTTCCATCCTTTCCAAAGAAAGGCGAATCGTTAATTGTAAACAACATACTCATTGTTGGCTCATCAATAGCAATTGTTTTTAATCCTTCAGGATTTTCAAAATCTGCTACAGTATCACCAATATCAAATCCTTCTAAACCAACTAATGCACAAATATCTCCAGCTTGAACCTCTTCAACTTTTTTACGTCCTAGACCTTCAAAAACATGTAGTTCTTTAACTTTAGATTTTACTATTCTTCCATCGCGTTTTACCAATGAAATGTTCATTCCTGTTTTAAGAGTGCCACGTTGTAAACGTCCAATTGCAATTCGACCAGTAAATGATGAGAAGTCTAAAGATGTAATCAACATTTGTACTGTACCTTCTTCTATTTTTGGTGATGGAATATGTTCAACAACCATATCTAACAATGGCTCTATGTTTGTCGTTGGTTTTTTCCAATCATCGCTCATCCAGTTTTGTTTTGCCGAACCATATACAGTAGGGAAATCTAACTGCCATTCTTCTGCACCAAGTTCAAACATTAAATCAAAAACAGCTTCATGTACTTCTTCTGGAGTACAGTTTTCTTTATCAACTTTATTTACAACCACACAAGGTTTTAAACCCAAATCGATAGCCTTACCTAATACAAAACGTGTTTGTGGCATTGGACCCTCAAAAGCATCAACCAATAACAAAACGCCATCAGCCATATTTAATACACGTTCTACCTCACCACCAAAATCCGCGTGACCAGGAGTATCAATGATATTAATTTTTGTGTCTTTGTAAACTACAGAAACGTTTTTAGATGTAATTGTAATTCCTCTTTCACGCTCTAAATCGTTATTGTCAAGAATTAAATCTCCAGTGTTTTCATTCTCTCTAAATAACTGACAATGATACATGATTTTGTCTACCAAGGTTGTTTTTCCGTGGTCAACGTGAGCGATAATCGCGATATTTTTAATATTAGCCATAATGATGCCTTATTTTTAAGCGTGCAAAGGTACATTATATTTTTAGATAAATTAGATAATATATGTACAATACGTTAATTATATGTTATAATTTAAATTTAACATAATTTGAATGCTTATCTTACGTTTAAATAATTGATTAATAGTAAATAGCCACACCTTCCAACCGCTTAACTAATTGGCGATTTACATCTGAATTTTTTAAATAGCAAACAGATGAAAATAATTAGTAAATACTCAAAGTTTATACCTTATCTCTACTTCATTGTAGTGATTTTGTATTGGTTTACCGACGTTAATAGAAGTGAAGGCATTACAGCTTACCCAATTTTGTTATTTGGAATCCCTTTTATTTGGCAACTAGTAAAACCAAATAACAGCCTTAATTTTTCACTCGGAATTATATTTGTTTGTTTATCATCGTATATGATTTTGGCTTACCTGTCTGATTTTCTAAACATTGTAAGTCTTTCTAACGAAGTAAAACAATTTTTAATTTTAGGTGGATTTTTTGTTATTGGTAACTTTATCATGTCGCTTTGGATGATTAGAAATAGTATTAAAAGAAGTTTTTAATTTGATTATCTTTGTGGCTTAAATTTTTAAGCTGATGACTCTTAACGACGTTCCAAAATTAAAACATACAAATTCTAACAATTTCTTTTTGCTTTGTGGTCCATGTGCCATTGAAGGAGAAGACATGGCATTACGTATTGCCGAAAAAGTAGTTAGCATTACAGATGCTCTAAAAATTCCTTATGTATTTAAAGGAAGCTTTAAAAAAGCCAACAGAAGTCGTATTGATAGTTTTACTGGAATTGGCGATGAGAAAGCATTAAAAATTTTAAGAAAAGTATCTGAAACTTTTGATGTTCCTACAGTTACTGATATACACGAAATATCTGATGCTACTATGGCTGCAGAATATGTAGATGTATTACAAATTCCAGCCTTTTTAGTTAGACAAACAGACTTGGTGGTTGCTGCTGCACAAACAGGAAAAGTAGTTAACCTTAAAAAAGGTCAATTTATGAGCCCTGAAAGTATGAAACATGCTGTGCAAAAAGTAAAAGATGCTGGTAATGATAAAGCATGGATTACTGATAGAGGTACTATGTTTGGCTATCAAGATATGATTGTCGATTTTAGAGGTATTCCAACAATGCGTCAATATGCACCAACAGTATTAGATGTTACTCACTCTTTACAACAACCAAATCAAACTATTGGAGTTACAGGAGGTCGTCCAGACATGATTGAAACTATTGCCAGAGCAGGTGTGGTAAATAATGTAGATGGTTTATTTATTGAAACTCATTTTGATCCTGCAAATGCAAAAAGTGATGGCGCCAATATGCTTCATTTAGATAATTTAGAAGGCTTACTAACCAACTTGGTTGCTATTAGAAAAACCATTAATAGTTTAAAATAAAGTTAAACTATGGATTTTGAAATTAGACAAGCTACAATAGATGATATTCCTGAAATCACTTCACTTTTCAGAAATACTATTATAAATATAAATTCAAGGGATTACTCTGATAAACAAATAAAAGTTTGGGCTTCTGGAGCTGATGATATTGAAAAATGGGAAAAGAGAATAAATAATGATTACTTTATTGTTGCTGAAGCTAATAACCAAATAATAGGGTTTTCGTATTTAACTAAAGGAAATTATTTAGATGGTTTATTTGTACATAAAGATTACCAAAGAAAAACCATTGCTTCTAAACTATTACGTATTATGGAGTCTAGAGCTTCAATAAACGGATTTGATGTAATAAAATCTGATGTGAGTATTACTGCACTTCCTTTTTTTGATTCTCACTATTACGAAGTAGAAAAAAAGCAGAAAAAATCTTTTAAAGGCTTAGTTTTTGAAAATTATATAGTTTACCGAGATTTGTAATTACTTTAAGAACGATTTGTTTTTAAAAGACTCTACTTCTTTCAGAATTCTAATAAAAATTTCGTCATTAATATCTTCTAGTGATTTATACCTTAAGGATTTAATAACCTTCCGTTTTTCACTTACCAAGTATTTATCAAGATTACTAGACAGATGAGCTGAATGCCAAAAGGCAACATCTACATAATCTCTACTTTGATTTAAATAACATATTGGACGAGTACCAATATAGTAACAAGGTATTCTCCATTTAAATTCCATGTGAGCTTCTGGCAACGCATGCTCTATTAATAATTGTACGTGCAACAATATAGATTTGTATGGCTCTGGTTGTTTTAGTATGTATTCTTCGGCTGGTTTCACAGTTAAATAAAAAATTAAATCCCATCAAATTTAATAAACTTTTAACTTGTGTGATTAAAAATAAAAATTAACTTTGTAATTCAAAGTACTTTATATGGAATCAAAAGATTATTTAAAAGACATAAGCGAGATCAAAAATTTAATGAACAAATCTTCTCGTTTTATTTCACTTAGTGGTTTATCAGGAATACTAGCAGGAATATATGCACTTATTGGTGCTGCAGTAGCATATTGGCTTGTAGTTGAATATAGTAAAGGCACATTAATTCTTGATGGCAAGGTATTTAAACTTGTAATGTTAGATTTGTTTTTAGTAGCAGCTTTAAGTGTTATTACAGGCATACTATTAACAACACATAAAGCAAAAAAACATGGCGCTAAAATTTGGGATGCAACTTCTAGACGCTTAGTTATAAATTTTTTGATTCCGTTGGTTGTTGGCGGATTATACATACTAATAATTCTAAATCAACAAAAATATGGTCAAACTGGAGCATTAATGCTCATATTTTACGGATTGGCATTAATAAACGCATCTAAATATAGTATTGGAGACATTCGTTATTTAGGTTTTATACAGTTATTTTTGGGATTAATTTGTGCTTGGTTTCCAGGATATGGTTTTTGGCTTTGGGTGTTAGGGTTTGGAGTAATGCATATTATTTACGGTTCTTGGATGCATTTTAAATATGATGTTAAAAAATAAATTTCTGCCTTTGTAGAAATAATCTATGAGTATAATAAACAATATTAATAAAGTATTTGATCACAGGATTAGATTAGGCATAATGTCTATTTTGATGGTGAATGAGTATGCCGATTTTAATATGCTCAAAGAATTACTTGATGTCACTGATGGTAATTTGGCAAGCCATGTTAAAGCTCTTGAAGCTGCCGAATATATTGAAGTCGAAAAACAATTCATCGGTCGAAAACCTAATACGCGCTACTCTACTACAAAATTGGGAAGATTAGAGTTTAGCAAACATATTGAAGCACTAGAAAAATTAATAAATAAACAATAGAACATTTTTTTTATCAATACACTTTGAAATACAAAGTACTTTAAAAATGAAAATAAGAAAACACTTAATAGAATGGTTATTCGATAAATCACAAAAGATTTATACAAACCTATTTAAAAACCATAAACCTTGGGGAATTTATAAAGCTGAATTATTAACCTACCCAGATGGCACTATTGGAAAAAAATTAGGTGAGTTTTTAAAAAAAAACAATTTCGAACTTATCTCTAAAGTAGAAAGACACGATGCATATCATACTATAACAGGTTATGGGACAAAAGTTGAAGACGAAATTGCTTTACAATGCTTATGTTTTGGGAACGGAAAAAGAAGTCTATATCTATATGGAGCAATTATTCTTGGAGTTATAATTCTACCTGACTATTATAAATATTATTACAAATCTTATTTAATTGGAAAAAATGCAAACTCATTTCATCATTATTATTATAAAAAACTTTTAAAAGTTTCAATAGAAGAATTTAGACAATCAATATTTTCAAAATCTCAGTTAATAATTATAAACAAAAATTAAGGATTGAAAAATATGAAATACATTAAAATAACTCTCTTACTACTAATATTTATCTTCATAGGTATGATATTTACTAGTTTTTTTATCACATATATAGCAAGTGAATATTTATATAACAACACTGAAACAATTCCAAAAAATAAAGTAGGATTGGTGTTAGGTGCTAGCAAATATACTAGTAATGGAAATATCAATCTGTATTATAAGTATAGAGTTGATGCTGCTTTAGAACTATACAAAGCTAAAAAAATAGACTTTCTTTTAATAAGTGGAGATAATAGTAGAGAAGGTTATGACGAACCAACAGATTTTAAAAATGATTTAATAGCCGAAGGTATTCCTGAAGATAAAATTTATTTAGATTATGCAGGTTTTAGAACATTAGACTCGGTTATAAGAGCAAAAGAAATTTTTGGTCAAAATTCAATAACAATTATTTCTCAAAAATTCCACAATGAACGCGCAATTTACTTAGCCAAAAATAATAACATAAAAGCTATAGCTTTTAATGCAAAATCTATAGTAGGAAGTTACGGATTGAAAACACAACTAAGAGAGTACTTAGCCAGAGCAAAAGCATCAATTGATGTGTTTTTTAATATAGAACCAAAATTTCTAGGTGATAAAATCGAAATTAAATAAACACTTATGGATACATTAAAATCAATATTACAAAATCGCTATAAAATAATATCATTACTTTCAGCATCAATGGTGCTAAGCATTATTTTACTAATGATAAGAATAAAATTAACGCATTCGTTTTTTTACCTCTTTCTGGTATGGAATTTATTTCTTGCAATAATACCTTATGCTATTTCAGTTTACTTAATAAACAAAGAAAAGCTAAGTAAAATTAAGTTATTAATATGGTTTAGTATTTGGTTACTTTTTTTGCCTAACGCTCCATATATAATAACTGATTTACTACACTTAAGATTAAGTGACAAACATTTTATGTGGCTAGATGTATTAGTTGTTACCTCTTTTGCATACAATGGTTTAATTATATTTTTTCTATCTGTTTTAGATATGGAAACTGTTCTCAAAAAATATTTAAAACCTAAAAAACTATTTTACTTCATAGTTTTTGTCGTTTTCCTTACAGGGTTTGGAATGTATTTAGGACGATTTTTGAGGTATAACTCATGGGAAATAATACAGAACCCATTCAATTTGTTTTCAGATGTTTTTGATATAATTCTGTATCCAAACCAACATATAGAAGCTTGGATATTCACCTTAACTTTTGGTGCTTTTTTAAGTATTGGGTTTTGGATGTTTAAAGCTTTTTTAAAAATGAAATATTAATTCTAAATAAAAAAATATGAAAAACTTAATTTTATTACTCGCATTAGTGACATTAATATTCAATTGCAATTCAAATGACAATAAGAAAATAATTTCAAAAGAAAATGAAACTCAAAACATAAAAAAAGATACTAGTTTAATAGAAATAGCAGATTTACCAATACATATTGATAGTACAGATTATTTATTACATCCAATTGGAAACTATAAGGTTTATGCCTCAAAATTAAGTTCATATAGATCAGATAATTACAATAGCTTTTCTGTTTCAAATAGTAATAAATATAGTATAAGTGGGAATTTATCAAATATTAAATTTCAGAAGAAAGATTCAGAAGAACTAATACCACTTACAAACAAAACCATTAATATAAAATCTATGAGTTTTATGAAAGAAATATTTGATACTACTAAATCACAGTTATTAATTTATACCATAAACGACAAAGACACAAATAGCGATAATAAACTTGACTATAATGACATAGAGACTTTATATATAAGCAAAATAGATGGTTCAGGCTTTAAAAAACTTACACCCGAATATGAAGAATTATTAGATTGGGAAACAGTTATTATTATTAACAGAATATATTTTAAAACCATTGAAGACTCTAATAAGAATGGTGAGTTTGATAAATCGGACTCACTACACTACTATTTTATAGATTACAGTAAAGAAAGCTACGTTGTAAAAGAATATTATCCAATATAATTTTCTGTTATACTAAACCTCTCTATTGCGCTCTTGTATTTGTCTCACAATAGATGTTGCCCTATTTCTTGATAAAAAACGTGGTAATCCAGATAAAAACTTATTAAACACTCCTGGAATTGCTACAGTTTTTCCTTGATGCATAGCCTTATAACCATAAGCCGCAACTTTTTGCGGACAAGCCATGTTAAATGTAATTTTATTATCTGTTGTGCCCTTACAAACTACATCTTGAAATGATGTTTTTGTTGGTCCAGGACATAATGCAGTTACAGTAACTCCAGTACCTTTTAGTTCGTTGGCTATGGCTTCTGAAAATGACAACATATATCCTTTTGAGGCATAATAGATAGACATTAAAGGACCTGGTTGAAAGGCAGCCAAAGATGACATGTTTAGAATTTTTCCAGATTTTTGTTTTATCATTCCATCTAAAACAAGTTTTGTTAAATGCGTAGTTGTAATAATATGTACCTGCAACATTTCTAATTCACGTTTCCAATCGGTATCTGAAAATGTACCAAACAACCCAAAACCAGCATTATTAATTAAAACATCTATTGGAGTATCTTTAATCTCTTCAAAAATGACTTCTGCAACATTCTCTTCACTTAAATCTTTTACAATTAATTTTACATCAACACTATAAGACTCTAAAATGCTTTGCTTTGCAACATCTAAGTTTATTGTATCTATATCAATTAAAATAAGATTATAAGAATCTTTAGCTAACAATAGTGCCAACTCATAACCCAATCCGGAAGCAGCTCCAGTAACTATTGCAGTTTTAATCATTAAAAAAGTGTTTGGAGCAATGTAGTAAATTAAACGCCAATAAACCTAAAGTTTACCGTCTACATAATCCTGTAAATAGCTAAATCGTTCAGTTAATTTTTTGTTTTCAGTAATTTTTGCACGCTTTAAAATTCCTCGTTCATCACCATTAAAAAATGCAGGAATAACGTGTTCTAAAAACATCTCACCAAATCCTTCACTGGCATCTTTTGGCAGTTCACAAGGCAAGTTATCGACTGCCATAACTGTTATTGCATCTTTAGCATTAAAAGCGACTTCTTTTTCAGTTTTTGCATCATAACCATAAAACGGATCTGCAATAGTTGAAGCTCTTAACGTTGAAGCCACAGGCCCATCAACATCACAACTAATATCTGCCACTAGATTGATATTAAAATCTTTTGATTTTGCATCTTGTCTTGTAAACAAATAAGGCGCATTATTACCATAAAAATGTCCAGCTATAAACATATCTGTTTCTTTAGCATATGGCATAAAATTACTTTCGTAACCTGTTGGGTCTTTATAAAACTCCCACTTCTCACCTACCTTGCCATCTTTACGTTTTGCATATTCCATAACATCTGCCATAACATAAACTGGTTCTGTAAACTTTGACGTTAAATATAACGCATCACTTACTTCTTTTATTTTTAAGTGATCAAGAATTTCTTTTGCTCCTTGGGCAACTTTTCCTGTTCCTGTAAGTAATATTTTGATATTTGGAAGTGTAATTTTATCTAGCTCTCTTTTTACTTCATCCAAATCGGCTAATGTTTCTACTTTTGGTAAGTTGAATAATCCATCACGTAAGCCTAGAGCTCTAAATCCGTTATACGCTCCAACCAAACCTGCATAACGACCAAAACCAATTAAACGTGCACCACTTTTCTTTACAATAGTTTCGTGGTCATACATTTCAATATTTTTCTCTAACATAGCCACTAAAAGCTTTCTGTTATAAGGTTGCTTTTTAATGGTATGCGAAAAGTAAAAGTATTTTTTATTTGGTATTAAATTTTCAATTGGAACTTCTTTTACGCCTATCATCACATCGCAATCTGACACATCGTCTGTAACCTTAAATCCTAATGCTTTGTATGCTGAATCTGGAAAAATGCGAACATCGCTAGACTCAACAATAAACTCGGCTTTTGGAAATTGTGCTCTAGCTTCTGCTAGCTTTTCTGGTGAAAAAACTACGCGTCTATCTGGCGGATTTTTACGTTCTTTTATGATGGCGAATTTCATAAGCTTATTATTGGAATAATTTTTGCACGAAAATAATAGGATTTGCAAGGTTTACCAAACTTTTTGATAACTTTGCAGACTGCGTTAGCGATTAAAGCGGCATCCTTTTGCCTTTTGCAAAAGATATAGCTGAAAGCGCGACCTGAAAGGGAACGCCAAAATACTATTAATAATGGGGTCGACTGGTTTTGACAGCGAGATTTATTAGGTAGTAAGCACGTCGTGTAATGATTTTGAAACACGTAAAAGGCTAGATCAAATTTTAAACGGCGAGAATAACTACGCTTTAGCTGCTTAATTCTGAATTACAGTAAGAATTTGCCTTTGTCCTACTAGGTAGGAAAGCTAAATGTCTCTTGAAAGCCCTGGTCAGCGGCGGTCAGATTAGAGGCATCGTAAAAGTTGACATAGAAAGTGAAGCGCTTTGATTTGCTTTTGAAACTTAAGAAGATAAGTTGTGAGTAGAGTGTTTTTAATCAGCTTACAATCGAAAACCATGAAAAAACTAAACGTGTAGAAGGCTATTTGGTGACTTGTTTGGACGAGAGTTCGATTCTCTCCGACTCCACATATAACTCTGTAAATCAGGTATTTATAGAGTTTTTTTATTAAAAATAAACTCTTATAAACGCATTGGGAGTTATAGCTAAAGACTGCTGGTTTGTTTTTAATAGATTTTGATCTTGCACACTATAAAAGCTATTTATTATATTTTCTTTATCAAGCACATTCCAAACTGATAATCCAATAGTTGCATTTACATGATGGCAAAATTTTAAATCATAAATAGCTGATATATCGAGACGTAAATAATCTTCTAAAGACTGATTATTTGCTGCTCCAAAATTAACTTCATTATTAACTATTTCGTTTCCAAAAATTGGCTCGGTTGTTGGTTTCCCAGAATGCCAATTAAATCCTGCTGAAACTTTAAATCTATTTTTGGTATATGCTGTTCCTAATGTAAGTGCATGAGTAATGTTATAGTTACTTGGAAAGCTAGGCTCATCTAACGAATTAAATTTATAAGTATTATCCATAAAAGAATAGCTTAACCAACCACTAAAACTACCTATACCTTTTCTAAAGAGAAAATCAATACCTTTTACGTCATAGCTTCCACTTACGTTACTAAAGCGATACTGATTTTGAAATCCTTGACTTTGAGAAGTTATACCATCAACCATTTTGTAATAACCTTCTAAACTTAAAAGCCATCCCTTTTTACTAAAACTGATTCCTGTTGATAACTGCTTGCTAGTAATTACAGGAATTTCTTCGTTATTTGATAGTTGCCATCTGCGCTTTTCTATACCAAGAAAATCATTCTGAAAATTAACAATTTGAGATGTGTATTGATGTTTAAACTCTCCTAAAATTTCAAATCTAAAATCATTTAAAAATTTTTGATTAAAGCTAAATCTTGGCTCTAAAATGCTCTTTTTAAATTTATCTAAATAATTGAATCTTGTTCCAATATTAAAAGCCGTATTTCTGTTTTTTGAAACAAATCCGATTTGAGAAAAAGCACTATATAATCTAACAACTTCAGAAATCTTTAATCTGTATAATGGATTATCTACGTCATCAAGATTTGTTACTTCTGTTTCAACAAAATGCAAACCTGAAAGCAAATTTAGCTGCTCAGTAATTCTGTAATTTGAAGTGAGTTTTAAACTAGATTCTGACACACTATTTTCTTGTAAAAATCTTTGCTCATCTAATATATTAGCATTTATAGCTTTTAATTTATAATCTGTTTCATAAACTTCGATTGATGTTTGAAATTTATCGTTCCAAACTCTGTTATAAAACACTGCTCCTGCTATGCTATTTTGTTTTAGACTACTCTCACGAGATTCTTGATTAGAATTTATAATTGCATTCTCGTTAAAAATAAGTTCATTACTAACATTTATAAAATTAACTCGCAATACATCTTTATCACTTATTTGGTACAACCAACGTAATGAGGTGTCATAAAAATCGAATTCTTTATCTGAATTAACACTATTATTTGTATTGTTATCAACCTCAGTGTTTTGTGAAATACGTTCAAAAAAGTTTGTATATGTTGGTGTTTTTAAAAAATCACTAATTGATTTTCGAGCTGCAAATTGTATGGATGATTTTTCGCTAATTGGCACATCTGCAAATGCATTTGCATCTATAAAATTACCTCCAAGACTAGCTCTGAATTTTGAGTTAATCTCATTATCTGTTTTCATAGCTATTGTACCAGAAACACCATCTGTATAAATAACATTAGAGCCATTTTTTTGCAAGGATACCTTATCTGTAATTTGTGGGTTATACATTGAAATTAAACCAAAAAAATGTCCAGACTGATACATTTTAATACCATCCCATAGTATTAAATTTTGATCATGTGTACCTCCTCTAATGTTAATATTAGAAACGGTTTCGTTTATACTTTGTATTCCAGGAAATGCCTGAACAGATTGTAAAACATCTGCATCTACAACGCCTGGTAATATTTCAAAATTAGAGAAATCAATTTCGAAAGAGCCATCGCTTAACTTATTAATACCACTTATCATGTAGTTTGATATAATGACTTCTGATAGTAGTTGAAAATTTGGGTACAAATAGGTATCTAAACAAACTTCTTTATTAAATACCGATGCAAGTTTAGTTACTGTTTTAAACCCTAGATATTTAATTAAAATTAGTTCGGACTCACTTTTAACTAAAAGTTGAAAAAATCCATTATTATCACTTACTGTTGAACTTGTATTACTTTGAATTGTTGCAGAGGTTAATACTGATTGAGTTTCTATATCTTTTATGTATCCGCATATTACAAACCCTTCTTTTTGTTTTACTAATATAATATTGTCGCTAATAATAGTAAAACTAAAAGGCGTATTTCGTTCTAAATAACGCAACACGTCTTCTAATGTTAATTCCTTTTTAGGCGGAATTATATATACACTCTCAATACTATCTTCAGCATAATTAAACTGATAGTTATATTGATTTTGAATAGCTTCAAAAATTGCAATAAGTGATTGTTTCTCATTTTTGACTTGCGCAGAAATAGTGAAAGAAAAAAAAGAAAATAAAATGATATTTAATAAATACTGCTTACCTTTTATTGCCATGAATAACAACTTGATTTGCTGTATTAATTTCATAGGTCAAATTCATAGGTTGGGATACAGACATTAACGCATTTTCTAAGTTATTATGTGTAAATACTCCTGTAAACAAACGACTGCCATCTAATTGTTTAGTTGTAATTTTAATATCATATTGTCTTTCTAACTCCGCGATAACTTCTTTTAATGGAACACTTTCAAAACTGCTTTTGTTTTTTGTCCATTGTGGTTCTTTGAGTATCGTTTTACTTTCAGAAAATTCACTATCTAAAAATCTATAAGTATCTCCAGCATTTAGTGTTTTTGTTACAGACTGCGACGTTACTTTCACAACACCTTCAAAACATTTAACTTCAAAATAATTATCTCTTTGCTTAACATTAAACTGAGTTCCTAATACAGTAACTTTTCCATCTTTAGTTATAACATCAAAAGTATTTCCCTTTGATACTATAAAGAACGCTTCACCTGCAAGTTTTATTTCTCTGTGTTTGCTCCATGCTTTTTTATCATAACTAACTTGTGATTTTGCATTTAGGGTAACTATTGATGCGTCTGGCAACTCAATTGTTGTTTGTTCGTGGGCTAATGTTTGTATTTCTATTGTCGTTTCTTGAAAGATTGTAAAATATAATGCAAACCCTATAACAACTATACTTGCCACACGTAATAAAGGATTTAACCATTTAAGTTTTTTGACCTTTGGCTTTTGTGACTGGTATTTTGCATTAAAAGTTTCAAAATCTTCAGCTTTAGAAAAATTTGAAGCTTTAAAATGATTAGCGTTATCTATAATATCTTTATAAAAACTATAGTCATCAGATTGCAAAAAAGCTTCCTTTTCTGTGTCTGACAACTCATCATTTAACCATTTTTTTAATAAGTAATCTTTATCCATCAATCTTTCCTATTTAACAATAAAACAACTTCACCTTTAAAACTCCTGATTATTTTATTTTAAAACCTTCTAGTTCTTTCTTTAAAACATCAAAAGCACTATAAATACGATACTCAATAACTTTTTGGGTAACTCCTAAAAATTCAGCTATTTCTTTATGCTTTTTCCCTTCTACTTTATTTAGCAAAAAAGCGACTCTTTGATCTTCTGTTAACTTACTTAACGCTTTTTGGTATTTCTCGAGAAATTGATTGGTTTCTAAAACAAATTCTGGTGTTTCGTTTGTATAATTTTTTTGATTTGCTTGCTGATGTTTTAAAACAACTTTTTGGTGTTTAATATCATTCAACACCATATTATTAGCAACTGTAAACAAAAACGATTTAGCCTTACTTAATGTAACGTCTTTACAATTGTCCCATAGTTTCATAAAAGCATCTTGTGTTTTATCTCTAGGATTAAATTGCTCTCCGTATTTGTAGTATAAAAAATTATGCAAATCATCAGCATATTTTTTATAAACACTAGCAAAGGCACGTTCATTACAAATATTCTGATTTATATCTTTTGGCAAGGCTTAACGTTTTGATATTTTAAAGGTAGAAAATATTTTTCGAAATATTTTCAGGAGTTTTAAGGTTATAGTTGTTTTAGTATTAAAGAAACATTTTATACAATGAAAATTGACTTTAAAATTATTACGCTACTTTTTTTAATATCATTCTCGTCATGCAGAAAAGAAGAAGTTGAGTTTATACAAGCTCCTGATGATGAAATTTTGCAAGCCAATTCAAGTATTGCTAATCTCATGCAACGCACAGCAATGAATGATGGATCTAATGACAACATTATAGATTATGCAAATTGCTTTAACATACAATTACCTATAACTGTTGTTGTTAATGGAACTCAAATTATAGTAAACACTGAAAACGACTATGATACTATTGAAGATATATTTGATGAGTTTGATGACGATACAGACTATATAAACATAACATATCCAATAACAATTGTACTTAACGATTTTACTCAAGTTACAATTAATAACTCAACCGAATTAAATAGTTATTCTATTAATTGTAATGGAGAAAATGAAAGTGATGATGATATTGAGTGTTTAGATTTTCAATATCCAATTATTGCCTCAATTTTTAATGCCAATAATGAATTACTCCAAACCATAACTATAAATAGCGATTTTGAGCTTTATGTTTTTATAGATAGCATTGATGAAAGTGATATTGTAAGCATTAATTTTCCTATAACAGTAACATTATCAGATAACACATCTTTTACCATAAATAACTTAAATGAATTAGAAAACATTATTGAAGACTATATTAATGATTGTGATGAAGATGATGATTATGATTACAATGATGATGATTGTGATAATTGTACGCCAACTCAACTCTCAACTCTTTTAACTCAATGCCCAAATTGGACTGTTGATAAGCTTGAACGAAACAATAACGATTATGATGATTTATATGATGGCTACCTGTTCAATTTTTTTATTGATGGAAGCATTTCTGTAAGCTGGTCAAGCACTACAGTCTATGGCACTTGGTCAGCTAGTGGCACTGGAAATAACATTGTTGTAGTAATTGATATTCCAAGTTTACCATATTGTAATAATAACTGGTATTTACATGAAATTGATGAAGGTTCAGGAGAAACAAAAATCGATTTAAGAGTTGGAGGTAATGACAGACTACGATATGAAAATAATTGTAACTAATATAAATAACTCAAAACTATTCAAATTATGAAAAAAGGACTTTTCTACGGAATGCTATTAATGTTAAATTTTACATTAATGTCGTCAATGTGTTCATCAGACGACGATAATTCAAGCTCTAATGATAATAGTGCTGAAATACTACAAATAACAAATGCAATGCAAGTTGGTACATGGCGAATTACTAGTTATGTAGATTCTGGACAAAACGAAACTAATGATTTTAATGGCTACAATTTCACTTTTTCTGCTAATGGAACATTAACAGCCACAAATGGAACTACGACTTACACAGGAAGTTGGTCTGTTACAGATAGTAATAGTAACGATGACAGTAGCTCAAATGACGACATAGATTTTAATATTTCTTTTCCAGTACCAGACACTAATGTTTTTGAAGATTTAAATGATGATTGGGATATAGTTTTACATAATAGCACAACTATAAATCTAATTGACATAAGCGGAGGAAATGGTGGAACAGACACTTTAACTTTTGAAAAAAATTAGACATAAAAAATAATGAAAAAGAAAAAATTTTATTTACCTAATTTTTTTTAGCTGACCCCAAATTTAATTTTGGTTTTTAGCTAACTGCTTCAACAATAAGTTGAAGCAGTTAAAAGCTAAATAATTAATGAACTTGCCTACTACTGTTATAAATAAGTCTTAAAAACTCATTAAACAATGCGTAAATGGATTGCAATATTTATACTACTTATTATAAGTGTTTTAGTATATAAATACATATATCAAGAACACAGAAATATAAGTAACGAAGTGTCTGTATACAAAACAGCATCAAAAGATATAATAAACGAGTTTAAAGACAATTCAACAAATGCAGAAAATAAGTACTTAAACAAAACAATAGAAATCTCTGGTAATATTACTCAACATAGCAATAAAACAATTACAATAAATGAAACCATTTTTTGTCAGTTTACTGAAGAAATAACAGTAACCGAAAACAATTTTAAAATAACAATTAAGGGACGATTTATTGGCTATGATGATTTGCTAGAAGAGATTAAACTAGACCAATGCACAATTATTAATTAATCAAAAATATATTATGAAAAACAATTACACTTTCAAATTACTATTAACATTCATACTCACAGTATCAATGTTAACATTATCAAATGCACAAATAAGACTAAAAATTGTTAATCCGTCAACTGGAGCAGTAACCATGCATAATTATGGATCTAGCACAGTAAATATTGGGACTTATTGGCTATGTAATTTCCCTAGTTACAATCAACTTAATACATTAACAGTAACTCAAGGTTCGTTAAATTTAGCTGCAGGAGCAGAAGTAACGGTTATTAGCACTGTAAACCTAACCGTTCCAGACTCTGAATTAGGATTATATAATTCAAGTACTTTTGGCTCATCAACAGCAATGCAAGACTACTTACAATGGGGCTCTGCTGGTCATCAGCGTGAAGTGGTTGCTGTAAACAAAGGTATATGGGTTGCTGGAACATTTGTTAGCGCAGCAGCGCCTTTTGAATATATTGGAAATGGAGCTCAAAATGGAGCTACCTTTTGGGGCACCTTTTTAAGTGTTGAAGATTATGAAAGAGCAAACAGCTTTTTTATACACCCAAACCCATCAGATTCGATGTTAAATATTGAACTAAGAAACGGAATAACAAATGCCAATCTTGAAGTTTATAACTTACTTGGTAAACAAATATTAACAAGAGATATAAACTCAGAAAACGGGTTACAATTAAATATATCTAATTGGGATAGTGGAATGTATTTAGTAAAAATCACATCAGACAAAAGAGTTGAAACAAAAAGAGTAATAAAACAATAAAATGAAAAGTATACTATACATAATACTTTTTCTCCCAATTATAACTTGGTCTCAAGATGATTTACTTGCTGAAATTGATGTCGACACAATGCAAAATAGCTATACAATTGCTGCGTTTAAGGGCCTTAAAATTGTAAATTTTGAATCCACAAAACTAGTAGCAAAAAAAGAACTTACTTTGATAGTGTCTCACAGATTTGGCAGTATAAAAAATGGTTTTGATACTTTTTTTGGGTTAGATGATGCTGTTACACAGCTAAACTTTGTGTATGGTCTCTCTGACAGATTTAACATAAGTGTTTCAAGAAGTTCATTTCAAAAAATATATGAAAGCTCAATAAAATACAGCCTTGCTAAACAAATAGATAATGGTTTTCCAGTCTCTATCGTTGGTTATAATTCAATTTTAATAAACACAGCATTAGACAAAGACAATTTACCTAAATTAGAGTTTAGACATAGGCTAGGCTACACAGCTCAATTAATAATTTCTAGAAAAATAAATACTAGCTTTTCAGTTGAATTAGCTCCTACTTTTTTCCATGATAATTATGTAGCTATTGATGAACAAAAAAATTCTCAATACGCTTTAGGAATTGGAGGACGATATAAATTAGGAAAACGTTGGTCTATAAACGCTGATTATGGATGGCATTTAAATAGAGCGGCTAACTCACCATTTAAAAACCCTCTATCAATTGGGTTTGATTTAGAAACTGGCGGACACGTTTTTCAGATGCATTTCACAAATGCGCAAGCTATGAATACTAATGGCTTTTTAGGTCAAGCTTCTGGCGATTGGACAGATGGAAATATATATTTTGGGTTTAATTTAAGTAGAGTTTTTTAACATGAAAAATATTTATAAAATAAAAGTCTATCTTCTTTTTATAACCTTACTTGGTTGTACAAATGCTAGTGAAAATGATTTGATTGATCAAACAGAACTTCCTGAGCTTATCACATATGTAAATGATGTAAAACCAATTATAGATAATAATTGTATTATATGCCATACAAATCCTCCAGAAAATGGAGCTCCTATGCCATTATTAACTTATGACAATGTTAAAGAAGCAATACAAAATAGAGGGTTAATTGATAGAATATCCTCAACAGATTTAGGATTTTTAATGCCTTTTGGAGGTCCACGATTGCCTCAAAATTTAATTGACACTATTATTCAATGGCAAGCGGATGGGCTTTTAGAAAATTAAAAACTGAACTCATGAAAACTTTATTATACTTTTTTCTACTACTTGGTACTTCAACATTTGCACAACAAAAATATTTGACTAAAACAGGGCAAATAAGTTTTGAAGCATCTGTACCTTCTTTTGAAGAAGTAGCAGCAAAAAACAACTCAGTAACTGCTATCCTAAACACAGAAAATGGGGAGTTTGCTGCTTTAGTACTTGTTAAAGCTTTTCGGTTTAAAAATGCTTTAATGGAAGAGCATTTTAATGAAAATTATGCTGAATCGCACTTATATCCTAAAGCAACATTTAAAGGTAAAATTAAAGATTTTGATTTCAAACAACTAAAAGATACTTACAAAATTAGTGGAGAATTAACTTTTCATGGTGTAACAAAACCTATTAATAATGTTACTGTCAAATTAAAAAACACTGATGGAAATATAACTCTATCTAGTAGTTTTAAATTATTGCCTTCAGATTATAATATTAAAATTCCTAGTATCGTAAAAAGTAAAATATCTGATGAAGTTGTTACTACTATTGAGTTACTTCTTGTTAAGCAGTAACTATTAATATAAAAAAACCTCACTAATAGTGAGGTTTTTAACTATACATATTTATAACTAACTCTATTTATTTTTACAATCAATAGCTTTATTTTCCACTCATATTTTTATTATAGACCCAAATCTCATCCCATTGATTTTTGAATGTTATTTGCTCTAATTCTAACTGGTTTTGCCAAGAGTTTTCTCCATTAACCTTATTAAAATTTTCTACCCAATTTACATCTCTATCAAAATCAGCCCAATTTGGACTAAAACTAAAAGTAGCAATGTGTCTACCAAGATCACCTTGTCTAAACTCGTTATAATAAATTCCCCAAGGATTAACTCCATCAAGAGCTTTAACAGTTTTACTTACCCTTTCAAAAAACAAGTTTACACCAGGCGTTAAACCATCTTCAACCTCATAATACCTTACAAACATAATAGGGTATTTTGTTTGGTCACCATCAAGCATACCTGTATTATTTAATTTATCATCTGCTCTCCAATACTCAATTGTATGCATTTTTTTAATGTATGGCATAACATTATCTCTCCAATCTTCATCATGACCTCCTGAATCTGGTCGAGTATCGTTATGCTTATACATCATTGGTCCCATTTCCCATATAATGTTTCCTGAATTTGGGCCAGATACAATATTATAAACTGAAGCCTCATAAGGTCCACTTTTATGGTACGTTTGATTATGCTTGCGCATATTGGTTTCTAATATCTTTAATTTCGTAAAATCTGGAGTAAGCATAATATCTTCCCACAATTTGTAATCTTCTTGTGCTACAAGAGTAAATGATGCTCCTAATAGCATTACTAGCATCATTATTGATGCAATAAATTTTTTAAACATAATATTATTATTTAGTTGATTTTTTAGCATTACGCAACTTTTACATAATGATGGTTGTTATAAAATGTAATAGCATTACATATAATAAATGGAATGTCACTGTAATCCATTTAAGATAAAGGATCAGCTTTGGAGTGAAGTAAAATTAGACTGTTGTATGTATAATTAAAAACGATATTGGATGAATGAGATGAATTATTGTCCGAAGACAATATATTATTTACCAATTACTAAATTAAGGCATAAAAAAAAGCCTCTCATAATGAGAGGCTTGAATAATATTTTAAGCTTTTCTAAGCTATATTTACATTGTTATTTTTATTTTTTAAGCTATGCTTTTGAAATACATTTTGTCTGAATTGTGATAGTCTTTCAAATTCAGCTTTTATCTCATTACTTCTTTGCTGAAGTTTTTCATATTTTTCAGAGATAATTTTTTCTTTTAAGGCATGTTGCTCATTAATTTGAACTTCTTTTTGTAATTGCCTTTTTTCAATTGCTCTTAGTTTTCTTTCTGCTAAGTATTCTGAAGAATAAGAATACACATACATTGCAGAAAAAAGTAATCCAATTATTGATAGTATTATTAAAGCGTCATTCATAATATCTTAAATTAAAGGTGTTATTAATTCAAGATTTGGGGATACATGCTATTACAAATGTATCAGATATGTTAAAATATCAACTATATTTTAGATAAAACGCATTAAAATGAGCATAAAAGTATTTTTTTTATAAAAATTTAACTATTTACTTTAGTTTTTAAAATTTTTAAGCCCAGTTTTTAACCAATTATAATACTCTTCAATATCTGGAGTATATGCTGTTGTATGATTTAGCAATTCCATATTATGATTTAATAACACATAATAAGGTTGTGAGTTGTTTTTAAAGTTAATCGTTTGCAATGTAGCCCATTTATCTCCTATGGTTTTTATTTTTTTGACAGTTCCGTTATGTTTCAAATAGTCAAATTGCATATCAGTTGCTAATTCTTTTCTATCATCTACATATAGAGAAATAACTATATAATCGTCATTTAAAATATTAAACACTTTTGGTTGGCTCCAAACCTGCTCTTCCATTTTTCTACAATTAACACAAGCCCAACCCGTAAAATCTAACATTATTGGTTTGTTTTGTGCTTTAGCTGCTGCAACTCCTTCATCTAAGTCTTTATAACAATTAAGTCCAAGCGGACACTCAGAACTTTTATCATAATAACTATAGAATAATGGAGGAGGAAATCCACTTAACAGAGTTAAGTTTGCCGCTTTAGTATTTGTTAATCCAGGTATTAAATACACAACAAATGCAATTGTAAGCAATCCAAAACCTATTCTACCTTTACTTAGTTTATTAATTGGCCCATCATGAGGGAATTTTATTGTTCCAAATAAATACAATGCTAATCCAATGCCTATAACAATCCAAAGCCCTATAAACAATTCTCTTTTTAAAAGTCCCCAATGCTCAACTAAATCAGCATTTGATAAGAATTTAAGCGCTAAACCAAGCTCTATAAACCCTAACACAACTTTTACTGTATTTAACCATCCACCAGATTTAGGCAACGAATTTAACCACTTTGGAAACATAGCAAATAATGTAAAAGGTAATGCTAAAGCTAAACCAAAACCACTCATACCAAGTGATAATTGAGTTGCGCCTCCATCTGAAGATAATGAGCTACCTAATAAGGTTCCTAAAATTGGTCCTGTACAAGAGAATGACACAATTGCTAGCGTTAAAGCCATAAAAAATATTCCGATAATTCCGCCAATTCTATTTGCTTTACTATCTAATGCATTACTCCAAGAAGATGGTAATGTAAGTTCGTAAAATCCGAAAAATGAAAAAGCAAAGGCTACAAAAATCACGAAGAATATAACATTTAAGGTAACATTGGTTGAAATATTATTAAGTATTTCAGCATCAATGGTATCTATTAAATGAAATGGAAGGCTTAAAATAGCATATATCAAAAAGATGAAAAACCCATACATAATTGAGTTTGCCATTCCTTTTTGGCTATTAGCTCCGCTTTTAGTAAAAAACGAAACTGTTAATGGTATCATTGGGAATACACAAGGTGTTAGTAAAGCAATTAATCCGCCTAAAAACCCTAATAAGAAAATTGTAAAATTACTTTTCTCTTCTACCTTTTCTTGTTTAAAATTCTCCCATCCTGTAACATTCATTTCTAAAGCTTCAGATAATGCCTTACTTCTATCATCTATTGTTACTGGAATTACTACATTAGCTTTTGATGGGTCTTTTTTTATTATATCAAACTCCAAATCTATATAATTTGGAGGTGTACATTGCTTATCATCACAAGCCATAAATTCGACTTGACCTATAATACTAGCTAAGTCTTTATTCAAAATTTTTACACGTTGTCTGAACTCAGCTTTATCTTCAAAAAACTTAATTTTCATCATAAAAACTGGATCATCAACTGTATGACCTTTTTCTTCTGATGTTTTACCTACTAATTCATATTCATCATCAGCTGTAAAAGTAAATGTAGTTGGAATTGGACCATCTTCTGGCACATTTTGAGAGTATAGATGCCATCCTTTATCTATAGTAGCTTTAGCAATTAAATCGTATTCAGTATCAGATATTTTCTCAATAGAAGTATCCCACTTTACTGGTTCTAAAATCTGTGACTGGACTGTTGAAAGTGAAACAGTAAGTAAAAAAATGAGACCTAATAAAAATTTATTCATCGCTTAACTTTTTCAATCTTATAAAAGATATTGATTTACGTAAAGCAACAAAAATAATAGAAGTAAGCTAATGTCACCTATAAAGGTTTCATAAATTTATGCTAATATGAGAGATAGTAATTATTAAAAACAAAAAAAGCTGAGTATTAAACTCAGCTTTTTTGTTAGTTTTCTGTCTGGATTTTAAATCCTTTAAATTTCCATTTGGTAATACCTCCATCGAGATCAAAAATTTTAATAAATCCTGCCGCCTGAAGCTTTTCAGCACATTTAGCACTACGTCCACCAGATTTGCAATACAATACAACTGGTTTAGATTTATCTAATTTTAATATGTCTTCATCAAATGTTGGTGAATTAAAATCTATGTTTTGAGCATTGTCAATAAATCCATCTTCAAGCTCTTTTGGTGTTCTTACATCTACTAATTGTACATCTTTTTGTTCTAGTAGTGTTTGCATTTCTTCTGGAGTTACTAATTTAATTTCTCCCTGTGATTCATCTTTACAGCTAGTTGCTAATACTATTAAAGCAACACTTAAAATTGTTAATACTTTTTTCATTTTGATTGATGTTTTTGTTATTCGATGTCTCCAGTCCACTGACTAAATCCTCCTATTAAATTATAGGTATTTTTAAAACCTAATTGATTCATTACTGCGCAAGCTTGAGCACTTCGCCCACCAGCTTTACAATACACATAATAGTTTTTAGATTTATCTAAAGCATCTACTTCATAAATAAACCCTTGACCTTTATAAATATCTATATGAAGAGCGTTAGGAATTTTTCCTTCATCTACCTCATCTTGAGTACGCACATCTAAAATAACAGCGTTATTGTCATTATTAAGTTGCTCTACCCAATCTATTTGTGTTAAATCTGCCATAATTTACTATCAAAAACTATGCTAAATTAACTTTTCTTTATGATAAAGACGAAAAAAAATCCGAAGTGTTACGCTTCGGATTCAATTTTTAACATTTTTCTCTTTTTTAAATGGAGATTTAATTTTTAAACTTTAATTGAACAACCTATTGCTCTAGTTTCTTTTTCTGAAATTTCTTTACCTGATAATAATGCATCAACGGCATTTTCAACATATTTAGTTTTTACATCTGCAGCATCTTGATAATTATCATCTATAGCTCCAATATATTTAACTTGATTCCCTTTTTTGGTTTTTTGAAGTAAATACACATGAGGCGTTTTTGTTGCTCCATATTGAGGATAAATTTTTTGTCCTTCGTCCATTAAATAAGGAAAAGTAAACCCTTTAGCTTTAGCTCTTGCTTTCATAGCTTCCATATTATCTCCTGGCTTAACATCTGTATTATTTGGCATAATAGCAATAACAGGATACCCTTTTGAAGCATATTTTTTGTTTAAAGCCTCTACTCTATCTTCATAAGCAACAGCATAAGGACAAGTATTACAGGTAAAAATGACAATAAACCCTTTAGCGTCTTTATAATTTGCTAAGGATACCATTTTACCATCAACGTTCTTTAAATTAAAATCGGTTGCAATATCACCAACTTTATAACCATTGCTAGTGGTTGTAAATGCAGATGCAATTACTATTGTAATAACTGCAATAAATGTTTTTAATGTGTACATAATATTTATTTTAAGAATTGTTTGACTCTAATTATTACTCCTCAAATTTTTATTTGAGGTTTCTTTAAAACTGTCATTCTCGCAAAAGCGAGAATCTAAAGTTAATCTATTTCATTTAAGAAATTTATTAACTTCGGTTTCTAATTCATCGTATGTAAATGACTGTTCGTAAAACTGTCGTTTATTTTTATTAAAAATGATAGTTGCTGGTATAGCGCCAGACCAAGTTTCATGAACTTTTGGGATCCATGTATTAGAATCTACATCGTTTAATGCTACAACCTTAGATTTTAAATTTTTGCTAATTATAAATGGTTTTAACTTAGACTCATATTTATTTGGAAAATCTAGACTTACTAAAATAACCTCAACATTTTTATCGGCATATTTATAGTTTAACTCTTCAAAATATGGCAGTTCTTTTACACAAGGTGCACACCAAGTTGCCCAAAAGTTAACTACATAAATCTTATCTGTAGTAGTACTCAAATATTTTTGCAACCCATCAAAATCATAAACTTCTAACTCCATTGATTCCTCAACATTATCGTTTTCAATTTTTACAGCACTATTAATTGCTTCTGGTTTATCCTTACATGAAACCAGTAAAATTATTAATAAACAGGTAAGTATCCTCATAATATAAAGTTATAAATCTGAACGAAACTTATTAAAACTTTAACAAAATATTATAGCTAAATATATTTTTTGAGTTGATATAAATATTACATTTGTATATACAATTGTTGTATATGAAAGAGTTAGAAGATATTTTAAAAACCAGTAAAACATTACCATTGTCACGTAAAACAATAATAAATGTGTTTTTATCAAATACGTACTTTAAGGACGAAATGTTGTCTGTTTTAAAACCTTTTGATTTGTCTTTAGAACAATTTAATGTATTGAGAATTTTAAGAGGTCAAAATGAAAAACCGTTAAACCTACAAGACATTCAAGATCGAATGGTCAATAAAATGAGTAATACTACACGTTTAATTGATAAATTACTTTTGAAAGATTTTGTAGAGCGAAATACTTGCGCAAAAAATCGCAGAAAGATTGAAATTTTTATAACTCAAGATGGGCTTAAAACATTATCTGTATTAGATCCAATAATTGATGATATAGAACAACAAATGACATCAAATTTATCTCAAACAGAATTAGAACAATTAAATAATTTATTAACAAAACTTAAAGCTTAAAATTAAACACTATGAAAAACAACATTTTAAAATCAGCATTTGCATTTGTACTAGCGTTAACTGTAGTATCATTTACTTCAATTTCTGACAAAACTGTTAATGTAAAAGACAGCCAAATAACTTGGAAAGGTTACAAAGTAACTGGTCAACATGAAGGTACAATTAGTTTAAAAGAGGGAACTCTAACATTTAAAGACAACAAACTTACTGGAGGTAATTTTGTAATGGACATGACATCTTTAACTGTAACAGATTTAGAAGGTGGAATGAAAGGTAAATTAGAAGGTCACTTAAAATCTGATGACTTTTTTGGAGTAGAAAAACACCCAACAGCATCATTTAAAATTACTAAAGTTGAAGGTAAAGACGGTAAATACAAAGTTACTGGAGCCTTAACTATTAAAGGTAATACAAACACAAATACATTTGATATGACTGTTGATAAAAACTCAGCAACTGCTGCTTTAAAAATTGACAGAAGTAAATATGATGTAAGATATGGATCGACTAGCTTCTTTGAAAACTTACAAGACAAAGCTATTTATGACGAGTTTGACCTAAATGTGAATTTAAAATTCTAAAAAAGAATTGATTTTTAGCAACATTTAGTGACGAGAATCCTGCAATTGCAGGATTCTTTTTTATTTTTAACTTAAATAGTTTGAAAAACTAATTTTCATTTCTATATTTGACAAACATTAAAAACAAAAATGAACACAATTTTAAATCATACTTGGTGGTGGAACTTTCGAAACTCAATTTCGTGAAGTAACCCTTTTGTATATTTAAAACTCAACATATAAAGGCTTGTCATTCACGACAAGCCTTTTTTTTATTTAAAATTTTATGAAGACATTCAGTTTATACACACACTACAAAAAAATACTAGCAGATACTATTACACCTGTAAGCATATATTTAAAAATACGCGATAAATTCCCAAATAGTATCTTATTAGAAAGTAGTGATTATCATGCTAACGATAATAGTTTTTCATACATCTGCTGCAATCCTATTGCGTCTATAAAAATAAAAGATGAAGCTATCACTCAAACTTTTCCAGATGGGACAGTCTTTAAAAATAAGATTAAGAAAACTACAAGTGTAACTAAAGTCATTCATAAATTCACAAAACGATTTAAAGTTCAGTCTGAAGAAAATTTCAAATTTATAAATAATGGCATTTTTGGCTATATAGCTTATGATGCTGTACGTTATTTTGAAGATGTTGAGATTTCAAAAAAGGAAGACCATTTAAATATTCCAGATATTTATTATGCGGTATATCAAAATATCATTGCTATAAATCATTTTAAAAATGAAGCTTACGTTTTTGCACACTGTTTTGATACAGATAATAATATTGATGATATTCTTCAGCTAATAAAATCTAAAAACTACTCAGCTTTTAATTTTTCAACTCAAGGTAAAACATCCTCAAATCTTACAGATGCAGAATATAAAGAACACGTAGATTTAGCAAAAAAGCATTGTGCTCGTGGTGATGTGTTTCAACTTGTACTTTCAAAAAAATTCTCTCAACAGTTTAAAGGCGATGAGTTTAATGTTTATAGAGCATTACGTAGCATAAACCCTTCTCCTTATCTTTTTTATTTTGATTATGGCGACTTTAAAATATTTGGAAGTTCACCAGAAGCGCAATTAGTAATAAATAAAGGTAAAGCCGAAATTCATCCAATTGCAGGCACATTTAAACGTACAGGTAATGATGAAAAAGATGCTGAATTGGCAAAAAAATTATCTATCGATGACAAAGAAAATGCTGAACATGTTATGCTGGTAGATTTAGCTCGAAACGATTTGAGCAGACATGGTAGTAATGTAAAAGTTGAAAAATATAGAGAAGTACAATTCTTCTCGCATGTTATACATTTAGTAAGTAAAGTTACTGGTAATAAGCATAAAGACACAACAACCATGCAAGTGGTTGCGGATACATTTCCAGCAGGAACATTAAGTGGAGCACCAAAACATAAAGCCATGCAACTTATAGAAAAATATGAAAAAACAAGCCGTGATTTTTATGGAGGCGCAATAGGTTTTATGGATTTTGATGGCAACTTTAATCATGCCATAATGATTAGAACCTTTTTAAGTAAAAACCATCAGTTGCATTGGCAAGCTGGCGCAGGATTAGTTTCAAAATCTAATCCAGAAACCGAATTACAAGAAGTTTACAATAAATTAGGAGCATTAACAAAAGCTATTGAATTAGCAGAAAACCTATAGCTATGAAAAATGTATTAGTTATTGATAATTATGACAGTTTTACCTATAATCTTGTTCATTATTTAGAAGATTTAGACTGTCTAATTACTGTAAAACGAAATGACCAATTGCATATAGATGATGTAGAGGCATTCGATAAAATTGTATTATCACCAGGTCCAGGAATACCTGATGAAGCTGGATTACTTAAGCCTATTATAGCAAGATATGCTCCTACAAAAAGCATTCTAGGTGTTTGTCTAGGTCAGCAAGCTATTGGTGAGGTTTTTGGAGGCACATTAATAAATTTAGAAAATGTTTTTCATGGTGTTGCAACTAAAGTCACAAGCTGTGTAAATGACGAAATGTTATTTAATGGACTAGATAAAACTTTTGAAGTTGGTCGCTACCATTCTTGGGTTGTTGATGCAAATCTACCAGATGTTTTAGAAGCAACTTCTTTTGATGAAAATGGTCAAGTAATGTCTTTAAGACATAAAACTTATGATGTTAGAGGTGTACAATATCATCCTGAATCGGTTTTAACGCCTAACGGAAAACAAATATTAAAAAACTGGATAAATAGTTAAGATGAAACAAATATTAAACAGACTTATAAATCAGGAAAATATTTCTAGCGAAGAAGCAAAACAAGTTTTAGTAAACATCTCTAAAGGTGATTATAACCAAAGCCAAATCGCATCTTTCTTAACTGTATTTATGATGCGAAGTATAACTATTGAAGAGCTTTTTGGGTTTAGAGACGCTCTTTTAGAATTATGTATTCCTGTTGACTTAAAAGGATATGAAGCGATTGATTTATGCGGAACTGGTGGTGATGGAAAAGACACTTTCAACATATCTACATTAGCATCATTTGTAACAGCAGGAGCTGGCGTTAATGTTGCAAAACATGGTAATTATGGTGTATCTTCAGCTTGTGGCTCATCAAACGTAATGGAACATTTAGGTGTAAAATTCACATCAGATAAAGGTTTTTTAAAACACAGTTTAGATGAGGCAGGAATTTGTGTTTTGCACGCACCTTTATTTCATCCAGCAATGAAAAATGTTGCTCCAATTAGAAGAGAATTAGGCGTAAAAACATTTTTTAACATGTTAGGTCCAATGGTAAATCCATCATTTCCTAAACATCAATTGGTTGGTGTTTTTAATTTAGAATTATTACGCATGTATGGCTATTTATATCAAAATACCGATAAAAATTATACAATTCTTCACGCCTTAGATGGTTATGACGAAATATCATTAACAGGGCCAACTAAAGTCATTAGAAACGATTCTGAATACATTATTAATCCTGAAGATTTTGGATTAGAAAATTTAAATCAGAGCGAAATACATGGTGGAAATTCTGTAGCAACTTCTGCTAAAATATTCACACACATATTAAAAGGTCAAGGTACTGACTCGCAAAACAATGTAGTTTGTGCAAACGCAGCCATGGCAATTTCAACAGTTACAAAAAAGTCTATTGAAGATAGTTTTGAATTGGCAAAAGAATCATTATTGGGCGGAAAGGCAAAACAGAGTTTTGATAAATTAGTTAAACTAAGTAAGAATTAATGAATATTTTAGATAAGATAGTTGCAGACAAAAGCGTTGAAGTTAAACTTCGAAAACAACTTATTCCAATATCGCAATTAGAACAATCAGTGTTGTTTAACAGAGAAACAATTTCTCTCGCCAAAAAGCTAAAAAATAGTACCACTGGAATCATTGCAGAGCATAAACGTCGCTCTCCATCAAAATCAGTTATCAACCAAAATTTAAATGTATTTGATGTTGCAAAAGGCTATGAAAAAGCAGGAGTTTGCGGAATGTCTGTACTTACAGACGCAAAATACTTTGGTGGCTCTTTAGATGATTTATTGACTGCAAGAGCAAGTTGTAATTTACCTTTACTACGTAAAGAATTTATTATAGAAGAGTATCAAATTTTAGAAGCCAAGGCTTATGGAGCAGATGTTATTTTATTAATAGCTGCTATACTTACTAAAGCAGAAATAAAGGTGTTTTCTGAGTTAGCTAAAAGTTTAAATTTAGATGTGTTATTGGAAGTGCATAATGAAGAAGAATTACAAAAATCTATCATGCCAAGCTTAGATATGTTAGGCGTAAATAATAGAAATCTAAAAACTTTTGAAGTTAGTTTAGATACTAGTAAAAAACTAAGTCAATTAATTCCTAACGACTTTGTAAAAGTATCAGAAAGTGGCATTAGTAATATTGAAGCCATAAAAGAATTACAACCTTTCGGTTATAAAGGGTTTTTAATTGGAGAGAATTTCATGAAAACTGAAAATGCTGGAAAAAGTGCAGAAGAATTTATTAATAAGTTAAAAGAATGAGTTTGTCATTCCGCACTTGATGCGGAATCCACAATGAATCAAACATAAAATTAAATAGATTCCTGCCTACGCAGGAATGACAGGAAATATGAAACTAAAAATCTGCGGAATGAAATATCAAGATAACATCACAGAAGTTGCAAGTTTGCAACCAGATTATCTTGGATTTATATTTCACCATCAGTCTGCAAGACATTTTGAAGGAACAATTCCTCAAATTTCAGACTCAATACAAAAAGTTGGCGTTTTTGTAGATGAAAAAGTAGAATTCATCTCGCAGCAAATAGAAAAACATAAATTATCAGTTATTCAATTACATGGCCATGAATCACCTGAAATATGCAGACTACTTCAATCAACTAATGCTAAAGTTATTAAAGTATTCTCAATAAAAGACACGTTCGATTTTTCAGTTTTAGAGCCTTATGAAGAAGTTTGTGATTACTTTTTATTTGACACAAAAGGTAAACTTCCTGGAGGAAATGGTTACACTTTTAATTGGTCTGTTTTAGAACAGTATGCATCAACCAAACCTTATTTTTTAAGTGGAGGAATTGGTTTAGACCAAGTTGAAAATTTAAAACAATTTCAAGAAAGTAATGCTTCTAAATACTGTTATGCCATAGACATTAACAGCAAATTTGAAATAGAACCAGGATTAAAAAATATAAAATTATTAAAAGAATTTAAATATAGATTATTTTCAAATTTTGACTTAATTGCTAAAGTTACTTATAATGGTATACGCAAAACCACTGCTAAAGATGGTTATAGACCACATATTGAATTTGAGAATATAGATTTCAAAACTTCTGGTTCACAATATTTCATAAATAAACAAGGTGAAGTTAATTCAAACGAAACTCAAATTGCTTTTATTAAAATTGTATCAACAGATTTTTTTAATAAAAAGCTATTCGATGGAATAAAATTCAAGTTTTATGAAGGCCCAAGTTATATTGGCCAAGGAGAGGTTTTAGAAGTATTAAATAAAAAATTAGAAAAATAAAATGAGCTACAATATAAATAACAAAGGCTACTATGGAGAATTTGGAGGTGCATACATACCAGAAATGCTGTATCCAAATGTAGAAGAATTACGTCAAAATTATTTAAAAATAATGGGAGAACCATCTTTTCAAAAAGAGTTTAATCAGCTTTTAAAAGATTATGTAGGTCGTCCTTCTCCGCTCTATTTTGCAAAACGTCTTTCTGCTAAATACAAAACTAAAATTTACTTAAAACGTGAAGACCTTAACCATACAGGAGCACATAAAATAAACAATACTATTGGTCAGATTCTTATGGCGCAACGTTTAGGCAAAAAACGAATTATAGCTGAAACTGGCGCAGGACAACATGGTGTTGCAACAGCAACTGTTTGTGCTTTAATGGGCTTAGAATGTATTGTTTATATGGGAGAAATTGATATTGCTCGTCAAGCTCCAAATGTTGCACGTATGAAAATGCTTGGTGCGACTGTTGTTCCTGCTTTATCTGGAAGCAGAACACTAAAAGATGCTACAAACGAAGCTATTCGCGATTGGATTAACAATCCTATTGATACACATTATATAATTGGTAGCGTTGTCGGACCTCATCCTTATCCAGATATGGTAGCGCGTTTTCAGTCTGTAGTTTCAGACGAAATTCAATGGCAATTATACGAACTTGAAGGCACGACTAAACCAAACTATGTGGTAGCTTGCGTTGGTGGCGGAAGTAATGCAGCTGGAGCTTACTACCATTATTTAGAAGACACCGAAGTAAAACTTATAGCAGTAGAAGCAGCAGGTTTAGGAGTTGATTCTGGTGAAAGCGCTGCAACTTCAGTGCTAGGAAAAGAAGGTATTATTCATGGTAGTAAAACACTACTAATGCAAACTAAAGATGGTCAGATTACCGAACCTTACTCTATTTCAGCAGGATTAGATTACCCTGGAGTTGGACCAATGCATGCACATTTATATAAAACTGGTCGTGCTGAATTTATATCTATTACAGATGATGAAGCTATGAAAGCTGGATTAGAATTATGTAAATTAGAAGGTATTATTCCTGCTATAGAAAGCTCACATGCTTTAGCCATTTTTGAGCAGAAAAAATTTAAACCAAATGATATTGTAGTCTTGAGTCTTTCTGGTCGTGGAGATAAAGATTTAGACACATATATTAACCATTTTAAATTATAAAAAATCAATTTTTGTCATTCCGCACTTGATGCGGAATCCACAAACAAAGTGTAACATAAAAAATAGATTCCTGTCTTCGCGGGAATGACGAATTATGAATAGAATCAACAAAAAATTACAAGAAGACAAAAAGTTACTATCCATATATTTTACAGCAGGCTATCCTAATCTTAATGATACTGTAACTATCATTCAAGATTTAGAAAAAAGTGGTGTAGATATGATTGAAATTGGGTTACCATTTAGCGATCCATTGGCAGATGGTCCAACTATTCAAGCAAGTTCAACCCAAGCGCTTAAAAATGGAATGACAACAGAAGTATTGTTTAGTCAACTAAAAGACATAAGGAAATCGGTTAAAATTCCTCTTATCATAATGGGATATTTTAATCCTATGTTACAATATGGTGTTGAAGCATTCTGTAAAAAATGTGCCGAAATTGGTATTGATGGATTAATTATTCCTGATTTACCAGTCGATGTCTATAATGAACAGTACAAAGCAACATTTGAAAAATATGGATTAATAAATGTATTTTTAATTACGCCTCAAACAAGTGTTGAACGCATTAATTTTATAGATTCAATTTCAAACGGATTTATTTACATGGTAAGTAGCGCAAGTGTTACAGGAAGTAATTCTGGATTTGGTGATGAGCAAACAAAATATTTTAAACGTATTGCAGAAATGAATCTTAAAAACCCTCAAATTATTGGTTTTGGAATTTCTAATAACGAAACCTTTACACAAGCAACCTCTCATGCCAAAGGAGCGATTATTGGAAGTGCTTTTATTAAGCATCTAACTAACAATGGCGTCAATACGATTACTAATTTTGTTAGTAGTATATTAAAATAGTTTTCAAATTGTAAATTAAGCTCATGATAGATATTAAATACAGAACTGCTGATCTAAATGACTTAACAACATTATTAGATTTTGAATACGAAATCATATCTTTTGAACGTCCTTTTGACAGTAATTTAAAACCAGACCCAACACATTATTACGACTTAAAAGCAATGCTGCTCTCTCAAGAAGTAAAAGTTGTTGTTGCTCATATTAACAACAACATTATTGCATCTGGTTATGCCAAAATAGTAAATGCAAAACCATATCATATTAATTCTCAATATGCTTATTTAGGGTTTATGTATGTAAAACCAGAATTTAGAGGTAAAGGTGTAATACAAAATATTATTGAAACTCTTTTACAGTGGTCTAAAAACAGAGGTTTAGAAGAAGCAAGACTCGAAGTTTATAATGATAATGTAAACGCTATAAAAGCTTATGAAAAGGTTGGCTTTAAAAAGCACATGATTGAAATGAAAATGTACATTAAAAAAAATTAAATTGATATAGTATTTAGAATTACATTTGACAGATTATTAAACCAAATAAATATCAACTTTATGAGAATTAAATTTTTATTGCTAGTAATGTTATGCATCTTAAGTTTTGGTTGTAAAAAAGATGCTAAAACAACAATAACTCCTGAAGAAGAAACAACAACTTCTAAACCAGTAGTTGGCGAAATAGACCCAGAGTTATTACCAGATAAAGTTACATATTCAGGCGTGTGGACTACTAAAAATGCGACTTCACAAACAGAAGTAATTCTTAATCAAAACAATAATGAAATAATTGGAACTCTAGCTTATAAAGAGTTTGATAATAACGGAAAATTACAAATAATTGGTAACAAACTTACCATTAAAGGCGTAGTAGAAAACGAAATGCTTAAAGCAACTATTTTAGACGAAAACAATACTAAAATATCATCAGCTACTTTAACACAAAACGATAAAGAATTGTCTTTTAAAGTAACAGGTAAAAAAATAAAAAACATTGATAGTTTTACAGCTACTAAAAGAAGCATGTAATGCCATATTTTATCTTAATTAAACACAACATTAACTTCCAATTACCATAACTTTTAGTTATATTCCCTGCTATGAATACAATAGAAAATATTGAATTAGAATTTTTAAAAATTGAAGACTACCAAGAGCTAAAAGAAGCTATGGTTGCTTCTTATGTAACAATGCCAGATTCTATCTGGAAAGAAGAGCAGATTAAAAAACTGGTTAGCGAATTCCCAGAAGGTCAAGTTGTAATTAAAATAAACAATCAAATTGCTGGCTGTGCTTTATGTATTATGGTTGATTATGATAAGTTTGAAGACAACCATACCTATAAAGATATTACTGGTAATTATACCTTTAATACACATACCAAAGATGGAGATGTAATTTATGGTATAGATGTATTTATCAGACCTGAATATAGAGGATTAAGATTAGGCAGACGTTTGTACGACTACAGAAAAGAGTTATGTGAGCGACTAAACTTAAGAGGTTTAGCTTTTGGTGGACGTATTCCAAATTATCATAAATATTCTGAAAGTTTAACTCCTAAAGAGTATATCGATAAAGTTCGTCGTAAAGAAATTCACGATCCTGTTTTAAACTTTCAAATATCTAATGATTTTCATCCAGCAAGAATTTTAAAAAACTACTTAGAAGGTGATAATGCATCAGGAGAATATGCAGTGCTTTTAGAATGGGATAATATCTATTACGAGAAGAAAAACAAAAAAGCATCAACAGTAAAAAAAATAGTACGTCTAGGTCTTGTACAATGGCAAATGCGTTCTTACAAAACTCTAGATGATTTAATGCATCAAGCCGAATTTTTTGTAGATTCAGTATCTGGATATCGTAGTGATTTTGCATTATTCCCAGAGTTTTTTAACGCGCCTTTAATGGCTGAAAACAATCACTTATCTACACCAGAAGCTATAAGAGAATTAGCTAAACATACAACGGAAATTGTACAGCGCTTTTCTAAATTAGCTATATCATACAACATTAATATTATTACTGGTAGTATGCCAGAAATTGTAGGAGATAAACTTTACAATGTTGGCTATTTATGCAGACGTGATGGTACAACTGAGCGTTATGAAAAATTACACGTTACACCAGACGAAGCCAAAGTTTGGGGAATGGTTGGTGGAAATAAATTACAAGCCTTTGATACCGATTGTGGTAAAATTGGAATTTTAATTTGTTATGATTCTGAATTTCCAGAACTAAGCAGAATTCTTGCTGATGAAGGCATGGATATTCTATTTGTTCCTTTTTTAACAGACACACAAAACGGATTTTCGAGAGTTCGTCATTGTGCACAAGCTCGTGCTATAGAAAACGAATGCTACGTAGCTATTGCAGGAAGTGTTGGTAATTTACCTAAAGTGCATAATATGGATATACAGTTTGCGCAATCAATGGTATTTACACCTTGCGATTTTGCTTTTCCTAGTGATGGTGTAAAAGCACAAACAACACAAAATACCGAAATGATTCTTATAGCAGATGTTGATATCGATTTATTGCGAGAACTTAATCAGTTTGGAAGTGTTAGAAATTTAAAAGACAGACGTAAAGACCTGTTCGAATTAAGAAAAAAATAAAAAGAAATGACCTATCATATTATAATAAATAACGTTAAAACTGTTGAAGAACTAAATGGTGCTTGGACAAATAACGATTTTATTCAATTGCTCGATCTTTTTGGATTTCCAGATGCCGAGCAATCAAAACCTGAAGAACTACGTGATTTGTTATTTATGGCTATTTCAGATTTCGAACCTAATGAAGCTGCAGAAATAATCTTAAAATATAAACTTTCTGATAGTTTAAATGATAATCAAATTGAGCAAATTTCGCACGAGATGTTATTGGACAAAATCTCTGAAGAATACAGCGATATTTCGCTTCATCATGAGTTATTTAACATCAATCAGCTATTGTTTAAAGCTTTTAATGGCACATTTCCAAGCGCAAAAGCATCTGTAGTTGAATTTGAAATACAGCCAAACAATGACATTGATAAAGAGATTGTTTTAAAAGCAATTAGCAAAACACTATCTGGCAGCAATGTTATTAAACGTTTATACTCAAACCACTTAGCTGGTAAAGAAAATTTTGATGAAGCCGAAAGTATTATTTGGAATTTAAAACCTATTGGCGAATCTGCTTATCAGTTAATCACTTCTGAATATTGGATGAGTAGAGATGAGTTTACAGAAGCAGAATACGATGTCGAAGTAATTGAGTTTGAAGAAGACGAAGACGACAACTAGCCTTTATTTTTTAGCATATTTAAATACATATTCTCAACTTTTGTTCGTGCCCAAGGCGTACGACGCAAAAACTTTAAACTAGATTTTACTGAAGGATTATCAGTAAAGCACCTAATATTAATTAGTGTTCCCATATATTCCCAACCATAATGAGCTTCTAACTCGGTTACAATTTGCTCGAGTTTAATACCATGTAAAGGATTGTTTGGTTGTGATTCCATTATCTGATTGTCAGGTCGAGCGCAGTCGAGACCTAAGTTTTAAAATCTCATATAAAATAACCTCTCGACTGCGCTCGAGAAAACATTATTCTCCTATAACTAACTTTTTAATTTTTGTTGCTTTTTCAAAATGATTAAGCTTATGTGTCATAATCCACCATTCTGCTGCTTCCATTAACAACTCTGGATCTGTGTTTTTATTTTCAAAAAAAGCATAAAACGAAAGCCCAACATTTAACCCTTTTGCTTCTATTTTTTTATCACAAATAGAAATAATTTTATCTTTTAAAATGGCACGCATTAAGTTATTCTTTTCTGTCGTTATGACGATTTGGTCTTTTGTTTCTGTTATTTCTGTTTCTATTTGCATTTCCGCTTTTAGGCTTATTTGTGTTAGAATTCCTAGGATTAGCATTGCGCTGTCTACCTTGTCCTGGTTTAAAAGGCTCAGTTGATGCGTTTGGATCTGGCTCAAAACCTTCAATAATTTCACTCGCAATACGTTGACCAACCAATTTTTCAATATCACGTAAAAATGATGTTTCGTCAGCACTTACCAACGATACAGCTTCACCACTTGCTCCTGCTCTACCTGTTCTACCAATTCGGTGTACATAGTCTTCAGAAATATTAGGCAATTCAAAATTAACAACATGTGGTAATAACGGAATATCCAATCCACGAGCTGCAATATCTGTAGCCACCAAAACTCTTGTAGTTCCTTTTTTAAATCCATCGAGTGCTTTAGTACGAGCACCTTGACTTTTATTACCATGAATAGCCATTGCAGAAATATTGCTGCTTATTAGTTTTTTTGTAAGCTTATTGGCACCATGCTTGGTACGCGTAAACACCAAAACCTGCTCCCAATTACCATCAGAAATTAACTTAACTAATAAGTCAGACTTTAAACCCTTTGCTACGCGATACACTTTTTGGTCAATAGCATCAACAGTAGAATTTTCTGGAGTGGCTTCAACTAAAATTGGATGATGTAAAATATCATTTGCTAAAGCTTTAATGTCTTTTGAAAAGGTTGCCGAAAACAATAAATTTTGACGTTTAGCAGGCATTATGCTCATTATTTTTTTAATGTCGCGTAAAAATCCCATATCTAGCATTCTATCAGCTTCATCTAAAACCAATATTTCAACATTGGCAAGCGATAGCAGTTTCTGATTGTGCAAATCTAGCAAACGTCCAGGTGTTGCTATTAACACATCAACACCATTACGCAAAGTAGCAACTTGAGGTCTTTGGTTAACACCTCCAAAAATTACTGTGCTTCTAATATCTAAAAAAGCGCTATACTCTTTAACATTATCATACACTTGCGCAGCCAATTCACGTGTTGGTGTTAATACCAATGCACGTATTGGACGATGACGTAATTGCTGTCCTTGAGATAATATTTGCAACATTGGCAATGTAAAACCAGCTGTTTTACCTGTACCAGTTTGTGCAGATGCTAAAACATCTTTACGTTCTAAAATTAAAGGAATTGCTTTTTGTTGTATTGGAGATGGTGTTGTATAACCTTGTTTGCTGACTGCTTTTAATAAAGCATCAGATAAACCTAATGAATTAAATGACATATAAATTGTTTGTTAAATGACAATCTATTTTTTTAGCGTCATTCTTTTATTAGCTGCAAAGGTACTGCTAATTTATTCAGTGCAATTTTAATTGCTTGATTTTGTTAGAAAAATAACCGAAATTAGTAGTTTAAGTACTATAAATACATGGACAGAAGAGAATTTACAAAAGGACTTTTGGCATCTGTATCGAGTTTTGCTCTTATAGACTCTCTTTTTGCTTATAATGCTTTTGACTACAACATAAAGCCAATTACAAATCATTGGGCAATTCAATTAAACGAGTACTGTTCAGATTTAAAAACAGAAACTATTACTGCTACGCAATGGCAATCTAAAATTGAAGACTTATATAACCAAATAGAGCTAGAAGACCTATTAAAATTCATAAAATTTGAAAACCTTATTAAAGGGTTTGAATATCCTGATCTTGGAGTAAATACAAAACCTGTAAAATTTCCAAAACTAGAAGGTTTACCTGAACAAACCGTATTTATAAAAAAGATTTTTGGAATGAAAAAAGACAGAGCTATCATTCCGCATGGTCACAGTAATATGGCATCGGCTCATTTAATTTTAAAAGGAGAAATGCATTTACGTCATTATGAAAAAATTAGAAAAGAAAGTAACCATTTAATTATAAAACCAAGCATTGATAAAATTGCCAAGCTTGGTGAGAGTTCATCTATTTCTGATGAAAAAGATAATGTACATTGGTTTATAGCGCATACAGATACTGCTTTTACTTTTGATGTTATAATGATAGACTTAAATGGAAAATCTTACGACATACATAATTTAGATATTTACGAAAAGCAAAACCTTTCTGATGGTACTATGCGAGTTCCTTTATTAGATGTAGAAACTGCTCTAAAAAAATATGGTAAAGAAACACATCACTAAACACAAAATATCTGCTAAAGGCTCATAGGCTATTTACACTAAAAATAGTCTTTGATTTTGTCATAAAAAAAGCGAACTTCGTTTAAGGTTTTATATAAATCATTAAAACGAATTCATATACTTAAGTTATGCCAAATTGCTTTTTAATGTCTATTTTGTGACGAATTTAACCAAACATCAATGCAAAATATAGAACAGGTTTTTAAAAATGGAATTGAGGAACATTTAGATTCTATTTTAAATATGCTTGGATATACTAAAAGTGATGAATGGAAAGGATTTGTAAAATACACATCCGAAAACAATTATCTGACTTTTGTTTTTGACTGGAATAGAAGTTATGAGTTTTACTGTTCTTTAGGGTTTATCACAGACTCGGAAATTGAATTTCCAATCAATGCAGTTTTCACTAAACTTGGAAAAAAATACTTAAAATCTGAATTAGAATTTGGAACGGAACTTCTTGATAGAATTTTGAATTGGATAATAGACTTACAAAAGGATTTTCAACATTTCAATTTAGCAGAAATAAATTCTAAAAGCATAATTATAGAGGAATTAGAACGTGATTTAACAATAGAAACAGAAGAATATAATCGTAATCTTCAGTTTAATCAGCTTAAGAATGATATCGACAAAGCGTGGGAGGAAAATGAATATGAATTATTTATAGAAAAAATCGAAAAATCGTTATCGGACTTCCCTAAATCATATGCTAAAAAATTGTCGATTGCAAAAAAACGAGTAGAATAAAAACTGTGCCTAACAAAGTATAAAATTAATGGCTAGTTCTAGCCTAATTGGAAAATTCCTTCGGAATTTTCCACTGGCAAGTATTTGTTTACTAAATTAGTTGCTTAACCACGCAACTAACCATACACAAACACGTTAAACGAACCACCTAAAAAAACTCACTATACTGCATCACTCTAAAATCGAAGGTATTAAACTTTGGGTTTTTAGCCTTAAGGTGTTTATAAAGTGGTAGCTTACTTATTGAAATATTTGCAGCTCCAGAGCCAGAGGTTAGTGATACTGTTTTTATTGTTCGAGCTTCTTGGGTAAATTCCATTACTTTACTTGAAATGACAAATTGGTGAATTCGAGGTACTTCGTTAGAAACAACCTGAAGTTTTAGGTTATAATCTTTTATATGTTTCCTAAAAAAATATTCTGGTCCGTTTTTACTGTTTCCTCCTGTAAATAATAAGGTATCTATATTAGGATACTGTTTTAAATACCCAATAATATCGCGAAGTACAATGTTTTGCATTCCTAAATCTGACGCATCAATTTTTTCGCGTTCGGCACTTTCAACAATATCACAAACACCTATTTTTTTCTGTATTAAAAACTGTTTACGTTCATTAATGGCTTCTTGCGAATTGTCGTAACGTAAGTTTAAATTATGAATTTTGTCAATAAATAACCAAAGGGAATTGTAATAACTTCCGTAGCAAAAATCGACATCCTTTTCTAATAATTCACCTGTTGAAAATCTTGGTGGAGGTAATGTACCAACAATTAGTTTTGTAGTATCATCTTGAATAAATGGCTGATATGGATGTTTGTGTTTAAACATGTTTTTTGTCATTCCTGCGAAGGCAGGAATCTATTTAATAAATCCAATCTGAAGATAAATCTTTCCAATTTGGATTGTCTTTTATTATTAAATTTATTTTCCATTGACGCTTCCATTTCTTCATATTCTTTTCCCTTTTAATTGCGTCATTAATATATTGGTATGTCTCAAAATACATTAACTTATCTAAATTATAAGTTTTTGTAAAACCATTAACGAGCTTATTTTTATGTTCAAACATTCTACGCTCAAGATTATTACTAACACCAATATATAATGTACCATTCATTTTATTTGATAAAATGTAAACGTAGTATTGATGATTTATTTTGGTCATATTATGGATTCCTGCCTTCGCAGGAATGACAATTTGCATTAAATATTAAGGCTATTCCGTTTTGTAAAAACTTATAATTTTCGTATTTTATGTATTGTAAAAATAAGTTTAATTAATATGATTCCTGCCTTCACAGGAATGACAATATGGGAAAAGGAGATAAAAAATCGAGACGTGGTAAAATACAACGAGGCACTTATGGTGTTCGTCGTCCGAAAATTAAAAAGCGTCCAACTACTTTAGAAAAAATTAGCATCGATAAAAAATCGAAGCCTTAATTATCTGGTAAAAACCAATTCGTTTTCTGATGACATTGCTTCACTAAACGCGTAACCTTCATAATTAAAGCCTTTTATGTCATCTAATGTATTTGCATTAGTGTCTATAATATAACGCGTCATGTAGCCTCTAGCAAGTTTGGCAAAGGTCATAATAGTTTTATATTCTCCGTTTTTAAAGTCTTTAAAATTTGCAGTTATCACAGGAACTTTTAAAGCTTTGGTGTCTATAGCTTTAAAATATTCGTTACTAGCCAAATTAAGAAGAAACTCATCGTCTTTTAACTCTTCATTTAATGCTTTCACTATAGACTTTTTCCAGAATTCATAAAGATTTTTATGCTTACCAACTGAAAATTTTGTTCCCATTTCTAATCGATAAGGTTGCATTAAATCTAACGGTTTTAACAAACCATATTGTCCAGAAATAATTCTGACTTTATCTTGTACTATATCAATTTTATCTTTTGGTATTGTGTAGGCATCTAAACCTCTATACACATCGCCACTAAAGGCATAAATTGCTGGTCGTGCATTATCTTTTGTAAATGGTAAGCTCCACTCTTGATTACGCTCGTAATTTAACTGTCCTAAAGCATCAGAAATACTCATTAGCTTTGAAAGGCTTTTAGCAGATTTCTTTTTTAATAGTTTATTAATTCGCTCTGCTTCTGATAAAAAAAGAGCTTCCGACGTTTTGGTTGTTGGTAATTTACTTTCAAAATCGAGAGATTTTGCTGGAGATAATACGAGTTTCATAAGCACTTATATATTTATTCAAATTTACAATTACCTACGATAAAATAAAAGGTGATGGTTTTATATTTTCAATATAAACATTGCTAAAGTCTATGATAAGACTTCTTGCCCAAACTGAATAACATATTTATTATTATCGTAAATGGCAAATTCGCGCATATTCCAATCAAATGTTTCTATAGGATAACAAATCTCAACTTTATCTTTAAGCGACTTCCATAAAGCTTCAACATCATCCACCTTTATATAAAATGAACCAGTAAATGTAGGTGTAGAAAAAGGCATGTGTGCATTAGGTTTGGCTAACATAATATCTACATCATCTTTAGATAAAGAAGCCCATTGCCAGTCTTCGTTTTTTTCTAAACAGATAAAACCTAATTGTGTTGTATAAAATGCAATAGTTTCTTCTAATTGCTCTGTGTAAAGCATTGGAACAAGTTGATTTAATTTCATCTATTTATAATTATTTGTTTTTAAAGATCAGATGCAATGCACAAATTGTAAATTTGGAGACCGCATTTCATAATAAAAAAACTTAAAATTACTCTAGCTCCATATCTTGATGCTTGGCATAGTTTCGCCATTTCTCGATACATTGTTGCATATCTTCTGGCAACTCAGAATTGAAACTTAAAAACTCTCCTGTTTTAGGGTGTTTAAAGCCAAGCGTTTTTGCATGTAATGCTTGTCGTGGTAATACTTTAAAGCAGTTTTCCACAAACTGTTTGTACTTTGTAAAGGTTGTGCCTTTTAGTATACGCTCACCTCCATAACGTTCGTCATTAAAAAGTGTGTGACCTATATGTTTCATGTGCACACGTATTTGGTGTGTGCGACCAGTTTCGAGAATACAAGACACTAAAGTAACGTAGCCTAAACGCTCAATAACTTTATAATGCGTTACTGCTGGTTTTCCTTTGTCTTCATCATCATCTAAAAAAACGGCATTTTGTAAACGGTTTTTTGGGTGTCTGCCAATATTACCTTCTATAGTACCTTCGTCTTCTTCAATATTTCCCCAAACTATTGCTACATACTCACGCTGACTGGTTTTATTAAAAAACTGTTTAGACAAATTTGTCATTGCCTTTTCAGTTTTAGCAATAACTAAAAGTCCGCTTGTATCTTTATCTATTCTGTGTACCAAACCAGGTCGCTCGCTAGAGTTGTTTGGTAAATTTTCAAAATGATACACCAATGCGTTTATTAATGTACCTGAATAATTACCATGTCCTGGATGAACTACCATTCCTGCAGCTTTATTGATTACTAAAAGCTCGTCATCTTCATAAACAATATCTAAAGGGATATTTTCTGGCGTTAGTAAATACTCGTAAGGTGGATGCTCAAAAAGAACTCTAATTTTATCTAAAGGCTTTACTTTGTAGTTAGACTTTACAGGTGTGTCATTTACATAAATACTGCCATCTTTAGCTGCTGCCTGAATTTTATTTCGAGTCGCATTTTCAATACGATTCATTAAATATTTATCAATACGAAGTGGTGCCTGACCTTTATCTACTGTAAAAGCATGATGCTCGTACAACTCGTCATCGTAGTTGTCGTCTGAAGTAATTGTTGTATCTGTCATTTTTAGTCTTCTGCACGATTACCATTACCTAAAACCAAATCTATTTTGGATGTTAATGGCAACATATCACCAGCTTTTATAGGTTTACCAGCAAATTTAAGTGCTAGTACTTCGTCTTTAGCAATATAATCGCTATAAGTAATATTTCCTACCTCAAAACCTAAAGCTTCTAAAGTCGGCTTTGCTTGTCTGAAAGTACGACTTACTACATTTGGCACTGCCACTTTACGATAACCTGATGGATTTAATATTAAGTATATTTTACGGTCTTCTTTAACTTGAGTTCCTGCTAAAGGGTATTGTTCTATTACTGAATATTTTGGGTATTTTGGATTAAAATTAGCCGAGTCTTGGATTTCCATTGCCAAATCTTTGTCATCTAATTCAATTTGAACAGTTTCTAGTGTTTTTCCTTTTAGGTCTGGCACTTCTACAAAACTTCCATGATTGGTTCTAAAACTTAACCATTGTAAAAGTATAAAGCATAATACTACTAGCGCAACAATTGCTATTACAATTTGTTTTAAAAATACTTTACTGGTAAGAAAATTTTTAAGGCTCATTACTGTTTTTTATAAAAGACAAATATATAAAAAGAGAATCGTTTTATCTTTTGCTTTTAATGTGATATTTTAGCTTAACTAATAATAGATACGTTTTATTGTTAGTTTTAGATTAAAATGATTGTATAATTAATATAAACTCTCACTTTACTGAGAAGTGCCATGAAAAAAAATATTGCCATAATAATGGGAGGCTATTCAAGTGAATATGAAATCTCTTTAAAAAGCGGTCAAGTAGTTTTTGAAACTCTTGATGCTTCAAAATACAATGCATACAAAGTTCACATCTTTAAAAATAAATGGGTATATGTTGATGCTAATGATAATGAATATCCTATTGACAAAAACGACTTCTCTGTAACTGTAAATGGTAATAAAACAACTTTTGATTGTGTTTTTAACGCCATTCATGGTACTCCTGGAGAAGATGGTTATATGCAAGGCTATTTAGAATTGCTAAACATTCCTCATACAAGTTGTGGTATGTATCAAGCTTCGTTAACCTTTAACAAGCGTGATTGTTTAAGCACATTGAAGCCTTACGGAATTAAAACTGCAACTTCTTATTATGTTAATCTTGGTGATACAGTTAATGAAACAGCAATTGTTGAAAAAGTAGGTTTGCCCTGTTTTGTAAAAGCCAATAAGGCTGGAAGCAGTTTTGGAATTACTAAAGTGTACAAAAAAGAAGACTTAAAAAATGCTTTAGACGTAGCCTTTAAAGAAGATGATGAAGTGATTATAGAATCTTTTTTAGATGGTACTGAAGTATCGGTTGGCGTTATAACATACAAAGGCGAGGTAATTGTTTTGCCAATTACAGAAATAGTTAGTAACAACGATTTTTTTGATTACAAAGCCAAATATCTTGGCGAATCGCAAGAAATAACTCCTGCAAGATTAAGTAAAACACAAGAAGAAAAAGTTAATAGTGTTGCTAAAAAGGTGTATGAAGTTTTAAAAATGAAAGGCTTTAGCAGAAGTGAATATATTTTTAAAGATGGTGAACCTCATCTTTTAGAAGTAAATACTGTGCCTGGACTTACAAAAGCAAGTATTTTACCTCAACAAGCTGCTGCTGCAGGAATTAGTTTAGTTGAATTGTTTAGCAATGCAATTGAAGAGGCTTTGAAATAAATTATGTAATTTTAAATCATGAAACGAGCATTATTTCCAGGGTCGTTTGACCCAATTACGTTAGGACATTACGACATCATAAAACGTGGTATCCATCTTTTTGATGAAGTAGTTGTAGCTATTGGTATAAATGCCGACAAAAACTATATGTTTTCTTTAAAAGAACGCCAACAGTTTATTGAAGAAGCTTTTAAAGATGAGCCGAAAGTAAAAGTGGTTACTTACGAAGGATTAACAATAGATTTTTGTAAAAAAATAGACGCTCAATTCATACTTAGAGGCCTTCGCAATCCTGCAGATTTTGAGTTTGAAAAGGCTATTGCACATACTAACAGAAAGCTGTCTAAAATAGAAACTGTGTTTTTATTAACTGCTGCGAGAACTTCATATATTTCGTCATCAATTGTTAGAGACGTAATAAGGAATAATGGCGATTATACTGTTTTAGTACCAGAAAGTGTAAAAACTAAATAAGTTTATTCCTTTTCGCCTTTTGTACAGCTTCTAGCTTATTATGCACTTGTAGTTTTCTGTAAATATTTTCTATATGTTTACGAACAGTACCAGAAGACAATATTAAATTTTCGGCAATTTTATTATAGTTTAAGCCTTTGCTTAATTGTTCTAAAACATCGATTTCTCTCGCTGTTAATTGTATATCTTCCTTATCTTCTTTATTTTGAATTGTAATTGGGTTACGAAGTAACTTTAAAGTTTTTAATGCTATAGAAGGGTTCATTGCAGCACCTCCATTTAAAGTTTCAATAATACCATCGTGTAAATCTTTGGCATTAATTTCTTTAAGTAAATAACCATCTGCTCCAGCTTTAATGGCATTAAAAATATTCTCATCATTATCAAAAACAGTGAGCATGATAATTTTAATATGAGGATATTTTTGCTTGACGATTTCGGTAGTTTCAATTCCGTTTAAGACTGGCATTTCGATATCCATTAAAATTAAATCGAGATTAGAATTATCTTCCAATTGTGTTAATAAATCTGATCCGTTTATCGCTGAAAATTTAAAACTTAAATCTTCAAAAAAAGATAACTTCTCTTTAACCGTGTGAATTAAAAATGAATTATCGTCAACGATAGCTATTTTGATGTTCATTGCAAATCTGTTTACATGACCAAGTTACTAATTTACAATTGAATGTATATACGCTATTTGTCGTATTTTTCATTTATTGGTAATAGCACCTTAACTTCTGTTCCTGCTTCTAACTTTGATTCAATTTTTAGTTGAGCACCAATCTCTTGGGCTCTTTTTTTCATATTGTTAATTCCGTTGCCCATCACAACAGTTTTTTCATCAAATCCTTTTCCTTTGTCTAAAATTGAAATTTCTAATTCTTCATTTACACCTTTAAACTGAACACTTATGGAAGTAGCATCTGCATATTTTAAAGCATTGTGTATGGCTTCTTGTATAATGCGATAAATGTTCATTCCTTCAACAGATGTAAAGGTTAATTGGTTTGGCAATGACTTATCTGCAATAAAACTAAAATTTACAACTTCTGAAGCTGAATTAGCTTTATCAATAAAATTTGAAATTCGAGACTGTAAATCATCAAGCGTAATTTCATTTTTATTCATTGCCCAAATGGTATCTCTTAACTCATAAATTGTTGTCGTTGTAAACTCACTTATACCTTTCAATTTATCACTTAACTTGGCTGGAAGTTTAAATCCATATTTTAAATTATCTAAGGACGAAATAATAAATGTAAGTTGTGCTCCAATATTATCGTGTAAATCGCGACTTATTCTTAATCGCTGCTCTTGCAAGCGATTTTGAGTTTCAATTTTTAGTAAAGCATCTTTAAGTTCATTTTCTTTTTGTAGCTGACGATTTTTAAGTTTTTGTTGATTATAAAAAAGAAAGCCTAATAATGACAATGCTATTGCAAGGCCTATTAATCCTAATATGTAACTGTTTTTTTTTATTTAAATCGAGTTCGTTTTCAGCTAAATCAGCACGTTGCGATAAAATCTCTTTTTCTTTCTTTTCGGTTTGATACTCTATTTCTAGTTTGGCAACCTTAGCGTTTGTATCAAAATTTAAAATACTGTCTTTAAAAGTTGAATACTCTTTAAAATACTTTAGCGCAGTTTTTGTATCATTTTTAGCCTCATAATATTGAGAATACATATGCAAAGCAGTTTCAATATCGACTGCTGTTTTAGATTGGTTAGCAAAATAATAAGCACTATCAATAAATATTTTTGATTCGTCTACTCTACTGTTTTCAATTAAAACTTGTGCTATATTGTTATAACTTGTACCTACTCCAGCAAAATTTCCTATAGATTTTTCAATCATTGCAGATTGCTTAAAGTATACCAAAGCCGAATCAATTTTTTGCATGTAATAAAATACTGCTCCTACATTATTGGCTGATTCTGCAATGCCTTTTTTGTCTTTTAATTCTTTTTCAATTTTTAGAGAGTATTTAAAATATTGCAATGCCTTTTCTAAATCACCATCGTTGGCATAAATGATTGCAATATTGTTATACACTTTAGAGATTCCTTTTTTATCATTAAGCGATTCAAATACTACTTTAGACTTTAAATGATATTCAATAGCTTTATCATTTATCCCTAAAAAACTATATACCATTCCAATATTATCGCTAACAGTTGCTTGCTTATTTAAGTCTTTTTTAGCTTCATAAATTTTTAAAGCTGCTAAATAGTTTTTTAATGCGTCTTCATATAATCCTAAACCTCTATTACATCTTCCAATATTGTTTAATGCAGATGCCATTAGTGTAGAGTCTTTAGTTTTTGATAATGCTTCTTGCGATAGTAATTTTGCCTTTTCAAATTCTCCTAAATCAACATATACAATACCCAAATAATTTTTTGAAGTATAATATTCATGAGTATCGTTTTTTGATTGCGCAATTTTTGCTGCTTTTTCAAGTAAAAGAATTGCTTTATTTGGATTTTCTTTATAAAACGCCATTGCAGAATCATTTAATTGTCCTGCAGTGTGTTGCGAATAAAAAGGCTCTATAAAAAATAAGGTAAGAAGTATAAATAGAAAATAATTTTTCATAAGAGTTTAGATTAATAGCAATATGAAAATACTACTTTTTTTATTGTAAATTACTTTTTAAAGTATGGCTATTACTTTAGTTCCTTTGCTTTCTTCAGACACTATTACTAGCTCACCTCCTATTTCATTGATTCGCTTTTGCATGTTTAGTAAACCATTACCTTTTTTAGTAGTTTGTAAATTAAACCCTTTACCATTATCACTTATTTCGAATTGAAGTTGCTGATTTATATAGCCTATGTTTACCTTTATTTGGTTAGGTTTAGCGTGTTTTAAACTGTTATGAATAGCTTCCTGAATTATTCTATGAATATTCATGCCTTCAACTGAAGAGAATTTTCTTGTAGTATCTACATTATCATCAACTATAAATGAAAATTCTATTTTATCATCAGACAAATGTGCTTTATCTATATAATTTGAAATACGTGTTTGCAAATCTTCAAAAGTAATTTCACTTTTGTTCATTGCCCAAATGGTATCACGTAATTCATAAATTGTTGCTGATGTAAAACTACTTATGTCATCTAACTTTTTATTGAGCTTTTCGTCTTTTATATCAAAGCCGTATTTTAAGTTATCTATTGAGGAAATAATGAAAGTGAGCTGTGCTCCAATATTATCGTGTAAATCTCTACTAATACGCAAACGCTGCTCTTGTAATCGGCTTTGGGTTTCTATTTTTAGTAAGGCATCTTTAAGCTCATTCTCTTTTTGTAGCTGATGATTTTTTAGTTTCTGTTGATTATAAAACAAATAGCCAATAAAACCTAAAATAAGCGCCAACCCTAACAATCCATACAACTGATAGTCGCGCTTTTGTATTGTTAAGTTTTTTTCTGCAAGTTCGGCACGTTGCGTTAAGATTTCACGTTCTTTATCTGCTGTTTTATAACGCTCACCCATTTCGGCAATTTGTCGCGTTTTAGTCTCGTTAAGCAAAGAGTCTTCAATACTTTTATACTCTATATAGTTGTTTAAAGCATTTTTGTAATCGCCTTTTTTTACATCAAGCTCGTGATAGCGATAATAGGCTTCTAATTGATATTTTCTGGTGCCATACTTTAAGGTGTTTTGCATAGCACTATCCAATATTTTTTTTGCTTCAGAAAATCTATTGGTTTCTAAATATATCTTACCCAAGTTAACAAGTGTAACCCCTTTTCTGTCGTCAAAGCCAGGAACCTTTAACGATTTTAAAGTGTACTCTTCTGCTTTTTTATAATCTTTAAGTTTACTATATGTGTTGCCTATATTGGAGTAGGATGTTCGTGCTTGTGCTAAATCATTAACCAGTTCGCTCATTTTCGCAGCTTTCTTGTTATAAAACAATGCACTATCAAATAATCGCTTATTAAAATTATCTCTTTCTGCCAACTCGTCAAAAGCTATACCTATACGTCCATAACATAGAGCTTCGCCTTTTTTGTCATTAAGTTTTTTGGCTAGTTTTAAAGCTTCTCTATTCCATTTTATTGACTCTTTAAAATCATACATTCTATCGTAGATATAGCCAATAGATGACATATCTCTTAGCACATTTTCTTCAATAGCATTAATTTTATTATACTCTAAAGATTTTAATCCTAAACTTAAAGCTTCAGGAAATTCTGAAAAAAGAGTGTGAATTTGAGACTCATCGTAATAAATATCTTTTAGAGCTTCATTATTGGTGTTTTCAAAAATTTTAGTTGCTTGTTTAAAATACTCTAAGGCCTTTATATTAGAAGTAGAAAGGATTGCTTTACCTTTTAAATATAGTGCTTGCCCTTTTTTTAATTCATCATTATTTTCAATAGCCTTAGCAAGCATTTTATCTGCCATAACTATTTCTAAAGAGTCAGAATGTGAAAGCTTAGAATACGATTTATTTTGTGCTAATAGAAGTATTGGGCAACACAAAACGAAAGCTAAAATTATATATCTGATTTTCATTTTTGTGTACAAAAAAAGCATCAGAACCAAGCTGAATATTTCAACAGTGGATATAACTGACGCTTTTTTAAAAAAATTGATTAATAGCATTACGAATATATAATTTATTGTGCTTGAGCTTGATTTTTTTCGATAAGAAGCAATTAAAAAAGATTAAGCGCAACCCTACAAAAGTTACGCCTAATCATAATCTCAACAACAAGATTTATTTACTGAGATCGTAAGCATAAATTGTTTTATCATTGGCTTTGTAAAACAAGAATCCGCCTTGCTCATCTACTTCATATTCAGGCTTTTTATCCATTAATAATATTTCCTTTTCTACTTTACCAGAGTCTTTATTTACTTTAACTAATCCAACACCATCATCTAGCTTTGTAAGTATAAATTGAGAGTTTTCTGTAGCTGAAGTAGCTTTAAATCGTTTTGACAGATAATCAAACGAAGCACTCGCTATCCCTGAAAACATATCGGCTGCACGTTTTGCTTCTTTACCATAATCATTATAGCTACTTAAATCGTTCATGCTTCCCATACCTGTTCTGTTAGCTCCTGCTCTTGCACTCATACTTACTGCCATTGCTGTAGATGTAACTGCAACAATACCACCAACAATTTTACCAAAAGTACTTCTACCTGGTGATTTATAATATGCATGATAATTTTCTTTACCATCAAAATTTAACAAACTCATATTTTGATCTGACGATAAAAAAATACCATTCTTTCTAATCTCCATTAAATTTGGATCTTCTTTTTCATCAAATTCACATTTTGCTAAATCACTAACTGTTCCTGATTTTGCGTCAACTGCCATGATTTTTCCATCTGCTGCAATTAAATATCTATTATTGGCTTGGTCGAATGTTGAGGCAACTGATGTAGCACTTCTATACTTTAATGGTTTATCCCAAATTTGGTCTCCTGTTTCTAAATTTACAATGTTTGCATCTTCACTAGTAATGTAAATAAGGCCTTGAGGTGTGTGAGCCATAACCATAATATTCTCACCTGTTTTTAATGGTTTCTTGAATAAAGTTTTTCCATCAAAAGAAATTTTATTGATTCCTCCCTGTTGAATACCAAATAAAATACCATCGTCCATAATGTAAAAATGCTGTACGTAACCTTTTGTTTTTGGAGCTTTATCCCATAAATCTTCACCTGTTTTTGCGTCTAGAAAAGCAATTTCCGATTCGTTTTTTGCAGAAAACACACTGTTACTTCCTCCATCACTTTTATCACTTACAACAGCTAAACCTTGTGGAAGGATTTCAAAATTAACAACGTTTCCTTTTACTTTTCTGTCGTCATTCCATAATTCAGTTCCACTACTGCTTATTTTATGAATACGTGTATTAGCTCCATTACTAGTACCTTCAAATGCATAAATTTCTTTTTCAGTATCATCAGCAACCATCCAGTTAACTCCTTTAATTTTTGTCTGCCATTGCTCTTCTCCTTTGTGAGACATTGATAATATACCTTGAGCTGTAGGAATTAATATTGAATTTTTTAATAAAAGTGGAGCTCCAGTAACACTAAAATCTTTAGCTATACCTACTCTTCCTGGCTTATCTAAAAAAAATGAAAAGTCTTGTTTACCACTAACAATGTCGTATACAGCAATTTTTGGCACTTGGCTTTCAAACTTTTGATCGCTTTTTTGTAATCCGCTAATAATAATTTTATTCTGTGGAAGCACCACATTACAAGTATAAACTTGATTCCAATTATCATTCTCTGAATTAAAAAGTACAGTACCTTGCACGTAATCTATTACAGCTCTTTTAGTTTTGGCCAATCCAGCAAATTTAGAATCTGCGCCTTGTGATACAATTATGTAAGGTGTCCCAGGAACAAAGTCGGTTTCTTCTGGTTTTAGTTTACCAAAATTATTAAAAGTAAATATTGGTGTGTTTTTCTTTGGATCGATGCCAACTAATCCATCATTTGTAGCAGCTACTAAAATACCTCCTACTGTTAGAGTCATTTCATTAATATTAGCGCCTAAATCATAGGTTTTATCTGGCTGTTCTGCCTTTTGCGCAAGTATAGAAGTTGAGCTTATTAGTAGTACTATAAGCATCAATAAGTTTTTAATTTTTATATATTGTGTTTTCATAATCTTAACTTTTTTAATTCATTATTTCTAAATTGAACGAACCCTCTGTAATGTTTTTAGTACTACCATCATTAGTGTTTTTACAAGTGAAACTAAAAGTTCCTTTAATGTTAGTACTTGTTTGCTCAGAAACATTTATTTCGCCTACTACACCAGAATTTTGAAAAGGTGCATTCCATGTTTGCGAGTTTAACGGATTACTAATATTAGGTTCGATGTATGAAGCTATTATAAATACATTGCTATCAGAAAGCTCGTATGAGCCCACACCATTGTATCCATTTATTATCATATTAATGGCTTGTGATTGTGTGTTACCTTGCATAACTAAGGTAGTCTGATTACTTGCTGTGGTTAAGCTTGCAAAAGATGTAATTTCTAATGAAGTAAACTGACTGCCATTTACTTTGGCAGTTATTGTACCTGCTGCTGCATCACCTCCATCACCTCCATCATCGCTTTTAGAACACGATGACAATGTTACCAATGATCCGATCATTATAAATAACATTAATTGTTTAAAATTTCTCATTGTTGAATATTTTATGATTAATAACAATCCAAAATTGCAACTTAATGAGAGGTCAAACAATACGACGAATTACGTATATTTTAAAAAAATTAATTATTCGGAAAAGAGTAGTAATTGCTTCTTTAGTTCTTCTTTTGATGTTTTACCATCATATAATTTATCTACAAGATAATTGAGAAATTGAGCATTGTCTTTAATAGATACTAAACTAAAATCGACTATAGCTCTAAAGAAAATTAATAGTAAAGCTGCTATATAAGTAACGCTTGTAAACATCATAAAAAACATAGCAAGGATAACAGTAAACTGCTGAATAAAAATACGAGCATATGGTTTGTACATTATTTCTTGTACTGTAAACTGAAGTTGTTTTTGGGGCAATATAAAGTCAAAAATAAACTTCATTAATTGCGTACCAACCATTAATGGTAAAATATACTCCATTCCTTTAAAATGAAGTATGGTTTTGTAGTTTTCAATGAGATAAAAAGGCTCTTTGAAAAACCCATAATCACCAATTCCAAAAATTACAAATACAAAAATAGATTGTATGGCTACAAATGCTCCATAATGAAATAAGAAAAAAGGAATAAAAAACATAACAGATTTTCCACTTCCATCATGGCGAGACGCAACATACATTTTAATAGCATTGAACAAACCAATAATTATGGTTTCTAAAAAATACCCAAAAAGCACTGCATAAGGTTCTATCTTGCCAAGAAAAAGCAAGACAATTAGGACTATTAAATTCATCCAAGCGTATGAATTATTTTTGTTTGGAATAAATACAGATTGCAGCATATTCAGTTGTTTAGTTACAAATAAAAGAATTATTCTATTGTTTAAACATACGTCATTTAGCGTATATTCTAAAACTGCATATATGGAAATTCAGATTGAAGTTCTTGCTTTTTAATTTCTAATTGCTGAAGAAATTTTTGATGTGCTTCGGAATTTGGATTGAAAGCTCTATGCTCAATACCCTTTTGAAAAACATCAACATCATTCATGGTTTTGTCAGTATGTGAAGCCAGCCAAACATATTTAAACTTTTCCCAAATGTATTGTACTGCTATTGCATTTGGGTGTAACATATCTTCAGCATAAAAACGATAATCACGAAGCTCATCGAGCATAATCTCGTACGATGGAAAATAAAAGCAAGACTGTGCCTTGTCTGACAGAACGTTATGTATAGCTGCAATTAAATGTGCTTTACTTTGTGTATTCTCAACAAAACCATCTTTAACATGCCTTACTGGAGATACTGTAAAAATGATGTTTGCTTTAGGATTTACTTTACAAATTGATTCTACAATATTTTGCATTGAGTTAGAAATCTCATCAATAGTAAGTAACACTTTAGTAAATTGTTTTTGAGGTACTTTATGGCAATTCGCCACAATAGTATCCGACTTTATATCTCTGTAAACCCAAGATGTTCCAAGTGTGATGATAATATGTGAAGATTCTTGAATTTGACTATTTGTTGATTTGATACTATCGTTCAAACTTTGAAGCAAAGTTTCTTTTGAACCATCACTTAATCTAGAATGCGCATCAAAACAATGCCATTGCTCATTTTGAAAAAAGACATCTTTATCAGAATACGCCTTTTTTTGAATAGCATTTAAAACTAAAGTTTCTATCGCTTTAGGATGAAACAAAATACCAAAAGGATTTTGAAGATTTTGGAACTTGAAATACTCGAATTTATCTCCAATATTTTCAACAAAACAAGAACCTAATAATAGAATGTTAGATTGATAATCAATTTGATTATTGGGTTGTTTTTCTATTGGTATCGTCGTTTGTAGTTTCATAGTAGATTCCGCATCAAGTGCGGAATGACAAGTTACTCAATGTATTTTTTAGCTGCTGCTAAAGCCTCATCAATTCCATCAGGATTTTTTCCTCCTGCAGTTGCAAAAAATGGTTGGCCACCTCCACCACCTTGAATGTATTTTCCAAGTTCACGAACAATCGCTCCTGCATTTAAACCTTTGCTTTCTACTAATTCTTTAGAGATATAACATGACAATAATGCTTTCCCATCGTTTTCTGTCCCAAATAATAAAAACAGATTTGTGTATTGCTGACCCAATTCAAAAGATACATCTTTTATACCAGAAGCGTCTAAATCTAATTTTTTAGCTAAAAACTGAATACCATTAATTTCGGTTAACTCGTTCTTTAAGTCACCTTTTACGTTTTTAGCCTTATCTTTTAATAAGTTTTCTATCTGCTTTTTTAAATCTGCATTTTCTGCTTGTAAATTCTGTAAAGCTTTTACAGGTTCCTGCGCATTATTAAGCAAATCTTTCATTTCAAAATAAGCTCTGTTATTTTCAAAATAGAAATCTTTTACAGCATCGTTAGTTATCGCCTCAATTCGTCTAATTCCTGCTGCAACAGCGCCTTCAGACACAATCTTAAAATGCCAAATATCACCAGTGTTTTTTACATGTGTTCCTCCACAAAGCTCAATAGATTGCCCAAAACGAACAGCTCTTACTGTATCGCCATATTTTTCGCCAAACAATGCCATTGCGCCTTCGTCAATAGCTTGTTGCATTGATATATTTCTTTTTTCCTGTAACGCTAATTTACCATCAATACGAGCATTGACAAAATTCTCAACATCACGTAATTCTTCAATTGTTAATTTTGAAAAGTGAGAAAAGTCGAAACGTAAATATTTAGAGTGTACAGCACTTCCTTTTTGCTCAACATGCGTTCCTAAAATTTCTCGTAAGGCTTGATGCAACAAATGGGTTGCTGTATGGTTACATTCTGTTCTGTAACGTTGTTTAGCATCTACAACTGCTTTAAAAGTTTCATTAATATGCTTTGGAAGGTTTTTAGCAAAATGAATAATGACATTATTTTCCTTTTTAGTATCTAAAATATAAACCACATCTCCATGAGAATCTTCCAAATACCCTTTATCACCTACTTGACCTCCTCCTTCTGGATAAAATGGTGTTAGATTGAATACTAACTGATACATTTCGCCATCTTTTTTAGAAACTACTTTTCTGTAGCGAGTCAACTTTACATTCGCCTCCAACATATCGTAACCTACAAACTCTTCATGTGCATCATCAGATAAGATAGTCCAATCGTCTGTAGACATTTCACTTGCAGCTCGAGAACGATCTTTTTGCTTTTTCATTTCAGAATGAAAACCAGCTTCATCTAAAGACAACCCTTTTTCACGAAGAATTAAAGCAGTTAAATCGATTGGAAATCCGAAAGTATCATATAACTCAAAAGCCTTTTCACCAGAAATTGTATCAGATTTTGATTCTTCAACAATGCGATTTAACAATACTAAACCTTGATCTAATGTTCTTAAAAAAGATTGTTCTTCTTCTTTAATAACGTTTTCAATTAATTGCTTTTGTGATTTCAATTCTGGGAAAGCTTTCCCCATCTTTTCGCTTAAAACTTCAACAAGTCTGTATATAAATGGCTCTTTTTGGTCTAAAAACGTAAAGCTATATCTAATTGCACGACGTAATATTCGACGTATTACATAACCTGCTCCTGTATTGCTAGGTAATTGACCATCTGCAATTGAAAAAGCGACTGCTCTAACGTGATCAGAAATGACACGAATAGCGACATCAACCTTATCGTCTTTACCATATTTTTTATCTGCAATGGTTTCAATTTCTCTAATAATTGGCGTAAACACATCTGTATCGTAATTAGACTGTACACCTTGTAATACCATACAAAGTCTTTCAAATCCCATTCCTGTATCAATATGCTTGTCTGGTAATGCTTCTAGTGACCCATTAGCTTTACGGTTGTATTGCATAAAAACCAAATTCCAAATTTCAACAACCTGAGGATGGTCAGCATTTACTAATGTTTTACCATCAATTTTAGCTTTTTCTTCAGCTGAACGAATATCAACATGTATCTCACTACAAGGACCACAAGGGCCTTGGTCTCCCATTTCCCAGAAGTTGTCCTTTTTATTACCCATTAAAATTCTGTCTTCAGAAATAAAGCTTTTCCACAAATCGTAAGCTTCTTTATCCATTGGTAGTTTATCATCTTCACTACCTTCAAAAACAGTGACGTAAAGTATATCTTTATCTATACCATAAACTTCTGTCAACAATTCCCAAGCCCAAGCAATAGCTTCTTTTTTAAAGTAATCACCAAAACTCCAGTTGCCCAACATTTCAAACAATGTATGATGATAGGTGTCATAGCCAACTTCTTCTAAATCGTTATGTTTACCTGAAACACGTAAGCATTTTTGAGTATCTGCTATTCGGTTATTTTTAGGCTTTGCATTTCCTAAAAAATATTCTTTAAAAGGTGCCATACCAGAATTAACAAACATTAAGGTTGGGTCATCTTTTAACACCATTGGAGCCGATGGAACTATGGTATGCTTTTTCTCTTCAAAAAAACTTAAAAATTTAGATCGTATCTCTTGCGATTTCATAGAGTTTGATTACTAGTCTTACTTGTATTGATAAATTAGTGTTAAAAACAGAACATCGTGGTCATATTAAAACTAAAGTATCCTTAATTTTGTCCTTTGTAACCTACATTAATCAATTATCATTTAGTTTTACTAAATTTACAATTAAAATATTTTGTAGGTTTGTTCGTTTGCTTAACAGTTTTAGACAAAACATTTGTCTATTTAATGTGCAAAAATAGTATAAATTAACTAATGAGTAAGGTAAAATATTATTACGATTCTGAAACTCTATCTTATAGAAAAATAGAGAAGCGAAAAGGAAGAACCTTTAAGTATGCTTTTATGTTTTTATTGGCATCTGCACTTTTTGGTTTTGTTTCATTCTTTTTGGTGAGTCAATATGTTAAATCTCCAAAAGAGAGAGCATTAGTTAGAGAGTTACAGCATATGCAGTTGCAATATGAATTGTTAAACAAAAAAATGGATGAAGCTCAATCTGTTCTTGCAAATGTTGAAGAGCGTGATAATGCTATATACCGTGTTTATTTTGAAGCAAACCCCATTCCTGAAGAACAACGTAAAGCTGGTTTTGGTGGAATAAATAGATATAAAGATTTAGAAGGATTTGATAATTCTAAATTAATTATACAAACGAGTCGACGTATGGATGTGCTTCAAAAGCAAATAATAGTCCAATCTCGCTCGTTAGATGAAATTGCAATACTAGCAGAAAACAAAGAGAAATTTTTAGCTTGTATTCCAGCAATTCAACCAGTAAATACCGAAGATTTAACTCGTATGGCTTCTGGTTATGGTTACAGAACTGACCCATTTACTAAAGTAAGAAAGTTTCATTTTGGTATGGACTTTACAGCTCCAAGAGGCACGCCAATTTATGCTGCTGGTGATGGTGTTGTAGTAAGAGCAGATAACAGCGCTTCGGGTTATGGTAATCATATTCGTATTGATCATGGCTATGGTTATGTATCACTATATGCGCATTTATACAAATATAATGTTAGAGCAAACCAAAGGGTTAAACGTGGTGATTTAATAGGATTTGTTGGTAGTACAGGACGTTCAGAAGCGCCTCACTTACATTATGAAGTATTTAAAGATGGTGATCGTATAAATCCAATAAACTTCTATTATGGTAATTTATCTCCTGAAGAATATGGACGATTACTAGAGCATGCAGCTTTAGAAAACCAATCATTAGACTAATTTTTATGCATATTACTCTTCCAGAAAAAAGATATTACAGCATTGGTGAAGTTGCAAAAGCTTTTGATGTTAATGCTTCTTTAATTCGTTTTTGGGAGAAAGAATTTGATGTTTTACAACCAAAAAAAAATGCAAAAGGGAATAGGAAATTTACTCCAGAAGACATTAAAAACCTCAAGTTTATATATCACTTAGTTAAAGAGCGAGGTTTTACTCTTGAAGGTGCCAAAACACACTTAAAAGAAGAAAAACAAAAATCGCTTGAGACTTTTGAAATTATTAATAAATTAGAACATGTTAAAGCACAGCTACTTAAAATAAAAGAGCAGCTGTAACATTTTAAATATTTTTTCAACTAATAAACAAAACTCTAAAAAAATCAACTATTATGAAAAAATGGTTACCATGGATTATTGTTGCAATTGTAGCAATTGGTTTATATACAAAAGGAAAAGGATTTTATAACAATGTAATATCTCACGAAGAAAATATTGGAGAGCAGTGGTCTAAAGTAGAAAGTGCTTATCAATTAAGAAGTGATTTAATTCCTAACTTAATGAAAGTAGCTGAGCGATATGCTGAATATGAGCAAGAGACTTTTAAGATTGTTACTGATGCTAGATCCAAAGCAACAAGTATTCAAATAGACCCATCAAATATAACTCCAGAGCAATTAAATCAATTTAAAGAAGTACAAAGCGGAATGACTTCTGCATTATCTAGATTACTTGCTGTTTTTGAGCGCTACCCAGAGTTAAAAGCTAATGAAAACTACAAAGAATTAATGAATTCTCTTGATAGAGTTGAAAAACGAATTAAGATTGAACGCGATAGATTTAATGAAGCTATTACTCCATATAACGAGCTTGTAAGAACATTTCCAAACAACTTATACGCAGGTATTTTTGGATTCGAAAAGAAAGAACGTTTTAATGCTGATGAAGGTGCTGAAAATGCTCCAGATGTAAACGACTACAAATCTGAATAATTACAATGTCTAAAGTTGAAGATTTTTTAACTGCTCAAGAAGAACAGGAGATTATTGCTGCTATAAGAAAAGCCGAACAAAGAACTTCTGGTGAGATTAGAATTCATATTGAAAAAACTTCAAAAATTGATGCTATAGATAGAGCGATGGATGTTTTTCATTTATTAAAAATGGATAACACAAAACTTCAAAATGGCGTGTTGATTTATGTAACAGTTGAAGATAGAAACTTTGTAATTTTTGGAGATAAAGGCATTAATGATGCGGTTGAAACAAATTTTTGGGATAGCACTAAAGATATAATGCAGAAACATTTTAAATCTGGTAACTTTAAGCAAGGTTTAATAGAAGGTGTATTAAAAGCTGGAGAGCAGCTTGAAAAGCATTTCCCTTGGCAGCATAATGATACCAATGAGCTTCCCAACGAAATATCTAAAGGATAGTGTTTAAAAACAAATTCATAAAACTCATTTTACTAGTGTGCTTTAGCCTTTGCTATTCACAAAGTAGTTTTGCTCAATTCGACATCCCAAAAAAGCCTACCAAAACCTCTGATCAGACTAGTGTTTATGATTATATAAACCTACTCTCTTCAAATGAAAAAAATAGTTTAGAGCAAAAATTAATTAAGTACTCTGATACAACTTCAACTCAAATTGTCATTGCAATAGTTAGTACATTAAACGATGATGATATTACTTTAGTTGCAGCAAAATGGGGACAAGAATGGGGAATTGGTCAAGCTAAAGAAGATAATGGGATTTTAATTTTATTAGCCAAAGACGATAGAAAAATTGACATTAGTACTGGTTACGGTTTAGAGTATCGACTTACAGATATTATGGCTGAACGCATAATAAACCGTATTATAATTCCAGAATTTAAAAAAGGTGATTTTTATAGTGGGCTAGATAAAGGTTCTGATGCAATTTTTGCAGCTCTTAATGGAGAATTTAAAGGCACGAGACAAAGCAATTCAAACGACTTTCCTATAGGTTTCTTTATTGTACTTTTTCTGATATTTATTATTATTTTAATCTCTATAACCAAACACAGACGTGGTGGCAATGGCGGAAGTGGTGGTACTAAAACCGATGGAACCAGTATTTGGGACGCCATTATATTAAGCAATATGGGTCGTGGAAGTTATGGAGGCTCATCAGGTGGTTTTGGTGGTAGCTCTGGAGGAAGTTTTGGAGGAGGCGGATTTGGTGGTGGCTTCGGTGGAGGCGGATTTGGTGGTGGTGGTGCCTCAGGTGGTTGGTAAAAAAAAAGAGGCTAAACATTTTTAACCTCTTAATCTTATTTGTAATCTTACTTCTTACGCATGTACACACTAATCGGAACACCATGAAAATCAAAATGTTCGCGTAGTTTGTTTTCTAAAAAGCGTTTGTAAGGCTCCCTAACATATTGAGGCAAATTACAGAAAAAAGCAAACTGTGGTTGCGGAGTTGGCAACTGCATAATATACTTAATTTTCACAAACTTACCCTTAAGTGCTGGTGGAGGATTATTTTCTATAATTGGAAGTAAAACCTCATTAAGTTTACTTGTTTTAATCTTTTTTGTACGATTATTATAAACCTCTACAGCTGTTTCAATAGCTTTAAAAATACGTTGTTTATTAAGCACAGACATAAACACTATTGGCACATCAGTAAAAGGCTCTAGCTCTTTACGTATTTTCTTCTCGTAATCTCTTACAGAGTTAGTATCTTTTTCTACTAAATCCCACTTGTTCACAAGAATAACTATACCTTTTCTATTTCTTTCTGCAAGCCAAAATATATTTTGCACTTGACCATCAAAACCTCTATCTGCATCTGCTACAATTAAACATACATCACAATGCTCAATAGCACGAATGCTTCGCATTACAGAATAAAATTCTAAATCTTCTTTAACTTTTGATTTACGACGAATACCTGCTGTATCTACTAGATTAAATTCAAAACCAAATCGGTTGTATTTGGTATCGATAGCATCTCTTGTAGTACCTGCAATATCAGTAACTATATATCTATCTTCACCAATTAAAGCATTAATAAATGATGATTTTCCAGCATTTGGACGACCAACAACTGCAAATCGTGGTAAATCGTCTTCAACAGTTTCAACATGTTCTGGTAAAGCTTTAACTACAGCATCTAATAAATCTCCTGTACCACTTCCGTTAACACTTGCTATATTAAAATATTCACCTAATCCTAATGAATAAAATTCAACAGCATCTTCTGCGCGTTTATTATTATCTACCTTATTAACTGCTAAAAAAACTGGTTTGTTAACCTTGCGAAGTAAATTTGCGACATCTTCATCCATACCTGTTACACCAGATTCGACATCAACCATAAAAACAATTACATCTGCTTCATCAATAGCAAGTTCTACTTGTTTATCAATTTCAGCTTCAAATATATCATCACTTCCAACAACATATCCTCCAGTATCAATTACTGTGAATTCTCTTCCATTCCATTCAGATTTACCATAGTGTCTATCTCTGGTAACACCACTCACTGCATCAACGATAGCTTCTCTACGTTTAATTAAACGGTTAAAAAATGTTGATTTCCCTACATTAGGACGTCCTACTATGGCAACTATATTACTCATGTCTTTATATTTTATCTGCATTACATATCCTGTAAGCGAGTGCAAAGGTAGTGTTTACTTTCTGAAGAAAAAACTGTATTTTCAACTCATTAAATAATTGATATGCCGACGACTAACAATATTACATTAAGGCCTCGCTTTAAAATGGAATTAAAAGAGCAAAACGAAACTGTTTTGAATGCTTTTAATGAGTCTAAAAAAGCGCAATCTGATTTTATTATAAATAGAGTCGATGATCATGTTTTCATTCGATTTCCAAAACATAAACAACATTTTTGGTCTCCTCAACTTCACCTTGAAATTAATGCAATTGATTCTGAAACTTCTATGCTTCATGGCTTATTTGGACCAAATCCTACTGTTTGGACCATGTTTATGTTTCTGCATTTTTTTGTTGCAGGACTTTTTATTGCCTTTGGAATTTGGACTTACTCTAATTGGACTTTAGAGAATCCGTTTGGTTTACAATTAGGACTTATGTTGCTTATGGTTGCTGCTTGGTTTGGGTTATATTTAGCTGGTCGTTTTGGTAAACATAAAGGAAAAGATGAAATGCATCAGCTTTATGACTTTATGAATATAACCTTAAAAGCAAATAATATAGACTAGGCTTTACTTTTGATTATAACCAAAACGTTTTAATTGTTTTTGATCACTTCTCCAATTTTTATTCACCTTAACATATAATTCTAAATGTACTTGCTTGCCAAAGAATTTTTCTAAATCCTTACGAGCTTCTACACCTACTCTTTTTAAAGCAGTCCCTTTATGGCCAATAATGATACCTTTTTGTGTATCACGCTCAACCATAATTACTGAACGCATTCTAATAATTTCTTCCTCTTCAAAAAACTCTTCTGTATCTATCTCAACTGCATAAGGAATCTCCTTTTTGTAATGCAATAGTATTTTCTCTCGAATAGTTTCGTTTACAAAAAAACGTTCTGGTTTATCTGTTAATTGATCTTTTGGATAATAAGGTGGTGATTCTGGAAGTAATTCAATAATTCTACTGAATACTTCTTTTACATTAAAACCTTCCAATGCCGAAATAGGATAAATTTCTGCATTTGGTACTTTTTCTGACCACAATTGTACTTGAGTTTCTAACTGTTGTTGGTCAGATTTATCTATTTTATTTAACAATAATAAAACAGGTATTTTAGAGTTGGTGATTTTTCTAAAAAACGCTTCGTCTTTTAACTCTTGCTCACCAATCTCAACCATATAAATTAACACATCTGCATCATCAAATGCTGACTTAACAAAATCCATCATGGACTCTTGCAACTCATAAGCTGGTTTTATAATTCCTGGAGTATCTGATAAAATCATCTGAAACTCATCTCCATTAACAATACCTAGAATTCTGTGTCGTGTAGTTTGTGCCTTAGATGTGATTATTGATAATTTTTCACCTACAAACGCATTCATAAGTGTTGATTTACCAACATTAGGATTTCCAATTATGTTTACAAAACCTGCTTTGTGCATTTCAATTTATTTGATGCAAAGGTAATGCTATTAATTATAAAAACTATTTAAGTGTTCAATCAATACATCTACTTGCTTTCTGTTTTTCTTATCAAACTTAATCCGTAAAGGTTTTGTACTTTCTACACCAGGGTTTTCAAGGTCTTGAACCCAGCAGCAAAACTCTATATGATTGGTTTCATCTATTATTGAAACAGTTTCATAACCATTATTCCACAATACAAATAGATGGTTATAAAAAACACCTTCTTTAGTGATTTTAAATGGCGGATTTTGATTAAAAGCATTTTTTAATAATGTTTGGGCTTTCTCTAAAAACATATAATTTTCAAAATCTTTTGCTTCAACTAATATTCTAAACCCTAAAGTCTCACTTCTATCAGACATATTAAACTCTTTTTCAGAGGTTACTTGTACATGGCTTGAATCATCTAGGAAACTTCCACCTACAACTAAAGTTGTTTTTCCTTTTAACTCCTGTAGTGTCCATTCCCAAACATTTCCGCTCATATTATATAATCCTAGTTCGTTTGGCTGTGCACAGCTTATACACTTAGGCTTATTGTTTGTGTTTTCAATATAATTTACAAACTCATTTGGCATTTTAGCTGCATAGATATAATTGTTTGTTTCGTATTCTCCATTTCTTGCAGCATGTTCCCATTCAGTTTTTGTTGGCAACCTAAATGGCATATTATAAACTTTAGATAACCAGCTACAATAATCAATGGCATCGTAATAAGTAATATTAACTACAGGCATTTTTGCATTACTCCAATCAGGCTGAGTTGGCATTAGTCTTTTAGTCGCATCACAAAATTGTTTATAATCTTGAACACTCACTTCATAACTGTTAAGATAAAAAGGATTAATCTCTGTTGAAAATAATGATTTAGTTGTATTTGCTTCTTTATCATACACTAACTGTTCATAAAAACCTTGCTCTACATAAGAAAAATGCGCAGGGATATTTAATTGTGCAGTTGCACTAAACCCAATAAGTAAAAGAAAATAGATATAAGTTTTCATTATTTTATTAATTTCTAAAGATTGATACATCTCGCTTATTTATAACTTGCTCTAGCTGTTTGGCAATTGACAAGTGGTCTTTATCAAAATCATAAACAATGGCTTTTTTTGAAATTATCTCTGCATCCTCACTAATTTCATCAATACAGCAAAATGCTAAATTAAATTCAGCTTCGTTTAGATAAACAATCTGAAACTCATCTTCACCCCAAAACATTTCAATGTCATCAATAAAAATACCATAGGGTTCAACTCTAATATTTGTGTATTCAGGGAATAGTTTATTCAATAGTTCTTTAACTTCTTTACTAAAAAGGTGTTTTCGCATTTCGTTTTCTTCAACTAAAAGTCTAAAGCCAACATCTGATAGTTGCAAACTTGGACTTAAAGCACTTGATTTATTAACGTTTAATTCGTTTGAACTTTCAAGATAACTTCCACCACGAATAATTTGAAACTCACTATCTTTTGTGGTTGAGGTCCATTCCCAAACATTCCCATTTAGTCCATAAACGCCAAATTGGTTTGGTACCATACAATTTATACATTGCGGACTTTCTGAATTGCTTTTAATGTTTCCTTGTTTAGTTCCAGCTGCTAAAGTCCATTGCTCTTCAGTTGGGATTTTAAAACTGATTTGATATACGTCTGATAACCAATTACAATAACTTTGTGCTTCATCATACGAAACACCTATCATTGGTAAGTTATCATTTTCCCAACCATATTCTGGTGGCTCTGGCATGGATTGACCTAAAGCATCTAAATAAAATTTATAATCTGCAACGCTTACCTCATACTTTCCAATATAGTAACTAGAATTTAGCGTGTCATTTAACACTTTAATTTCTACAAATTGTGAAGCTAGGTTTTCTTCTTGAGCAGTAATTACTGTACTAAAACAGAAGAAAAATATGCTCAATGAAATTTTAAGTTTAGTAAAAATCATGGTCTCTCAATTTAAATTTTTGCATTTATTTCCTAAAAAATCTAATTTTTTTTACAATCAACTCTCGATTTTTTGCAGCTTTTATCCATTGTGGTAAATTGGTAATTAAAGAGTACTTGTGCCTACCATAGCCTTCTCTTAAGGTAGAAGACACATAATGCCTTAAATATTTTAGATGGTCAATATTATACACCCAAAACACATTCTCCTTAATGTTGACCTGCAAATACAAATCCAATCCAAAATAAGGGTCTATTGCAAAGTCTTGTTTAAACTTATACCACTGCAAAGCATATTCCTTTTCTTTATTACAAACCTCGCAAGTTTTTGCTGCTTTAGTTTTTATATTTTTTGAAGGTTTGGTTGTGTAATTAAGATGGCTACCACAAAAACCACAAGCAATACTAAGATGACCTTGATAGAGTCCATACCACAACTCATTGTGTGTTTTTATAAGTCCACAGCCACTACATTTTAGAGTAGACTGATGTTGTTGAGGTTCTGGTATAGTTAACTTTCCTAGATTTGTTTCAACCTTTGCTGCCATATTACAATTAGGACAGCGAACCCAAATTAAAGTGCTAAAATAGACTGTTGGATATGCAGGTTGTGTAAATCTCATTCTGTTTTTAATTACATTTTGTTGTACTGTATTTTTGGCGTTCTTCTTCTGTAAATTCTGCTTCTCGTTTTCCACCAAAACGACGAATAGTAGATTCGTACCTTGCAAAGTTGCCCTTATCTATTTCAGATAAATTAGGATTTGAAGAATAGTAATCTACCCAATCTAATAAGGTGCCTCTTGGTTTCCCAGGATTATCAATAATTCGATTAAAAATAAAAGTTAAGGTTTCGGGATCGTTATTAATTTTTATATAATAGCGAGCTAGTGACATTATATCTGATTGCGCAGTGGAAACCGAGGCTCTATGTTTTATTAAATCTGCTTTTGTAACTTTATCACATTCTATACAATTATAAACATCGTAAAGGTTATGGCCAAACTCTTCAACTTTAGCTATTAAGCCTGAAAATCCAGTATCATGAAACTCTTGACAAAATATTTGTTGTTCATCTTTATCTGGCATTAAAGTTTTTTTGCTTCCTGTATCAGGTTTGTTTTGACTAAAACCTAAAAAACTAATGAGAAAGATTACAAATAATATGTTTTTCATTTTGCTTTATTTATTTCAACATCTGTTGTTTCAATTAATTGTACAGTTTCATCTTGTATAACTCCTGCTATCATTTCTGCGCTTAATTTAGCTGATAATACTGCGCTATCATTTTCTGATAGTAAATTTATCCATTTAATTACAGTTATCATATCTCCTACAAGAGACGATACATCATCTAAATCAAAATTCTCCTCACCACTTTCTAGACTGCTTTCAGAATATAAACTCTCTGCGTGCCATTTTAGTTTCCCTAATAATTTTAAACTTCCAATGTTACGATTTAGTTGTGATAACATTTTTATGGCTTGTTCTCCTAATTTACAGTTTGATGGAAACACAAATTGTGCCGGAATTATAATTCCATCTTTATTTACATAATGTAATATTAAACGAGCCGCATCTACCTTATGTTTATCTGCTCTAACACCTGTATTAGAAACTGATGAGACTGCAGCTCTAGTAACTTTATCAGCAAAATGAGCTCCAACTTTACGTAATACTCTGGTTTCTGTTAAATCGATAATTTCAATTTTTGTAATGCTACCTAATGGAATTTCAGATATCATATTATGTAATGGAATTATACTATCATAATCTTTAAGCTCACATTGGTAGAATTGTAAATTCCCGTTTTTAATTTTACACGCAACAACATACTCTTCAATATTAGAAGTACGAACCAAATTTTTGCCAGGAAGTCCTTTCTCATAACGATATAAGGGTACAAAGAAAGCAGTATCTTTAGCGATTTCTATTTCCATTTTTATACCTTCATCTGTTCGCCTTTGCCTGAATAATTCGGTTTCTTTAGAGTTGAAAATGGCTTTTTGTTTTAAGGCATCATATCGTTTTTTTGATGTGTTTGTTGCACTATCAATTATAGTTGCTAATTGTTCAATACTTTTATCTGTACTTTTTACACCATAATTAAAAGCTTTTTGATTAAGACTTTTAAACCAGTTCCAAAAACGTAATAAAAAAGGAAGTATAAGCCAAAGCCACCAATACTCTGTAATTAAGGTTTTAGCTTCCTGAATACCATCAACATACCATACAAAGCCAAAGGCTATTATTAGTAATACAATAGTAACTTTTAAATTAGATATTAATTTTTTTACCATAACATTTAATTTTCATATAAACCATATAAATAAAGTATCATAAGATGATGTTACTTTTAAGTTATTCAATAAGTACTAATAAATTATTTAATGAGGTTTTAAGGTTTGCATTTTACAACATCTGATTTGAATAGATTTTTAATTTGATAATGAACTCATTAGAAAATAGTAAATTTAATTGTTTTGAAATTTTAGTAACGACCATCTGCAACTATCTTATAAACAGGTGCTTTGCTTCTATCTACGCCCCAACCTTTATATGACAAATTAAATTTTCTGTCTGCTTCAGCTAGAGCCTCCTCTCTAGTCTTTGCAAAAACAAATTTCATCACATTTCGCTGACATTTACCTGAATTGGTTTTATAATCAGTAGTACCTACTAAAATAACAACATAATTATTCTCAAAATTTGGTCCATTAAAAGTAACATCGTATTTAGACCCATGACTTATTCCTTTTTTTAGTCTTGCAATCGCTTTCTCTCCATTCCCTTCTGAAGCCGACATTATCTCAAACCCTAGAAAGTCTGTTTCATAGGAAGCGCAGCCCTGAATGTTATCAACATAAGCAAATGCAATGTAGATACCTTTATTTTGTGCTCTAGTATTAGTACCAACTAGACTTATTAATAAGATAGCGGTAATTATTATTCTTGTTTTCATAATTAATTGTATTAAAATGTGTTTTTGTTAACTTTAGGTTTAGGTTTTGCCCCTTTAAGTTTAGCTAAATGCATTAGGGCTTTCCCAAAACGTTCAGCATCTTCTTTGGTTTTAAATTTGATTTCTATTACAGTATCTAAATAACTTTGACTATCAACCACTTTCCCTTTTGTTATACTTCTCTCTTCATAAAAGTTGATAATTGCTTTACTTTCTGATTTAATTTTAAGTTTATAAAAAGTTTTACAATCTTCTATTAATGGTTGCTCCTCAAAGTACACTTCATTCAAATTATTGAAATTCAATTCGTAAGACCTTTTATAATAATCTAAACCACAAAAACGTTCATCTCTCAGAATTTTTATACCATAACTATTAATTATAACTGTTTCTATACCCTTTAAACCACAAGGGTTATTATTTGAATCAAGGTTAGTTAAATCATGGTATTGTGTTTTTAATGTTAAAGCACTACCAAAATTTTTCAACCAATAAATTGTCTCCTCTTCTGTTTGTGAGAACACATTAGTTATTATAAGCAAGGTAAAAATCAACATTAATTTTTTCATATACATTTGGTATTTGTTATTGGTAATAATCAAATTTTAAAAGGTTTTTATAAATAAAATAAAAGTATCGTTTTTAAACAATACCTATTTTAGGGTATTATATATATCCTTTTCTTATGCAATTTGCTACAAGCTCTGTTGTATTTTTAAATTCGGTCTTCTTTAAAATATTCTTTCTATGTGTAAGAACTGTTTTTCCAGAAATATTAAGTTTATTAGAAATAATTGTTGTGGAAAAGCCTTCACCAATTAGCCTTATAATTTCTAGTTCTCTTTTAGTAAATGGACAATCTCGTGAAAAGCTTACAAATGGTTTAAAATCTTCAAAAGGATTTTCATTTAAAACATCTAGTTCAAGGTAAGATGGGTTTCCGTTAAGCCCAATTAAAGATAATCTTTTATTATTTATTGAAGTAATATGATTAATATCTGTAATACACCCAAAAACTTTTAACAATGCTCCTTTTTCGGTAGTTTTAAGTGTTAAGGTTTGTATTAAAAAAAGACGATAACTTCCATCTTTAACTTTAAGCCTTATACAATAACATATTTTGTAGTTAACTATATCTTGTGGCTGAATTTGATTCTTTAAAAAATAAGCAACAACATCTTCGCATCTTATTAACCAATTAACGTCTTCAGGGTGTAAGAATTCAATAATTTTTTCTATGGTTAATTCTTTTGATGAAATTCCAAGAATAGTTTCAATTGAGCTACTAACAAAATCATAAGTTAATGTAGGGGAATCAATAATATAGTAGAAATAATCACCTGGACAGAATAGGTTAGCCATTAACTTTGAAAAATCTATATTCTGTAATCTTATGGATTGTTTACCTAAATAATTTTTATGAGAATCCCAGAGGTTAAAAATTAGTTCCTTTTTCATTAAATTTTATCGTAATGGAAAAGATATAAAAAATATAACTAATAATTATTACTCATAAACAAAAAAACAGGAAGCAAGCTTCCTGTTTTTTTAAATATATTTTCAATAAAATTTTATTGAATAATTTCTAATAACTCTATTTCAAAAATTAAAGTATCAAAAGGTTTAATACCTCCTCCTTGTCTAGGGAAAGCTCCATAAGCCAATTCTTGAGGAACGAAAAACTTATATTTAGACCCAACAGGCATCAGTTGTAAACCTTCAATCCAGCCTTGTACAACTTGTGTTACAAAAAACTCTGCAGGTGCTCCATTTTCTACAGAACTTTCGAATACTGTTCCGTCTATTAAAGTTCCATGATAGTGTACTTTAACTTTATTATTTGTAGTTGGTTTAGGACCACTTCCTTCTTTCAAGACAATATATTGTAATCCGCTCGATGTTACTTTAACACCTTCTTTAGATTTGTTTTCTTCTAAAAACTTTACACCTGCAGCTTTATTGTCTGCATAAGTTTCTTCAACCTTTTTTAAAGCTTCCTCTTGTTGCTTTTTAAACTCTGCCTCTTGCTTCTTTTGAAAGTAAACACTAATTACTTCTTGCGCTTTATCTTGATCAATTAGAACCTCAGAAGAATCAATAACGCTCATAAACCCTTCCATAAATAGTTCGCTATTTATTTCTGAAAAACTTGTTTTTGCATTACGAGCAACATCCATTCCTATAGCATAACTTACAGAATCAATTTCAGTTTTTAAAGATTCTTTTGATGCTCCTTTTTTATTACAAGAAAACATAACTGATGCCACTATAACAGCACTTAATAATTTATTTATTTTCATTTCTTATTAGATTAATATTTAATCGCAAAAGTAGAATAATCTATTGATGATTTTAAAAATATTTTACTAATATTTTTTATATAAAAAAAGCCAAACACTTTCGTATTTGGCTTGTTGTAGCGGGAACTGGACTCGAACCAGTGACCTTCGGGTTATGAGTTCTTTCATGACTTATAACATGTTGAAAATCAACCTATTGCCGCAGTTAAAAAATCAAATCGTGTTCTAAAACGTGTTCAGTTTTATGTTCACTGTGTTAGTAAATAATTGAATGTAAATTTATGCTAATTTAATTAATAATACACTATTCATTAGACATATAATCTTGCCAAATTACCAATACGTATTTTTCATTATCTCTTTCAACTGTCTTTAAAAAACCATATTCATAAACAAATAAATACACTTGTCCTTTAGCGTTTTTCCAATAATGAGTGAAAAAATTAGGATCAAAGCCATCTTCTAATAAAATAGTTGTCCTAACTGTAGCTTTACCTGCTTTATTGTAATGTTTCAAAATCCTTCTGTTTTTTTTGAGTTGATTATCCACTTTATTGTAAAATGATGGAGCTTCATCTATCGATTTCTTATAGTGATAAGCACTTTTACAATAAGCATCACAAAATTTCTTATCTGTTCTGCCAACAAGATCTTTTTCACAGTTTTCACATCTTTTATGTTTCATAAATTAACCGAACGTTATACGTTTATTATTCGTTTAATATACAACTATATAATTTTATTTCATTAGTATTGATAAAAACTAATTAATGAATTTGAAGAAGCATATCACTCTGAAACATTTATTTATAGAGCAAAAAAAGTGCATTGGATTACAATTTCAATCAGACAAAGTCATTTCTTCATTGCTTAAAGAGATACCAGATTCTAAATGGAGTGAAGATTTTGGAATGTATTACTTACCAAACACAAAATCGCATCTTAATAATATTTTTTCAGCCTATAGAGGCGTCGCGTGGGTAAATTGCAAATACTTTTTTGACAAAAGTAATTCCAAACAACTTGATGACCCTATAGATACTCAATGGATGGTTAAAAGAAAATTGCAAAACGATTTTAGAACGTGTCCTAATGAATATTTACTGAAACTTGAATTGAAAAAATATTCTAATAACACCGTGAAATCCTACGTTACTTGCTTTGAACACTTTATTAATCAATATAAAGGAATTCCACTAGAAAATTTGAACGAAACAGACATTAGAGATTATCTCAAAACTTTAATCCAAGAAGAAAAATCCAATTCATATATTAATCAATCTATTAATAGCATAAAATTCTATTATGAAGTGGTTTTAGGAATGCCCAATAGATTTTATGCCATTGAACGCCCAAAAAAGGAGAAAAAACTCCCTATAATTCTTTCTAAAGATGAGACTCGTAAATTGATAGAAAGCACAAATAATATAAAGCATAAATGTATTGTAGGTCTTTTATATTCAGCTGGATTAAGACGAAGTGAATTATTAAATTTAAAAATCTTTGATATTGATAGTAGTAGAATGCTAATACATGTAAGGGGTGCAAAAGGAAATAAAGATAGATTTTCCTTATTGTCCAAAACTATTTTAGAAGATTTGAGAATATATTTCAAAGAATGGCGTCCTAAAGAATATTTATTTGAAAGTATAAATAATGGGAAGTACAGTGAAAATAGTGTTTCAAAAATAGTTAAAAATGCATCAATTAAAGCTAAACTAAAAAAACGGGTAACTCCTCACACACTAAGGCATAGCTTTGCCACTCATTTGTTGGAGAGTGGAGTTGATCTTCGTTATATTCAAGAATTGCTAGGGCATACATCTAGCAAAACCACAGAGATTTATACACATATAACACACAAAGGATGGGAAAAAATCAAATCACCTTTAGACAAACTAGATGTTTGAAAGATTGCTTAAAACTTCCTTATAGCACGCCATATTGGAAGGCTATAAGCACCTTTTCTCCGTCTATATTAAATATATCCGCCACTACAGTGGCGCATACATAACGTTAGCGGAAACCCTACAAGACCACCCCAACCTCAAAATAATTCACAGACTTTTGTAACACGACACATTTTCTCTTGTCCAAATAATGGTAACAATGGAGTTGCCATTAAATCTTTATAAAAAAATGGACAAATTAAAAAACAAAGTTGCCGTAATAACAGGCGGTAGCAGTGGAATTGGTTTAGCGACAGCCAAAGAATTTATCGCAAATGGTGCAAAAGTGGTGATTTTTGGACGAGGCAAACAAGCTCTTGACGAAGCTGTAAGTGAACTTGGCTCAAACAGTTTTGCAGTTCAAGGAGATGTTTGCAAACAAACTGATTTAGACAAATTGTTTGCAGAAACAAAGTCTAAATTTGGCTCCATTGACATCTTGTTTGTAAATGCTGCACAATCAAAACTTGCACCAATTGCTGATACATCAGAAGCATTTTTTGACGAAATGATAAATGTGAATTTTAAAGGGGCATATTTTACATTACAAAAAGCAATTCCACATTTGAACAATAACGCTTCTGTCATCATCACTACTTCTTATCTCAATGGAATCGGATTTGGCGGTAGTAGTTTATTAAGTGCAAGTAAAGCTGCTTTACGTTCTTTGGTTAGAGTGGCATCTGCCGAACTTGTAGAAAAAGGAATCAGAGTAAATGCCGTAAGTCCAGGTGCAATTGCTACGCCACTTTGGGGCAAAATTGGATTACCAGAAGAGGTATTAAAAGCAGCAGGAGAAGCTATTACTAATCAAATTCCTGTAAAACGATTTGGTCAACCAGAAGAAATTGCAAAAACAGTATTGTTTCTTGCCAGCGATGACTCATCTTATATCATAGGAAATGAAATTGCCGTTGACGGTGGATTAAGACAAATTTAATTTATAAATTTACTTCCTGTAAACAAGCTGTTTGCAGGAAGTTTTATAACAAAATAAATGGACAATCCTTTTCAAATAAATTATCCTGACGAAATAGACAGCGAGTTGGTTAAATTGGCAACGAGTGGTGATAAAAAAGCACTTCAAAACCTCATTATCAGGCATCAAATATTCATTTATAATCTTGCTCTGAAAATGACTAAAAACATTGAAGATGCGGAAGATTTAACCCAAGAAGTATTTATAAAAGCGATTACATCACTTTCTAAATTTGAAGGAAAAAGTAAATTTAGAACTTGGCTTTACAGGATAACGGTTAATTATTTTTTGAATACAAAAAAGCGAAAATCAGAATTGAAAGTAATTGATTTTGAAACTTACTTTAATTCAATTGATAATATGCCAAACAATGAATTAACCAATCAAGAGCAAAACGATTTAACGGAATCAATAGAAGAATTAAGAATTAGTTGCACGGCAGGTATGTTACTTTGTTTAGACAGAGAACAACGAATGATTTATATACTTGGCGAAATGTTTGACATTGACCATAATTTAGGTTCGGAAATTTTAGGCATTACAGCAGGTAATTTCCGTATTCGCTTAATGAGAGCAAGACAAGACTTGAATAATTGGATGAACGAAAGATGCGGGTTGGTAAATAAAGCCAACCCTTGCCGATGTGCTAAAAAAACAAGAGCCTATATCGAAGCAGGCATAGTTGACCCCAATAATTTAAAATTCAACACCCGACATAAGAAAAAAATATATGAATTGTCAGAACAAAATGCAACTTCAATTACGAACACAATTGAAGATTTGAACAAAAATATATTCCAACAACACCCATTACAAGAACCAGTGACATCTTCAAAAATAGTTGACAAGATTTTCAACAACAATCTAATAAAGTTAATTCTAAATTCATAAATTTGGCTGACAAAAAGGGCATCCGCTAACACGGGTTTGGCAAAAGTGGCGGTTCAGTACTCCGAAGACACTTTTGTGGTTTATCAAACATTGGTTCTCCGCATCAACATTTGTGGTGAAAATCGCCACCTTCGCCAAGCCCGAAACCGTTATGTGCAACCTAAAAAAACGAACGACAGTGCAACATTGAAATGGAAGGAATGCAAAACGCCAACCCTTCACAAAATTAAAAGAGGTGTTTTTGCCAACACACAAGCCCACACTAAAACACCACATTTAATTTTGCCCAACCGCACCCAAGCCCACCCACCACCCCAAAAGATGAATGGATTGACAACAATCAAGTAAACTTTTCGACCAGTTCATTACACTTTGCAGACATTTCTTCTGAACTGTAAGGCATATCCTCATCCAACCAATTTGTTAGATAACTGACCAATGCAGCGGACAACGCTTCACTTGTAAAATATATTTTGAGTTGTTCTGACTTTGATTTTGATGAATCACGTTTTAAATCTTTGGCAATTTTCAAACTCATCACATCTCGAATATGACCGATAATTAAATCCCCACCTTTCTTCCCCAACATTGCTTTTGCAATTTGAAAATTGTCTGCGCAGTGATTGAAAAGCATTTCAAAATCTATCCCATCTTTACTTTTCTCGTTCATCGTTCCAAGCAAACTAAAGAGTAATTGTTCTTTACTTTCAAAATGAGCGTAGAAAGTGGAACGACCTACATTTGCTCTATCAATTATTTCTTGAACTGTTACCGCTTCATACCCTTTCTCTAAAATCAATGCTATAAAAGCATCTGACAAATACTTCTTTGATTTTTGAATTCGCCTATCAACAGGCTTTTGAGTTTTCTTCTTCATTTTACTGAACTTTTATCCGAATCTATTCCATAACAGACACTTTGGTCGATTTAGCTATTGTACGTTTTTTTAAGACATTCTATTTTTGCATTACAAATATAAAACAAGTTATTCGATAACAGACAACAAGTTTTAAAACAAACGAAGTATATGATAAAATCAATTCTAAAATACGGTTTTCTTTCAGTCGCCATTTTTCTAATGGCGTTTGCACCAGCGGACACACCAACCGAAATCGTAAAAAAGGCTTATTACAATGTTCGAAGTAGTGCTTACTCAATGAATATGACAATGAAATTAGTGCGTCCAAAATGGACAAGAGAACTCACTTTCAAATCTTGGTCAAAAGATGCGGATTACGGAATGGTGGTAATCCAAGCACCTGCAAAAGACAAAGGAATCTCGACTTTGAGAATTAAATCGGAAGGTTGGACTTGGCTTCCTTCCATTGAAAGAGTAACCAAAATTTCACCGTCCCAAATGAGCCAATCTTGGATGGGTTCAGATTTTACGAATGAGAATTTATTAAAAGAAGCTTCGATAGTGAACGACTACACGCATAAACTATTAGGCGAAGAAAAATTTCAAAATGTTACTTGTTATAAAATTCAAGCAACACCTAAACCAAATGCAGCGGTAGTTTGGGGCAAGGTCATTTTATGGATTAGCAAAGATGATATATTACAACGGAAAGCTGAATACTATGATGAAGATGGAACATTGATAAACACACTTATCAATAGTGATTTCAAAACTGTAGGAGGTAAAAAAATAGCCACCACTTTAGAAATGACACCCAATAATAAAAAAGAACAAAAGACTATCGTAACAATTTCAGCTGCAAATTTCAGTGAGAAATTGGACAATAACTTTTTCTCAAAAGAAAAAATGAAAACCGTAAAATAAAATGAAGCAACTTATAAAATTAGCTTGGCGAAACATTTGGCGAAAACGCAAAAGAAGTGTAATTGTCCTTGTCAGTATTGCTTTTGCTATCATTATTACAATTAGCCTGCGTTCTTTAATGCTTGGTAATGGCGATAAAACGGTAGAAGCAGGTGTAAAGAATGTGGGATATATTCAAGTACATACTGCGGATTATTGGAAAGATAAGTCTATCAATGATTTGCTTTTGGATGATGATAAATTGATAGACAAAATCAACTCTATAGAAGGTGTTACACAAATTATTCCACGACTTCAAAACTTCTCATTAGCCGCAGGAGACAAAACTTCAAAGGCTTCTTTGGTTTTGGGCATTGATGGCGATAATGAAAATGAATTTAACAAAGTAAAAGACAGAATTGTAAAGGGTAGTTTTTTTACTTCAAAGAGCAAAAAAGTAGTGATAGCAGAAGGGTTAGCAAAATATTTAAAACTTACAGTAGGCGATACATTGGCGTTAATCGGACAAGGTTATCAGGCAAATGTAGCAGCAGGTAAATACCCAATATCAGGAATTGTAAAAATTCCTAATCCACAAATGAACGTGATGTTGGTGTATATGCCTTTGTCTTTGGCACAAGAATACAATAGTGCATTTGGAATGTGTAGCGCTTTAATGCTCAACATTAAAGACAAATCCCAAACAAACAGAATTTCCAAAGAACTAAAATCAAAGTTGGGTAGCAATTATGAAATTATGACTTGGGATGAAATGATACCTGAAATTTTGAACGGGCTCAAAATTGATACCACCATTTTTACTTTGCTTTCCTCGAGTCTTTTCTTAATTGTGGGTTTTGGAATAATCGGAACAATCATAATGATGGCATTGGAACGAAAAAAAGAATTTGGAATGCTTCAAGCAATCGGATTACAGAAATCACAAATACAAACTGTGATATTTTTAGAAAGTTTAATGTTGGGCATTACAGGAATTATTATAGGATTATCAATCGCAATTCCATTTATGATTTTTATGTACTACCACCCAATTCCATTGACAGGAGATGGTGCAAAATCTTTTGAGGCAATGGGTGTGGAACCCATTATGCAATTTGGAATCAAACCGAAACTATGGGCTTTAATGTCATTTATAGTTTTCTGCATAATGCTAATTGCAAGTTTGCTTCCTATTCAAATCATTAATAAACAAAAAGTGGCTGAAGCCATAAAACGATAATAATATGACTACAAAATTAGCTTGGAGAAATATTTGGCGAAACAAAACACGGACAACCGTTTTTTTATTGGCAGCCTTCTTTGGATTTGCAATGGCTTTATTCACATTAAATTTAATGAAGTCTATATCCCAACAGCGTTTGGATGATGCGAAGAATCTACAAACAAGTGATTTGCAAATTCACAAAATGGGATTTCAAGACGACAAGGACATTACACTTTTTATTCCTAACGCAGAAAATGTAATTCAGAAAGTCAAAGAAAACGCAAATGTAGATGTTGTTGCAAAACGCATATCCACAAATGCAGTTGCAGCTTCACCTGAAAACAGCATAGGTTGTGAAATTAAGGGAGTTGAACCTACAACTGAACGTGAAATAAGTGTAGTACAAGATTTTTTGGTTGAAGGCAGCTATTTAAGTACAGATATGAGAATGCCAATTCTAATCAGTAAGAAAACTGCCGACAAGTTAAAATTGAAATTGAAATCAAAAATCATTATCACACTCAAGAACACTCAAGAGGAAATTGTTGGCGGAAGTTTTAGAGTAGCAGGAATTTTTGCAACACCAAGTACACCTTTTGATGAAAATACGGTAATTGTAAATTACACCGATTTACAAGAATTGGGTTCAATTTCTGAACCGCAAGAAATCGCTATTAAAATTAAAGACCCAACAAAATTAATAGAAACACAGAGTGGTATTCAGGAAACGCTATCTGCCGAATATGAAGTGAATAATTGGAAAGAATTATTGCCAGAACTCAATGCTTTTGATGCTTTTATAAATATGGTTGGAGTTCTTTTTACAATCATTGTCATTTTAGGTTTAGGGTTTAGCTTGATGAATATTATGAATATGATAGTTCAAGAAAGAACGCACGAAATAGGAATGTTACGAGCCATTGGACAAAGTAAATTCAAGGTGTTTTCAATGCTACTAAATGAAGCAGGAGTGCTTATGATGATAGGTGCAGTTTCAGGAATATTATTTGGCTATGTTTTAATTCTCATTGCCAGCAAGGTAGGTGTGCCTATAAGTTCAGGACTTGATATGTTAGGCATTAGACCAGTGATGTATCCTAAATTGAATCCTGAAATTATAATAATGGTAATTGTAATTGCTAAAATTTTTACGGTTGCAATTGCTTCAATACCAGCATACCGAGCAATGAGAATTAAGCCTATAATGCAGTATTAAGAGATTAACAACAAAAAAAATAAAATGAACGTAATAGAAATAAAAAACCTTCGCAAGATTTACAACGAAAAAACAGTTCCAGTAAATGCAGTAAATGATGTTTCCCTTTCATTTAAGGCAAAAGAATTTACCGCTATTGTAGGTGCTTCGGGTTCAGGAAAAACAACTTTACTTAATTTGATAGGTGGCATTGACACACCCACAAGTGGCAATGTATTTATCAATGGAAAAAATGTAAGCGAATTATCCGAAAACAAAATGACACAATTTCGCAGAGACAATATTGGGTTTGTGTTTCAGCAGTATAATCTTTTACCAGTTTTAACTGTAAAAGAAAATGTTGAGTTTATAATGGAACTGCAAAAGAAACCAAAAGAAGAGAGAGAAAAAAGAGTGACCGTACTACTTACCGAAATTGGTTTAGCAGATAAAATAAATGAAAGACCTGCAAAACTTTCAGGTGGTCAACAACAAAGAGTTGCAGTTGCAAGAGCTTTAGCTCACAAACCAACTTTTGTAATTGCTGACGAGCCAACCGCAAATCTGGATAGTAAGTCAACTGCGGATTTGCTAAACATTATGGAAGAACTTAATCAAAAAGAAGGTACAACCTTCATTTTTTCCACTCACGACCAAAGAGTAGTTGACAGGGCAAAACGAGTAATTGTATTTGCAGATGGGAAAGTGATAAGCGATACTTCAAAATGAAAAATGCGAAATTCAAATCTTATAATAATTCTTCTTCTTTTTCCAAGCCTTGGTTTATTTGCCCAAAATGAAAACATTAATCCAACAGACACAATTGATGTAGAACAAATTGAAAATAACAATCCAAGTAAGTTTGAAATAAATGGGTATCTGAAAGATTTGGTTTCAGTAGCTATTCCTTCTTTCAATGGATTATGGTCTTTCGATAATCAAATATATAACCGTGTTAATTTTAAATACTACGCTAATTCTTGGCTTACACTTAATGCTGAAGCAAGAAATAGAATTTACTTTGGGAATAGCGTTCAACAAATTCCAAATTTTGACGAGCAAGTTAATCAATCGTTAGATTATATACGTTTAGGAGGTATTGTCTCGCAAGGGCAATCTTACCTCATTCATTCAACAATAGACCGTGCAAACTTAAAACTTGATAAAGATAAATGGCAAGCGATAATTGGTAAACAGCGAATTAATTGGGGGAAAACGTATGCTTGGAACCCGAACGATTTGTTTAATGCTTACTCATTTTTCGATTTTGACTATGAAGAACGCAGAGGAACTGATGCTGCATTGGTAAAGTACAATATAAGTTCATTATCATCTATTGAATTCGCATCCAACATTGATAGCACTTTTGACAAAATGATATTTGCAACTAATTACAAAACAAATATTAAAGAATATGACTTTCAATTTTTGGTTGGTAAATACAAAACAGATATTGCCCTTGGTGCAGGTTGGGCAGGCCAAATTAAGAATGCAGGTTTTAAAGGAGAATTGACCTATTTTCAACCTTACAAAAATGTTGGCGTAAACCCGACTTTTATAGGCGACATTTCATTTGATTACACACTGCCAAACACATTAAATTTCCGACTTGAATTCATTGGAAATACAAATCCTATTAAGACCACAAATATCCAATTTTTGACTCAACCCGTTTCTGCAAAAGGACTAATCAACAACTATGTTTCAACCTTCATTTCTGTCGGTTATGACATTACACCATTAATAAAAGCCAACTTAAATTCCATTTGGAACATTGACGACAACTCTATTTTCTTGAACCCAACAATTGACTTCTCTCTGACAGAAAATACTAATTTACTGATTGCAGCACAAATATTCACAGGCGACAAAAACAGTCTTTACAATGGAGTTGGAAGCTATGTTTTCACAAGGCTGAAATGGAGTTTTTAACGACAAGTACAGCCAACACATTTGGTGGCACATTTGTATTTTTCCGAACCCTCAATCCAACGCTAAAAAATCCAAAAGAGCCACCAAGCCAACGCACCTGAAAAGGAAAGGCAGCACATAACATTGTATAAAAGCAATAGCGGTTCGGGTGCAAACTCGAACCGTTTTTGCGTTTAATTAAGTATATTGCTTGCCGAAAAGTAGTTGCATTTTAATCCGCTACTGCTCTTATACTAACCGTTGTAACACATTTAAGAAAACCCAGTAAATTATATGAAAATCGAACAGATTAAAGAAAAATTTGATATAGATGTTGGTGCACCAACGCCGACAATTTTATCGAATGAACAAAATCTGTATCTGACTTTTTACGTTAGCAATGTTGACCCAAATTGGGATGGAAAATCAATACATATGCGGACTGACCAAGATGACGGAATTGTAACCATAAAATTTGACCGATTTGAACAATTCAAATTTGGAAGTCCGAATGACGAAGCAATAAATGGACATCCACTTTACAAATTAGGACTTAAACCTTACTCAATTCAAAAAGTAATTGACTCGGAATGGATAAAAGAACTTAAAAATATAAATTCTGTTCATCCATACCACAAAAACGAACTATTTGAGAAATATGAACATTTTATTTTCTTCTTTCACGATAGGTGTTTTGAAATAGTATCAGAAAGGTATTCGATTGAGAAAAATTCCAAATCGAATATGAAAGACGAAATTAAAAGAATAAGTGAATTATTGTAAATAATCAAACTGGTTGGAATTAACTAAACCAAATAGAAAAAAAATAAAATGGACAAAAGGAATGTCAATAGTAAGTTTTCTATTGATTTTAATGATATTCCTTATCGATAATATCAAAGAGCCTTTATTTGGATTGAAAGATGGTTATGCACCACATAACTTTGGTCTGAACATATTCATAATTGGACCTTCGATGTTATTATCGTTTGTTTTAAGCATAATCGCAACAGTTAGAATTATTAAATATTGGAAAGTTTGGCCAAATTCAAATAGTAAATATTTATTTTTTGGACTTGCTCTACCTGCAATAATAATTTATATTGACTTGTTAATTAGAATATTTAAAAATTAAAAACGTGTTACAACAACGTGTATAATTAATTGCTTGGTTCAGGTCTACTCGGAATTTCCTTCGGAAATTCCTCTGGCTCGTCCACTTTTGCTAAATTAGTTGCTCAAACACGCAACTAACCATACACAAAACCGTTACCTGCAAGCTGAAAAAAAGTCCACCGCACGGTCAAGCACATTTATTTTTTGCCAACGCTCAAAGCCAACGGTCAAAAAAATAAAAGAGCTTGCCCTTCCCCACCACCACCCGAATATATTTTGATTAAATACACAATATTATGAGATATAAATGTAAATTAGCGACTGAATAAACAACAACTGAAATGAACAGAATTAAGGAAGTGTTGGAAAATAAAGGGATTAAGCAAACTTGGTTAGCTGAAAAACTTGGAAAGAGTTACAATATGGTCAATGCTTATGCACAAAACCGACAACAACCACGATTGGAAACCTTAATGGAGATTGCAAATATTTTGGACATTGACGTGAAAGAATTGATAATATCTAACAAAGAAAATAACTAATGGCAAACAAAGATTACAGTAGTTTATCTAAAGAGGAACTAATCGAGTTAGTGGACAAACTCGAAGAAAAAAAGAAATATGGTCTTGTTTGGGATGAGGAAAGAGTTCCTGAAAAAGTAGTTTTAGACTGCCAACAAAAACTGCCTGTTTTAACAGAAGTAACTGACAAATCAATTACAACTAATGAAAACGAACCTACACATATTTTAATTGAAGGTGACAATTATCATTCATTGTCTGTTTTAAGTTACACACACAAGGACAAAATTGACATAATCTATATTGACCCACCTTACAATACAGGAAATAAAACTGAATGGAAATATAACGACCAATATATTGACGAAAACGATAATTATCGCCATAGTAAATGGTTGAATATGATGGGTAAAAGATTAGAGCTTGCCAAAGATTTAATAAAACCCGGTGGTTCAATTTTTTTAAGTATTGGAGATGATGAAGTTGCTAATTTAAAACTACTCTGCGACAAAATTTTAGGCATAAATAATTTTATAACTGTAATGTCTAGAATTGCAAAAACAGCCAGTAACCTTGGTAAATTTTTCGCTCCATCTTGCGACTATGTTTTACTTTACACTAAACAAGCTGAAGATTTAAATGATGATAGCTTTAATCAAGATGTAAATGCTGACCTTTATAAAAAAGAAGATGAGAATGGGTTTTATAGAGATGATATCGCTTTCTATCAATCTTCTCAAAAAGATTTAAGACCTAATCAGAGATATTTTGTTCAATGTCCTGATGGAACATTTGTTATACCACCTGGCACAACTCTACCGAAACATAAAAATGATGGTGAATTAGTTGCTCAAAAAGATGGTGATAAACGATGGAGATGGGCGGTTGAAACATATTTACAAAAACAACATTTACTTGTTTTTAAGGAAACTAAAACTTCACCTTTAATAGACGAAAATGGCAAGCAAGCTAAATACAATGTTTATACTAAAAGCTATTTAAATGAAAGACAGGAATCTGGAGTAAAACCACGGAATTTTTTAATTGAAAAAGAATTCCTAAATCGTAAAGGTGCAGATTATATAAAAAAAATGGGGATAAACTTTAATTATTCAAAGCCGAAAGCCTTAATCGAATATTTATTTACTCTTTCAAATGCAGACAAAGATGCAATTGTTTTGGACTTTTTTGCTGGCAGTGGAACTACGGGTGAAGTTGTATTAGACCTTAACAAAAAAGATAAAGGAAACAGGCAATTTATAGTTTGTACAAATAATGAAATTGGTTTTAAGGAAGAAAAAGAATTTAAAAAACAAAACAACTTATCCGAAGAGGAATATAAGCAGTGGATTAAAGACGAAAATCCAAAATACTTAAAATTTGCAGAAGAAAACGGAGTTGCAACTTCTGTTTGCTATCCAAGAGTTAAAAATGTTATAAAAGGATATAAAGAAATAACGAAAGCTGCTAAAGTCATAAAAGGAAAGGGTAATAATCTTCGATATTTCAAAACCTCGTTTGTTCCCAATTCAAAAAACAAAGACCAATTAAGATTAAACATTACTAAAAAATGTACTGAAATGCTTTGTTTAAAAGAGGGTATATTTAATCTATTCAAAGAATCAGAAGATTGGAAAATATTCACTTATGGTGGTAAATATTTAGCTGTCTATTACGATTTTCCAAATACAAGTTTAGACGAATTAAAAGAAGAAATGAATAAACTTGACGGAGTAAAAGTTTTGTATTGCTTCACAGTTAATCCTTTCGGATTAGAAGAAGAAAACTTTACAGATTGGAAAGACATTCGTTTAGAGCCAATTCCACAAAAAATTCTAGATGTTTACAAACGTATTTTCAAAAATTAAGAATGACATTAAGTTATAAAGAATATCAAAATACTGCGATTGAGCAGTTGATTAAGTCAATTTCAGACTTATTGCCTAATAGTGCAAAAAATAAAGTTTGTGTTTTTCAAAGTCCAACTGGTAGCGGAAAAACTATAATGGTTGCTAAATTTATTGAAACTCTTACCAAAGAATTACCAGAAGAGGATTTTTGCTTTTTATGGGTAAGTATTGGAAAAGGAGAGTTACATAAGCAGAGTAAAAAATCATTAGATAAGATTTTTGATGGCTTCCCTAAAGTAAACTTGTTAGAGCAGGAGTTTTTTGGGAGTCGAACATTCATTGAGCAAAATGAAGTTGTAGTAGTAAATTGGGAAAAAATACGCAGTAAAGAGCGAGCAACAGGAGAATGGAAAAATAAAGTAATGAGAGATGGTGAAACAGTCAACTTTATTGATGCTTTAGAAAAGACAAAGGAAAAACGTAAAATTATACTAATTATTGATGAGAGTCACTATGCAAGTGACGCCCAAAGGACAACTGAATTAAGAGACATTATCAATGCGGATGTTACGCTAGAAATGAGTGCTACACCCAAAATACAACCTTCTGCACAAGATATGGCAAAGGGTATAGCTCGATTTGTTTACGTTGACCCAAAAGATGTAATTGAGGCTGGAATGATTAAAAAAGAATTAATCATTAATGAGAATTTAGGAGAATTGGTCGATGATGAAAAGACTTCTCAAGATATAATCATTGAAGCGGCTTATAATAAAAGATTAGAGTTAAAAGAAGCTTATAAAGACGCTGGAGCAAATATTAATCCCTTATGTCTAATACAACTACCCAATGCAGAAGCAGGTGAGGCAAAAAGAGAAGTGATCGAACAGTTTTTAGCTGATAAAGGAATCACAGAGAAGAACGGTAAACTTGCTATTTGGTTAAGTGAAGACAAATCAGATAGTTTATATGAAATTTCAGATTTTAATAGTAATGTGGAATTTTTACTTTTCAAACAAGCCATTGATACTGGTTGGGATTGTCCGAGAGCACATATTCTAATTAAACTTCGTGATATTCAGAGTTATACTTTTGAAGTACAAACTGTTGGTCGTATTTTAAGAATGCCACAGCAAAAACACTATGAAGATGAAAATTTAAACACAGGTTACATTTTTACTAATCTTCAATCTATAACTGTTGAAAAGGAAGAATTCAATCCTAACATTATAAAACACTTAAAGGCTTTAAGAAAAAAGGAATACAAAAACTTAAAGCTAGAATCCTATTTTAAAAGTCGAGTTGATTTTGGAGATATTACCTACAGTTTTGGTAAAATTTTAGAAAAAGTATTTTGTGACGAATTTGAAATTACAATTAATCCAACATTAATAAATGCAGCTGAAAATGCAGAGAAAATAAAAGCTAAAGGATTAACTACTGAAATTACTGCATACAAAGAAAGTTTAATTACAGATAAAAATATTAGCGGAGAAGATTATGACGAAATGCTTGGTGTTTTAAATGACAGTGATGATAGAACCGCAGAAGCACGATTAGCAGATAATGACTTGCAAGATACTTTTAGTCAACTTGTAAAAGAAAACCTAAACGGTTTTGCTCCAAAACGTTCCGTTCCAACTGTAAGAGGAGCAATATACCAATGGTTCAAAAAATACCTTGGAATTAATTACCATTTGGAAAATGGAGTAATTCATATCCAATATTTGTTTTTACATAATAAGAATCTTGCTACATTCTCACAATTACTAAATAAAGCTACAGGAGAATACAGACCAATAAAAAAAGAAGAAGTAAAAAACAAAATTGAAGAAACTTGGTATGAATGGGATATCAAACTTGATGAGTTTTATAATCAACATACAGACGAAAAATTGGATTACAAATTATCTATTTATCAACCTTGTTATTTGAATTCAACTCGTTCCACACCTGAAAAAGAGTTTGAGAAACATATAGAATCTAAAACTGACAAGATAGAATGGTGGTTCAAAAACGGAGAAAGCAAAAAAGACTTTTTTGGTATTAAATATGTTGAAAATGGTATGCCACAAACGTTTTATCCTGACTACATAATAAATTTAAAATCAGGTAAAATATTTATAGGAGATACAAAAGCGGGAGGTACAGCAAAAGAAGCTGGTTCAAGAGCAGAAGCTCTTCAGAAATACATAAAAGAACAAAACAAAAAAGGAAAGAATTTAATTGGCGGGATTATTATAAATGAAAAAACTGATTGTTCAGGTCATTGGCGTGTAAACCAATCGGACAGTTATAATTATGACAAGAATGATTTGACTGAATGGGAATACTTTGAAAATATGATTTAGCCAACGCTTAAAGCCATACACATTTGCAATTCGCACCAGCAGAAACACAAGCCAAAAATTGCAAAAGAGTATGTCTTTGCCAACGCTAAAAAACGAACGAAAAAATAAAGCCAGCAGGTAACAATGTATATAAAAAATAGGCGAAACAGTAATAAAATCAAGGGTTTTGGCTCGTATCAAACTTTGTGCTTAACCGAAAGTAAAGTGCTTCGAAATCGCCTACTTTTCATATACAAGACCGTTGTAGGTAATTAAAACCAACCTTTACGAATGAATGAAAAACTAATAATTATACTGATTGTACTGCTCTATTTTTCACCAGTATTTTATCAATTGTATTTATTACTAAAAGAACGTAAAGAAGAAAACAAGAAACTACTGAAAAGGTTATTGCGATTTACGAAATATAGTTTTTTAATTCTAATTTTTACGTCAATCGTTTTTGGAATTTTAAGCCACACAAACTTTTTGAATTACGAAAAACCTATAACTTTTGACAAATACGACCAAATCACATTTCAGAATTTTAGAGGTCTTGAATTTTTTAAAAAGTCACTTTATGGCAATGAAAGATTTGCTTATGTCGTAACATCAATCGATAGTGAAATTGATGATAATTCTGTAACTATACAATCGTTATTCTATCCTTCACGCTCTTTCGTTTATAAAAAAAACACGAATAGTAAAGAACTCTTAACTCACGAAAAATATCACATCAAAATCACAGAATTGTTTGCTCGTAAGGCAAAACAAGAAATATCTGACTTAAAGATTATAGATAAAAACAAAATCGAGGGAATAATAAAAAATATAAAAAAGAAAGAAAGAGCTTTTCAAAAAGAGTATGATTACAATACTTTTCACAGCTATGTATTAAGTGAACAAAAAAGATACGAGAAAGAAGTTGATAGTTTATTAACTTCGCTAAACCAATACAAAAACCCAAAAATCATAATTGATGACAAAAATTAAATACGTCCTTTTAGCTATTATATGCTTAACATTAACCAATTGTAAAACAGAAGAACACGAATTCCCTTTAGATAAAAGGTATTGGGATACAAATGATTATGACAAAGCAATTCTTGAATTAAGATTTGGCTACGAAGACGATGAAAAAAAACCGACTTTTGACAATCCAGAGCAAAGAATAATAGTTGAAAAATTAACCGACGAACAAAATTTCAAAATAGTACTTAAAGACAATGAATTAGGTATAAAACATCGGAATGCAGTTGCAACCGAATTCTTTGAACATTGGAAAGATATGCATCAAATCTACCAAGCAACTGACCGAAAGGATATGTATGTTTATGATATAGAAATGTTGGCTGTTTGGCAATATGGTTTGAGTTTGCAACTTGACTATTTTAAATTAGGAAATGAGGAAATATTAGAAAGCGCAGACGACCCAAATTCTACAAGAGTCAAGAATGTTATTAATTCGAACATTAGAACTTTAATTGACAATTATGTTATCTACTTGGATGAGATAAACGAAGAAAAGGCGTTTTCCGAAAAAGGAAAAACTAAACTTGCTGACGGAATAGATAAGTACTTTACCCAACTGATTGAACTTTATCCTGACGCAAATTATAGCGGAATGAAAAAGAAAGCGGAATTGATGCTTAAAAAGAGTGAATCCGCCAAAATTAAATCGTCTCTGACAAAATTAATTGAGTTAATCGATTCAAAACAAAAAACGGAAAAGGAAGAATAACTACCTACAACAACGTGTATAATTAATTGCTTTGGCAAGTGCTTATTTGGAAAATTCCTTCGGAATTTTCTCTGGTTCGTTTTTGTTTACTAAATTAGTTGCTAACACACGCAACTAACCATACACAAGACCGTTAGCAAAAATATCTAAACTTAAATCTAGAATTAATAATTCTTTCTCAAATATCTTGAATAAGCATTATGACATTTACTTCTAAAATACTTTACTTAAATTGGACTAAAAAAATTTCTTTACTTATTTGCTTCCTTTTTCTAAGTTCATTTTTAATAAGTGAAATGGTCGAATATTATAGAATGGTTCCAGAATTAAATTGGATTTACGAATATGGAGAATCCATTTCTAATTTTCTTTTTCTAGGTACATTAATTTGGTCTTTATTTAATTCAATTTTGATTGTAATGGACATTAATCAAAACTGGAAAGAAAGCACTATTTGGACTTTAATTAGTTTAATCCCAATCTTCTATATATGTTTTGCATTTTTCGCTTGGTCAATGGAGATTTAAAACTAAATTTAAATGGAATTAAATAACAGAATGCTAAAGCTCACTCAAATCTAGACCGATTTAAAACTTACTCTTGGGTAGTTGGAATTCTTACTCAGATCCAAATAGAATTTAAAATCTGAAAGGTAAAGTATAAGTGAAAATTTAGTTCGGAGGTGAAAGTTAAAAAATACTTTTGCTAACAATACCTATAAGTAATGCGGAGTTTGGTATTTATTCCAAAGTAAGTGTATATTTAAAGTGTCCGCAAAATCTTTAGGATTTTGCTCTGATGAAAAAAAATTAAAACAAAACAAAAAGCTTTTGCTACGTGCGTAGACGGAAACAAAAAGGTTTCCTTAGCTCCGCACTACTCATAGCTTGAACGTTAGCACAAATATGGAAGACAAAATCATTTCAGCTTTAAATTTCACTTTTGAAAATATAAAAAGTCTGAATGAAGATGCACATATTTTGAAAGAACATTCCAAGTTCGGTAGGTCATATACTCTTTTTCATTTATGTTTTGAGGAATGCGGACGCTTCTACCTTCTTCACGACTATTTAATGGACTTCTTTAATTACAAAATCAAACCGAGAGATTTGAATTATGGTCAATTACGAAAATTAGGATATGAAAAGCATCAACCAAAATTGACCCAAAGCCTCGACGGAATGAGGAAGTTTTCAACTCTTTTTATGATGATTTCAAGAAGTCAAAACAACTTGACAAACTCTGGAACAGATTTCGAAAAAGAACTTGCGGAAATTGAAAAAAAAATTGATAATATAGCCGAATCGGAAATGGAATTAGACCGATTGAAAAATGTTGGTTTATATGTTACTTATTCAGACAATCAATTCCATTTACCTGATAAAACTATAACGGTAAAACAATATATTAATATTCAAAAATTAGCAAACCTTGGAACTGAAATCATTGAAATGATGATGGAATTTTATGAAAGTAAAGGCGGTTTTATTGGGTTTAAAAACGAGTTGAGAAAATTATTAAAAGAAAATGAATAAAATACTTGTGCTAACACCGTGTATAATTAATTGCTTTGGCAAGTGCTCATCTGGAAAATTCCTTCGGAATTTTCTCTGGCAAGTTTTTGTTTACTAAATTAGTTGCTTAACCACGCAACTAACCATACACAAAACGTTGCCAACAAGCTGACCAAAAACCTCTGAATTGAAAATTAAACAGAATTATTTAAAAGGAAAATCCGTTTTCATAGTTTCATTATTCGTAATCGGAATTACAATTCTGACTGTTTATCTGACTGGAATTAATTACAATCGGAGTCTGACTTCAAATCTATACTTGTCTTCAGGAATTATTGCAACATCACTATTCCTATTTATGACCTATGGACTTTATAAAGGAATTGGATTGATTGACAATTTCCCAAAGTTTCGGAATTTTAAAAGAGGTGATATAATGGGAAATACTTCACCAACTTTCGACACACCTTCAATTGATGTTGGAGATGGAATTGGTGGATTGATTTTATCGATTCTCTTATGGATTGGAATGACAATTTTAATAATTGTATTACTTATCGTTTTGGAAGCTGTTTTTTGGTTTTCGCTTTTTATAATTTTAGCAATGTTGTATTGGATTTTTTTCAGAGCATTAAAATTCGTTTTTAATAAATCAAAAGAAACAAAAGGAGATATTGGAATTTCAGCAGTTTACTCGCTGACTTATACTCTACTCTATGTTGGTTGGATTTTCGGAATCGTTTATCTGACTGAAATAATAAAATGAAGCCAGTTGGCAACAACGTGTATAATTAATTACTGCTGATTTACCTGTCGGAAAATCCTTGAAATTAATTAAATTAGCAATATGCGGAAAATGACTCACGTCTTTTTCCGTAACTAATCATTACACGAACACGTTGGCAACAAGCTGAAAAAAAATCCCGAATGAATCAAAATTTTGAACAAATATTTGAATTAGAAACTGCCGAAAAATATAACGAGGCGTATTCTGAATATAAAAAACTGATTTCGGAAAATAATGCGGAATTTGAAACGTGGAAATATTATTTCTTCTTTTTGTGGTCTATGCTTGAAGATGTTAATGGACAATTTAAGAAAGATATTGATTTACGAACTGAATTGGAATCTGAATTAAAAAATGGGCTGAATAAATACTCGGAATTGGCTGAATTCAATTTTATTGCTGGATATACAATTTCAATTTTCCCTTACGAGTTTGGAGATTACGAGGAATTGGAAATTAAAGGAAAAGAAATGCTGAAAAAAGCGTTTGAATTGGAACCATCTAATCCGATTTACAAAATGGTTTATTTAGGTTCAAAAAGTTTGAATGAAAAAGAGCAAAGTATATATAAAAAGGCTTGTGCTGAATCAAAACAGATTTTAATAACAAAACATAGCGGAAAAGGATTATTGAACGAATATTATAATCAAGTGTTTAATCGTGAATAAGAAAAGCCAGTTGCCAACACCGTATAAAATTAATGGCTAGTTATCGCCTACTTACGAAAATCCTCGCGGATTTTCTATTCGGTTTATATTTGCTAAATTAGGTCCTTAAACACGCCACTAATCTTATACAAACACGTTGCCAGTAATTTGAACTAACTCGAAATCGACCTGTTTACTAATCCAAAAGAACTGTTTACTCATTCACTTTTTTAATTTACCAATGACTGATTTAAATTTGATAAAGAGTAATAGAATTATGAAAACACTAACCTTTATCTTTTTATTAATTACGTCATTGTCTTTCGGACAAAAATCCGAAATTGAAGAATTGATTAATCAGATTGCTAAACACGAAGTTCCTGAAAATTTTGATTATTATTTTTTAGTTCCTAAAAGTCTTGAACAAGAAAAAATAGATGATTCATTACAAAATTATCAAATCCGAGAATTAAAATTGGTTGATGAGGACTTTCCAAAAGATTTCATTTATACTGAACCTAAAAATGACACTATTGATTGGAGAAAATACAGCTTAAATAAAGCGAATTATGTTTCTGATGAATACAATTACAGTTACACATTATCGCCACCAAAAACAAAAAAAATAAAATTTGTTAAATACAATATTGACCAAAATAAATATGACAGTCTAATTGAAAATAAAGAACCATATACATTAATACTAAAAAAGAAATGGTTATGGAACAAAAAAAGAATATGGAATAACAAAAACCGTTACGCGGACTTTGTTAAAAATTGGAAAATAGACGACCAAACTAACCCAGAAGAAACAGTCTATTTTCATTTTTCCAAACCAATATTTTCGGAGGACAATAAATATGCTTTAGTTTCTGTATTTAAAAAAAGACGATGCAATGGAAACGGATTTACAGCACTTTATAGAAATGATAATGGAATTTGGAATAAAGCAATAGAGTTTAACCAAATTAGCTCTAAATCTATTTCGACACACATCAAATGTAAGGAAATAAGAATGGTCGAATATGAATAAAAACTACTGGCAACACCGTGTATAATTAATTGCTTTGGCAAGTGCTTATTTGGAAAATTCCTTCGGAATTTTCTCGTGTTCGTTTTTGTTTACTAATTTAGTTGCTTAAACACGCAACTAACCATACACAAAACCGTTGTACAACATATGAAAACAGACATAATCGATACAAATTACGTTTTCAATCATAGGATTGTTAAGATATGGCGATTTCTGTTATTAGGTTACGGAATAACATTAATTTACTTTACAATTTACAGCGGATTTGACCGACTTCACGAATTTGAATTTATCGTGTCGATATTATCTAAATTCTTTGTGATTTCTGGAATGATTATCTTTTTCGCGAATATGTTTTGGTCTTTAAGGATAGGCCAAATATCCATTAAAAACAATGAACTGAATATAAAACAAAACAAATCTGAAAAAATAATCGAACTGACTAATATTAACAAAGTAACGTTCGGAAAAGATCGCGGAAACTTCTATTATTTAAAAGTTGCGGACTCTGATTTAATAATCGAACTGAAAAAATCTCAAATTGCGGAATTGAAAACCATTCTTTCGGAATTAGATATAACAATAAAGCATCGACATTTTACAGATAGAATATCGGAATGGTTCAATAAAAAAAATACGTTGTACAACAACGTATAAAAATAATTGCTATTTTGTGCTTAAATAAAGGTCGTTGCGTATTTGCCAACTTCTGATTTTCCTTCGGAAAATCCTCGCTGGCAAACACGCAACTATTCTTATACAAAACCGTTGTACAACATTACCAAAAACCTCGAAATTTGAACAAAATAACATTATTAATAGCACTTTTAGTTTTCTCAAACACATTCGGACAAGTGCAGAAAAAATTCTTTGTCGATGATGTAAAAAGTATTGAATATGTTACTGTTAATTTCTGTGTCAATGATGAAGCAAAAATTAGTGAAGTAACGATTGTTCAAGATAAAACCACATATGAAAATGAATATAATATTGAGCAACTTCGACAATATCTTCTCGGAGTACAATATTATCCTGACAGTAAATTGAGAAATAACTGTTATGATTCAACTTTTGAATTTATAAATTCTACATACGAAAAAAAGAGCTTGAACGAAGACGAATGTAATGCGTGTGAAAAATTTAAAACTGGAATTTATAAGTATAAGAACATACTTTATCAAGACACCAAAATTAAGCGGAAAAGAAAAGTTCAAAGAGAGATTTTTAAAGAAGGTAAACAAATTTATTATATAAAATGGATTTCGGATTGTCATTATGTTTTGACTTACAAAAGAATGACGGAACCACGATTAAAATATTTAATTGGAAAGGAAATTGACGTGGAAATTATTGATGTTCTTGACGATGGAAGTTATGTGTATAAATCAAAAGCAAACTTTGAAGAAAAAACTGATTTCGGAATTATAAAAAAAATAAAATAACGTTGTACAACACCGTATAAAATTAATTGCTAGTGCAAGCCTACTTACGAAAATCCTCGCGGATTTTCTATTCGGTTTGTATTTGCTAAATTAGTTGCTTAAACCACGCAACTAATCTTATACAAACACGTTGCCTACAATATCGCCAATGACACTTGAGGAAAATATAAATAATCAGAACATTGAACTTTGGAATGAATTAAAATCTCAATTTGATTTCAAACTTATATATTCCGAAAATGAAATTTCTT
>Ga0114916_1000029_pt1 | contig 183562 bp, 146 predicted proteins | sample MalvirAntarct_66_FD_83501 | JGI IMG/M metagenome (GOLD analysis project Ga0114916, IMG submission 83501) | Marine viral communities from the Global Malaspina Expedition - Malaspina viral metaG Antarct_66 | ecosystem: Environmental > Aquatic > Marine > Oceanic | place: West Anvers Island... | reverse complement strand
CAACGTTACTCTTGTCCATAGCGGCGTATTCCTCGTGTTGATTGACTTGTTTGGCGACAACAAATCAACCAGATACGTCGCTTCTTTTCAACCTCTCTGAACACCAGATTCAGTTATAACTCAAATGAACTTAGCACTATCACTAGGCTTTGTTGGAGGAGGCTTAAATATGGGGTTATTCGTAGAATCAAACTGCCTATTTTCAAATTTTTGGTAGGTTGTTTTCTCTCTGTGGTTCTTGTAGAGCCCTATTCTTTTTTCTAAAGTGGATCGCCCCTCAGTGGGGTTCTCAAGAGATTCGTCAATTAGTTCCAGGGCTTTATCAATCAGAGAAATTTTCTGGTCTTGCTCAATGCTCCAATTAGCCTTCTCTACCTTCTTTCGATAAAAAACCAGGGTCTTTCTCCGTACAGCAAGGCGATCACAAAAGACTCGCAACTCTGATTGGTCCAGATCATCATAAAAATCAACATATGGGTTGTGTGGCAAAGGGTCGTCAAGAACCCTTTCAGGTACCCGATCTTCCTCACGTATAACAGGATTAAATGAAAAGCTCTCTGCTCTTTTTTTGGAGAGCGTAACCATATATTGTATTTCTAACTCTCGATTAAACTCCCAATCTTCCTTACTTGGTTCAGATTCTTTGTTGGCCTTTGACATTCTGCCCCCTCCCCCAATTAAGTATCGCCAGCAAGGACAGTAAGTAGCTGCCTTTTCCCTTCGTCGAGCTAAGCTGGAGAAATCGCAAGCATTAATTAAGCATTATCTTAGGTGTTTCTCATACCCATTCCCAGTGAAATTATGATCACTCTATATAACTTTCATAATTTTATAATGCGGTACTTACGCACTTTTTCAAGGTGTCACCTCGTTCAGGTGGGGGCACAATTGGGGGCATATCGATGATAAAGAAATTTATAAATGATATATTTTCAGATAGTTATGAAATCTATTCAGTAGCTGCCCGGGCGCCATACACCTCTGCCACATGGCTTGAGGCTCTTCACATCTATCTTATTTATTAATTCGTTAGCGCATATTTTCCTGCCTGTAGCACAATCAATCGCCTCAGCCATTTTCTAAAATTTAGCATATTGCTAGCGCAAAAAGACGCTTTATTGTCCCATCGTTGCGCTTACATTCTCTATGCGTCATTTGATAGCCAAAATCGAGTTGACTTTCGAGACCATGGTTTACTATTCCAATATTAGTTGACAAATTATGTATTTAGCAGATAAGATTACCGTATCCATTCTTCCGTGAAGGTAATGCCCAATGCTTCAGCCATCCGATTTACACGCTTGCCTGACAAATGGCCGTATTGATCAGATTGGTCACCTGATCGCCAGAGTTAGAGCTGAGAATCTTGATAGCTCTGACATAAGAGACGACTCTTGGAGCCTTGGGTGTCGCGCCTACAGATGGGTGTGTAGTGAAATTGCGATGGCGGCAGAGGAGGAATCCTGGCTTAGTGTAGTCGACCCATCATTGAGGTTCATTGCCAAAATCGGAGATATAGAGTTCAGCTTTTACAAGGGGTTGGTAGACAAACCGAAGGTAAATATTTTTAGTCGCGCTCAAACCCACCCTGAACTGCGACAGAATGTACTTGGTTTAGAAATGCCAATCCCTGAAAGAATCGTTTGGACGTTTGCCGTAGAAACTGACCTAGAAGGCACTACAACAAATATTGAATTTATAGGGATGAGTGACTCCGGAGAGGTGGTTGCCTCGCGGAGAATACCACTCCTTGATGAACTCGCTACCATAACACGGGTCGGCACGTCAGATGACGACCCCACGAATTTGGCGGCAGCCCCCGTCTCGCTACCAAAGAAAAGACATACAGACAAAATTGCTGAGGATAAGTCACGCAAATGAGCAAGACAGTATTTTTCAATGGCGATAATTTGAGACTTGCCCGACTTATGTCGGGCAAGTCTCTAAATGAGTTAGGAGAATGCGTCGGCGCAACCCGTCAGTACATTCATCAACTAGAGACTACCTGCAAAAAGAGTCCTACCGCCGATTTATTAGAAGCGCTAGCCTACGAACTTAGGGTTCACCCTGAATTCTTTTCAAACTCGATTGGCAATCTGGTAAAGGAGGAAGAGTGCCACTTCCGTAAGCAGAAAAGCACACTCGTTTCATCACGTCGTGAATGCGCAGCACGCGCAACTTTATTAAACAGAATGATTGATACTCTAGAGGAATATTTAGATCTGCCTGTAGTAAATTTCCCTCAGTTTGAGGCAACTACTTTAAAAGAAGTAGAAGAAGCAGCCTCTGCCGCTCGAGTTTATTGGAAACTCGGCGAAGGGCCGATAGTAAATTTGGTTCGTGTAGCTGAGAATGCCGGAGCCATAGTATCCAGTTTTGGGAAAGTGTCTGAGAAAGTTGATGCTCTTTCGTTACACCGAGACAGGCCAATAATAGTACTAAATTACGACAAATCTTCACCTCGTATCAGGATGGATACTTCTCATGAAATGTCGCACATAATCTTGCACAGAGGTATCGAGACGGGAGATCGAGAAACAGAATCCCAAGCTGATTATTTCGCTAGCCATTTCATACTGCCCAGACAAGCGTTACTTGCTGAATACCGGTCGCGGAGCAAAACTAGAATCGATTGGAATGCAATATACTCAATCAAAGTTAAATGGGGGATTAGCGCGAGAGCTATCGTCTATCGCTTGAATCAACTGGCCATTATAAGTCCATCACAATATAGAACTGCAAATATCCATTTGAGCAAGACAGGGCAGACTAAAGAAGAACGGTTCGATGATCATGTCCCTATCGACAGGCCGGAACTACTCCCGACTGGCTTATCTCTGTTAGTTGAATCTTACGGACCGACCCTAGGAGGGTTGCTCAATGAGGTCAACGTCACCGCAGAATTTCTCGCCGATTTGACTCAAACTGAGGAAATCTTATTACCAATTTTGGCTGAGTCAAATTTACCTAGCAACATTGCAAACTTATCCGCGTATAGACGATTAAAAAATAGTTGAAGGAAAAGACAAAGCCCTGCTAGCGCAGGGTCTTGTCCCGGATCTGTTCTTGTTTGTGCTTCAGGTACTCCCGCGGGGCCGTGTGGTGCTGCGGGCCTGTTCCACACGCTCCAAACCGCTTCAGGAGCGTAGCACGTATACGGCGCATGGTCCGTGGGCCGCTGCGCCAGCACCAATATCACTTAGCAGGGTGCGTGCTTGTCGTACTAAATCCGAGTCGTTGCAGTGACGAATCACTTCTAGGCTAATGGATATACAAATCTGCCGGACTCCTCAGAAGCAGATGTATCACGCTACATCCATCACCGCATCCGGATATTTTTGTGCGACTTTGATCAACGTGATGGCAGCACTATCCGGTTTACGGCGACCCTGCTCCCAGTCCTGAATAGTACCGACAGGAACCTTAAGCATCCCGGCAAACTCGTTCTGCGTTTTGTTAAGGTGACGTCGAACCTGAATCACCAGTATTTGTTCTGGTGACCATGTACGGGCCGCAGCGCCAGCTTTTATATCAAGTACATCATTCAGCAGTTCCTGTCCTGCTGCGCTCATTTTCTTAGTCACCAATAGCCTCCTTAATGCGTCTCAACTCGTGGGCGGGAATATTCTCTCGCTCATTCTTGGCATACATCTTAAGCAGCCAGACTTCATCTGATACTGTCCGGTAGAAATAAATCACTCGTACTCCACCACGTTTCCCTGCCCCCTGGTAAGTCCATCGAAGTTTGCGAACCCCACCAGAACCTGGAACAACATCACCAGCAAATGGGTTAGTTGCTACATGGAGGATGAAGTCTTCGCGCTCCTCTCCAGACCATAGAGCATCAGCCTTGCGCTGGAAGATTGATGTTTCCACTACCGTCTTCATAAGTATATACTACGGCAATGCCGCACCATGTCAAGAAGACATCGGGTTTAGATGAGGGCAAAATTGGGAGCATATCGACAACATCGAAACATATAAATTATATATTTTCAGATGGTTACGAAATCTATTCAGTGGCTGCCCTACTCAGGCGGAGGCATCCCTGAGAAAAGCCAACAGGTGCCTAGCGGTCTCATCCGGTTTTTCCTGCTGGACCCAATGTCCGGCGCCATCGATCATGTATACGCCCCGGAAATCCGTACAGGCTTCGTTTTGCATTCGCTGGAGCGCACCGGGGCTCTGGTAGCTTCCCCAGTCCTGCGATCCTGCAATATAGACAGCGGGCTGATCGATGGTCCGCCCGGCAAAGATCTGTTGCTCAGCCCTGCCGAAACTGCCTGCCCGATACCAGTTCAGACCGCCCTGAAAACCGGTGCGCGTAAATTCGGCTACATAAACCGACAATTCATGGTCAGGAAGCCAGGTGTTCGAGGCGACTTCCTCGGAAGTCGGCATGTGCTCTGCCACGATCTCTGCCATTCCTTTATCAAGTTCCATGATGTAATAAGTCGGCATCCGGGCCATCTGTTCTGCCTTTCTGGAGGAAAGCGGAAAAGGATGGTTTCCGTCCCAGTCACCACTTTTGACATGATAGTAGGCTCGCAGGAAATCGTGCAGCCCCTGCGGCGGGTGCCAGAGGTTTTCGTTCGCCTGTCGGCTGCTATAGTAGCTTTGATAATGTTTACGGGGGCGCGGAAGTGCAGCAAGCTGGGCAGCCAGATCAGGGCTATCGGTGTTATCTGCTTTTGCTGGATGGTTGACCGTATCAAAGGGAATCGAAGGTGTGCCCCCGTATGGGGCACTCATCAATGCGACAGTGCGAAACACGTCAGGTCGGGCGATAGCGCACCAGGCGGCGACCGGTGCACCGAAATCATGTCCGATGACGCCTGCCAGTGAGTCATACCCAAAGGCGTAAACCAGCCCGAGTGCATCCCGCACCAGGTTAAGTCGCCTGAATGAGGCCAGGTCACCATCATAATCCGAATCCCATCCCGTCGTCTTTCCATAACCGCGTTGATCGGGGGCAATGACATGGTATCCCGCCTCTGCCAGTACCGGCATCAAGTGGCGCCAGCCGTACGCCAAATCCGGAAATCCATGAAGAAGGAGGAGCGCTGGCCTGCCGGGGGATTCAAACCCAGCTTCGAGCACGTGCATTCGAAGTCCGTTGATCCCGTCAATAAAACGGGATCGAACCCCGGTGGGAAGCAAATCGGCCGCTAGAGGCTCCAGGTCGTCAAGCCTCCTTCGATCTCCGACAGGAGTGTCCTGAGCACACAAATGAAACGGGTGACTGGCCAGCAGGAAAGCGGGCCCGACTCGGCACAAGCTTTGAAGAAGTTCACGACGACTCATGGACATGGGCAACCTGGGCCTCCAAGTAAGCTTGGTCAAGATGAACGCCAGAGTCTTGCAGGCGAAAGTACGATGAGAATAAACAATTCTTCCCGATCCGTCCAACTTGAGACTGGCACCTTAACATCTGCCATCTGCTGAATAGCTGCTGTCCTTGCATCACTTTACCCACCCATTTATCATGCCCGCCCCGCGAGGGAAGTCACCTCTGTAATTGATACGGCACAACCTGTCACGCCTGCCACGGTAACTCTTAAGTCGTCTGCCGGTTATTTCCGCGGCGAAACCTACACAGTTACCCTAAGACTCGATGGCTATTCAGATCAGATTTACAGTATTTCGAGCAGAATTGACGGTTGGTATTGGGGGAACATACTTCTCGGTGGCTTGGTCGGCATGCTAATCGTTGACCCAGCAACTGGCGCCATGTATAACCTTCCAAACCGAGTGGATATTTCCTTGAACCCGGAAACAGCATCAGCTACAGAGCGCCGCCTGACTATCGCCACAATTGGTTCATTGACCGTGAAACAGCGCGAGCAATTGTTGCCCATTGATCTCTGATTACTCAGTTAAGCTTGAACTGGGCCTGAGTGACACTAGCCACTCAGGCCCAGTCGAGGTATTCACGCTTACGCTTTGCCTGAGAACACCATTTACTCAGAAATCAAACCGCAAGCCCGCACTGATATTACGGCCCGGCAAAGGGACTGTGTCAGCCAGGAATGAAGTGTGATTCCAGACATCTTCGTCCAGCAGGTTACTGGCTTTAATGAAATAGTGGTACTCGTCTTCCATGCCATACTGCCAGTCCAGTTGCAGATTCAGCATGTCGTAGCCGGATGTCACTGATTCATAACCGGCAATATCATCCTGCTCTGCTACATGGAAGTACGTCAGTTCAGCGTCCAGATTAGTGATCAATCCATTCGCACTCAGCGTCGCGCCGGTTCTGGCCGGGGAGATTCTTGGCAGATTACCGCCATCATCGAGTCGACCACGAACTTCATCATGAAAGAGTTCGACACCAAAATTTTGTGAGAACTGATAACCGACTTCTGCTTCAAAACCGGTAAACTCTGCATCCCGCTGCACATATCGGATTAAGCGGAAATCATCCTCTTGCGCCAACGTCTGAGCATAGATGTAGTCATCGATGCTGTTTTGGTAGAGGTGCAGAGAGTACGTCAGCGGCCCGCCAAACCTGGCAATTGACAGTTCGATGTTACCCGACGTTTCTGCTTCCGGTGAAGCAGCGATACCGTTACCGCAATGTGCCGGATCAGTCAGCAGGCCACATTCATAAGTCGCCGTTGCCAGGTGGATACCGGATGCATACAGTTCCTGTTCGGCAGGTGCACGTTCGGCATGAGCATAACCGACTGTGAACGAGTGAGACTCTCCAAGAGACCAGACAGATGCCGCAGAATATGAGAACAGGTCTTCATCAAATGACGCATACTGAGAATCAGTCGGATCATAAGACTGGTTTTCCAGTCTGATCCCCGCTTCAAGGTGCCAGTTATCAGTCAGTTCCCGATGTTCAATCGCGAAAACAGCATAAGATGATGCATCAACTTCAGGAATGAAAGCCTCATTGCCTTGTGAAGAAAGTGTGTTATCTGACACTTGAAAACCAACAATGCCGTGCCAGCCACCCAGGGCTTCATGATCGATCTCTACACGCCCTTCATAACCGTCATTACGATAACGGGTAATGATTTCATCGCCCTCTATTTCTACATGCCCATAATCAGTGTGGCTGGCACGGATGCGGATACGGTGGATACCATCCATCGGCGCATCGAACTCACCCCTGAGATCAATGCGTTCACTCTCAAGATCGACCCAGGGGGTACCATGGTCGTGGTCGTGGTCGTGATCGTGGTCGTGGTCGCCCTCATGACCTTCATCATGGTCTTCGTCGTGTTCGCCCTCATGACCTTCATCATGGTCTTCGTCGTGTTCGTCCTCATGATCCTCATCGCGCTCCTCTTCATGGTCGTCATGACCACCACAATGCAAGTCAATACCATGCGGATGGCAGTCCAGGTGCGCTTCACTATGCCCCGGAATACCATATTCATCATTTCTGACACTGTAGGAAATACCCAAATAGCTATCGCCCTCTACCCAGCTAAAGCCCATTGCGGCGTTTTCGCTTTTTGCAGCAGTGCCCTGCACACGCTTTTCCTGGCTCGCGGGACTTTGATAGGCATCGGCATCTCGGTAGGTGGCTTCTGCGTGCCAGGCAAAGTTTTCACCCAACGGTGCGGTCAGACTCATTGCACCGGCTCTCTCGCCAGCTACCGTATCACCACGCAATATAAACGTAGCATCGGCACCATCTTCAGGGCGGTAATTAGGGATCTTGTTATCCAGAATATTGACCACACCACCGATCGCGCCACCACCATACTGTAAACTGGCTGGCCCCCTGAGTACCTCAATCCGACGGCTCAACATGGTATCCAGTGATACTGCGTGGTCTGGCGATACAGATGAGGCATCAATGACATCACTGCCATCAGACAGAACCTCAACTCGTGGCGCCCCCTGCCCTCTGATAACCGGACGGCTGGCACCGCCACCAAAGGTGTCTGAGCGGACACCCGGTAAATTTTCCAGAATATCCCCCAGTGTTCCACTCCGGCTTAACAGGTCATCTGCATCGACCAGTTCATAAGGTGAGCTGACCTGATGCGCATTTTCGTCAAGCCCCAGCGTCACCAGCACAACGGGTATACGCTCATCAGCCTCTTCAACCGACTGTGCCTGGGTATTCAGTGAAAACAATGACAACGGTAATGTAAGGCCTGCAACACTCAGGGCAAGTCTGTTACGACGAAACGGGCAATGGGGGTATGACTTCATGCTATCTCTCCAGTCTGCGATAGCCTGATATGATATAACATATCATTTTTATAGAGCAACCCCTTTTCAGTCGCACAGAAAACACTGTTTAGCCGTTGAGAGGTCACAATTGTCTGAAACTAGGCTATCATCCTGCCGCTGAAAAAAATCGTTCACATGAGGAGCCAGCATGCTCAGCCATTCACATTCTGCCAGTTCAACGTTTCCCCAATATAAAGCCATGCTTTTCGCGTTGGCTACTTTCATGATCAGTTCGCCCGTTCATGCTCAGGTTTTCCCACCCGGGAACGGCATTTCTCTATCAGGAAAGAGTCGCTTTGATCAATATGTCGAGATCCGCGACTGGCAGGATATGGAAGTGGCCCAAGGTGATTTCAGACTCAACGCACAGCGCGCGTTTGAATCAGCCCTGGAAACCATTGGCGTTCGACGCCAACCATCAAGTGTTGATTATCTGGTTTGCAGCATTCAGGCGATCAGTGATGATAATCAGGTGGCTTACGCTCTCGCACTGGAATACTGGGAAAAGCACTCAACGGATGTGCATGTGCTGCAATGGAAAAGCGACGGCATGAACTTTCTGGCGAAGCCTGCCTTCCAGCCTGCTACGGTCGCAGAACAGTGCGCCGACTATTTTAGCCAGGAATGGCTCAAGTGGAACATGTCAGACAGTTAATGCTGCCTGACATTTCCCGTCACGTCACTCATGCGAATCAAGAGGCAGCAACCACCGGTCGCTGCCGTCCTTTCCAGACTGCCTTCATGTCTTCCAGGATCAGATAGAAACATGGAATCAGGAAGAGAGTCAGCGCCGTTCCGAACACAATACCGAAACCCAGCGACAGCGTCATAGGGATCACCATCTGTGCCTGCAGACTGGTCTCAAACATAATGGGCAGCAAGCCAAAGAACGTTGTCAGGGTAGTTAGCAGAATGGCCCGAAAACGGCTGACGCCGGCATCCAGTACCGCATTCTCCATCGACTCCCCCTCCTCTCGACCCCGGTTGACGAAATCCACCATGATGAGACTGTCATTAACAATCACGCCCGCCAGGGCCACCAGACCAAACAGTGACATCATACTGACCGTGACATTAAACACGATATGGCCAATCAAAGCGCCAACCATACCGAAGGGTATCACCGACATGACTATCAGTGGCTGCAGATAGGATTTCAGTGGTATCGCCAGTAACGTGTAGATCAGGAACATGGCAGCAGTGAAGAAAATGGCCACCCGTTGCATCAACTCTACCTGCTCCTCACTGGCACCACCGAGGGCGAAACTCACCTGGGGATAACGCTCCAGCAGCTCCGGTATAAAGTTATCGACGATGTCTCTGATAATTGTCTGAGATTGTGCAACCAATGGATCAATATCTCCGGACACGGATACCGTTCGCTGCCGGTCAATACGGCGAATGGTGGCAAAGCCTTCCGTAACATTGGCATCAGCCACCTCACCAAATGGCACTTCAGTGCCATCTGGTGTGCGGATACGGATGCTCTCAAGATCCGTAATGGCACTGCGTTCTTCGCGTGGGTAACGAACCATTACCCTCAATTCATCCCGTCCACGCAATAGCCGTTGCGCTTCTTCACCAAAAAAACCTTGGCGGATTTGCGTGCCCAGCGCGCTGGCAGTCAGACCTAACTGCTCAGCCTGTGGCTTCAATTCAAGTTTGATTTCTTCGCTGCCACTGCTGTAGGAGTTCGTGACATCGAAGACCCCCTCGTAAGATTCCAGCTGGGCCTGCAATTCCAGTCCGGCTGCCTCCAGCTGTTGATAGTTCGAGCCTTCCAGCTGCAGGTTAATTGCTGAACCACCACCGATATTTGTGCTCGAGAAAAAACGAATCTCGCGCGCACCGGCAATAGTGCCAACTCTTTCGCGCCAGCGCTGCTCAATTTCGGTTGCAGTGACTGTTCTGTCTTCCGATTTGGTCAGTTCAACCAGCATCTGACCACCTGCGTCACCATTGGTGAAAACAACAACATGGTCTACTGGTGACTCATCCGGATAGTCTTCATTCAAAGTGAGAATGGCTTCTTCCATCCGGGTTAAAGCCAGGTTCCTTGATTCATAGGAGACACCGTCATTCATTTCCAGATTGGCTTCTATGAAGTCACTTGGCACGTTAGGGAAAAATTCAAAACGCACCAAGCCGCCACCGATGACACCAATACTGAGAATGAGGCCGGAGACGAATATCGCAACAGTGGTATAGCGACTGTGGATCGCTTTCCTCAACAGCGGACGGTAACGATTATGTATCAGCGACTGTAAATGCCTGGCGACAACATCCTGATAGCGTCGCAGCAAACTGCGGCGCTGGTTTTTGGGCAAACGTAATCGTGTGTGAGCAAGGTGTGAAGGCAGAATCAGCTTTGATTCAATCAGTGAAAAGAGCAGACACAGGGTCACAATCACGCAAATCGACTCAAAGAAAGGCGCCGCCTGTCCGCCAACCAAGACCATCGGCGCAAAGGCAGCAATCGTCGTCAGGACACCAAATGTTGCCGGCACCGACACACGCTTCACGCCGCGAATGACATTATCCAGTGATTGACCGTGTTTACTGACCTCGGTATGTACGCTTTCGGCTGTAATAATTGCGTCATCCACCACAATACCCAGCACCAGAATCAGGCCAAACAGACTGATCATATTGATGGTGACGGGATAAGGTCCAAAGGGCATCAGAAAGATGGCGCCAAAGAAAGCCACCGGGATCCCGATCATGACCCAAAGCGCCATATTAAATCTGAGGAAAGTGGTCAGGACAAAAAACACCAGCACTGCGCCCATGACCAGATTGCCCAGCATCATATTTAGCTGACCTTTGAGGTAAAAAGCGTTACTGCCCCAGGTGTCGACATTAACGCCTTCGGCATAGGTTCCCTGATTCTCATCGATATAAGCCATCACGGCGCGATCGACATCGAGCACGTTCTGTTCCGGGGTGGCCATGACCTGTATATTCAAGGCGCGACGACCGTCAAAGCGCGAAAACTCTTCGGTTTCAACAAAACCATCGCTAACTTCGGCAATATCGCGAACCAGCAGCTTGGAGCCATCCGGGTTGGTACGAAGCACAATATTGCCAAACTGTTCACCGGTATAGGCCTGCTCCTGGGTACGTAACTGAATGCGGCCAGACTCTGTGCGGATAGAACCACCCGGAATATCAATCGACCCGGAACGAATGGCAGATGCCACTTCCCCCAGCGTCAGGCCATATTCACGCAAGGTGTTTTCCGAGACTTCGACAGCGATCTCAAAGGCACGGTCACCAAATATCTGTGCCTGGCTGACTTCCGGCAATAACAGGATTTCATCGCGAATCTGTTGGGTAAACAGTTTTAAGGCCCGATCATCGAGATTGCCATATACGGCAACCTGCATAATGCCCTGCACCATCTCAACTTCGCTGACAACCGGCCGCTCGACCCCATCAGGGAAGGTAACAATGCGATCGATCCGACTTTTGATTTCATTGAGCAGTTCGCTGACATCAAAGCCACTCGACACTTCAATCATGACATTACCCGCACCCTCCCGGGCGGTAGAGCGCAATCTTTCGATCCCACTGAGATCCTGGATCGCCTCTTCAATGGGAATGACAATGGCCAGTTCCACTTCTTCCGGGGCTGCGCCAGGGTATGCCATTGAGGCCTGAATCATGCGGGTTTCAAAATCGGGAAAGACCTGGATTTTAATGACCAGCGCAGACGCTATGCCTGCCGCCAGAATAAACAACATGAGCAGGTTGGCAGCGACACTGTTGTGGGTGAACCAGGCAATCAGACCCCTTTCGCGGCTCTCGGCGATGTCGCCGGACTTTTCAGTACTCACAATGACACCTGCACGGGTTCAACACGCATACCATCTACCGGTACCTGTATGGGGGAAACGATAAGCCTATCTGAGGTTTGCAAGCCAGTATCTATGTAAGCGTACTGATCGTCACTGCGTAAAATATTGACCTCCCGGCGACGCAAACGGTGCTCTGCGTCCATCACCAGCACTTCGTTGCCGCGATACACTGAAGCCAGTGGCACTTCAAATACTTGTTCCAGTCGAGCGCCCTCTATACCTGCTTGAAGAAAGCTGCCAACCAACAACGGGTTGCCATTGGACCGCTGGCGAGCATACGGGTCCTCTATACGGACAACGCCATACTGCATGCGGCTGTTCTGATCGATAGTGCCTTCAGTTCGTACCATCTGCCCCTGCCAATGCTGCATTTTCCCAGAGACATTACCCTTCAGCGACACAGTCAGTGCACCTTCTGTACTACCCGGGGCGGGTAAGTCCAGCCAGGCAATATCCTGATCGCTTAACGGGAGGCGAACTTCTGCAAACTCCGTACTGAATAATCCGGCTATTTGCGAACCTGTAGACACAAACTGACCCAGGTCTGCCAGCCTTTCCCGTATGATGGCATCATAAGGGGCCCGAATACGGGTACGTTCCAGTTGACGCTGGGCGCGCTCCAGCTCAGCCTGGGCCAGAGCAACACGTGCCTCTGCCTCTCGCAACCAGGGTGCTCGCAAAGCCAGTAAAGGGGCTTCCGAGCGAGGCCTTCCTGATAAATCCCATTCCCGTCCTGCCTGGTCTGCCTGCGCCTGCTCCTGCATTAGCTGTGCTTCTGCAGATGTCAGATTCGCTCTGGCCTGCTCGACCTGTACTTCATAATCGGCACGATCAATTACTGCCAGCACATCACCCTGTTGAACAAAGGCACCGGCTACCAGTTCATCCGAGACCTCTACCAGGACGCCTGAGACCTCTGCCACAACATTGGTACTGACGCCTGCCTCAACCAGCCCTTGCGAGTTAACAACAACCTGAACATCCGCTCGATGCAGAGGCACAACATCAACATAAGTGATCCGTTCACTGGGAGGTTCACTGGAGGGTTCCGGGCGCAGCGATATCATCATGGCTGCCATACCTATCGCCAGAAACAGAATCAGGACGGGTACAAATTTCCGCCAAAGAGGCGGTTTGGCAGCTTGGCCACTATCAACATCGTTCATTCAGATCACCATAGGGGTAACAATGGCGCAGATTTTCAGGGACTGCGCATGATCACAAACAGTGCCAAAAGTCAGTTTCTCGAAAAAACAGGCTTCAGGTCACTCCTCTTGCCCACCAAAAGCTGCCATCAGCTGCAGTATCAGTGCATCAAGCTCCAGCGACATCACCGAGAAATCCTGATCAAACACAGCCACTTCATCATCAGGACTGCCATCAGCCGCGCGTTCGAGCACTTCATCTTCGAATCTGAGCCGGGATAGCGTCAGGTCAGCAGAGACAACCATTCTGACAGCATCATTCCATATCAGAGCCAGCTTGCGAGCCTGCTTGCCTGCCTGAAGGTGCACTGCCATTTCTTCAGCCAGCAAATCCTGAGACTTGCACCTCACCACATTGCTGTCCTCCATGGGGTTAACTAACTCACATTCGTCGTCCAGAGTAAATGCCCCATATGGCTTATCACCCTGGAGCCAGGAAGTCATCACCACCATCGGAGATTCTTTGGTTTGTAACAGTTTTACCGGGAAACTGCCCAATGCATCACGGATCGCTGAAATCAACTCTTCAGCCAGCGCAGCCGAAGTTGCATTAACTACCAGCAGGTTACGCTGGCGGCACATATAAGCGTATACACGACGTGATTTCACAAACGCCCGGGGCAGCAAATCAATGGTGACCTCATCTTTTAGTTGCAGCTTTTCTTTTCGATAGACTTTGCGATCCTGCTTCTGCTCAATTTCTTCAATACGTGTTTGTACTTCTTCATTGACGACAGAGCTGGGTAACATTTTTTCATCCCGGCGCAAACATACCATCATGCGGTCGCCCTGCTGATAAACGATAGGCAGCTCTTCTGCAGAACGCCCTCCAGCAGGCAAGGGACTGACCCAGCCAGTGGTGAGCTTCTGTGTCACACCGGCTTTTTGAAACCGGGCACTTTCCAGTGCATTTTCAATATTGGCGAAATCAAACTGAGCATCACCACCCAGTTGGTAAAGTCGTACAGCCTTAAACCACATATCCTGTTCTCTTATCTTATTCGGAAGCAAACGAGTGTATTCTAGCAGGGTGCTGAAAAACTATCTGCGTTACCCATACGAATCTGCTGGTAAATGTTTCATATCGACAAAGTGACTCCGGTCACACGATAAAGCAGATATCATATTTATCGCCTTACCGGGATTGACTTTATAACCAGACGGCATAAAATGTGCGAACTTTTAGATTCTAACGGAAGCGATTTTCCCATGTTCACCAAGACGCAACTCACAGCCTCAGTACTGCTGACACAGACAGCCTGGACAGTTTCCAGTCTGCTGGCTGCGCGCGTCTATCGTGTTATGGCGCAAAACTGTCAAATGATCAACGGCGCAATCATGCCGTCGAAACAGCGTCAGCGCCACGTGGTCGAAAACAGACGACCGGAGGATCCGCAAATGCGACATTAAATGTCAGCCCTGCATTAAGGGCACATAACATGTCAGCAAAAAGGCCTCCGGGATTGTTCACCCAGAGGCCTTTTTTTTGGCTTGCGTTTTCTACCAAACCATCACAGAAAAATTTCAGATGACGAAACAACAGGCGACAGGAATGCCTGGAGAAAAAACGATGGAAACAATATACAGAAGAAACATATTTGCTATTTACGGCATGTCATTTTTCCACATGTTCATGCTCATCGTGCCTGTGCTGATGCCTATGTTCCAGTCATTCGGTTTGAACCTGACTGAGATATTCTATATCCAGGCAGTCTATGCCGGAACCATCGTGGTACTGGAAGCACCCTCGGGTTACCTGGCTGATGTACTGGGGCGTCGTGCCGTGCTTATTGCCGGCTCTGTACTGAACGGACTGGGCTGCCTGTGGTTGAATATTGCAGATGGTTTCTGGTCATTACTGATTTTTGAAGTGACGCTGGGCATGGCATCCAGCCTGTTGTCAGGTGCCGATCTTGCCATGTTGTACGACACGGATCAGGCACTTAACCAGAATGACGACGGCAACCCGCGCGCCATAGCCAACCTGGGTGTCAGCAAATCCATTGCTGAAGGTGGTGGCGCCTTGTTGGGTGGATGGGTTGCCATGTCTTCATTCGACTGGCTGATCGCCATACAATCCGTGGCAGCATGGTTTTCACTGGTGTTTGCGTTGCGTCTGAAAGAACCACCAGTGGCAGTTCTCAACAGCACCAGTGAAGCTCGACCCAGTTGGCGGGAACTCTCTGACCATGTACTAAAAGGCGACCGCATACTGAAACTGGTATTCCTGGCACTTCCGCTGTATACCCTGGGAACAGTTCTGGCTGCCTGGTTAATACAGCCCCTTTGGCAGTCATTGTCACTGTCGTATGGCTGGTTTGGGATTCTCTGGTGCGGTCAAAGCCTGTTGGTAGCCATGGGCAGTCGTTTCGGCTACCAGATTGAATCTCGCCACGGACCAACCCTGGCATTATTGTTAATTGGCATACTACCCATACTGGGTGCATTGGGTGCTGCTTTAATTGACGGAATGGGGGCGGCCGTTGTCAGCTTTATTCTGTTTTTCAACCGAGGCTTATACCAGGTCATTCTGGTAAATGCTCTGAATCGTCGGGTACCCAGCCGAATCAGAGCCACTATTAACTCATTGAACAGTTTACTGTTCCGCCTGGGCTTTATGGTCGCCGGTCCGGTGATTGGTTTTGTCGCTCAGACTTACGGCATTCAGGCAGCCATGGCTATACTGGGGGGATATTCACTGTTGGTGCTGATTCTGGTCATGCTGCCATTGATATCAGCAGTCAGCACCGCCAGGCGGCAGGCAGACGAAAGAAGCCAACGGGTTGCAAATCATGACGCAGCATAGAGAGATGGGTTTTCATCAATAGCATCGGCCAGAGTGGATTCAACAATACTGAATCCACTCTGGCGTTTTGCTTTGTGTTTATGATGCGAAGCCAGTTCAGCAAGCTCTTTAGCCGTGACACCCGACTCTCTTGACGCGGGCACAGTCAGAACCCCGATGGAGAGATTTAACAGCGGGTATCGACGCCAGTTCCCATCCCTGTCTGGCGCTTCAAACCCGCCGCTGGCAAGATCATCCTGTTTATACAACTTGCGACACAGTTGCTGAAACTGCTGGTTGAGTGACTCCAGACGATGTAGCCAGTCAGCACTGCGCAAGACCAGCATAAAGTCATCCCCGCCAATATGACCGACAAAATCACAATCAGAGTCGCAGAGATCCCGAAGTATCTGTGCCAGCCCCAGCAACACTTCATCACCTTTGCCATAGCCGTATATATCGTTGAAAGGTTTGAATGAATCCAGGTCGATATAACACAATCGCGCTCCCAGACCACTGGTTAAAATACGCTCCAGACATTCCTGAATGGAAACATTGCCAGGTAATAGTGTCAGCGGGTTGGCTGACTGCGCCTGGCGTATCTGCAATTCGGTAATCTGCCGCAATACATCAATCACCCGGCCCAGACCCAGGTAGGTATCATCACGAGCAATAATAAAATCTTCTTCCAACCTCTGCCTGGCACGGCTGGTTAACAGCCGACTGACTCGCTGCAAGCTTTGCTGCACATCAACAATCAGCGCTTCACGATCCATCATTTGCGCAATCGACTTTCGTCCATGGAGTTCTTTCGCATAAGGTTTGAGCATGGTTTGACTTAAGGCATGGCAGTGGACAGTGCCTACCGGTGTACCATTGTCATCTACTACAGCCAGGCTATTCAGGCTGGGTTGCTGCTGAAACCGCTGCAGTACATCATTCACTGTCTGAGACTGGTGAACCGCATCGACAGGAATCACCAGGCTATGCAACCCCGCCTCCAGAATCCCTTTTCGGGCGACATCATCAATCTTGGATGACAACAACACTTTATCGAGCACAGGTTGTGCAGACGGCCTTTCCAGCCAGTAGCCCTGAACCCAGTCAACCCCCATATCGGACAGCGTATTAAACTCTTCTGCCCTTTCAATACCTTCAGCAATCACATAGGCTCGCGCTGCTTTTGCCATCGATAAGATGGAACCTACGAACTCGCGTTTAACGGCATCTTTATCAATTGAGTCGATAAAATGCCGATCAATTTTAACGTAATCTGGCTGAAGTTCGGTCCAGAGACGCAAGCTGGAATAGCCGGCCCCAAGGTCATCAATGGCAATCGAGAACCCCATGCTCCGATAATGTTGCAATGCCGCCTGCAGCAGTTCGACGTCATTTATAGGCAGATGTTCCGTTAACTCAATCACCACATCGTGTGGCTCAAGCCCGACTTCATGAATGATGCTAAGCGTCTCGCCAGCGTAGTGATTTTTTTCAAGTAAACTGCCTGGCGTCACATTAATGAACAGCAAACCACCCAGTTTGAGCTCAGCAAACCGCGTCAACGCGCTACGTCGGCACAAGAATTCCAGCTCTGTGAGTTTGCCAAAATGAGCGGCTGCGGCGAAAAGTGTTAACGGGGAGTGCAAAGGACTGTTTGACGGACCACGCGTCAGTGCCTCATAACCAATAATATTTTTCTCAACACCCGATACAATCGGTTGGAAAAGCGTGGAAATGGCTCCATTTTCAATGATACGAAGGAGCTCATCCAGTTGCTGGGAAAGGGTCATAGCTATCCATACTGCAGGCACAACATTGACCCGGCAATTTGCCACAATCTAATGACAGATTAATGACAAAGCGATACCCACGGTGGTTTGCGCAGTACATAAAAAAACCGTGATATGGGCTGTTACCACAACCGACATCACGGTTTTCTAATCAAAAGCGTATCGATGAACCTAGAACTGCATCAACACCCGTGCATACAGGCGACGACCGCGACCATCAAACTGGTAAGCATCATAGTTCAGTGCGCCATTGTAGTGGAAAGGCAACTCCGCATTGAAAGCATCCAGCGCACCGACGGTGAACATCGTGGTGCCCATTGCTTCGTTTGCCCACTGATGAGTGTAGGAGTACTGAATATCGACACTGTGGTAGGTGTCAATCTTGCGATTCACCACAGATCGAACATAATCGTTACCATTATCATAAGTATCTTGATACTGGAGATTATCGTAAGCACCGATAAAGCGGTTGACCACATTCACGGCATGCGTGGCATCATTGCTTGACCAGCCAAGTGTGACACTGCCTTTTTTGTCAGGTAGCGAACGCACCAGCAAGCCATCACCCGTTGTGCCTGCAGCATCATAGATACCCGTTTCACGCAACCCCAGCTCAAGACCAGGGACATCGTTCAACGTATACTGATTAACGTATGTAAAATCAGACTGGACAGTAAACCGTCCCATATCCGTGGTCCAGTTGTAGCCAATTTTCAGGTCAAAACCATCCGCAGTCACTTCACCGGCATTGATAGCACTGGAACTCACCGTAGTCAGTGCACCAGTCAGTGTACCGGCACTACGAACGACACCATCAACGATATATGTACGAGGATCCACTACACAATCAAGACGTGAATATGGGATGGTTTGCCCCGCCTCCGTTTTAGAATTCTCGGGATCATCACCCCACTGCTGAGACAAAGCGACAGGATCACAAGACTCGTATGGATCAGATCCAGCGTAGGCGGGTGCCGGACTGCTGGAAATCGTACCATTGACGACATAGTTATCGGGATCCTGCGCCGCTATTTGAAATGCCTCAATTTCATGGCTAATAGCAGAAATACCTGGCTGTGGCATCACACGATCCTTGACTTCAAAGCGCCAGAAGTCAGTGGTCACATTCAAGCCTTCCAGTGCACCTGATGGCGTCCAGATAAAGCCTGCGCTGTATGTGTTTGCTGTCTCATTCGCCACATCCGGCGCTGGTGATCCCACCGTATATGTAGTCTCCGGCTCAGCATTCTCGTTGGTTGGAGGTACCATGCCTGCTCGCACGGCCTGTGCGCTGATCGGATCACGGAATGTAATATTACTGGACTCCAAGCCTTCCAGCTGAATACCAATGTTTGGTGCACGGAAAGATTGCGAGAATGAACCTCTAAGTAACAATGAATCAGTAGGACGCCAGCTCATCGCAACCTTTGGTGTTAGCTCGCCACCGATATTGCCACCATAGTCCTCGTAACGCAGCGCCACCTGGGATTCAATCTGGTCCCAGAACGGCAATGACAACTCCATAAAGGCAGACTTGGTGGTTCGGTCATGATCATAGTTAAAGATACACTCGGAACATTCAAAATTGTTGGAGATATACCGATACTCTGGCTCACCATTGCTGTTAAATCCTGAAATACCAGTCAGGCCAGGGTCATTCAATGTAGGTGCAATTGATTTTGCATTCCGCTCCCTATATTGAAGGCCTGCTGCAAACTGAGCCGTCCCACCTTGCATCTCAAACAGTTCACCCGATAAAACCGCATCAAACACGGCCAGCTTGTTGCGTTTATCGGCACGACGCACTGTCGGCATCATCCAGTCAATCAGCTCTGGCGAATTGGCCATACTGCCATCTGCCTGTCGAGTCAGGTAAGGGTTATAAAACTCACAACCGTCCTGACCATGATTGTTACTGGTCAGCGCCTGAGACAATGATTCATAGGTGTTAAATACAAAACCCGGGAAGAACAACTGGGTCATACTTTGCCCGACATAATCCCAGGCAGTTGGGATAGCAGGCGATATGTGACCCCTGGCGCTCAAGAAATCAAAATCAGAAACACCGTTTGGGGTACAGTTTGGGCCGCCTAAGCCATTGGCCGCCAGATGAGCTCTGTCGCGCTGGAATGTTTTGTATTCCAACTCGAAGCTGGTCCCACTCCAGGAGTAGCTGACATCGTAGTTAAACCGGCGATCATTAAAGGCTGTAAAGTCACCACGGATACCTGCCTGGACACCAATGGATTCTGTCCGGTTTATTTGGTTACTCTCACCCAGGCGCGGTGAGCTGCCAATGTTCATATTGGCATAACTGGGTACATTAGGACCACCATTGACCGCAGCGACGGGGGCATTGGGAATATCGCCCGCCGTGGGCCTGCTCAACCCGATAGCCGGTGCAAAGTAACCTAGCTCAAGTGGCTGACCAATCGAGTAGCCACCCCAGGCGGGATTACCCTGGTGCGCACCAGGCTGAGCCAGAAACATGGTAGGCCCACGACTGGTATAGGCACCAGAATCCGAACGCTGAATCTCTGAGCTGGAATATTGTGCAAATGAATAAAACTCTGTACTGGCGTTAAATGCGTGATCAAAGGCACCAGCAATGCTGTCTCGCTCCATGCCTACATTTAACAATCGCCACTGAGCATCTTCTTCACGGCATGTGGAGTTTGGTTCTCCGCGATCTGCACTTAATGTACCCCAAAAATAAGGCGTACCATCTGCTGACGTCAAGCTTTCACAAAGCGGATCAGTATACAGAAGGTTGCTGTTACCGCCTTCAGCAACAGCCTGATTGATCGCTTCCTGATTCACATAAGCCGTATTGACGTTGGAGCCAAAAGCCGGGTTGACAATTGGAACGCCCAAGCCACCAACCTGAGAGTTAAACTCGGACCGCTCATCATAAAAACGCGCCTGTGTCACAGATACTGGATCTCGCCGAAACACCTCACCTGACAAGACAAAGTGAGTAGAACCAGTGTCACTGGCCCAACCCCAAATCGCACTGGCAGTGCGATCCTGGTTACCCAGATCCTTTTCCAGTGCCTGGACATCACCATACAGCTCAAACCCTTCAAAGTTATTCCGCATGATAACGTTGACCACACCGGCCACTGCATCAGAACCATACAAAGCCGAACCACCATCAGTCAGCACTTCCAGACGTTCGACCATCACTAAGGGAATGGTATTGATATCAACAAACTCACCGCCAGTCGGCGTAGATGTCGCGGCAGGCGCCATGCGTTTGCCGTTAATCAGTGTCAGCGTGGAATTTTCACCCAGGTTGCGCAGGTTGATATTGGCCATACCGGACAGGTTGCCCATGTCAGCATTACCGCCATCGGCTCCTTCGTTACTGACAGAACCGGAGTTGACTTCGAGGTTTTTCACCACATCCCAGATCTGCGCTGCACCTTGTGACTCGATAGATGCCCTGTCGACCACTTGAACAGGCGACGGTGCATCCAGAGGACTACCCGCAATATAGGAACCCGTGACAACCACTTCTTCGATATCGGAATCTGCATCCTGCGCCATAGCAGGCAGGCAGCTCAAGCTCGACAGAACGCCAAGCAGTAAGGACTTGCGACGATAACCAGGCCATGTGGACATGGTGTGTTTCCCCCGTGATTATTATTGTTGGTTGGTATGGCAACTGCAAAGTGCACCCGGCACTTGTAATTCCGTTTCCATCCGGAAATGACAACCTTGACCAAATCCGGTACTACAGGGAGTTTTCATTCGACTTTAGCGAATCAAATCAGGCTTTGCAACGAAATTTGAATGAATTCATGAATATTATCAATACAATACTCAAACAGTATAACCCTCAATGATAGAGGCCATTTATAGTGTTGATTTCAAACACTTATCGTCGCACTAACCTTTCGCTTCACCGATGAAGGCTATCGGGGGAACAGCCTCCATCGTAATTAAACAGTCGTATTTAAAAACGCATCAGGATGCGCCCGTAAAACCGTCGCCCACGGCCATCAAACACTGCCGCATCATAATTTAACGGGCCGGAATAAAGGAATGGTAAACTGACATTAAAAGCATCCAGAACGCCTAGCGTGAAAGTCGCTTCCGACATACCCGCAGCCCACTGCTGAGTGTAGCTGTATTGCAGGTCCACCCGATGATAGCTGTCTACCTCCGGGCTGATGATGGAGCGCACATAATCGTTACCATTGAGATAGTCATTCTGGTAAGACAAGTTGTCGTAGCTGCCAATAAAATGATTTATCCAGGTTGCCTGATGAGACAGATTGTTGCTGGTCCAGTTCAATGACAGATTGCCTTTTATATCGGGCAATGATCGCACCAGCAAACCATCACCCGTGGTACCGGCAGCATCAAACTCACCACTTTCCAGCAAACCGAGGTCCAGGCCAGGCACATTACGCAGGGTATATTGATTAACGTAGGTCATTTGGCCATTGACACCAAATTCACCCACAGATGACGACCAGCGATACCCCGCACTGAGGTCTACCCCATCAGTCACCACTTCACCGGCATTTATCGCTGAACTGACAATCGTCACCAACTCGGCGATAGTGCTGCCTTGTGCACGGACGACCCCTTCGACCACATAGCTTCGGGGATCCACCACACAGTCGAGTCGGGAGCCGGGAATCACCTGTCCCGCCTCTGTCATCGAATCCGCAGGATCATCACCCCACTGCGCAGACAATGCCTCCGGGTCACAGGATTGATAAAGTTGTGAGGCATCATTCGCCAGGGACGAATTGAGCACATACTGATCCTGCTGCTGCGCCGCCTGCTCAAAGGCAGTTAACTCATGGTCGATAGACGAAATGGCCGGTTGTGGCATGACCCGATCCTGGACCTCAAACCGCCAGTAATCTGCAGCTAGCCTTAGCCCCTCCAGTTTGCCACCTGGCGTCCATTGCAGCCCAGCCCCGTAGGTATCAGCAGTTTCGTTCCCGATATCCAGGGCCGGAGAGCCAACTGTATACGTTGTGTTGGGCAAGGCATTCTCATTGCTCACTGGCAGTAGCCCTGCACGAACGGCCTGGTTGCGCAATGGGTCGCGGAATGTCGCCCGGCTGGCCTCTAGCCCTTCCCGTTGAATGGCGATATTGGGCGCACGGAAAGACCGGGAATAAGAGGAGCGAAGCAACCAGTCATCACTGGGACGCCAGCTCATTGCCACTTTGGGTGTTACCTGACTCCCAATTCGATCACCATAGCTTTCCCAGCGCAAAGCCAACTGTGTTTCGATGCTGTCCAGTAACGGCAAAGACAGTTCTGTAAATACCGACTTAACATCACGATCATGATCATAATTAAATATGCACTGCGAGCATTCATAATTGTTGCTCACATAATGATAGGCATCCGGCTCACCATTTTCGTCGTAGGAGAGAATGGCCTGCGGGATGCCGGGGTAGTTTATGCCTGGCGCAATTGAACTGTTGTTTTGCTGACGGTATTGCAGCCCCAGCGCGAACTGGGCTTCACCACCGGGTAGTGAAAACAGCTCACCGGATAAAACCGCATCAAATACGGCCAGTTTGTTACGTTTGTCCGAGCGTTTGACGGTTGGCATCATCCAGTCGAGCAACTCTTGAGAGTTGGCCATGTCCGGGTCTACCTGAGCGGTCAGGAATGGATTAAAAAACTGACAACCACCCTGACCATGATTATTGCTGGTCAATGCCAGCGAGAGGCTTTCGCGGGTATTATGAACATAGCCGGGCAGAAAAGTTTGTGTGAATGAATCACCAAGAAAATCCCAGAACGTTGGTAGCGCCGGGGAAGCATCGCCTCTGGCTGACTGAAAATCAAAATCTGCAACACCATTGGGTGTACAATCCGGCCCACCCAGACCATTCACTGCCAACTCGGCACGATCGCGCTGAAAGGTCTGGTAATCCACTTCAAAACTGGTACCACTCCAGGCATAACTGACATCATAATTAAAACGCCGGTCATTCAAGGCAAAAAACTCGCCTTTAACTCCACCCTGAAAAGTCAGCGTTTCACTGTGGCTGATATTGGTATTGCCACCGGTACGTGGTTTGTTACCCGCCTGTATGTAAGCAGACATCGGGACATTGGGACCCCCATTGGCAATATCGACCGGGGCATTGGTGATATCACCAGGCTGTGGGCGCGCCAGACCAACCGCCGGAGCAAAATAGCCCAGTTCCGCGGTTTGCCCAATGGCATACCCACCCCAGGCCGGGTTCCCCTGATGAGCTCCCGGCGCTGCCAGATACAAACCCGGGCCGCGGGAAGTCACATAGCCTGAATCGCTGCGTTCAATTTCAGAGCTGGACCACAACGCAAAACCGTAAAACTCCGCAGAGTCTGTCAATGCCTGACGGAAGGAGGCCGAAATGCTGTCACGTTCCATCCCCACATTCAGCAGGCGCCATTGCGATTCGTCTTCTCGACAGGTGCTGTCCGGATTACCACGTTCAGCATAAGGCGCTCCCCAGAAATAAGGCGTGCCGTCGGCAGAATTCAATTGTGTGCATAAAGGATCGAGAGTGCGTAACTCACTTCCACCGCCTTCCGCAATGGCCTGCGCCATGGCGGCTGCATTGATATAGGCAGGATTCAACTGAGCCCCAAACGATGGCTGGGCCACCAGTGTTCCCATGCCTCCAACCGCCGCGCTGAAATCGGAGCGCTCATCATAAAAACGTGCCGACTGAACAGATACCGGGTCCCGGCGGAATGCTTCCGCTGCTATGACAAAGGAGCTGTCGCCGTCACTGTCCTGCCAACCCCAGATGGCACTGCCGGTTTTATCAAAACGACTTCCCGCATTCTCTACATTTTGCAGATCACCATAGACTTCAAACCCTTCAAAGTCGTTACGCATGATCAAATTCACTACACCCGCAACGGCATCAGAGCCATACAATGCAGAACCACCATCAGCCAGGACTTCAACTCGCTCCAGCATCACCAGTGGAATGGTATTGATATCCACAAATTCACCACCGGAAGCAGTGGTGGTTGCTGCAGCTACCTGACGCTTGCCATTGATCAGTGTCAGCGTTGAGTTCTCGCCCAGATTACGCAGATTGATATTGGCTGTCCCGGACAATGAGCCAACTTCTGCATTACCACCCTCAGCCCCTTCATTGCTGATGGAACCTGAGTTGATTGCCATATTGCTGATGACATCCCAGATCTGCACAGCTCCCTGCGAGACCATCTCTTCCCGATCAACCACCTGAACCGGTGAGGGAGCATCGAGCGGACTGCCACGAAGATAAGAGCCGGTGACCAGCACCTCTTCAACTTGTGCCGGCGCCTGAGGCGAAGTTTGCGCCTGGGCAATGACGGGAAAATAAGCGGATGAACAAAGCAGACCTGCAATAGAGCGGGCCAATACATTACCGGTGAGTAATCGGGACATACATACTTCTCCTGATTCCATAACTAAGCGCTAGACAGCAATCGCTTCCGGGTAATGGAAACTAAACAGGAAGTTCCATTGGCTTTACCAGGACTCATGGTAAACTGCGCGCAATGAAGCTATTTTATCACTCTCCGGTGTATATTCTGTTGCGACGCACCTTTTTTTCCCTGTTTTTTATCGTTCTGGTTGTCTGTTTGCTTTCGCCAGCGGTTATTGGCTGGCAAATCAGGGTGCAATTGCGTCCTGTGCTCAACCAATTGCAGGAACTCGGCTTTGACTATCAAGTCACCAAAGCGGGCTGGTTGCAAACGGACTATCAGGTAGTAACCCCGAACCTGCTGGATGCCCCGGTGGTTTTGTCCTTCCGGCACGGTCCTTTACTGTGGCACCTGCCGGATACATCTGTTGCTATTGCTGAAGTTCAGATCAGCACGACTGCGCCCGAAACACCTCCCTACCTTTCAGGCTCAGCGTTAATCACAGTTGGCAGCCAGTGGCAGGTAGACGGGGTGATGGGGCTATCATCACAGCATGACTCTTTCCTGGCCGAATGGCAGCTACAGTGGCCATTAATACCCACTGACACCCGCCCGGCCCCACTGCCAATTATCGGCATGGTGCTGCCCGGTGAAACCGCAGGCAGAATCAACCTGCAACTGCTCCCCCCCTCCCAACCTGGCTTTATCCAGGATGCAATCGGTATGGGGGTATATCGAGGCTGGCTGATACCAACAGGTACCACCTTGCGCAGTCGCCTGGACATCCAGCAAGGTGTCCTTTCTGTGAACGGCACAGCCGTTAATGTGCGGTGAGTTTTTCCACTGCCCGTTATCAGGTACAATAGGCGCAACACTCAGCGAGCGCAGCATTTCCTGCTGCCCGACCAACCTTTCCGGAAGCCAATATGTCAACCGCCAACAATCTGTTTGCCTACCCGCGTTATTGGGCAGAGTGCTTTGGCACCGCACCGTACCTTCCCATGTCCCGCTCAGAGATGGATGCCCTGGGCTGGGACAGTTGCGACATAATCATTGTCACAGCTGACGCCTACGTGGATCACCCCAGTTTTGGTATGGCGGTGGTAGGGCGTTTGCTGGAGGCACAGGGCTTTCGCGTCGGCATCATTGCTCAGCCAGCCTGGAACAGTGCCGACCCGTTCAAAATCCTTGGCCGCCCCAATCTGTTTTTCGGTGTGACCGGCGGCAACATGGACTCGCTGATCAACCGTTACACCGCAGACTTGCGCATCCGTAATGATGATGCCTACACCCCAAATGCCGAGCCGGGTAAACGCCCTGACCGTTCAGTCATCGTTTACAGCCAGCGTTGCCGCGAAGCTTATTATGATGTCCCCATCGTCATTGGCGGTATCGAAGCCAGTTTACGCCGGATTGCCCAATATGATTACTGGAGCGACCAGGTAAGGCAGTCAGTGCTGATTGACTCCAATGCTGACATCCTGCTCTATGGCAATGCCGAGCGAGCACTGGTGGAGGTAGCACACCGCGTTGCCAATGGCAGCACGGTCCGAGATATCACGGATATACGGGGCACCGCCCTGGTGCGCCGCGACATCCCGGCTGGCTGGACAGAAATTGATTCCACCCGAATTGACTGGCCTGGCCGTATTGAGCAAATCCCCAATCCTTATGATGTCCCGCACGACCAGGCTGGCAGCATGGATGTCAGAGAAGAAAACGCTGCCAGGCAAACCGTAGCTGCTGCAACAACCTGCAGTGAAAACACGACTGCCGTAGCTGAAACCAGTGGTGGGACAAGTGCAGTGGCCAGCGAAGACCCTGATGTCAGTGCAGTGCGCATCATTCCTTTGCCATTGCATCGCAAATACCAGAGCAACCCGGAAACCACCTATATCCGTTTGCCGCCATTCCACAAGGTAAAGAATGACCCTGCCCTGTACGCACACGCATCACGCGTGCTGCACCAGGAATCCAATCCGCATAATGCCAAGGTCCTGGTTCAGAAACACGGATCCCTGGAAGTTTGGGTCAATACACCGCCGATTCCGTTGACCACGGAAGAGATGGATGCGGTCTTCGACCTGCCCTACCAGCGTCGCCCTCACCCCAGTTACGGGGATGCGCGCATTCCTGCGTATGACATGATTAAAACCTCTGTTAATATCATGCGCGGCTGTTTTGGCGGCTGTACTTTCTGTTCGATTACTGAGCACGAAGGGCGCATTATCCAGAGTCGCTCCGAAGAGTCCATCCTGCGTGAGATTGAGAAAATCCGCGACCAGGTACCCGGCTTTACCGGTACGATTTCTGACCTGGGCGGCCCCACTGCCAACATGTACAAACTGAACTGCAAATCTGACGAAATTCAGAAAAACTGTAAACGTTTGTCCTGTGTCTACCCGACGATCTGTAAGCACCTGGAGACTGACCATAGCCCGACCACTCAGCTCTATCGCAAGGCGCGCGCCATTCCCGGCGTAAAACGTGTCGCGATTGCTTCCGGGCTGCGCTATGACCTGGCGCTGAAAGACCCCGAGTACGTGGAGGAACTGGTTACCCATCACGTCGGTGGTTATTTGAAGATCGCTCCGGAGCACAGTGAATCAAAAACGCTTTCCAAGATGATGAAGCCGAGCATCAGTGCCTATGATGAATTCAAGGCCATGTTTGACAAATTCTCGGCCAAAGCGGGCAAGAAACAGTACCTGATTCCCTACTTCATTGCGGCGCACCCCGGTTCTGATAATGAAGACATGATGAATCTGGCGGTCTGGCTGAAGACACACGGTTTCAAACCAGATCAGGTGCAGACGTTCTACCCGTCGCCGATGGCGCTGGCAACAGCGATGTATTACTCGGGCAAAAACCCGCTGAAAAAAGTGACGTATAAAAGTGAGTCAGTGTCTGCCTGCAAGGAGATTGAACAGCGTCGCATTCAAAAAGCATTTCTTCGCTATCACGATGAGAAGAACTGGCCGATGCTGCGCAAAGCGCTGAAAGACATAGGGCGCAGCGATCTGATCGGCCATGACGACCATTGTCTGGTGCCACCGGAAACGCGCGGCCGCCCGGGCCAGGCACACCCGCGCAGAAAACCGGTGACAAACCCCGCTGTCTTGCGTGGCCGTCGCCCAGCGGCGGGTGGAAAATTTGCCGGGAAGAAGAAGCCTGGCAAGAAGCCCGGCAAAGGAAAACGACCAATACATCACTGATATGATAGCAGTGAAAAAAGGCAAGCCTGCTACTGTCAGACTTGCCTTTTTATAATTACGGCTATTACTGTCATTCCTGTTATTGCTATCAGAGCAAACATCTGTCACTGACTGCCTCAGCGTACTGAAGGCAGTCAGTCAATACAGAAAGTAGTGATCACTTGCCCTTGTTTTTAAGCGCCTGCTCAAACAACGCAGCCATTGTACCTGTCTGCCTTTTATTTTGAGCCGCTGCGCCAAAGTCCTTCTTACCCCGGGTCGAAGCTGCTGGTCGTCGAGTCGGCTTATGCCCCTTCTCGCTGGCATCCGGAATGGGATCATCCAGACGCATGCTCATGCCGATACGCTTGCGCTCAAGGTCCACTTCCAGCACTTTAACTTTTACGATCTGGCCAGCGCTGACCACACTGTGCGGGTCCTTGACGAACTTGTCTGACATCGCAGAAATATGCACCAGGCCATCCTGGTGAACGCCCACGTCAACAAAGGCACCGAAGTTTGTCACATTGGTCACCGTGCCTTCCAGCACCATACCAGGGGTCAGGTGTTTGATTTCTTCAACACCTTCTTTCAAAGCTGCCGTCCGGAATTCACCACGTGGGTCACGCCCGGGTTTTTCGAGTTCTTTAAGGATGTCCTTAACCGTCAACAAGCCGAACTGTTCGGTAACGTAATCTTCAGCACACAGCCCTCGCAGGAAGTCAGCATCGCCTATCAGAGAGCTTAATTCCCTGCCATGTTGCTTGGCGATGGTTTCAACCACGGAGTAGGATTCAGGGTGAACAGCTGAAGCATCCAGCGGATTATCTCCATCCTGGATACGCAGGAAGCCTGCGGCCTGCTCAAAGGTCTTGTCACCAAACCGTGGTACCTTTTTCAGCTCAGCACGGCTGCTGAAGCGCCCTTGCGCATCACGGAAATCCAGAATATTGCTGACCTGGGTAGTACTCAGGCCGGATACCTGTTTCAGTAATGGCGCCGACGCCGAATTGAGATCAACACCCACGGCATTCACACAATCTTCGACTACCGCATCCAGGGAACGCGACAGTTTCACCTGACTGACATCGTGCTGGTACTGGCCCACACCGATCGATTTCGGCTCAATTTTAACCAGTTCGGCCAGCGGGTCCTGCAGACGACGGGCAATAGAGACGGCTCCCCGGATAGTCACATCCAGATCGGGCAGCTCCTGGGAAGCAAACTCGGATGCCGAATAAATAGACGCACCCGCTTCATTGACCATCACCCGTTGCAGTTTAAACTGGGGAAATGCCTTACTGAAGTCAGCCACAAACTGATCGGTTTCGCGCGAGGCTGTACCGTTACCGATACTGATCAGTTTGACCTGATACTTTTCGCACATAACTTTTAACACTGCCATGGCTTCCTGGGTTTTATGCTGTGGCGCTGTCGGAAAAATAGCACCATGATCCAGCACCTTGCCTGTCTCGCTGACCACGCACATTTTTACGCCGGTTCGCAGGCCGGGATCAAGACCAATGGTCACCTGTTTACCCGCGGGTGGCGCCAGCAACAAGTCTTTGACATTGCGGGCAAAGACATCAATGGCATCTTCCTCAGCCTGCTCTCGCAACTGGGTCATTACATCGGTCTGCAAATGGGTATGCAGTTTGACTTTCCAGGCCCAGCGCACCACATCCTGCAACCATTTGTCGGCCGCACGGCCCTGATCACTGATCTGCCAGTGTTTGGCAATCATCACTTCACATGGATGACGGACAGCAGGCCCATCTTCATCGAGAAGAATATCCACTTTTACGGACAGAATTCCTTCTGTTCGGGCCCGAAACAGCGCCATGACCCGATGCGAAGGCACTTTTGATACTGCTTCGGAGAATTCAAAATAATCGCGATACTTGGCCCCTTCATTTTCCTTGCCAGGCACCACTTCAGACTGGATACTGGCCTGATCAGCAAAATACTCGCGCAGTTTACCGAGCAGTTCAGCACTTTCGCTGAAACGCTCAATCAGGATATGCCGAGCCCCATCCAGCGCAGCCTTGACGTCATCCACACCCTTGTCAGCATCAATAAATGCTTCTGCTTCAGTTTCCGGCTTCCTGCCCGGGTCATCGAACAGCATGTCAGCCAAAGGTTCAAGCCCGGCTTCACGAGCAATCTGGGCACGAGTCCGGCGCTTGGGTTTGTAGGGCAGGTATAAATCTTCCAGCGTGGTCTTGCTGTCTGCAGAGTGAATCTGTCCAGCCAGCGCATCCGTCAGTTTGCCCTGCTCATCGATGCTTTTGAGAATAACCTGACGGCGGTCTTCCAGTTCCCGCAAATACATTAACCGTTCCTGCAGGCGTCTTAGCTGGGAATCATCAAGCGCACCCGTGACTTCTTTCCGGTAACGGGCAATGAATGGCACCGTTGCACCTTCGTCCAGTAAAGCAACCGTAGCTGCTACCTGTTCTGACCGGGCGCCAATTTCGCCGGCTATTGTTTCGTTAATTACACTACTCACTAAATTTCGTATCCTTCAAAAATAAATTTACTCATCAGCGTGTTTATCAGTGCTGTCACTCGTCGCTGTATCCGGCTTATTTGCATTGGCTCGCTTGACGTGATCATCCACGTAAGTCAGTACTCCGCGCAGAATATTGATTTCCATGGAGTCAGGACGAATACGGCCAAACAGGCGACGCATTCGCGGCATTAACAACCGGGGATTGTCGGGATCATGAAAATCCATATCAACCAGCACCTGCTCCAGGTGCTCATAGAAAAGTTCCAGTTGCCGCCCGTCAGCCTTGGGAACATCCCAGTACTCGTCTTCTGAAGCCGGATCATAGACAGTGTCAACGGGAACCGGCGCCGCCGCAGAATGATCTGCGCTTGCGGCCGCAGCTGACACAGACTCCCCTTCTCCTCGTGCTTCCAGCATGGCCACTCTGGCTTCATAACAGACCACCATGACAGCAGCTGCCAGATTCAGTGAACTATAGACTGGATCAGCAGGAATCTGGACGTGATAGTGACACAGCTGCAATTCTTCATTGGTCAGGCCTTTATCCTCCCGACCGAAAACCAGCGCCACTTTATTATCAACGGCATCCAGCGCGACCTGTTGTCCACACTGACGCGGGTTCAGCATTGGCCAGGGCATTCGCCGGGAACGCGCACTGGCACCAATAACCAGGCCACAGTCTGCTACAGCTGACTCCAGGTCAGGAAAAACCTTAACACGGTCCAGTATGTCAGTGGCGGATGCTGAGCGCCAACGCGCCACATCACTGGGAAACTCTTCCGGGTCTACCAATCTGAGATTTGGAATCCCCATATTTTTCAACGCTCTGGCTGCAGCCCCAATATTCCCGGGGTGAGAAGTGTTCACCAGAATCACGTTAATGTTTGAAAAATCGGGCTGTTTCAAAGCCGCCTCCCTGACAGAATGTAAATTGGGCCCGGGATTATAACAACTTGTTAGCGCCTGGCGCGCTGAAATACCATGAATTAAACGGACAGGACACTAGCATTTTGTTATGATTGCGGGCTGTTCATGTTTGATTTTTCAGAGACACCATGCATCCAGTCATCAATATTGCTTTAAGAGCCGCGCGTAGCGCCGCTGAACAAATTTCACACCAGGTCGACCGCCTGGATCGGGTCAATGTCGTAGAAGACAATGCTAACGGACTGTTGACCAGCATGGATCTCGATGCCGAACGCAGCATCCTGTATCATTTGCAGAAAGCATACCCCGATTACAGCGTGTTTTCCCGCGCCACTGGCCTTACTGCCGGTAGCGATACGGATAACACCTGGCTGATAGATCCATTAGCCGGCAATCGCAACTATATCCGCGGCAACCCGGGATTTTGCGTGTCTCTGGCTTTGAAAACTCGCAATGTCATTTCCCATGCAATTGTCATCAACCCCTCAAGTGGCCAGGAATTTACTGCCAGTCGGGGCAACGGCGCACAGTTAAATGGCAGCCGCATTCGTGTCGGCCAGCGACGCAGTATTGATAAAGGGTTGTCTGCTATCGACGTTGACTCACAAAACGGCGCAGAAACCGCAATAGCACTGCAATCTGCCCTGCTACAGGCAGGCAGTGACATTCGGGTCAGTGGCTGCCCCGCGCTGGATATGGTCTACAGTGCGGCGGGCCGTATTGATGCAGGCTGGTGTGTGGCTCAACATGAAGCAACGCTGGCAGCAGCAAAACTGATTCTGCAGGAATCAGGCGCATTACTCAGTGACCCCGCAGGTAATCCGATCACGACTGGCAGCAAGGAATTGCTTTACGGCAGCCCAAAATGCTTCAAAGAGCTGATCCAGTTACGGCAGCAAATTCAAAAACAATAATAAAATGGCAGTATAAGGCAGTGTGAAATGAGTAGAGCGGTAAAGTCCCGGCAGAGCCTGACCAGCGGTCCCATCGGTACGATACTGACTCAAATGACACTGCCAATGATTCTGGGCATGATCATGATGTTCAGTTTCAACCTGGTGGACACATTTTTCATCAGCCTGCTGGGTACCGAAGCACTCTCAGCTATCAGTTTTACTTTCCCCCTCACATTTACCGTAATGAGTCTGGCCATCGGACTGAGTATCGGCACCTCGGCTGTGGTTGCCAAATATATTGGCCGGGGAGATGAGGAGCGTGCCAAAGAAGCCTCAACGATCACCAATTATGTGGCGATACTGCTGGCAATAGTCATTGCGGTCATTGGCTATTTCACCATGGACCAGATTTTCCTGGCCATGGGTGCCTCCGTTGAATTATTGCCCACCATCCGTGAATACATGGACATCTGGCTGCCCACCAGTCCCCTGCTGGTCGCCATTATTTGTGCTAACTCAGTACTGCGTGCCAATGGGGACACCAGAACCCCCAGCCTGCTAATGGCAGCAGCAGGACTTATTAATGCCGCACTGGATCCGATACTGATCTTTGGATTGGGACCAATACCGGCAATGGGTGTACAGGGGGCCGCACTGGCAACCACTCTGTCCTGGGTTGCCGGCGTTGTATTTCTGTTTTACTTTCTTTTGATTCGCCACCAACTGGTGTCGCCAACTCTGCCTTCCCGTGCTGTTTTACTCACATCCTCACGGGAAATGCTACGCATCGGCATCCCGGCATCCGGGGCGAATATGATGACTCCTCTGGCAGCCGCCGTAATGACCGCAATCGTTGCCAGTTACGGTGAAGAGGCTGTCGCAGCTTTCGGCGTGGGTTCACGCCTGGAGTCCATTGCCTGTATCGTCATTCTTGCCCTCTCAAGCACACTGCCGCCTTTCATCAGTCAAAACCTGGGGGCTGAGAAACCGGAACGTATTGCCGAGGCTTGCCGGCTCTCGATCCGCTTCGTTCTGCTCTGGCAGCTACTGATATATGCGGTTTTGGCAATAACTGCCCCGATAATCTCATGGCTGTTTACCCGCGAGGAATCAGTGGCCAATATCATTCAGACGTTCATCTGGATAATGCCACTCAGTTATGGCATGCAAGGCGTGATCATCCTGTGTAACTCGGCACTCAATGCCATGCATCACCCAATGTCCGCCCTTTACCTCAGCGCTGCCCGTTTCTTTATATTTTATGTGCCGCTGGCCTGGTTACTGGGCAACTGGCTGGGATTGCCCGGGGTTTTTGCCGGCGCAGCACTTGGCAACCTGCTTATGGCCTGGATCTCATGGTCAACGGTAAAACGAGCTATTCACCATGAAGCTGACCCGGCCATTCAGATTGATTGAAGGAGCCCCATGATGGACGCCATTACTGCATTACAGAATCGCGTATCTGCCCCACGACTCACTGACAAGGCGCCTGATGAGGCCACGCTCGACGCAATTTGCCGTTGCGCCTTGCGCGCCGCCGATCATGGTTTGCTTCGCCCATGGCGCTTTCTGCTGATACGGGGCCAGTCCCGCCATCGTCTGGGTGAGTTGTTTATTCAAGCCAGTTTACAGGACTCTCCCGACCTGACTGCAGCAGAGCAGGAATCGACCGGTAACAAGGCGTTGCGGGCACCGTTGATTATCGTGGGTATTACTTCACCCAAAGATCACCCCAAAGTCCCCGTATTAGAGCAGCAGCAGTCTACCGCTGCTGCCATGCAGAACATCATAAATGCAGCCTATGCCCTGAACGTTGGCGCTATCTGGCGTACTGGCAGCATGGCAACACACCCGGTGGTTCGAACGGGTCTTGGCCTGGCACCCGGGGAGGAAATTACCGGCTTTATCTACCTGGGGGAAATTGACGGGCCGTTACGCCCACTCAGGCCTGAGGACCCGGCACAATATTTTCAGGAATGGTGATATGGAAGAAAAACCAGTAAAGCCGTTTAAAATAGCACGCAGGACAGTTTTCAATACTCCGGTGGTGACACCTGTCCTGCGCCTGATTTCAACACTTGTTCTGAAACTGATTGGCTGGAAACCCATCGGTAAACCACTGGAACATCAGCGCTTTGTCCTGATTGGTGCACCGCACACCAGTAACTGGGATTTTCCCATCATGCTGATGGTGGTATTGAAACTGCGCCTGAACCTGCACTGGATGGGTAAACATACGTTGTTCCCCTTCCCGGTATCAGGCCTGATGAAGTGGCTGGGAGGCATTCCGATCAATCGCACGGCTACACACGGTGTCGTGGATCAGATAGTTGAACAATATCACCAACGGGAAGATCTGGTGGTACTGGTTCCGCCTGAAGGAACCCGGGCCAAAGTTGCCCAATGGAAAACAGGTTTCTACCATATGGCCAACAATGCCAGGGTTCCGATACTGATGGGCTATATTGATGCTTCCCGCAAGGAAGCCGGGCTTGCTGATTTCTTTCACCCCAGCGGCGACCTGGAAAAAGACATGCAGGATATACGGGCTTTTTACGCCGACAAGAAGGGCATCAATCCGCAGAACGCCGATTGATGCCAACTCTGGCAAGGACTACCGGCTGGCACCAGACTGATAAGAGAGATTGTTGAGCAACAGGTTGAGCGTAAACTCAGCATAATCGCTAACAGAAACACCTCGCTGCAAGAACTTCCAGCGTTTCAGGTACCATTGCTGCAACATGGCCGTGGTAGAAGATGCCAGTAACGCCAGGTTCCCTTCATAGCGAAAAACACCTGCCTCAATGCCTTTGCTAAAGATATTCTGAAGCCCCTGATCAAATTGCAGCTCCATATTCATGGCGGCCTCACGCTGCTCTTTATCAAGCCCTTTAGCCTCAATAAAACAAAAGTAGTACCACGGGTGCATAATGTGATTCATGTAAAGGTCGGCATGAATCACGGCTTTTAAATGCTGGTAAGGGGACAGCTGATATGCATGAATGGCGCTAAGCACATCATCAATGGTGCTGCGCACAACAGACTCAATGGCGGAAGCCAGATCGGACTTACTGCCAATATAAGCGTAAAGACCACCCATGCTGATGCCGGTTTCACGACTCAGATCGCGAAGACTCATGGAATGGAAGCCCTGGCTATTAGCCAGCCGAAAAGTACAATCAAAAATTTTCTGTAGGTTTTTTACTGCTGTCTTGCCGTTTTTGATCTGCATCCGTTCATGATGCACATCAAACACACGCTGCCATAGTGGCTCGCCCTCCAGCTCCCAGGCTTCACGAAAAGCCTCCAGGCTGGTATCCAGTGGCCAGCCCTGGCCCGGCGATAAGGTTTTGGCGCCTGCCGATTCCATTTCTCTCTCCTTCCCTCGAAACCTGACGTATCATCATTATCTGCAATGGATCATCTGAATTTTCACCTAAGCCAGATGCAGACAATGCCGCTTGCAGACAATGATGACTCGTTCAGAGACAGGCTGCCGCCTCCGGCGACAGTCGAACTCTACTTGTTAATCGATTTCCGCCAGCATCATTTCATCAGACTCGCTGGCCATGTGGTTAAAGCCTGCTACCACTTCTGCCAATGCACGTGTATCAGCATCGACGCTGTCATCGCCGGCAATTGCCTGCAGTTCAGCCCGCGTACCTTCAGAGACTGAGTGCTGGATGTCGTGTACTGCCTGAGCGACTGTCTGAATCGCTTCACTTTGACTACCATCGCTGGCGATTCCCTGCAGCGTCATTTTTTGCTCATCATTGGGGAAGTGATTCATATCCGCAACGATGTCAGCAATGGTGCCTGCTGCGCTTTGTGCCAGGCTCAATGACGAGACACAGGCGAAAGATAGACCGGCAACCAGGGAAAAAATTTGCTTGCGATTCAACATATACTGCCTCCAGTTCAAAAATTGGAACAATCCATTCACAGTGTAGCGTAACACACACGCTTACAACAGTTGATAAATACGCACGCTAACAAGAACCAGTTCACAAGCTGCCATTCACATCGCATTGAGCGCCGCATAGACAGCGTAAAGGCCGGACCCTGCACAGAGCAGCAACGAGGCCAGACGAATACGTGATGGTGAAATGGCATCCATGGTCTTTCTGGCCAGCCAGAAACCCGCCAGAGTGACTGGAATCAGGGGCAGTGACAGCCGGATTTCCTGCATGCCGAAGCGTCCGATCGGGGCCAGAATTATCAATGAAATTAAACAGCTGACAACAAAAAACGCCGCCAGATTGGCACGTATCAGGGCAACGTTCTGATGCTGCCAAAGCAGTGCCATGGGAGGCCCGCCAATTGACGTACTGGTACCCATGAAGCCGGACAAAAAACCCGCCACACCCATGCGAAACTGGGTCGGATGCCAGCGTAGCCGGCTCATGCTGACGACAACTGCAAACAATACGGAAATCCCTATCCACAGGCTAAGCAGATTCTGATCGATGAACAGTAATAATGCGGCCCCAGCCAGAGAGCCGGGTATCCGGCCAACGACCGCGGCCCCCAGTCCACGCAGTGACACACCATTCCGAAAATACCAGGCGTTGGCTAATGACAGCACCAGTGCGCAAACCGTGACAGGGGCCGGCACAAAAGCCGGGTTAACAAAAAACAATACCGGAGCAGCAATGACAGCAAGACCAAAACCGACGGCAGTTTGCACATACGCGCCGACAAACACCAGCGTGACTGCGATAACCCACTCCATGTCTGTTTTGCCCCCTGTCCTGACTTTAACCCGTCATTCTACGCTGCATTCCGGCAAGCTGCTATAATGGCACTATGTATCCAATGCAATATATTGAACCTGTCTTTCGTCCACCCAGCGAGTGGAAGTCACTTATCCTGCAAGTGACCAATGGCTGTTCCTGGAACAAATGCACGTTCTGCGACATGTATACCGCCGAACAGAAACGTTTCCGGCCACGACCACTGGCAGAGCTTGAGGCTGAGGTGCAATCCATTCTGGCACAGGGGCTGCCGGTATACCGCGTCTTTCTCGCCGACGGCGATGCCATGACGCTGTCATTCCGGCGTCTCAATGACATCATGGATATGCTGAACCACTACCTGCCCCACCGCCCCAGGGTGAGCGCCTATTGCCTGCCCAGAAATCTGAACAACAAAACGGCTGAAGAACTCAGCATTTTGCGCAAAAAAGGGCTCAGCCTGCTCTATGTTGGTTGTGAAAGCGGCGATGACGAATTACTGTCGCTGATCAACAAGGGCGAAACATATGACAGCTCCCTTGCTGCTCTGGAAAAAATGGCTGAGGCTGGCATCAAACGTTCGGTAATGGTGTTGAACGGTCTCGGTGGGCCACATTTAAGCCAGCAACATGCGCTAAACACGGCGCAATTGATGAATGCCGCCCAACCGGAGTACCTGTCCAGCCTGGTCGTCGAATTTCCTAACGGCGAGGCGCGCTTTGCAGCCCCGTTTAACGGTCGCTGGCGAAAGCTGAACCGCCAGGAGTTGTTTACGGAAATGGAGCTGTTACTGGCCAACCTGTCACTGCGTAATACCATCTTTCGCAGTGATCACGCGTCCAACTATCTGGTCCTCAAAGGTGTGCTCGGTAAAGACAAGGAAGCCTTGCTGAACACTGTTCGCACCGCCATGACCCAGCCTGGGCGAATTCCGCTGAGAGAAGAGTGGCAGCGCGGCCTTTAGTACAAAACCACAATTAGCCATCACGCCCCGGCGCAATCGCTTCATATCATTATCTGCTTAATCTGCTTACCACTGCCGCTCATGACACCTGATGATTCATGTTATGTTATTGCCAAACGGTGCAGTGTCGGTACGTAGTGGCTGACCATGCCTGAACAGTCAGAACCTGTTAATGGTCTCTGACCCTTAAAACAGCATCCGGATTATTAACTGATATGAGTCGCCAGAAACAAACCCCGCCCAGTACGGCTGTCACCACCGAAATAGAAGCTATCGTCTTGCGCGGTGCCAGACAAAACAATCTAAAAAATCTGTCGCTGGATATTCCGGTTAACCGCCTTGTTGTCATCACCGGTGTCAGCGGTTCTGGCAAATCAACCCTGGCTTTCGACACGATTTACGCTGAGGGGCAACGCCGATATATCGAAACCTTCTCAGCCTATGCACGGCAGTTCCTCGACCGCATGGACAAACCCGCGGTAGATAATATTACGGGCATCCCGCCTGCCATTGCCATCGACCAGAGCAACCCGGTCAGAACCTCACGTTCCACTGTCGGTACAATGACAGAGTTGAATGACTATTTTAAGTTGTTATTCGCCCGTCTGTCACATTTGTACTGCCCTGACTGCCATACCCGGGTAAAACAGGACACGGCTGAGTCCATTATTGATGACCTTGCTGCCCGGCTACCTGAAGAGAGTCGGCTGCATATCTGCATGCCCATTGTCATCCCTGAGAATTTCGACGAGAAAGAAGTCAGGCAGTGGCTGGAGCAACAAGGATACACCCGTATCCAGCACCAGGAAGGAGCGACCTTGCATGTCGTGCAAGACAGACTGAAACTGCGGCAGAGCAATTTCTCCCGGTTACGTGAAGCGCTTGAACATGCCATGGATCACGGCGGTGGCCGCGTTATCGTTTATAGCGATCCTGATGGTGCACAGGCCGACACACACCTGTTTTCCCGACAGCTGCACTGCGCCAGCTGTGACCAGCATTTTCGATCACCAACTCCAGGCATGTTTTCTTTTAATTCTCCGGTCGGGGCTTGTGAAAGCTGTCGGGGTTTTGGCCGTATCATTGATGTCGATTACGACCTGGTTATCCCCGACCAGAACAAAAGCCTTGCCGAAGGCGCCATCAAGGTTTTCCAGAGTAAAAGCTACCTGGAATGTCAGATGGATCTGGAGAAATATGCCAGACGTAAAAAGATACCATTAAACAAACCCTGGTCCGCATTAAGCGACTCACAAAAAGCCTGGGTTATTGACGGTGAGGGCGGGTGGCGCGATAACGTATGGTACGGACTGAAGCGATTCTTCCAGTGGCTGGAGAGCCGGGCCTATAAAATGCATATCCGGGTGCTGCTTTCCCGCTACCGTGCTTATCGGGTTTGTGACACCTGTCACGGAGCAAGACTGAAGGACGAATCACTTTGCTGGTACCTGCACAGACACTATACCCCTGCTGCCAGCATTGCAGATAAGAGCCAGGCTGCCACTGAGCGCGATGCCCTGAATATCAGGGAATTAATGACTCTGCCCATCAGTGACAGCTCCCGTTTCATTGAATCCATAAAGTCGCATCCTGAACTGGACGCCGCCACCGAACTATTAGTGAATGAAATCAGCAGCAGGCTGAGTTATCTGCTTGATGTCGGTTTGGGGTACCTCACACTTGATCGCCAGTCCCGCACATTAAGCGGTGGTGAAGTGCAACGCATCAACCTGACAACAGCGCTAGGCACCTCCCTGGTTAATACCTTATTTGTGCTGGACGAACCCAGCATAGGACTGCATTCACGTGACCTCAATCGCATGATCAGCATCCTCCATCGCTTGCGTGATGCCGGTAATTCCCTGATCGTGGTGGAGCATGACCCCGATATCATTATGGCTGCTGATCTGGTCATCGATATTGGCTCGGGTCCCGGAAAAGAGGGTGGCAGTATCCAGTTTATGGGCACACCCAAACAGCTGCTGCGCAGTCGCCAGTCCCTGACCGCTGCTTACCTGCGAAATGAACGCCAGGTTGCTGCACCGGGTCAGGTAGCGTCTGCTGAAAAACCGAACTTTCTCTCTGTGCGCGGTGCATCGGCTCATAACCTGACCGCAGTCGATGCCGATATTCCTCTCAATCAACTCGTGTGCTTCAGCGGTGTCAGCGGTTCTGGCAAATCCACCCTGATGCGCGACATTATTTATCGCGGCCTGTGTCGTCACTTTGGCGAACCCACCGAATCTCCTGGCACATATCAGTCCATGACGGGCATGGAGCAGCTAGACGGTGTTGTTTATGTCGACCAGAACCCGATAGGCAAAACCACGCGCTCCATCCCGGCGACTTATGTGGGTGCCTTTGATGCGATTCGCAAACGTTTTGTCAATCACCCGCTGGCGAAAGAACGAGGCTACAAACCCGGCATTTTCAGTTTTAACTCCGGTAACGGGCGTTGTCCGGTGTGCAGTGGCAATGGCTTTGAACACGTGGAAATGCAGTTCCTCAGTGATGTGTACCTGGAGTGCGGAGAGTGTAAAGGCAGGCGTTATCGCAGAGAGATTCTGGAAATCACCTTAGTGGATCCGGCAGCTCCCGGACATGCACTTTCCATCGCTGACGTTCTCGAATTAACCGTTACAGAAGCGCAAGCATTCTTTGCAGATGATAAAGAAGTACAGCGTTGCCTGCGGCCATTGAGTGACGTCGGACTGGGATATCTGCAACTGGGTCAGGCAGTGCCAACCCTGAGCGGCGGTGAATCGCAACGCCTGAAACTGGCAGCCCATTTGGCTGAAGTGGCAAGGACCCAGAACAAGTCTTCACGCAAAGCAGACGCCAGCAAACACTTGCTGTTTCTGTTTGACGAGCCAACCACCGGGCTGCATTTTCAGGACATTCATGTGCTGATCAACGCCTTGAGAAAATTGCTGGATGCGGGCCACTCCCTGTTAATTATTGAGCATAACCTGGATGTATTACGTGCCGCTGATCACCTGATTGACCTTGGACCGGAAGGTGGCAGTGAGGGTGGAAATATTGTGGCATTTGGCTCTCCCTCGCAAATACAAAAAGGCGACGGACATACCGCGAAAGCATTGCGCGATTATGAACAAGCGCTGGTGGAGCAGAAAAAGCTGGCAGAAGGGGCAGACAACCAGCGCAAGCCTGTCAAATCATTACGCTCTCGGCAAGTCATCAGTATCCATAAAGCGCGCGAACATAACCTGAAGCAAATTGATGTCACTATTCCACGCAACAAGTTTACCGTCATCAGCGGCGTCAGTGGCAGTGGTAAAAGCACACTGGCTTTTGATATTGTGTTTGCGGAAGGCCAGCGACGCTACCTTGAATCGCTGAACGCCTATGCGCGGCAGTTTGTCCAACCGGCCGCCCGCCCCAATGTCGACGCGATCCATGGCATACCGCCAACCGTTGCCATTGAGCAACGGACCAGTCGTGGCGGGCGAAAAAGTACCGTCGCCACGCTCACCGAAATTTATCACTTTCTGCGACTGCTGTTTGTGAAACTGGGAACCCAGTACTGTCCCGACTGCGATGAAGCCATACAACCCCAGTCACCGGAGCGAATCCTGCAACGTCTGACACAGGAGTACCCTGGACAGTCACTGACGTTCCTCGCACCTGTCGTCGTGGGACGAAAAGGTATCTACAAAGAACTGGCCGCCTGGGCAAGCCAACAGGGGTACCCGCACATGCGTGCCGATGGCAGGATGGTTGAATCGGCTGACTGGCCGGTTCTGGACCGATACAAAGAACATGATATTGAAGTGGTCATCGATCAACTGACCCTGTCAAAATCTAACGAGCAAGCCCTCTCGCGCCTGATCGATAAAACCCTGGCGGTCGGCAACGGAATGCTCATGGTCATGCAAGTTGATGGTAAAACCGAGCTGTTCTCCACGCAACGGGCCTGCCCCGGGTGTGGCAGCAGCTTTGATGAACTGGACCCGCGGCTGTTCTCCTTCAATTCACGTCATGGCTGGTGTCACAGCTGTTTCGGCACAGGTATCAAAAACGAAGAGTTTGATGAAACACTTAGCGGAGAGGAGAGTCATTTTCTTAATGAAGAAACTGGGCACGAAGAGCAATGCAAGAAGTGCCAGGATAAACGCCTTAACCCGACAGCGTTGGCCGTCAGATTAGGTAAAAGCAACATAACCGACATGACAGCGTTGTCAGTTGCGGATGCTGAACACGCGATACTCTCGCTGCCACTGGATGATCATGGTACCCGTATCGCCAGAGATGTCATTCCAGAGCTTCAATCCCGGCTGCAGTTTCTGCAAAAAGTGGGATTGGGTTACCTGACACTGGATCGTTCAGCGCCGACCTTGAGTGGCGGTGAAGCCCAGCGTATTCGCCTGGCCTCACAACTTGGCTCGCAATTACAAGGGGTCTGCTACATTCTGGATGAGCCCACCATTGGCTTGCATGCCCGCGACAATGAAAGGCTGGTTAAAACACTGCGTGAACTTCAGCAACAAGGTAATACCGTCATCGTGGTCGAACATGATGATGCCACCATCACTGAGGCGGATCACGTCATTGATGTAGGGCCGGGAGCTGGTAAAAATGGCGGCGAAATTCTGGTGAGCGGTACCGTCAAACAGGTCATGCGTAGCAAAGCGTCATTAACCGGACAATATCTGGCTAATCCGGTCAGGCACCCTTTGGCAGATTTGCGCGACATCACTTCCCGAAAGCAGTTCGAGAATGAAGCATTGATAGTACATCAGGCCCAACTGCATAACCTGAAGATTAAGGAAGTGAAAATCCCGCTACGGAAACTGGTTGCCGTAACGGGTGTCAGCGGCTCAGGTAAAAGCTCACTGATACGCGGGATTGTCTATCCCGGTCTCAAAGCAGCGATTGCCGATGCCAACGGTCGAAAGCGCCGTTCATCCCTGCCCTGGGTCGGATGCAAAAGCATCACCGGCTGGGATGACATCCAAAGTATTCTTCAGGTTGATCAGACCCCTATCGGCAAAACGCCACGCTCCTGCCCTGCCAGCTACGTCGGCATCTGGGACAATATCCGCAAGCTGTTTGCTGATACCGTTGACGCCCGGCTTCGTGGCTACAAGCCGGGCCGTTTTTCTTTCAATGTTGCCGGCGGGCGTTGTGAAGACTGCAGCGGTAATGGCATGCAACGTATTGAAATGAACTTTCTGCCCGATGTCAGGATACCCTGCGAAACCTGCCAGGGCTGGCGATTCAATGCCGAAACGCTGACCGTTCGCTACAAAGAGAAGCACATTGGTGAAGTACTGGCCATGGATGTCGATACGGCAGTCACATTCTTTGCCGCCATTCCCAACATCCACCATCCACTTAGTCTGTTACAGGATATTGGCCTGGGCTACCTGACCCTTGGCCAGCAAAGTCCGACCCTCAGTGGTGGCGAGGCACAACGCATCAAACTTGTCAGCGAGTTGGCAAAAGCCAAACCTCATGTTGCCTTGAACAGCAATAAACCACCCCACAAGCTGTATGTACTGGATGAGCCGACAGTCGGGTTGCACATGGCAGATGTCGAAAAGCTGATCCGGGTACTGCACCGTTTAGTGGATGCCGGCAACTCCGTGCTGGTCATTGAACATAACCTGGACCTTATCGCCGAAGCAGACTGGGTGATGGACCTGGGACCGGAAGGCGGACAGGCCGGTGGCAAACTGGTCTGTCAGGGCAGTCCATTACAGGTATTACGCAGTAAAAAATCTCTGACCGCACAATTTCTCCGACCCATGCTGACGTAAGTGGCTATCACCATGAACAGGGCAGACTGAAGAGACATAAGAGGGATCCAATGACAGACAGAGGCGATACTCACGGCCCAACCCGATTATCTGGGCTGCTGATAACGACCGTACTGACAATGACCGCCGCGTCATTTTCTCAGGCGCAGAACACGTTGCCGGAAAACGAAGAGCGCAGTGTTGCGAATGAAATCACAATTGATGAACGCTCTGCACTGCCAGGTAGAGTCAGCTTCGTACTGGAGGGTTACGACATTCCAGAAGGCAGTTACAGTATTGTGGTGGAAAATCTGACCCGCCCCGCTACGGCTGTGCGGATTAATGCCGATACCGCAATGCAGCCTGCCTCAACTATCAAAACCCTGACTACCCTGGCTGCCCTGAATCATCTGGGCCCCGATTATCACTGGCCTACTGAAACATATGCACTGGGAACTGTGGATGACCAGGGGATCCTCAATGGCGATTTACTGATACGCGGCCAGGGTGACCCCTTTTTAGTCGAAGAACAGCTTCGCAACCTGCTTAAATCTCTGATGCAACAAGGCATCCGTCACATCAATGGCAACCTGATCCTCGACACGTCCGCATTTGATTCATCACTCTGGCAAGGAGAGGCGATGGATGGCCAGACGGGCCGAGCCTATAATGTCCTGCCTCACCCACTGTTGATGAACTTCCAGGTTAACAATTTTCTGTTTCGTCCCAGCACCGGGGAAAATGCGGTAGAGATTCTGACTGACCCACCGTTAAGTAACCTGATCATCGAAAACAAGCTGACTTTGCGCCAGTCAGCCTGCAATGGTTTTCAGCGCGGCATCCGGGCTGATGTGTTTCCTGAGCAAAACCGTATCCGTTTCTCTGGCGCTTTCCCTGATCGCTGCCAGCAATATCGCATGACACGCGCTACCATGACCGCAAATGACTATGCCTACGGGCTGATCAAGCTGCTGTGGCAGCAACTGGGCGGCACCCTAAGCGGTGAAGTGATCGAAGATACCAACGGCACTCACCTTGCCTCGCAGCCTGATCTGACTCCTGCCAGCGTGCATTGGTCTCCACCATTGAGTGAGATTATTCGTTCCATCAACAAATACAGTAATAACGTGATGACCCGTCAGTTGTTGCTAACCATGGGGCGCAATGAGGGTGATTCGGGCGTGACACTGGGTGCGGGTCAACAGGCCATCTATGAATTTCTTGCCGAACGCGGGATTCCCCATAGCTCTCTGATTGTCGATAACGGTTCCGGACTGTCGCGGCAAACCCGAATATCAGCCAGTGACCTGGCTGCAGCACTGCATTTTGCCTGGCACTCACCTTATATGCCTGAATTCCTGGCTTCCCTGCCACTGTCAGGCATGGACGGTACCATGTCATCACGACTCAATGATGCTACCGCAAGGGGTCGCATGCATGTAAAGACCGGTTCGCTTGATGATGTCGCCGGGGTGGCAGGCTATGTGTACAGTGAAAGCGGCGACAGCTATGCTGTGGTTGTTTTGCTTAACCATGCTGATGCTGACCGGGGGCTGGGCCAGGAACTGGCTGATGCTGTCCTGGCCTGGACGGTCCGGCAATAACTGCTGGTCATCATACGCTGAACAATCTGTTCCGCCCACGATGAAGACATTCCGCAGCGCATGATCCAGACGGCCCAATAGGGAACTGAGCAGGCAGCTTTCTGTCAAAGTCGGTAAATTCAGAATATTTGCCGTATGCAAAAACTCACCATCAGCATCGCCTGCAGTGTTGGGCTGCACGCCCTGTTCTTGCTGTATTGGCACTTCAACCATCAAACAGGTTCGCAGCAGGAAGCTGACCGCCTCACCCAACACACTGCAGAACTGTCTGAGCCGATTCAGTTTACACTGCAGCCATCCCCACAGCAGTCAGTGGCATCTGACACTGACACTCAGCCGATCATTCAGAGCCAAGCACAGCGCCCTGACAACCAGACACCACGAGATGTAGCCGGACCCGAAGCGGCATCACCCAATATCACGACAGAAAACATAACCGATACCACCCCGGCTACCAGGCAAGATACCATCCAAAGGACAGCACCTGACCTGTTTTCCATACGACAGCAGATTCAACAACATGCGCCCGTTATCGAAAGCACTAACAGCCTGTCAGCAAAGTGTCAGCAATACAGGCGAATGCAGGGTATGGCAGTGGATTGTCAGCAGGAACGTTATGCACCGGCTGCCAGAGAAAGTGACACGATGAGTCTGGCTGCGAAAACACAGCAGCAACTGGCCGACCTGCTGAGTGGCCCCGCCCTTGTCTCACCAGCCCGGGAAGTTGATGCCAGCGACACCGGCAACCGTATTGACGCCAACCGGAATATGGTTGGCGACCAGTTGCAGGGCAATCAGTTGCGCAAAGCGATTATGAACCAGCGATAATGTGATCAGCCGTAACGTCCGGTAATATAGTCTTCAGTCTGCTTCTTGCTGGGATTGGTAAACAGGGTATCGGTATCACCAAACTCAATCAGCTTACCCATGTACATGAACGCCGTATAATCTGATACACGTGCGGCCTGTTGCATATTATGGGTGACGATAATAATGGTGTAATCGCGTTTCAGCTCATTGATCAGCTCTTCAATTTTAAGTGTTGAAATCGGATCAAGCGCTGAGGCCGGCTCATCCAGCAGGATAACTTCAGGCTCAATCGCAATAGCCCTGGCAATAACCAGACGCTGTTGCTGACCACCAGACATACCAAAGGCATTGTCTTGCAGACGATCCTTCACTTCGTCCCACAACGCAGCAGCGCGAAGCGACTTTTCCACCACCTCGTCCAGCACCCGCTTGGATTTGACGCCCTGAAGCCGCAGGCCATAAGCGACATTTTCATAAATCGATTTGGGGAAAGGGTTGGGTTTTTGAAACACCATGCCTACATTGCGGCGTAATTCCGCAACATCCACTTTGGGATCATAGATGTTCTGGCCGTCCATGTTGATATCGCCTTTGATGCGACAAATATCAACCAGGTCATTCATGCGATTAAAACATCGCAATAATGTCGATTTGCCACAACCTGAAGGGCCGATAAACGCAGTGACTTTTTTCTCTGGTATTACCAGGTTAACATCATGGAGCGCCTGGTCTTCCCCATAAAACAAATTAAGGTTATTCACAGTAATTTTCGACACTTCGTCGTCAAGAGACAGGGTGTCGCGCTCGGATATTTTGCGCGAAATCACCGGTGTCACTGGCTTTCGTTCCCGCTCAGCCATTGCATCACCAAATACGCCGGTATCGTCCACTGATGCCGCGTTACTGTTCTCATTGGAATCTGTCATATCAACTATAGATCCTGTTTAACTAAAGTCATTACCCGGCAAATCGTTCTGCCGTTACACTGTTATGTTAGTCACTCGCACTGCGATACTTCTCGCGCAGCCTGTTCCTGATACTGATCGCTGTCAGATTCAAAATGACAATCAGCATCACCAGCACCATGGCCGTTGCGTAAACCAGCGGTCTGGCTGCCTCAACATTTGGGCTCTGAAAACCAACGTCATAGATATGAAAACCAAGGTGCATGATTTTCCGGTCCAGGTGAATAAAGGGGAATTCCCCATCCACAGGCAACGAAGGTGCCAGCTTAACCACACCAACCAGCATCAGCGGTGCCACTTCACCTGCCGCACGGGCGATTGCCAGGATCAACCCGGTCATCATTGCCGGCGTTGCCAGAGGCACAATCACCTTCCAGAGTGTTTCTGATTTGGTCGCCCCTAATGCCAGACTGCCCTGACGTATAGTACTGGGTATACGGGACAGCCCCTCTTCGGTGGAGACAATGACAATAGGCAAGGTCAGCAAGGCCAGGGTCAAAGATGCCCAGAACAGCCCAGGTGTACCAAAGGTAGGTGTAGGCAACGACGTTTCATAAAACATCTCATCAATACTGCCACCCAGAAAGTATACAAAGAACCCAAGGCCAAAAACGCCGTAAACAATGGAAGGAACACCAGCCAGGTTATAGACCGAAATCCGGATAATGCGTGTCATTAACCCCTGCTTGGCGTACTCACGCAGATAAATCGCCGCCAGTATGCCGAAAGGCGTAACAATAATCGACATCACAAAGACCATTGTAACCGTACCGAAAATAGCTGGAAAAATACCACCCTCAGTATTGGCTTCACGAGGCTCGTCGGTCATGAATTCCCACAGTCGCTCCACGTACTGTAACGGTTTGTCGAATCCTGACATGGCATTCGGTGCCGTCACCCGCACAATGGTACCGAGCGTGATATCCACTTCACGGCCATCGCTGATACGCATACGAAGAGTATCACGACGAGTGCTGTCATAAAGCGCATCAAGCTCCTGGCGAATCACACCGTAACTGTTGTTCAGGCTTTCCCGCTCAGCAGCAATTCGGTCACGTTCAGCACTTGCCACTTCTTCTGGCACCTCACGTATTGCCAGACCACGCTCATCAAGACGGAGCCGCTCCAGCGTCCGGTTGATATCACTGATTTCACCGCCTTCCAGGTCTTCAATATCGTCATAAATGGAGAGACTTCGTTCAATGCGTGTCTGAACCTGATCGAAGAAATCCGCCTGCTCAGCCGTCGCTACCACATCTCCGTTTTCCAGCAGAGCAACAGGCTGTCCATAAAAGTTGCCCCACTCCCGCCGTTCAATCACATAGATATTTTCCGGGTACTCCCAGGGCTCCATATAAAGCTGGAGAAACCAGGAGAAGTCCTGACCGGTCTGATCCCGGTTACCCAGCTTCAGCAAATGGCGAGTGACCAGATCTACCGACTCAGGAACCTGTTCCCCTGAGTCCCGCGCAACAGCAGCAGGTATCACCTGACTGCGGACCAGTTCACCAATAAGTACTTGTGGTGCATCTGCCTGTGGCTCATTGATTTCGATATAAGCAACATCAGAAGGCCAGAAATGACCAAAGCCACGCACTGCAATCAGCCCGATCAGGCCAAACACCATGATCATCGACAGGGCCACCGCGCCGCCATTCAGCCAGATCCAGGGAGCACCACTTTTGAACCATTGTTTCATGCCAGACTCTCTATCCTAAACTCGTGCAAATGGTCTGTCTTACAGACTGCTATATCGTTGTCGCAACCGCTGGCGAATGATCTCTGCCAGCGTGTTAACGATGAATGTCAAAGCCAGCAATACCAGTGCGGCCAGGAACAACACCCGGAAGTGAGACGATCCCACCGCAGTCTCTGGTAGCTCCACCGCAATATTGGCCGACAACGTTCGCATGCCTTCAAAGATATTGAAGTTGACGACAGGGCTGTTACCTGTGGCCATCAACACAATCATGGTTTCACCGACCGCCCGACCAAAACCCATCATCACTGCTGAAAAAATACCCGGACTGGCCGTTGGTAACACCACGCCAATCATGGTTTGCCAACGTGTCGCACCCAGCGCCAGCGAGCCTTGGGTCAAATGGCGGGGAACAGTGAAAACAGCATCTTCAGCAATGGAGAAAATCGTGGGAATGACAGCAAAGCCCATCGCGATACCAACAATCAAAGCATTGCGCTGATCGTAATTAATACCAATATCAGTGAACCATTGCCGCATGCTGCCGCCAAAGAACCACACCTCCATCCAGGGGCTGGCCTGCAGACAGAGCGTGCCGAAAAGCAGGATAACGGGAACCAGAGCAGCAGCTTCCCAGCCTTCCGGTACCAGCAGCCGCCAACGGGTCGGCAGTTTTGACCAGGCAAAAGCAAACAGGATCATGACCACCGGCATCAGAATCAGGAAGCTGAATACCGCCGGCAATTCATTTTCCACAAAAGGCGCCAGCCACAGACCTGCCAGAAAACCCAGGATGACCGTCGGCAATGCCTCCATGATTTCGATACTGGGTTTTACTACCCCTCGCAATTTGGGAGTCATGAAATAGGCCGTATAGATAGCACCGGCAATCGCTAACGGCATGGCAAACAGCATGGCATAAAATGCAGCTTTTAGCGTACCTACACTCAACGGCACCAGACTGAACTTTGATTCAAACTCATCCGTTGCTGAGGAAGATTGCCAGATATATTCCGGGTCTTCCCGGCCTTCGTACCAGACCTTGTTCCACATTGCCGCCCAGGACAGCTGCGGGTGCTCATTCCACAGCTCTGCTGATACCAGTTGATTATCCTGGTCAAGCCATAACAGGCGCGTATTGATCTGGGAGATGGCCATTTCTTCTATCGGTACATCCGCGTGGGAGTCGAGATAGAGAGTGCGTGATGAGGTGCCATAATGGACGCCGATTTGCCCATCTGCATCAACAGCAATAAAGCCCTTGCGCGTATACTCCGGGGTGATCTCACGTATCGCGGCTTCGTGAGAACGGAAACTGCGAATCTCTTCTAGTCGGTACTGATTCTGATCATCGCGCACCAGAAACCACTGGCTCAGCTCACCGGCATCATTGCCAAATATCAGCGACACACCACCGACCAGAAATGCAGAAGCAGTGACTTCATTACCCCCTCCTACATCGACTGACTCCACTAACCTGGCTTCAGCCGGATTGGAAATATCGTAGTAATGAACCCGACCGTCTTCATCCAGGGCAAATAAACTGCGCAATGCTTTATCTACCATCAACTTACTGATATCGCCTGTTCCACCTGGTGGGGCAGGCAACTCAGTAACCTGACGAGTAATCTGTACCTGTCCGGTCAACAGATTTTCCCGGCCCGTCAGGCTGGCCAGCAACAAGCGGTTATCTTCAGTTAATGCCGCAATGGCTGAAGCATTTCGACCCCGCGTTTGCGTTTCCATACTGATCAACTTTAAAGGCTGACCCTGATCATCAATGGTTATTGCTGATTCGCCGAGCGGAAATTCCAGTTTCGGGGTCAATTGACGCTGGTCGTTGGGAAAACTGATATCGAAGCCGTGCCGGACAACAACCGCCTGACCATTATCCAGACCATAGACCTGGGTTGCAGAAATAGCTTCTGCAGAAAAAAAGCTGTGAAACTGGCTACCCTCAGGCTTGGGCACATCAAAGCGAGCTTCCGGGGCCCCATTGGCGACATCGAAAACAACGACCTGACCATCCGGTGAATAGGCAATAGCGAGGGTCTCATAACGGTCAAGCACAAGGTGCTCGACATCCTCCAGCCCCGTTTGCGACAGACTGTACTGCACATCCTCTTCAATGGTCGCTCCTTTCAATATCGGAGCAACCTCGTAAAAGAGATAAACAAAAATGGTTAACAGTGCGATCACCACACCAAATCCGGACGCCGTTATTCCCCAGCGGGAGTACTGGTCACGACGGGCTCGCTTTTGCCTTAACGCTTTCCGTTGTTCCGCATTTGGCAGCAAGCTGCGCTGGCTTGCGGATTCGGATGGCAAGTCGGGTAATCTGAAGTCGGTCATTGTGTTTACATGTCCTGCTCTGGCCGTTGGCCACCATCAAAAAATTAACAGCGCCAAGCTTATTGAAATATTATGACCGTTTTGTGACAAAACTGTCGTATTTATACAAACAGCCTGCCTGACAGGTAGCGGAAAGCATACAACATCCCTGTCGTATTCTTCCCATCGGGGGAGGCCGCAGCCTACACCTTCTTTATTTCAGAATGATGACAGCGCCTTAATTAATACCCAGCGACTGCAGCACACGCTCGCTCACAGCAGCTGGCAAGGTAACAAAACCATCGCGCTCCACGACTTCCTGGCCCTGTTTGCTATACACCATTTTGATAAACTCACGGGTTACCGGGTCGAGGTCACGGTTAGGATGTTTATTGATATAGATAAAGAGGTAGCGGGACAGAGGGTATGCGCCACTGCTGGCATTCTCAGGTGTCGGCTCAACAGCCTCAGAACTGTCATCGAAAGCTAACGGCACTGCCCGAACGCCTGATGTGCTATACCCGATGCCAGAGTAGCCTATCCCGTTAATTGACTCAGAAACCCCCTGCACCACGGAGGAAGAGCCTGGCTGCTCATTGATGCTCGCGCGAAAATCACCGCCACACAGTGCATTGTCTTTGAAAAAACCGTAGGTGCCTGACACCGCATTTCGACTGTACAGCGCAAAATCCCGATTGTCCCAGGACCCAGTAAGCCCAAGCTGCCCCCAGCGGTTGATGCCTTCTGCATAGCCGCAACGGCGGGTAGCTGAGAAAATCGCATCTATCTGCGGCAGGCTCAGCGCTTCAATCGGGTTGTCCTTATTAACGAAGACAGCAAGCATATCCACCGCTACTGGCAATTCAGTGGGCGGGTAGCCAAAACGCGCTTCAAACTCCTGGATCTCCGACTGACGCATACCACGGCTCATTGGCGCCAGTGTGGCTGTCCCTTCTGTCAATGCTGGCGGTGCCGTTGAAGACCCCGCCCCCTGTATTTGCACATTGACGTTGGGGTAGAACTGGCTGAACGCTTCAGCCCAGAGAGTCATCAGGTTATTCAATGTATCTGAACCGATACTGGAGAGGTTGCCGGAGACACCTGAAGCTCGTTCATAATCCGGCAAATTGGGATCGACATCGCCCATTAGTGGGCCGCTCAATGACGCCATACCTGCCATTGAAACGGCAACTACGAAGTTTTTCAGTGTCTTCATCCGGTTCTCCATCGCATGTGCTATTTAAGTCGCGTGCACTATACAAAAACTATATGACACTTATATGACAACACTGTTATAAAACAGTTTTATGACAGGCAATTGCTGTCACCAAAGGTGATGGCGCCCATGCTGGGCTATATCCTATTTGAACACAACTGTCTTATTGCCATTGATAATGATCCGGTGCTCACAGTGCCATTTAAGGGCTCGCGCAAAAGCTGCACACTCTGCATCACGACCAATCTGAACCAGTTCCTCTATATCGAAATTGTGATCGATTCGTTCTACTGACTGCTCGATAATGGGACCTTCATCAAGATCAGTGGTTACGTAATGAGCCGTCGCTCCGATGATCTTCACCCCTCGCATATACGCCTGGCGATAAGGGTTGGCTCCTTTAAAACCGGGCAGGAAAGAGTGATGGATGTTGATGGCCCGACCGGCCATCGCCTCACAAAGCCGGGGTGAGAGGATCTGCATATACCGCGCCAGCGCCAGAACATCGACTTGCTGTGCTTCAATGACCTCCAGTATCTGCCCTTCCTGCTCGTCTTTGGTTTGCGTTGTCACCGGCAGGTGGTAATAAGGCAAGCCATACCATTCTGTGATATCACGCATATCATTATGATTGGAAACAACGCCCACCACCTCGGCCGGGAGAACACCACTGCTCCAGCGATGCAGGATATCCACCAGGCAGTGACCATGACGTGACACTGCCAGCAACACGCGGGGTTTATACCGCAGATCAAAGAACTCCCACTGCATCTCAAACTGCTGCGCCAGAGAGGCAAAATCCTCATCAAGTTTTTCCACCGAGGGTAGATCCACTTCCTGCTCTTCAAACTCCACCCGCATGAAAAAGCGGTCAATCACCGGGTCTCGGTGCTGGGCGGCTTCGCTAATGGTTGCACCGCGCTGGTACAGAAAATCACTGACAGCGCGAACAATCCCATTGGCTTCCGGGCAGGCTACGGTTAGTACATATTGATGAGGGGCTCTGGTATCCATCTGATCGTTCCTATGATCCTGGCTTTGCTCTTGTCGGCGCGCATCTTAGCATTTTTCATCATTTCACTGTGAAACTATGGCACCGGCTTATTTCAACCCGAACAGGGGATGCCGTAAAGAAGCGTAAATTCCTATCATTTGAGCCTACACAAGCAAAGTGACGCTCAAGTTCAAGGGAGTTTGCAAAATGAAACGTTTTACCAAATCACTGCTGGCGGTTGCGCTGGTAACCATGGGCGGCGCTGCACAGGCACAGCAGACAGTTGCCACCCTGCCTTCCGACTGGGAAGGCACCTACAACCTGACCTTCTCGGCCAATGCGGATGCCTCTGTTGAACTTTTACCCACTGGCACACAGGTCTCTGCCGTATTTACCGCTGATGGCACCCTCTGTATCGCTGACCACCTGCTGACCAACCCGGTCGTTGAAAGCAGCAGCACCGCCGAAGCCAACTATCGCGTACCCGCCCTGGACCTGCAACTGATGGTCTCCAACATCAATGGCGATTTCAACGAAATTAATGTGTTGACCGAAGTCGACGGCACAGACGCTGATGCCGAGTTCCTGGGTCAGTTCACCGGCTCTAAAACAAGCACGGATACCACCTGCGGCGCGCTGGGCAGCACACCACCAGACATGAGCAAAATTGCCGAGCTGATTGAACTGGCAGAAGAACAGTACGCCTCCCTGTTCCCGGCCATGACCACCACGGGTGCTTTCCAGATTATTGACGGCTATGTGGCCCGAGGCTATGCCAGCACCGGCATCCATATTGGCATCAAGGACGGCACTGTCTATGTTGTGGGTGGCGAATTCGGCAGCAGCCCGGTCAGCATTGGCAACATTGCCAACACCATCGCCCAACTGACTGGCGGCATACCGGACGTGGAAGAGCCTGTGGTTGAAGTCCCTGAAGGTGACTTTGATCTGACACTAGCAGGCACTGTATCCACTATGGGCATTTCTGCGGAGTTCCCCACAACCACTATCGAAAACATTCCGGCACCAGGTGAAGATGATATCGACAATCTCGAAGACTACGTTCGGGATGCCTTTGAAGAACAACTGGATACCTCCACGATGGCTGATTTCCAGGTTAGTGAGGTCAGTGTCAGTAATGACCGTGTCTTCTTCCGTGCCCAGTTCTCAGCACAAACAACGCAAAGTGGCTTTACTGTCACCTCCAGCTACAACATCACATACGAGTATATCCGTAACTAAGCACTGAAAAAGTCAGCCATCGACAGAGGGATTTGTCGGTGCACCTTTGACCCAGGGCCGGTACCAGTCAGTACCGGCCTTTTTTTATTTCACCATGACTCCAGCACCGCACTTCGCTGGACTACGCCTAGGCTCGCTACAGCAAGTTTATCAATAACTTAAGCGAATTCATCATATGCCGGTGCTTTCCGAAACTTGACCCGGCTTCCTTCCGCTTGGCTCCTAACGGGCTCCTGGAAACGGGTCTTTCCAAGGAGTCTGCTATGGCTAAGATCAAACTCACCAAGTCCGCAATCGATGCGGCAAAACCTCAGGCGCAGCCCGTTGAGCTGCGTGACACCCTCGTCCCCGGCTTCCTGTGCAAGATTACGCCGGCCGGCCGCAAGGTCTTCATGCTCCAGTACCGGACGAATGCCGGTGAGCGGCGCAAGCCGGCACTGGGCCTGTACGGAGAACTGACGGTCGATCAGGCCCGCTCATTGGCACAGAGTTGGCTGGCCGAGGTTCGCCGGGGCGGCGATCCGGGAGCCGCCAAAGCCGAGGCGCGCAAGGCACCGACGGTCAAGGAGCTGTGCGCAAAGTTCATGGAGGACTACTCCAGGCATCGTAACAAGCCCAGCACCCAGAAAGGCTACCAGGGCAATATCGACCGCAACATCATCCCAATCCTGGGGCGAATGAAAGTCCAGGATGTGAAACGATCTGACGTAGCGGTGATGATGAAGAAGTTGGACTACAAGCCAGGTGAGGCGAACAAGGCCCTGTCTGTCCTGCGTAAGATGTTCAACCTGGCTGAAATTTGGGGCTATCGCCCGGATGGCTCGAACCCATGCCGGCACGTTCCGCTGTATACCGGTGGCAAGACGACCCGCCTCATTACCGATGAAGAAATGGCCAAGTTGTTCAAGCATCTTGACCAAATCGAGACCGAGGGCTTGGTACCTTATGTCATCCCGTTAGCGATCCGTCTGCAATTCGAGTTCGCTGCCCGGCGCTCTGAAATCGTCCTGCTCGAATGGGAATGGATTGATCTGGAAAACCGCCGGGTGGTCTGGCCTGACAGCAAGACCGGTGGGATGTCCAAGCCCATGAGTGAGGAAGCCTATCGGCTGCTTTCCACGGCCCCTCGACAGCCCGGAATGCGTTATGTGCTGCCGTCGCCACGCAACCCGCTTACCCACCTGACCTATGGGGAATATTACGGTGGCTGGACTCGGACGCTCAAAGCGGCTGGTGTACCGCATGTTGGCACCCACGGCATCCGCCACCGCTCAGCCACTGACATTGCCAACTCGGGTATTCCGGTGAAGGTCGGCATGGTGCTGACCGCGCATAAGACGGTCACCATGTTCATGCGCTATATCCACACCGAGGATGATCCGGTGCGTGAGGCGGCCGAGCTGGTGGCTAATCGGCGCAAGGCCATCACCGGGCCGAAGCCTGACAAGGGAGCGTCCGTATGAACCGGCCAAGTCTCCTGGAATCTGGACAATCATACCCGTTACGGGTATATTTTTGGAGTGATAGTCTATGACGGTTTTTAAGCGAAAGGACTTTGCGCGGTGGCAGGCGAGCGAGAAATTGTCCGATGCGGCCCTATGCAAGGCTGTCAGGGAAATGGAAAGTGGGCTGATTGATACAGACTTGGGCGGCCATCTTTACAAGAAGCGGGTCGCCCGGCCTGGTGCAGGTAAGAGCGGTGGCTACCGTACCTTGTTATCGGCCCGTGTTGGCCACCGCTATATATTCCTGCATGGGTTCCCGAAGAGTGACAAGGCCAACATCACGCGGGACGAGAAAAAAGCACTGCAATATGCTGGCAAGGTATTTCTGGAGCTATCGGGTACGGCGTTAGTGAAGGCATTACAGGCAGGCATTCTACTGGAGGTATGTTGTGGCAAGCAAAATCATTGAATCTTTGCGCGGTGACTTAGCTGCATTGCACGATGCTGACGCGATCAGCAAAGTAACCATGCGCCAGTTCGACGCGATTTGCCCGCCGCCAGTGCGCGAATTCAGTGCCGACGATATTAAACGTTTGCGTGAAGCATTGCACTTCAGCCAACCCGTATTCGCCCACCATCTGCATACCAGCGCTTCGACGGTACGCAAGTGGGAGCAGGGAGAAACCCGTCCCGCTGGCCCGGCGCTCAAACTGCTTAACGTTATCGCCGACAAGGGCTTGCAGGCCATTATTTGATTCAGTAACTCCGGCGGAGAGACAGAGAATGGCTTCACGCATTGCCCCATTCAGTTCCCAGCACTTGGAAGCGGCCTGCCGCGTTCTTGCTGACACCGCACAGGGGTTGACCGGCACGCAAATTGGCCGATTGCTTCAAGAGATTCAGGTAGCCGATCCTTCGCCAGATATGACCAAATGGAAACGGTTGTTCAATGCACTGGCTGAAGCACAGAATCGGCACCAGGTCGGCAACCATCTCATCATGTTCATCAACCGTGCGATGAATCCAGTGAGTTATGCCAGCAATTCTGGAGCATTTGCATGGCGCCGCGATGAACTCAATGTAGTCCTGGCCTTTTCGGGGTTCTACGTGCGTAACGATGGCAAAGTCGCTCATGCTGACAAGGCCAATACGCTGGACGAGGCCCGTGCTCGTGCGGGCCGTCTCAGAGCTGCGTTGGAGAGTCGTGCGGTGCATGCAGAGGTTCTGAATTACTGCCGCGCGGAACTCATGGAAGAGAACTATTTTCACGCGGTCTTTGAGGCGACTAAGGGTGTCGCCGAACGGATTCGTCAGCTTTCAGGTCTCGGTGGAGATGGGGCTGACCTGGTCAATAAAGCATTTGGGGGGCAGCAGCCCGTTCTTGTCTTGCGAACATTGAGTACTGAGTCTGAAAAGAGCGAGCAAAAGGGCTTTGTAAACCTATTGGTCGGTCTGTTTGGGGCGGTACGCAACCCTCTTGCCCATGCCGCCAAGACGCAGTGGCCGATGTCTGAACAAGACGCCCTGGACATCCTAACGCTGGCATCTTTGATTCACCGAAAGCTGGATGGCGTCTCCAGGTTTGCTGTTTCGATGTAAGGGGGCACCATGGACGAGGCGATTGTTGTTTTCTCCCGGAAAGGGATCTTCAAGGCCTCTATCGCTGCGCGGGACGTCCGCAGTCGGGAGCATGCGCGAAAGCTGTGGCCTTTGGTTTCCGCTGACGGATCGCGACAGATGGTCACCTGGGTCAGTCCCTCCTTCAACAATGGAAAACTGCGCCGGCGATCCCATTTTAGAGTACTGCCTGCCCAGCACGTCTTTAAGCCTAAAACGCACTTCGACGATGAAGAAGCTAGCCGGTGGCGCGCTGTGCAGGAGAGCCCCGAACACCGCCGGGCGAAAGAGCTAGTTGCAGAAGAACTTTCCAACCGTCTGAATGCCGGGCTTGCCATGCTTTGGGCATTCAAAGATGAAGATGCATCCGATTATCCGCTGGAAGGCAATTTGTTGCTTGGTGCCGATCAAGTGGCAATTGAGCACTTCCTTGAAACACCGTTTGGTAGTCAGTTTAGGCTCGATGTGGCCGTGCTTGGCCCGCCAGTCCAGGCTGAGCCGATGGTACTTGGCGGGGTTGAAATCGAACTCGGCCACGCTTTCGACGGACGCAAAGCGCTGATTGGAAAGTCGCTCGGATTCCCACTCATCTCCATCGATATCACCGAAATGACACTGGCCGAACTGACGCCAGAATGGGCGCAACGTGTGTTGACAGCAACCACGCGTAGCCATGAACAAGGGCGTCGGCAGACCTACATCTATCTCCATGACTTGTTGTATCCCCTCTATGCTCAATTGCCGGCGTTTATTGATAACGAGCAGCGCCACCAGTTTCTGGTGTTTGCCGATGATGAAACACTGAACAAGCTGGTGCGCTGGATGAATCTGTTGGCCGACAAGCTGGAGTATCCAAAGGGAATGGTTGCTGTAGCATTAGTCAACGGCAAGAACGACCAGGCTCGCAAGATGCTGGAGCGTGCCGGGCAAGTTGTTGGGCCCGATTGGCAAGAATTCAATGATCAGAAATGTCTTCGTCTGACCCTTCCTCGCCCAAAGGGGCCGACCGATCTTCAAGCGCACCGTTTCCACATGACCATGGCGCGAGTCCTGCTATCACACACCGATGCGTTGGTTGGCTATAAGTATTGCAACGGCGTGGACAACAATCACCCTGAAGATGATGTGTGGGTTGCAAAGCGCTGGATTGCAGATGAAAAAAGGTTCTCAGAGCACCGTGTATTACCAAAGCGATTGGCTGAGCCAGTCAATCGCCTAATCGCTGTCGTTTCGGATCTTAGACATAATCATTCCATAGCCCATCTGGAGGAATGAGCAAGGTATTGAGTTGTATCGGCTGACGTTCGTTGGTGATTGACGGACGTGTAATCTACACAACAACAGCGCAGACTACTTCATCTAAAACTGTCCTCCCGGTGTTTCTCCGTCGGGCTCGCGGGCTGCGCCCCGCGCCTCATACTGAGTCACAGCCATCCGGCTTTGATCCCTGAGTGTCTTCGGCCCATAGGCCTGCGCGCTCCGCTTGCCAAAAGCGAGTGGGTGCAGTGGGCGGGGTATGGGCGGTCTTGCTGTTTCCCTTCACCGTACCACGGCGTGCTCGCCGTCAAGGGCGGCGCGTGCTCCGCGCGCTTGCGTCCTGCGGCCGTGGGTCACCCCTGACGGCTTGCGCTGCGCCGTGCTGGCGCCGGTTCCGGGCAATTCCGCCCGAGCAACCGGAGCACGATCATGACTCAACTGTCCTTTTCCTCATTCGATTCTTCTCTGCTGGTACGTGACGCGCAGGGGCGCTACCTGCCGGCGTCGCCAGATCAAATTCTTGATGCGGCACGCCATGTCATCGACCAGAAACTCCAGCGGGGGATGTCTTTCACCTCACCAGCACTAGTCAAGGAGTACCTGTGTGCCAAGCTGGCAGGCTTCGAGCACGAAGTCTTTGCAGTACTGTTTCTCGATTCGCAGCATCGACTGATCGACTACACCGAGATGTTCCGGGGCACCATTGACGGTGCATCGGTGTATCCGCGCGAAGTCGTCAAGGAAGCGTTGCGGCTCAATGCGGCGGCGGTAATTTTTTCGCACAATCATCCCAGTGGGAATCCCGAGCCGAGCCGTGCCGATGAAGCCATCACCAAACGCCTCAAAGAGGCGCTGGCACTGGTGGACGTGCGCACACTGGATCACGTCATTGTCGCCGGTAGCGACACCACGTCCTTTGCAGAGCGTGGTCTGATCTGATCCAGCGGGGCTTCGGCCCCTTTTTTCTTAAACAGCTATTCTGAGAGTGGTCTAGGCTGCTCATCTTCTAATGGATCAGCACTCTCAGTCTCTTTTTCATTTCCAGACTTGTCTGTCTGCGTTGAGTTGTCGGCGGCCTCAGTGGGCGCTCCGGATTGTTGTGTGACATCTTCAATTTCTAGGGTTGATTTAGTGCCTGTTGCACTGGGAGGTGGAGTCTGAAAGCTTTCTATGTTTGTTTCGAGTGGCTTTTCTACAGAGTGAAAAAGCGGGATAAGAACAAAGGAAGCCAAAAATATAATTGAGGCATAAATCATGCCTTTATAAGTAAATTTGGCGGTCTTCTTGTATAGCCGGACGGCATCTAATACAGGGCGTAATGCCAACTCTCTGTAATCGGATCGGGTCAATGCAGTATGAACATTTTTGTGCCAACGCCTCATGTTTCGCAGCTCATTCACTAATGACTTCGTGCTGACATGGCGTTGGAGAGTTATGCTAGCCCAAGTGATTGCGAGAACAACGAGGCAAAAAATGATTCCCACCGCCGGCCAAGTACTTTTTTGTGATGTTAATAATGTCAGCCGAACGCCTAGTCCGGTTGCTAATGCCGCAAGACCAACGACAAAGCCAGTCGATAGCCGATGAACGCGTTCTACGATACGTGAAACATCTTCTCCGACGGCTTTCCGAAGGTCAGCCATTGCCTTCACCGTCTCCGCTGACTTGGATCTTACATAAGCGCGATGATCAAGCCGCGCTCCATCAAGCGCTTCTTGCAGTGCTTCAGGCAATACGGCTAGCCAGTCGGTATTGGTGTCCGAATCCCTAACAATTGCGGAAAGGCGTCGCACGAGAACTTCATGGCGTGCTTCGGTATCTTGCTTTACAAGTAACCATTCAGATACTTGGCAGACTTTCTCATAAGCATTGTTATCCTCGCATTCACTCCCAAGTACAAATGTACGCTTTCTTGCCCCATTAAGAGATATTTTTGTCTTATCTTCTTCCCAGACATCTGAAACAAAAAGAGTGGCTAGCTTCCTGGTTGCCTTGCTTCTCCAGATCTCCCACGGTTCGCCACTTCCTTTGTCGCCCAATAGTATCCAGCGATATGGATCAGCAGGAACAGTGATACCAGTTAGATCTCGTACGATGCCTTTTCTCGGGTCAATCGCATCTGGGCTCGGATCAAAATAAGGCAAACTAGGCAAAGGGATGCCATCCCAAGGCAAAACGGAAAACCCTCGGGTTTTGAATTCAGTAAATGAGCCCAGTACCAATAGCTCTCTGGATAGAGTTAACGACTTATCATCAAGAGCTGATGAAAACCCTGCTAACGTAGCAAAGAAAACCCTGCCGCCTACCGGCTTCTTTACGACAAGGGTAACATCCTCGTTCGTGATGGAATCTATGGAAATCTCTGAAAATTCACCATCGCGAATTGAAACCGACCACTCATCAGACATCTCTTTCAAGAAGTCGTCGTACGCCAGTTTAAACGAATCTGATTGTTCTGGAGAAACTCGGCCGGAAATATCGAGTTGCCCAATGGTTTCTCGAATATTTGGGTGCTCTCCTAACCCATCAATCAGGGATTCTAGGCATTTTTTCGAGTTCATCATCCCGTTCCAGACCGGTGGACCGTATCGTTATTTCAATACCGCCATTCTCCTCATCTTTTATTTCTACGTTTTTGTTCTCTTCATGCCCTGCACTGAACAAAAGTGTAATACCTTCGTTCGTGACTACACGACGGTACTCGGCCGCAGGCGGTGTGGCTCCCTCGAATTTGAATGCCTCTGTACTTATATTCTTATTGGCGAGTTTGCTCTTAAAGGTTTTCAGGATTTTTGCCTCAGGGTCGACTCCCTGCAATACAGCACTCAAAAACTCTTCGGGCTTTTCAAAGTCAAAACCGTCGAGTCTTGAGATCGCTGTCCGTACAAAGCGCTTAGGGGCTTTGGCAACTTCGGGTGGAACTTCACTTTTGTTTGCTTTTATAGATTCGACAGCGGCATCTTCAAGACGTTTAGTCAGTTCGATAGGCTCAAGCGTACGTTTAATATCCAAGAAGTTGGCAAAATGCTGGGTTGCGTCTCGGTAGCGGCCGGATGAATGATCAATGACAACGACTGATGATTGAGGCGTCTTATGCTTGGTGGATTTTCTATAATCTTGGAATCGAATGACCGCAGATTTCTGCATAGCCTTGCGATCTTTGGTAAATGTTTCCACAAGCGTCTGGAGATCAGGAACAGGATTTCCATCGGCGTCTAAAACTGGCGTACCGTTCTCATCTTTAATGTAGGAGTAAGAGACTACTTGCTGGTGCTCATACTTAATAACTGCGACCAGTTGAACATTGCCTGTCGTTTTAAGTGCGAAGAGCATTAATACGCCTGGAGCAAGACGCTTGTCCTGTTTGACTTTGTCTTTAAACCGGTCTGCGAGATCATGGGAGACCTGAATAAAATCATCGTCCCCGTCAGAGGTTGGTAGAGCTCGATAGAGAAGATCGGGAACACCTGCACCTGGAAGAAATTCGTACGCGGCCCCACGAAGGGTTTCTTTGACGCGTTCAACAAAAAAATCGACGCATTGAGGCGGTTTCACTTCTGCGAGAAAAGTGGGTGATTCCAACGCAGGATCGACAACGTGGAAAATCATTCGTTCAATGGTAAGGTTTTCAATCTCGGTCTCGTTGAGAAAGCTCATCGACGCTCCATTTTTATCCAGTCTAAGAGCAAGCCGTATATAAACTTGGTTTCAGACCGCTGTTATTCCTTTTGAGGACGGTTACGCAGGAAGCGTAGGGATTGATACTTCACAACCCCTTGGATTTTCAACCCACCCCTTTGTTTAACCTCCCAATTTACCAGAAATTCATAACATTTGGACACACTTTCACGTCTTCGCTTCGCGAACCGCGCTGCTCCAGGTTCGCTATCCGCTCATCCCTGACGGGACTGGCTGGTGCCAGCCTTTTACATCCCTGACGCCTACGGCCCGGCTTCCAGCTTCGGACCTGCGCGCTTCGCTTGCGTGCGGTCGGCACATTGAGGCGGCCGTTGCCTGTCCAGCCATCTCTCCTGATTCCATCACCTTGTCCGCGACTGTAGCCCGCATCCGTGTGCCATCAAGGCGCGCCGGACCGTGTCCTCGGCTGCGCCTGCGGGCCGCACCATCCCAGCGCTTGTCTCCTTGACGGCTCCCGTCCGCGCGCTCCTGACCGTCGCGGGCGATGAACTCAGGAAAGACGGTGGCAACGAGACCAGCCGGGTTCTTCGTGCCAACTACACCGAACAGCCGAAAGGCTGGGCTCCGAATCTAGGAATCCGGTGCGCGGTGTGACCAACAACCTATTTTGTCAGGAGTACAGACTATGCTTGCATCCCGTTTCGCTTCCCGTTCCCCGGTACTGCGCAGCGATTCCCCGCTGTCCGATGACCAGATTCAACGTGTGGCCCCGTCCATCTTCGCGGACGCCCCGCACGAGAGCCGTTCACAGCGGTATGCCTATATCCCCACCGCCGCCGTGTTGACAGAACTGCGCAAGGAAGGCTTTCAACCCTTCATGGTGGCGCAGACCCGCACGCGCCACGAAGACCGGCGCGACTACACCAAGCACATGATTCGCTTGCGCCACGCCAGCCAGATTAACGGTGCCGAAGCCAATGAAATCATTTTGCTGAACTCCCACGACGGCACCAGCAGTTACCAGATGCTGGCCGGAATGTTCCGGTTTGTCTGCGCCAACGGACTGGTGTGTGGCGACACCGTGGCCGATGTGCGCGTACCGCACAAAGGCGACGTGGCCGGACAGGTCATTGAGGGCGCCTACGAGGTGCTGCGTGGCTTCGAGCGGGTGCAGGAATCCCGGGACGCCATGCGGGCCGTAACGCTGGACGATGGTGAAGCCGAAGTTTTCGCCCGTTCCGCGCTGGCGCTGAAGTACGACCCCACGGACAACAAACCCGCACCTATCACCGAATCGCAAATCCTGATGCCGCGCCGGTTGGATGATCGCCGCCCCGACCTGTGGAGCGTGTTCAACCGCACCCAGGAGAACCTGACCAAAGGCGGCCTGTCCGGGCGCAGTGCCAACGGACGCTGCCAGCGCACCCGCGCTGTGCAGGGCATTGATTCCGATGTACGCCTGAACCGCGCCCTGTGGTTGCTGGCCGATGGTCTGCGCCAGTTGAAAGCCTGAACCCTCACGCGGTAGGGGCAGGCAGCAGCCCTTGCCGCGTCTTTTGCTGCTGCAACCCTGAACCGATAGGAGCTATTCCCATGACTACCATGACCCAACCCGAAACCCTCGACGCCATTGCACAGAACAACATGGCTTTGACGCAAGACCTGATACGTGTGCCGCTGTCGCAGCTTCGACCCTCACGCCGCAACGTGCGCAAAACCACTGGCCAGTCCATTGAGGCACTGGCCGCCAGCATCCAGCGCGTAGGCTTGCTGCAAAACCTGACTGTGATACAGGCCCGTGATGGCGAGCATTACGATGTGGTGGCCGGTAGCCGTCGCCTTGCCGCCCTCAAGCGGCTGGCGAAGAAACGGCGCATTCCCAAGGATTGGGCAGTGCCTTGCCTGCTGGTAAGTGATGGCAGCGCCCGCACTGTGAGCCTGACTGAGAACGTCCAGCGGGAGGCCATGCACCCGGCAGACCAGTTTGAAGCCTTCGCGGCACTGGTGGCCGAAGGACGGCCTATTGAGGACATTGCAGCGGATTTTTCCGTTACGCCGCTGGTGGTACAGCGCCGCTTGAAACTGGCGAACGTTTCCCCGCGCCTGATGGCCGACTATCGAGCCGATGCGGTGAGCCTCGACCAGTTGATGGCCCTTGCTATCACCGACGACCACGCGGCGCAGGAGAGTGCGTTCTACGATGCGCCGGAATGGCAGCGAAACCCGCATAGCCTGCGCGAACGCTTGACCGAGCGCGAGATTGAAGCCCACCGACATCCGCTGGTACGTTTTGTCGGGCTGGATGTCTACGAGGCTGCTGGCGGCGGTGTCCGCCGCGACCTGTTCGCGGAAGATGACGAAGGCGTGTATCTGACCGATGCCCCACTGCTGGAAAGGTTGGCACAAGAGAAGCTGGCTGAAACCGCCGCCGCGGTGAAGACGGAAGGCTGGGCATGGGTCGACGCCACACCCGCCATGACCCACGCCGATTTACACGCCTTTCACCGTGCCCCCAGAGAGCGCCGCCGCCCGACTAAACGCGAAGCCGAGCGTATCGCAAAGCTGCAAACCAAGATGCAGGTCGTTGATGACGCCGTGGATAGTGCGCTGGACGCTGACGACGAGGACAAGGCCGATGCGCTGCAAGTCGAGAGCGAGCGTCTGGGCGAGCAATTGCAGGCGCTGGAAGATCGCTTGCAGGACTACGACCCGAACGTGAAGGCTGCCGCCGGTGCCATTGTCACCATTGATCGCAATGGCGAGGCTGTCATTCATCGCGGCTTGATGCGCGAGGCTGAGGCCAAGGCGCTGCGCACGTTGGAACGGTTGCGGGAGGGACTGGCTGGCGTGGATGCTGAGAGCGACAATGAAGGCGACACGGCAGACGAGGCACAAGCCCCGGTCATATCCGACCGGCTGGCGCAGCGGTTGAGCGCGCATCGCACCGCAGCGCTGCAAATCGAAGTGGCCCGGCATCCGCAAACCGCGCTGGCCGCCGTGGTGCATGGCATGGTGCAGACCGTCTTGCAGGAAGGCCATTACGGGCACGATCTGCCATTAGGTGTGAGCCTCAAAGCGCAAGACCGGTTGGAAGGCATGGCCCCGGACTGGCCGGAATCACCCTCCGCTGTGGCGTTGCGCGAATTGCAGCAAGTCGCGGGTGAAGCGCTGCCCGAGGACAGTGCCGAACTGTTCGCCGCGCTGCTGGCGAAGTCGCAGGATGAACTGGTGCGGCTGCTGGCCGTGTGCGTGGCTTCCACGGTGGATGTGGTGACGCCCCACGCTACGCCACACCAGCCCGGCGCGGAACTGGCGCAGGCCGTTGGCCTCGACATGGCCGCATGGTGGCAGCCAACTGCCGAAGGTTACTTCAAGCACGTTCCGAAGGCAGCGATTTTGAAAGCCGTGGGCGAGTACGCGCCGAAGCACGTCACCCGGCTGGCGAAGTTGAAGAAGGCCGACATTGCCAGCGAAGCGGAACGACTGGTCGAAGGCACCGGCTGGATGCCCGTCCTGTTCGCAGTCGAAGGCAGCGCCACGCAGGACGGCAAGTCGGAAGCAGCGCAGGACGCCGACGTGGAGGCCGACAGCGAAGCGGCAGACGCACTGGAGGCATGAGATAGCTGCATTCGGCACGACCCCGGCGCAGCCCGCGCCGGGCTTTTTACTGCCTTCAAAACCATCGCGCCGCCGCCTACGGTCAGGCGGCGGCGCAATGGCGCACAAGTGGCCTTGTGCGGGAACAGCTCAACCAGGCGGCGCAGTCAGCGACTGCCCGCTGGAATGCCAGCCCAGGGGCTGGCCTACTTTATCTTCTTTGTGTGGCAGCAGATATGCCTTATCATGAGCAGACAGCCGCGTCACGCTGAACCTGCTGCCGGGTTAAACGACGTCTCTTCCTCGCTTTTTTCGTTGACCGTGCCTATTCCCGGTCGATGCGTAATCGGCAGACATCGACCTTGCAAGAGGAATCTGGCATGTCTGACTCTACGTTTTTTGTTTCCAAGTCCGCTGTGCGCGCGCTCAAGCAGAGTGCACAACGGCATGTTCGTGGTGTTTCTTCTTCCCACCTGAGTGAAGGAGTTGCGGCAGCTTTGGGTTTCAAGACCCACGCTGCGCTGCGAGCCGCGCTTGAAGGTCGTGCAACCGCCGAGGCCCAGAAGCCCAGCAATGCCAGGCTAGTGCAGCGTCTGCGCCAGCTAGGTTATGCCTCGGTGCCTGATGACCTCCGATTGTTGCCGGAGTTCGAGCACTCTTATTCCCCTTTCCAGAACTTTCCGCTCAGGAAAGGACGCAGTGTGCGTTGGCGTGCATGGCGCAACCTGCTAGTAGCGGCGATTAATGCAGGTCTCGAACAGCGCTTGTTTGGGCTGTCGCCAGGTGAGAACTGGTGGCCCGGCGGTGTGCCGGAAAGCCATGAGTGTGAACGCAGCACTTACCGCTTCATGGTTGATGGAGAGATAGCAGCGATTGCCAGTGTGAACGCTATCAGCGGAGACGAGCTTTCCATCAGTGTCATTCTCAATCCCCGTAAAGCTGATATCCAACCAGAATGGTATTGCGGCCTGGCTGACGGCGATGCGGTGGCGCATTGCTGGCTGGAGCGGCGTTTGGGTGCGTGGATTCAAGACGGTGGTGAGAACTTCCGGTGCAAGCGTGTCATGCAGTCACGGCTGGCAGATCTGACGATTGAGCCGAATGGTTATTCGGATCAAGGCAGTTTCTTCATGTAGTGACCTGTTGCAGTAGGGGCGCATTCCCGAAATAAGGCGTGTCGGCGCGATGCGCCGTCGGGCTTTCGGGCTTGCGCCCCATGCCAGCAAGCTGTCACGGCCATTCGGCGTCAATCCCTCACGTCTTCGTACCTGCGGTGCTGCGCGCTCCGCGCGCCTATCTTGCTCCGAGGTCCGATGCACCGACTACGCCCCGGCTTGCTGCGGCAGGTTGTGCGAAAGCGTGCCGTCCCCGACGCTGGCAGTTCAGCGCAATCACGTCACGAAAGACAGTTCACCGACACGCCGCCCGGCCTCGCTTCTATGGAGTTTCCACATCACTCCTCAAGCATGTGGCCGCGAGCTGCAGGAGGGGTGGTCTGACCTTGTCGCCGGGGCTTTGACCTGGTTCGCGTCAGGGCGCAAGCCGGTGCAGGGGGCACGCGGAAATGCCGAGTTGTCCAGGTCTCCTTTCGGAGCGGTTCGGCCCAAGGCGTCCTTGTGTCGTTGTGAATCCTGGCGGTGGCCCGGCTGTGCCTCGGGCTTCATGGCTGCAACATTCCAGCAGAAATAATTTCCCTGCCGCTACGCGGCTTCCTCACGGAACAAATTATTTCTGCTTCCAGGCTCTCCACGCTGTTCCGACCGCTGCGCGGTGCAGCCAGCCCGGCCCCCGTCGGACGGATCACAACAAGGACGCACTGGCGCGACCTTGTTCAACCCGAAAGGAGAAAACATCATGGCTAACATCGGCACCTTCACCGCAGAGAAAGACGGCTTCACCGGCCAGCTCCGTACCCTGACCTTGAACGTCAAGGTCAAACTCGTTCCCAACGACAAGGGCGACAACGAAAGCGCCCCTGACTTCCGCGTGCAGGCGGCAAGCTACGACATTGGCGCGGCCTGGAAAAAAACCAGCGAAGCCGGACGGGAGTACCTGTCCGTGACCCTCGACGATCCCTCGTTTCCGGCCACGGTCTATGCCCGGCTCATCGAGGGCGAGAACGGCACGCACGATCTCATCTGGTCGCGCAGCAAGCCCAAGGCGGCCTGACGACCACAGCGCCCCGCCCACTGCGGCGGGGCACTTTTTTGCTGGGCCATTGCTGCGGTTGCTCGCAATTTTTGCAGCGGACGTTTTTAGAGCCTATGCACCCAACTCAGGCAGATAAAAATGGCTTTGCTCAAACATCTTGCGGCTAGTTCGCACCTCAACGTGTATATCGAGGTGTTGTGAGGTTACACAACAACAGAGTTGCTGGGATTTCCGATGCTTGGTTCTGAGCCGGTATCAAGAAGTACTCGATATAGTCTGCTGATACAACGGAATGCCTTCTGCGTGATGGATGCTCAACGAGGCACTGCAGAGCTTTTCTACATATATCAACAAAAGAACCATCGGTCACAAAGACAATCACTGCTGCATGATTGTCATAGGGTGTTACATATTGGCACAACTGCGACAGCGCATCGGAAAGCGCGGCGGAGCCTCTCCAAATTTTGCATTCGGCTACTAACAGAAAGCCGGTATTGATCACACCTCTGACGGATGGTTTGTTCACTAAGATATCAGCATGCCCTTGGTACGCATGCGTTTCAGCACTGGCATCAAAACCTGCGTTCTGAATTGCCAGCACAAGTTGCGAGCGCAATGAGTTCTCATCAAGCCCCTTATGGAGCTGAGCATTTTTCTCCCAGTGTTTTACATGCTGCTGAATCACCTGCATGGGAGTCGAGCTAACCAGAGGTTGGTATGCTGAGGTTGCAATCAATACGTCTAAAAATTGCTCTACACGCTTAATAGTTTCCCATTGCTCCCAATACAGCCTGAGCATATAGCGGACGGTGTAATTCTCCGGGTAGTTTTCTTCGAAATCTTGCTGAGCAGCCCGGCCTATGGAGTTGTAATCCTGCTCTGGAGGAATTGACTTCCTTACGTTCGACACATACTCATCTATAAGCATTGACTTGTTTACATGTGAGGTATCGAGACTCTCCTTTAAGTAAAGGGCGCAACCGCCGCCCTCCGCATACATGTCTCTTATTGGTGAACTGTGGTTCACGTCAAACACGAACTCACTTTGACTCTTAAGGTGTACCCAGTCATTATGATGGCCGCTGAACTGGTTACACAGAACTTGCAGATTTTGCAGAATTTCCACCACATTCATATTGATATATCCTGTCTTTTTTGGCGCCCTTGTATCGCACTACACAAAACAACATCAACTACTCAGTGGTTTCTGCGAACCATGACAGTCCGCTTCTGTTCGTGTGCAGTCAATCAAAATTATTTCCGGCAATCGCTTCCAATGCTTGCCTAGTCTGTTCCAGCAACTGATCGGCCTTGCGCTCGCCATTGCCGGTATACGCCAGCGCTATCAGCGTACTCTGTAGTATTCCGAGACTACCGACCAAGGCTGAGAAAAGGCATGGCATAGCCTAAAAACTCCGAGTGAGGCGTTCTGTTTTCCTTCCACCTGCGAGGATTGGATGGTGGGGTGTCTCGGCGATCACTAACGGTCAACATCAACCGTTTCTTGGCCCGGGAAACGCCAACAAAAAAAGCACAACGCTCCGCATCTTCCTCCCCCCAGAAAGACTGATTTTCAACGCCAAGAATGACAACCGTATCGAATTCGAGCCCCTTGCTCTTGTGGATGGTCAAAAGACGCACAGCCTGATCGTCGGAAAAACGCTCCAGTGCCTTGGGCAAATTGGGTTCCGACTTTAATAGTTCATCTACGCGGGTCTTGGTGTCGTTGACGACTTGCACTAGTCTCGCTTTTGACTCGTAATCATGGGAAAGTGCAGACAGAGTCTCGATGCCCACTTTGCTTAAGAAGGCGCGAACAAAGTCCCACCAGTCCGCGAATGGTTCACCTAATAGTACGCTCTGTACGACACTTTTCCTCTGACCAGCAATAAAGTTCTGGAAATCTCTTCGCACGCTGGACTGTACATCATCGTCAGCGAAAGGGATGAGTTGTGCCATCAATCGAATCCAGGCTTTGGGTTCTCGCTGCCCATAGAGAATGGACAGATAATCGACGATAAGCCTCGCGGCGGGCTCGACAGAGATATCTTGGAGTTGTTGCTCATTGCGAAAGGGTATGCGCCGCTGCTCCAACGCTTGGATTAGGTGGTAGCCATAGAGGTCAGGTTGCCGGACAACCAGGATCGCGATTTCTGAAGGTGGAAGTTGCTCATGGTTGATCCATGTGTCGATTGAGTCCGCCAGATGTTCGGCTTCCTCTTGACTATTTGGAAATTGCCACGCGAATATCTGGCCCTCCTCACCGGCGAGTTGTTCATCAGGCATAACGGAGGTGGAGTCCATCACCTTAATGATTTCGTTCTGCATACGCAGCAGACGTGGCTTAGAACGGAAGTTGCGATACATATTAAGTGGTTCAGCAACAAAGTCCGCTGCGAAGGTTTGGAATATGCCATCAAGCGCACCTGCCCATCCCATGATTTTTTGCTTGGTGTCGCCGACTGCCGTCAGACGGATAGCCGTGCCCTGGAACGCGAGTTTCACCAGCGCGTATTGCTGGTCGGTGCAATCCTGGAATTCGTCCAGAAAGACATCGCTGTAGGTCTGACGGACGGCGTTGCGGGCCGCGACGGATGTATTGAGTATCTGGATGGCCAGGGGCACCAGGTCGCTGAATTCGATCTGTCGTCGTGTCACTCTCCGGTCGCCGATTTGGTAGTTGACGTCGAGGGCATCCCGTCCGGTCAGCACCGGCCGGAAACGGTCGATGATCCGCTTGGCGAAAGCATGGAAGGTGTAGCTGTCGAAACGTGCTGCCAGATCGGAACCACAACGGCGTTGCACGCGCTCCTTCAGGTTTTTGCTGGCATCGACCTTGAATGAGATGGCCAGTATCCGTTTCGGGTAGCGACAGGTTCCTGTGCGCAACAGAAAGTCGGCGCGCTGTGCAAGCATTTCTGTTTTGCCTGCACCTGGCCCGGCTGTCAGCGCAAGACAACGCTCTGTTTCCCGTGCGGCACGCAAGGCATTGGGTTCGAGCGTCAGCCCATCCGCCGGTTGCCAATCGCCTACGGTGATCATTCGGGCAACTCCTCCAGTTTGGCGATCACCGCGTCCGCCAATCGCGCCAGTGATTCAGGCATGTCGTCGAGAAGTTCTTCGTCACTCAACTGGGCCAGTGCATCAATATGGGTCGCTGGCTTGCTACCTAGCTTGAAACGCTTGTGATAGGTTCCGAAAAGTGTACGCTCATCGTCATCGTACTGTTCCGCGTCGAAATGGCTGTCGCCGAGGACGGCTTTGATCGTGGCCTCACTCGGCGGATTAGGCTCGACACCGTACTCATCGGGAAACGTGAGTAACATCGCGAAGTCGAGGTCCATCGGATAGGAGAAGAAGACGCCACGCTCTTCAAAGGCTTCGATATAGCCAGGGTACTCTCGAACCCTATATTTATCTGAGTTCCAAGCGGGAATATTGTGATCTTTAGGCAGAACATCTTCGGGGTGGTATGCCAATAGCTGATCATTGGCATATTTGAACCGCCCCCATCCTCCTTGATATCGGGCGACATCCAAATCGAGCAATGTGAGATAGGGGATTTCAAGGGCCGAGAGCAGGCGCCAGAAGTGATTGACATGGCGACCGCCCAGGGGCGCAACGGTCACAGCAGACTCATCGACTGGAATACCTTTGGCACGCAGGATACGAGGCAGAACGATTTCCTCGCTATCACCTTCTCCAAGGATGACCAACCGGGAAAAGTAGATTTCGGGGTATGCTTGAACGGCTTCGCGGACAAACTTGTGGGCTTCATCTGTCCTTTTTGGCAAGCGAATGCGTGTGGTCTTGGTAGTTCGCTCACTGGTGAGCCGCAAATAGCGTATGTGCCTAGGATTGACTCGCCGAAGCATGGAAGGTGCATGGGTGGCGATCAGGGCTTGGGCATCTTCGTTACTCGTCATAGTGACCAGAGCATTCACGATTCTTCCCAAATAGTGAGGTGAGAGACTGTTCTCAGGCTCTTCAAGGGCGACGATCGTAAACACCGGGGGACGCAGCTTATCCGGGTCGAAGGTATCATCGTCACCGGCAAGGACCGCACGCCCGATTGATTGAGCCGAAAGCACCAGTGACAGATAGAGCATGGACTTCTGGCCATCACTTAGCCTGGAAAAATCGACCAATTCTTCGTCATGCCCAGGAGAAAACGAAACGGACAGGTGCCGTAATAAGGCTTCGATCTCGGATGCGACGAAGGTGATTTGAGGGTCGGCGAAGAAGCTGCCTTTATGCAAGGTGCTCCAGGTTGTCTGCAGGCTCTCGCTCAGAGTTGCGATTGATGGGTTGCCCGCGAGGCTTTCACTGATTTTGTCTGTGAAGCCTTTGATTTCTTCTCGCTCATTCTCCCAGTTTACGGCACGCAGCATGCGGCCAAGCAGAGCATTGGCGCTGTAGGCGATGTGATCAGCGGGATCTCGTCGTGCAGGTAAGTAGTGAACCTGCACATGATTGCGTTCCGCTCGCGTAACTTGTGCTGTCGTGAGAGGAGAACCATCGGCATCGAGATCCAATACATGAACCAGGGTTTCCTCGATGTCACCATCCACGCCCATCGTGGCGTCCAGGCGATATCGGACACGGGGTGGACCATCGGCGGAGTCCAGCCGCATATGGCCGAAATGAGGAGCTATCGTTGCGACATCATCGTCATCTTCAAGTTCGGGAAAGATAAAGTCGGCTTCGATCCAGAGCTGCCGTTCTTCAGGAACTTCCTCTTCGTCATAGGGAACGTGGAAATCTGACCGCCGGATGCGCCGTAGCGAGGGATCGAAGGCAAACAAGCGGCACAACGCCTGAAGTGCTGCCGTCTTGCCTGAACCGTTCGGTCCGATCAGATAGGTGATGTCGTTGAGGGTCAGTTCAGTGGGCTCCGGCCCAAACGACTGAAAGCTGAATAGCCGGATGCTCTGTAGTTTCATGTGACGCGTTATTCCTCTGTTTTATATGGCATTTTACGACAGCGATCACTAAGTTACAGATAACAGCCAAGCTATGGCTCATCATTAGCCTGTTTGAAGCTAGCTTTTTACATCGTTAATGAATTCACGCAGTTCGAGCTGTATCTGCTGGAGAAGTTGATCAACCTTATGCGGATTGTCACCACTATAGGCCAACGTCAACAACGTAAGCGGGTGCACCTCCATCACCTCGCACAGCTCAGCCAGCTTGCTGAGGGTCGGGCTTTTCAGATCGCGCTCCAGGGTACTCAGGTAGGTACGGCTCGACACGTTAGAGAAGGCTTCCTGGCTTAAGCCACGCGCCTTTCTGACGGCCTTCAATGCCTTCGCCAACGAGTACTGTTCTGCCACCAATGGTTTCCCCTCAAAAACCAAGATGACAGCCTATTGCGCCCTATAGGGCTACAAACTATAGTGTTCATTTGGTATTGCTCTGTGTTTTTGTGCCTTTACGGAAATCCGCTTTTGCGGATCATGTGCCATCCGGAGAGCCGTATTCGTGCCTTTGCTGATAGACGCCAAAGCGCTTTCACGCTTCTACGTATTTGTGGATTTGAGGGATTACGCTTGCGTGTGTTTGTACACAAACGCTGATGCAGTTCTGCGGTTCAGTGCCTTTGTGGTGGATGGGCGGCCATGACTGCACTCGTCACTGATGCGGAGCGTGCGCAACTGCTTGCCAACAATCAGGAGGCCGACCCGGTGCCCGTTGTGCGCTTATTCACCCCGGATGCGCACGCCACCTGGCTGCTAGCCTCGCTCGACCCTGCCGATGGCGACACCGCCCACGGCCTGATCGACCTGGGCATCGGTATGCCTGAGTTGGGGATGGTGAAATTGTCCGATCTGGCGTCCATCGTCGGGCCGCAGGGACAGCCCGTGATGCGTGATTGCTTCCTCCAGCCGACGCGGCGACTATCGGAATACCTGCGGCTGGCCGAGGAAAATGGGTCGATGACCGACTGAACTGCCACGTCAGTGGCGGCCCACTGTGTCTTTTTAGGTCTGACTTCAGACCGACAGGGTCTGGATAAGCAACCATGCACCGACGCAGTGCATAGCTGCTCGAAACAGTCATGATGCGCGACGCGGATTTTGGCAGGCTGGCCAATACGGCACGCCATTTTGGGGCGAGCCGCTGTCGCATTCGGACGAAAACCGCAACGCACCGGAGCCAATCGGTCTTGACGCTGACAATGATACCGTTTCATCCATGGCGATTCGATGATCGCTCCATAGCGTACCTGTTGGCCGTGGCGACGTACCTCAAGCCGAGGGAGGTTGCGCCATGGCTGATCCCTGCGCCCCGTCTTGGTATCCGACGGCGGCCTATCTCTACGTCCTGCACCTGGATGACCCGGCGCTGGCCTGGGAGTACCTGCGTCGACACCCGGATTACCGCCGGGACTGGCGCCGTCGCCGTCGATCTGACGCGGCACAACGCTGGGGGCTGCGCCTGCTGGAAAACCCGACCCTGGATGCGCGCGACGCGCACCCCGTGTGGTTTCCCGACCATGATGCCGTGCTGCAACTCCACCCAGATGCCGATCCGCCACCGAAGGCGGTGGCCTTCACGTTGTGGCAGCTTCCTGGCCGCAAGCACTTGATCCACGATGGCCAGCGTTTGTTGTTGGTCAGCCGCTGGGCGGGTGGCTGCCTGCGCTTCGCGTTGGCACCAGATCTGGCCGATGGCATGGCCTACGCATATGCCGTGCGGGCCAGCGACGCCTCCCAGGCACATTGTCAGGCGCTGTCGGCTTCCCTGAAGCAGTTGGCCACTGCCACCGGCACGTCCCTTGTGGCGGTGACTCGACCACGGCCCTCTCTCACGAGCTTATTGGAACTGCATACCTTGCAGGCGCTCGACGCGACCCTGGCGGGTGCGTCCTTGCGCGAAGTGGCCGAAGGGCTGTTCGGTACTGATACAGTCGCGGCCGACTGGCACGCCGACAGCGCCTTGCGTGCCCGCGTGCGCCGTCTGGTTCGCCGGGGCAATAGGTTGATGCAGAGCGGCTATCGCCACCTGGCACAACTTCCACCTGTTGAGCAGGGACGCGCGACGATGTCTGTAAAACGTCCCTGAGCAAACGCCCTGCCTTATCTGAGACTGCCTCCATCCGGTCACGCAGTGTGGCCGGACGTTTGCAACCGATGGAGGTGCCCACCATGCGACCCAATCCCTCGCGGCCCGCTGCCGCCGCAACTGATACGCCCGCGCAGCCCCAACGCTACCTGACCAATGACGAAGCCGCCGAGTATCTGCGCTTGTCGCCGCGCACACTGGAAAAACAGCGCGTGATTGGCGGTGGCCCCAAGTTTCGCAAATTCGGCCGCCGCGTCATGTACACCGTGGCTGATCTCGATGCCTGGGCCGACGCGCGCAGTTATGAGGCCACGTCCGATCCCGAATACGCCGAACGCCACGCGGGTGACTACCGTGATGGCCGCTGATCGGCAGTGTGTCGGTGGCCATCGTCATGCCCAACTCATCGCTGCCGTCCCGGCAGCAGCCAGCGCAGGGGGAACAGCTCGATCTGTTCCGCGCACTGCCGGGCGAGGACATGGCGCCGCGCGATGCCCAGGACCTGATGGCCTATCCGTTCTTCTCGTTGGCCAAGTCGCGCCGTATCGCGCCGATCGACTTTCGCAGTGGCAATATCACCCTGCGCGTCGAAGGCACCCAGGAACACGGCATCGCCACCATTTGGGACGCCGACATTCTGATCTGGGCCGCCAGCCAGATCGTGGAAGCCCGCGATGCGGGCATCCAGCCGTCACGCCGGATGCAGGCCACGCCCTACGAGATCCTACGTTTCATCCGGCGCGGCACCTCGCTGCGCGATTACCAGCGCCTCAAGGCCGCGTTCGACCGGCTGCAATCGACCACGGTGGCCACCTCCATCCGCGAGACAACCGGGCGGCGCCTGCACCGATTTTCCTGGATCAACGAGTGGAAAGAGCTGGCCGATGCCAACGGCAAGCCGCTGGGCATCGAGCTGATCCTGCCGGACTGGTTCTATGCGGGTGTCGTGGATGCTGCCCTGGTGCTCACTATAGACCCGACGTATTTCCGGCTCACCGGCGGCATCGAACGCTGGCTGTACCGGCTGGTGCGCAAGCACGGCGGTCGGCAGGCAAACGGTTGGCAGTTCGATTTCCCTTACCTGTATCGCAAGTCCGGCAGTCTGGCGCAGCCGCGCGATTTTGCCCGCGATCTGCGCAGGCTGGTGGTGAAGCAGTCACTGCCCGGTTACGAGTTGTCCATCGCACGCTGTCCTGGCGAACCGGAGATGCTTTTCTTTCGGCCCGTGCCGCAAACGGCACGGGGATAAGTCAGAGGATAACGGCAGAACAAGCTGTGAATGGGCACGTGCTATCGGGCGCGCGGAGACTCGTGCTATCAGGCGCACCGGTATCGTGCTATCAGGCGCGCAAATCGCAGGTAAGTTCAAGAACAGAAAGGGTTTTTCCAGTCCTTAACTTAGTATCTAACTTACAATCTTATCTAACCAATAATAATAAACAGCTATTACAGCGGTGGATAACCGCCAACTCGCAACAGCCAATGCGTTTTCCAGGCCGTTCATGGGGTCGCTTTCCGACAGGGAGGGTGATGCCATGATTGTCGCGTTGCTCAATCAAAAAGGCGGCGTGGGCAAGACCACGCTGGCCACTCACATTGCCGGCGAACTCGCACTGCGTGGTCAGAACGTCATCCTGCTGGATGCCGACCCACAGGGCTCGTCGCTGGACTGGACGCAGCGCCGAAGCCAACAAGGCTTACCCCGGCTGTTCAGTGCCGTCGGGCTCGCCCGCGAAACCCTGCACCAGGAGGCCCCAGAACTCGCCCGGAGGGCCGATCATGTCATCATCGACGGGCCACCCAGGATCGCCGCTCTGGCGCGCTCCGCACTGTTGGCGGCTGAACGTGTACTGATCCCGGTACAACCCAGCCCCTACGACCTGTGGGCCAGTGCCGAGATGGTGGCGTTGGTTCGCGAGGCCCAGGTGTTCCGCCCGCAGCTCATGGCGGCGTTCGCCATCAACCGACGTGTCAGTACCACCGTGATCGGGCGTGAAGCCCGACAGGCCCTCGTGGAACAACCACTGCCTGCACTGCGCGCCGAGGTACGTCAGCGCATCGTCTTTGCCGACAGCGTAGCCGCTGGTCGCCTGGCACGTGAAATAGCACCAGACAGCCTCGCTGCTCGTGAAATCACGGCGCTGGTGGATGAACTGTTGCGGTGGCCGTTATGAGCAAGACACGCAGCAAACGCATCGGCATCGGTGCGCGTCCGCCCGCCAATCCACAGGCGGAGGCATGGATTCGCCAAGGCGACGCTGATGCTGTCAACAAAGGCGATCTCTACACCGCCCGATTGACCCTCGACATCACACCCGCCATGCGGGCACGCATCAAAGTGTTGGCCTTCACCCAGGGCGTGACCGTGGCCGAGTTGCTGCGCGCGTTGCTGGAACGCGAGTTCCCGGAAAATCCATCATGAACACACAGTCTTCGGCGACGACGGCAGCATTGCCGCCACCGCTTGCCACGTTCTCCGGTCAGAACGATCGCGCACCGTTGACGCGCGTCTTGCTGGCCTATTTCGAATCCCGCTTCAAGCTTTACCTACGCTTCGGTGAACCCGTGCGCGTCGTTCGGTTCGACCACTGGCGACGCGTGGCGGTGTTCCTGCCGGGTGCCATAGTCTGCCGCATTCGCTGGCAGGCGAACGACTACGGCACGGTGCGTTGGCAACTGATGGTGATGCAGGCTTGTACGCCGCTTGATTCGGCGCAGCGTATCCCCGGCGTGCGGCCCGGTGCGCAACTGCTGCTGCACGCCGAAGGCGACAGACCAGTGCGCGCTGTACTGGAACGCATCGATGCCATTGAGGCGCTGGGCATCGCCGCCATCGACGTGTCGCCCGCGTACTGGTGTACGCTAGCCAACCGACTCGCTGCGGGTTTGCCGCTGCCTGAATACACCGCCGAGCGGCATGCCGCCTGGCTGGCCGGGAGGGTATTGTCATGACGCTCCATATCACCGAGTCAGGCTCTCCTCAAGCAGCATCACATTCTCGCTCGCGTCGCCGCGCCTGCATCGTTTTGGCGGTTATGTCCACCTGTGGTCTTGCCGCACTGGCCTGGGCGTCTTTTGTGCAGCCACTACCGCGCCTGATCTACAACCCATCCAACAGTGTGGCCGTGGGTTGGTACCGCCTTGATCCGCTGCAACATCAATCTGATTCGTCGCCACTTCGGCTGGAGGTTGGCAGATTCGTTCTGACCACGTTGCCGCCAGACGCCGCCATCTTGGCGGCGCAACGCGGATACCTGCCAAACCACATTCCATTGCTGAAACGTGTGGGTGCAGTCGCACCACAGCACGTTTGCATTGTCGCAGGCCGGGTGCGTATCGACGGTGTACCGGTAGCGACCACATTGTCTGCTGATCGGGTAGGCCGTCCACTGCCATCCTGGCAGCTTTGTCGCCGCCTCGAACCGGGCGAGCTGTTCCTGTTGAGCACGATCAATCCGGCGTCGTTCGACAGCCGCTACTTCGGTCCGGTCAGTGCATCCAGCGTGATTGGTGTCGCACATCCGCTCTGGTTGGAGACACGCCGATGATGGTCGCCGATTCACTGCGCTTCATCGTGCCATCCGGTGTGTCGATTCACTGGCCGTCACCACGTCGTTGCGCGTGCAGTGCGAACGCCGATCCTACATATCGAGCATCGCACTTAGCGCTGCCTTCCCACGTGCAGACGTCTTGCCTCGAACACGCCCGGCCTACGGCCAGTGACGTGTTCCCCGGCGGGCTGTCTGCCAGCAGCACAGCGCCGCCGGGCCGCCGACGCCCTGAGCGTCAGCGAAGGGCAAAGGCGGAAGGCAAGACAAAAGGGGGCGGCACCTGGCGGCCCGCAACGTCAGTCTGCACGTGGGGGGTATGCGGCACGATGCGGCTTTGCCGCCGTGCCGTGAGATGCATGAAGCCTGCGTCAACGCTGAGATACCGGCGTGCTTCATACGACGAAGCACGCCACCCTTTGCTGGGGGCGCGGTGATGAGTGACCAGCATGATGATGACTTTCGACTCCGCCCCGGCACCCCGAAACACCGGGGCAAGGGTCAGAGTTTCGTTTCCAAAGTCCTCAAGCAGACGGGGAAGACCAGTGGTGGCAAATCCTCGGCACGGGGTCAGACATCGGTGGGCAACACCGGCCAGCGCCCCGGTTCACGATTGGGCCGTGGCCATACGGCGGCTCAATTTACGGGAAAATCCCTGACGCCGTTCTCTCGCCGAGTCACCATCAAAACCCTGCTGGTCAATCAGCGCCGCGCCAGCCCGCAGTCGCTGGCGAAGCACCTGCGCTACATCGAGCGCGATGGTGCGGGCCGTGAGGGTGAGCCAGGCCGGGCCTACGGGCCGCAGATTGACGAAGCTGATCTCGATGCTTTCAAGGAACGCAGCCAAGGCGACCGGCATCATTTCCGCTTTATTCTCTCGCCCGAGGATGGGGTTGAGTTGGATGATTTGCGCACCTACACACGCCACCTGATGAGCCGGGTGGAAGCCGACCTGGGTACGCAGCTGGATTGGGTGGCAGTGGATCACTGGAACACCGACAACCCCCACACCCATCTGGTGGTACGTGGGTGTGACGACACCGGCAAAGACCTCATTATCGCTGGCGACTACATCGCCCATGGCTTCCGCCACCGAGCCGCTGAACTGGCGACGGAATGGCTGGGACGGCGCACCGAACTGGAGATCCAACAGACCTTGCGGCGTGAGGTGGAACAGGGGCGGTGGACGAGCCTGGATCGCACACTGCAACGTGAGGCTGACAACGAGCACCGGGTGCAGATCAAACGCTTTAACGATCCAAAACTACAAGGCCAGAGGCAACTACTCATTGGCCGCTTGCAGCACTTGCAGCAACTGGGCCTGGCGGACGAGGTGCAGCCCGGAATCTGGGACATCCACACTGACGCCGAGAAGACCTTGCGTGCTCTGGGCGAACGTGGCGATATCATCCGCACCCTGCAACGCGCCATGCGTGGGCAGTCACGAGAACTGGCTGTGTTCGAGCCGGGTCAGGATGACAAAGGCAGTGGTCGCACCGTCATCGGCCGGGTGGCCGCCAAGGGGCTGGCGGATGAACTGCATGATCGCGGCTACCTGGTGGTCGATGGTGTGGACGGCAAGGCCCATTACGTTGCGCTGAATGCGCGCGATGAGTTGGCGAGCTATCCCACCGGCGCGGTGGTGGAAGTGCGCGGCTCCGTTGAGCAGCGCACGGCCGACCGCAACATTGCGGCGTTGGCCAACGATGGCCTGTACCGCACCGACCATCATCTGGTGATCGAACAAGGCCGGGGCAATACTGGACGCGACCCGCAAGAAATCGTGGCAGCCCATGTTCGCCGACTGGAAGCGCTACGCCGCGCCGGTATCGTTGAGCGCGTGACCGAAGGGCTCTGGAAGGTGCCGGGCGACTTGCCCGAGCGTGGCCGTCAGTACGACGCGCAACGCTTGGGCGGTGTGGCTGTGGAACTGAAATCCCACCTGCCCATTGAGCGGCAGGCCCGCGTGATCGGAGCTACCTGGCTAGATCAGCAATTGATCAAGGGCGGTAACGACTTTGGTGACTTGGGCTTTGGCAGTGACACAAAACAGGCTATGCAGGAACGCGCGGATTTTCTGGTCGACCAAGGGCTTGCCGAAAAGCGCGGGCAGCGCATTGTGCTCGCCCGGAACCTGCTGAGAACTTTACGGAACCGGGAATTGGTACAGGCGGTAAAAGACATCGCTGCCGAAACTGGCCAGGAGCATCGGCCAGTCGCCGATGGGCAGCGCGTGGCAGGTATTTACCGACGCAGTGTCATGCTCGCCAGTGGGCGCTTCGCCATGCTAGATGACGGTATGGAGTTTAGACTGGTCCCGTGGAAGCCGGTGATTGAACAGAGATTAGGCCAGCAGGTCGCCGGAACAGTGAGAGGGAGGGAAGTATCCTGGGAGTTAGGGCGAAAGCGAACACCGTCGATTAGCTAGCTACTGACTATCAGTGATTCATTTTATGCCACTGCTCTACGTGCCCCCTTTCTTGTCGCGCAAAATATTACGTATGCATCTGGAAGTCGGTGATCACGATGTTCTTGCATGGCTTCGCTAAACAGCTCTAACCCTACCGCAAGTACCGTTGCTAACCTTGGGGTGGAATCGGTCCGCGTGCGACTTGCCAAACAACGACGAAGATTTCTCCGAGATTACCTACTTCGCAATGCAGCGTCTGCTAATGGCTAGTAATGCCCAAGTGGATTCCAGGCTGTCCCAGGCATTTCTTGTGTCATTGCCGCCCCTCCCTTTGATCGATTCATTTATAATCTCCACACCCGTATGCACGCATGAATGTCTTAACGGCGGTATTCACCCAGTGGTCAATCTGTACTGCCGATGCCGTTGCTTCTGGATGAGTAAAGCGTCGTAGTTGAGGTTCACTACGAACTAAGTTAATAAAAAGGCTGGCAGCTGTATGTGGACCTACTTCTAGAAAATCAACCTCACCTGAAGCTGCCGCACTTGTCAGTCTCTCGGACACCATGGTTGTTATAACTTGTGGCCCGGCCTGGTAGAAAGCTTGTGCTAGCTTAGGAAAACGTAGTCCTTCTGATACCACGGCACGAAACAACGCCAACCCAGAAGGGGAAAGTACAATATCCAGATAGGCTTTCGCCAACTTGGTCAAGGCTTCATTCAAGCGCCCTGGATAGAACTCTATCTCCTTCAATATTCGTGTGTGTGCGGTGCATTCCGCTTCAATGACTGCGGCGAAGAGCGTTTCCTTATTAGCAAAATGCGCGTAAACCGTGGATTTAGACACGCCTGCCTCTCGCTGGATCATATCAGTTGTAGCGGCGCTGTAGCCATGGGAAAGAAATACGTTTCTGGCAGCCTGTAAGACCGTAAGTGCCTTGCCGCTCAGTTCGACGTCATTCAAGGACAACATTCTCTCGGGTGGATTAGCTTGTTGCATCTGATTTGCTTCCAGATATGTATACGTGATGACCTATGCTTGACATCATACCGTACCGCTCGGTACTATCTCAAGCTCAAGTTAGATGTTTCTAAGGTTCATGAAATTCTCGTTTCAAAGGTGAATAAGTCTTCCCAATATTGTTCTAAACAAAAACATCGTACCGAGCGGTTCGGTACGTTTTTTAGGCTCTTATGATGTTACGACCGTTATTATCATCTCAACTTTGTAAGGCTAGTGCAGCTCTCAGCATGTTTCTGCTGGCCGGTTGCGCGGTGGGCCCCGATTTCGCGAAGCCCGACGACAGGCTTTCCGATGTTCGGCTGTCGCCTCGGACAGACGACGCGGCCGTTCACGAACTGTCAGCAGTGAACGTTCCCATGAAATGGTGGACATTGTTCAACGATCCGCTGCTGACCGATCTGCAAGATCGCGCACAGTTCGGCAACCTGAGCCTGCAAATGGCATCAGAACGCATTGAACAAAGCCGCGCGCAACTGGGTATCGCCTCTTCCCAGTTACTTCCCAGTATCGGAGGCAGCGCAAGTTATTCCCGCGATGCTCTCAGTGAACACGGTCGATTCGCCGCGCTTGGGGCGCCGACGAATGCAAACGATTTCTGGCAATTGGGATTTGATGCCCGTTGGGAAATTGATCTGTGGGGCCGTGCACGGCGTGCTCGTGAAGGTGCTGCAGCAGCGTTCGAAGCCACAGTGTACGATCGCGAGGCGATACGAATAGCGCTATCAGCCGAAGTGGGCCGAGTCTATCTTCAGTTGCGTGGAACACAGGCGCAACTGGACACCACACGACAAAACCAGCTAGTTGCCGAACGCGCCTTGGAACTAACAGAAAGTCGTGAACGCAACGGCGTCACCACTCGTTTCGAGGTGTCTTCCGCTCGCGCACAATTGGCTACGATCAAGGCCATGACACCCGAGTTGCTTCAACGCCGAAATACATTAATGAATGCGCTCGCCTTCCTGCTCGGTGAGGAGCCGCGCGCACTCGATGCACAATTGCTTGAGGCGATGCCTTTGCCTTCGTTGCCAACCCGTGTGCCAGTGGGTGTCCCTTCTGAATTGGCACACAGGAGACCGGACATTCAACGGGCCGAAGCGCAGCTTCATGCGGCAACAGCGGCTATTGGTGTCGCTAAGGCAGACTTTTATCCCCGAATCGGTTTGAACGGGCGCTTGGGTGTAGAGGCTTTCGAGTCTGGTGACCTTGACAGTTGGGACTCGCGCTTCTTCTCCGTCGGCCCAACAGTCTACCTCCCTATCTTTCAGGGAGGGCGCTTGAAACAACGGCTGGCTTTGAATGAAGCCCGGCAAAAAACAGCCGCACTCGCATATCGTCAAACGGTGTTGGCGGCTTGGCATGAAGTGGACAACGCCCTGGATGGGTGGGCTTCACAACAGAGCCTTCACGAGAACCTATTAGTTTCGTACAAAGAGAACAAGCAGGCACTGCATGCTGCCGAGAGAGGGTATCAGGAAGGCGCAGCTGACTATCTGAGGGTCTTATCGGCCCAACGTAACTTGCTTGCCAGTGAAACCCAACTCAATACCAGTGCGACCAACGCAACGCTTGCTTTGGTCAATCTCTACAAGTCCCTGGGGGGTGGTTGGGATACGGAGATACTTAATTCGGTCATGCTGCCTAGCACGGAACAGGTGCAAGTGTCAGCACCTCCCACAGTACACGCTGGAGTGGAGGCTGCGCAGTGAGTACGACTGCCATTCCGGGGCATACCCAAAACTCTGCGAGACCAGTGCAAGGACCTTCAAAGCAAGCTATCGCCGGGCTGACCGGTATTTTTGTCGCCGCCATGATGGCAGGGCTCAATGCCCGTGTTGGATCAATCGGGTTACCCGACATTCGTGGTGCGCTAGGCTCAAGCTTGGATGACACGTCCTGGCTTACAACGGCTTATACCGTTGGTGAACTCATCGCGACCCCATTTGCTTCCTGGTTTGCGATCACTCTTTCAGTGCGGCGTTTTCACCTATCCATGGTAGGCCTTTGCGCATTGATCGCCGCAGTACTGCCTTTTATCCAAGATCTAAATCTTCTGATTGGTTTGCGCTTCGTACAGGGCATGAGCAGCGGCGCGCTGATTCCTATCTTGATGATGGCAGCGCTAAAGTTTCTGCCCCCCAACATTCGCTTACATGGGTTAGCGTTGTATGCAATGACCGCAACGTTTGCACCGAATCTTGCTATTTGGTTGACAGGCCAATGGACAGATGGATTGTCTGATTGGCGATGGATCTACTGGCAAATTATCCCATTGTGCGCACTGGCCGCCATACTGGTGGGCTGGGGACTACCACGCGAAGAAATCAATTTCGGTCGTTTTCGCGAAGGCAACTGGCTTGGCATGGGTTGCGGTGTTACAGCCCTAGCCTTGCTTGCCATAGCGCTGGACCAAGGCGTAAGGCTTGATTGGCTGAACTCACCGATTATCACCGTCACTCTAGTGGCGGGGCTGGTATTGCTGGGTATCTATTTGCTCACCGAGTGGTTCCATAAAGCTCCGTTCCTCAGACCACAGCTCCTTGGTCGTAGGAATCTTGGTGTTGGGTCATTGATTTTTACGAGTTTACTCGTGGTGCTCATGTCGGGTGCATTGTTGCCGTCCACCTACTTGGGTGCCTTGCAAGATTACCGTCCATTCCAAACCGCTCCAATCGGCTTGTTAATCGCGATACCGCAACTTGTCTTGGGATCTATCGTCGCACTTTTTCTCTATAAAAAATGGGTTGATGCACGAGTCATCCTCGCATTAGGACTTTTTCTAATAGCGCTTGCGTGTTTCTCTGGTGCGCAGCTGACCTCCGAATGGCATCGCGACCAGTTTTTCAGCACTCAACTGTTACAAGCGCTAGGTCAGCCCATGGCTGTCGTTTCGATATTGTTCTTGATGACAAGTGTGGTCGAACCTAGTGAAGGTCCCTATTTCGCCGGAACAATCAATACGCTCCGTGTGCTTGGGTCTCTCATAGGTGGTGCGTTTGTTGGGCAACTATTAACCGTGCGTAGTCGTTTTCATACCGAGATGTTGCTTGACCATGCTGCATTCGTCGGCAATTCAATCCCGCAGCCACCTGACCCATCAGCACTGATTGGCATCATCGCCCAACAATCAATGGTGCTGTCGGTTGCGGACGCTTATCGCGTACTTGGCAGTTTGTCACTGCTCCTGATTCCCCTGGCACTTCGAATGGCATATGTGCCAGCCCCGGATGTTAAGAAACCTTGAATACAGATAGTTGAAAGTGAGAACTGAACCATGGCATTGCCAAGATCCATTAAACTAACAGCCGTAACGGCACTACTCGCAGTAGCCGCGGGTAGCGTCTTTTATCTCAATCGGCACGAATCGGGTGCATCAAACCAGTCAACCGATGATGCATACGTGCAGGCCGACTTTACTTATGTTGCTCCCCAGATCGCTGGAAAGATCAATCAAGTATTGGTTGAAGAGAACCAGCAGGTGAAGGTGGGGGACCTACTCGCGACCATCGACAATAGAGATTTTGTGGTCGCTGTGGAGGCTGCCAGGGCACAGGTAGCCAGTGCCAATGCGAGCGTTGCCAGCCTGGCAGCGCGTCTGGAACAGCAGGACAACCTAATACACCAGGCACAGGCTGCGGTGACTATGGATGAGGCTGAGCTAGAGCTGGCGAAAGCCAATCACCAACGGTATCGCAATCTGGCCGCCGATGGTTCAGGCACTGTGGAAGCGATGCAGCAGGCCGAAACACAGTTGAATATCCGTCTGGCCAGCCAAGAGCGAAATCTGGCGGGATTACAAGCGGCCCGACAGCAGGTGGCCATTCTGCAAGCCGATCTGGATAAGGCTAAAGCAGCGCAGGCTCAGGCCCAAGCCGCGCATGCCGCAGCGGAGCTGAAGTTGTCTTATACACAGATAACGGCCCCCGTTGACGGCACCGTCGGACGGAAATCGGTGCGTGTCGGCGCCTTCGTCACCACCGGAAGCCCCTTGCTGGCAATAGTTCCCCTCGATGCTGTCTATATCACAGCCAACTATCGTGAGACGCAACTGGCACGTATCCAAACAGGACAAACGGTGGAGATCAAAGTAGATGCTTTACCGGGCGTCAGCTTGAAGGGAGTGGTAGAAAGCCTGGGTCCTGCCAGTGGGGTCAGTTACTCCGCCATTACTCCACACAATGCCACTGGTAACTTCACTAAAATCGTGCAGCGCCTTCCTGTACGTATTCGCGTGGATTCCGGTCAGCCTGAGGCGGATAAACTACGTGTCGGTATGTCGGTCGTGCCGACCATCCAAACCCGAAATTAATGAAACATGAATGTTGTATTTGAACGTTTCACTGCTCGATGGTTATACGACGACTTCGGAGATGGAGCAATTTATGTGGGATGAGCGCTATAAAAGCGAAGTCTATGCCTACGGTACAGAACCCAACGATTTCCTGATTGAAGTGTGTGCCAAGCTGCCCCGGGGAGACGTTCTATGTCTTGCCGAAGGCGAAGGTCGAAATGCAGTGTGGCTGGCTAGCCAAGGCTTCGCAGTAACGGCTGTAGACAGCTCAGGTGTTGGACTGGAAAAAGCTAACAAGCTGGCTAATGAACGCGGAGTAAAGATAAACACCGTGAAAGCGGATCTTGCGGATTTTGAAATTGGCGTTCAGCGCTGGGACGTTATTGTATCAATTTTTTGCCATTTGCCACCGGCTCTTCGACGAGATGTGCACCAGCGCTGTGTAAGTGGTCTTCGGGCGGGTGGGATGATGTTGCTTGAAGCCTATACGCCAGATCAACTCAACTACAACACTGGTGGCCCCCCTAAAGTCGAGATGATGATGGATGCACAGTCGTTAGACATGGAACTGAACGGACTTGAGTTCCTGCATCTTGAAGAGTGTGTCCGGGACCTGCATGAGGGTGAGTTTCACAATGGTACGGGTTCCATTGTTCAGGCATTGGCGATCAAACCAAAACAGTAGGCGCCCCATGCTCCGAGTGGGGCTCCGGTTGCAGCTTGTTTTCAGAAAAGAATTCGAAAGCTGATTTGGGGAGCAAAAGCGTTATCGGTTGAGTGACTGGACCGGTGCCCCTAAGACAATTTACAGGAGGCTATATGGCCCGCTGTATCTCTACAGCAATCTTGGATGTTCTGGCAGAGGCTGGTGCTCGCGATATCTTTGGCATGGTCGGTGATGTAATCAATCCGTTCGTGCTCCATGCGATCAAGGATCCCCGCTTCAATTGGATCACTGTTCGTCATGAGGAACACGCCGCCTACGCTGCGGCTGCCCAGTCAGAGTTGACCGGCTCCGTTGGTGTATGTGCCGGAACAGCAGGGCCCGGAGCCTTACACCTAATTAACGGCTTGTATAACGCGCAAAAAGAGGGCGGCGCGGTGGTGGCGATTACCGGACAGGTGCCGACTGCCCAGCGCGGCAGTGATTTTCATAAGGAAATGGATCTCACCAAAGTATTCGATGATGTCTGCGCTTACCAGGCGATCATTGAAACGCCCGAGCAGGTTCCGCGCATGGTCGAAATTGCGGTGCAGAAGGCTCTCACTGAACGGGTGGTGGTACGCATTGAAGTTGCAGCTGACATATTTCCGAAAAACATCGCCAGCGAACATTACACCCACCCACTGGTACATGAGCTTCCTGTCTTTGCGGCACCGGCTACACAGATTGAGAAAGCGGCCCGCATACTGGCCAATGGCAAGCGTGTCACTGTGTTTTGCGGTATAGGCTGCCGTGAAGCCAAGTCGGAGGTTCTCCGTTTAGCCCAAAAACTAGGCTCACCGATCGCCCATACATTACGTGCCATGGACGTGTTTGACTACCGTGACGGACCTGTGGTCGGGCTTACCGGCAATATTGGCAATCCGGCGGGGTTTCATGCCGTTAACGATTGTGATGTGTTGTTGATGTTGGGTACCGACTTTCCGTATACAGAATTTCTTCCTGACGGGAGGCCTATCATCCAGGTGGATACGCGGGTCGATCATATCGGAAGGCGGGCGCCTGTTACTCTGGGTCTGGTAGGAGATGCTGGCGCGACTGTAAGGGCACTGCTGCCTATGCTCGATGACCATCAACGTTCCACGGAATTCCGCGACTTATTACTGGGCATACGTGACAAGTGGCTTGCACACAGCAACAAGCAGTCCAGCCTTGGGCGACGGGATGAACCCTTACATCCGCAGATTTTCGCTAAGGCGATCAGCGATGCCGCGGCCGACGATGCAATATTCGCTGTAGACGTAGGTGAGTGCACAATATGGACGGCGCGCAATATGTCGATGGCTGGCGACCGCCGAATGGTAGGCGGTTTTAATCACGGTTCCCTCGGGCCCGGATTGCCCGCAGCTCTCGGCGCGGCAGCCCTATATCCATCCCGCCAAATCTGGGCTCTGTGTGGTGATGGCGGCTTTGGCATGTCCATGAACGATTTCGTCACCGCCGTACGCTACAACTGGCCTATCAAAGTAATCGTATTCAATAACAGCGAGCTGGGATTTGTCGCCATGGAAATGCAGGTTTCCGGTATGGCCAAGAGTCACGAAGCCACCGGGCTTACCAATCCGGACTTCGCAGCTTACGCAAAGGCCTGTGGAGGTGACGGCGTGAGAGTAGAACACGCGGACGATATTCTTCCCGCAATTGAAAAAGCGATTCTGTCCGACAAGCCCTTCATCATTGATGCCATTGTCAGTTCCGGCGAACTTGCTATGCCGCCTCATGTAACAGTCCAGGAGGTATGGGGATTTGGTATATCAAAGGTGAAAGAAGGGGTGCTTGGGCTGAAAGGTGACCATCGTGTCTGGCAGGAATGGCGGGATGAACTAAAAGGATTTGATAGATGACCCCACTACAGAGTGTATTTTGGCTGGTAGCAGTTTTTGTGTTTCCTGCCAGCGCCTACCTTTCCTATTCTTTCTGGCAACATGGCTACTTTATAACGCTGGTTCTGGGGCTTTATGTACTGGTGGGTTTATATGATATCTGGTTCAGTCGACATACGCTGAATCGCCTGTATCCGGTCGCTGCCTATTTCCGCTATGCACTGGAATACATTGGTCCGGAGATACGGCAGTATTTTGTGGCTAATGATACCGAGGAACTCCCATTTAATCGTGAACAACGTGCCCTGATATACCGCCGCGCCCAGAACCTGGACGATAGCCAGCCGTTTGGTACCGAACATGACATTACTGATACCGGCTGGCTGGGCGCCGCTCATTCCATTGCCCCGACTGTTATTCGGGAGGAGACAAAGCGTGTCGTCATTGGCGGTGCCCAGTGCAAACAACCCTACAGCGCCTCTCGCCTGAATTGCTCGGCAATGAGTTTTGGGGCGCTCAGTAGCAATGCGATTATGGCGCTCAATCGAGGGGCTAGGCTCGGTGGGTTCTACCATAACACCGGCGAGGGCGGCTACAGTCCGTATCACGAACAGGGTGGTGATATCGTCTGGCAGATTGGTACTGGTTATTTTGGCTGCCGCACACCCGACGGGAATTTTGACCCCAACGCCTTTGCCGAGCGCGCAATCCGGGAGCAGGTGAAAATGGTCGAGATCAAAATATCCCAGGGGGCGAAACCCTCGCATGGCGGGGTACTCCCGGCAGCCAAGGTCACAGAAGAAATTGCCATGATTCGCTTGGTTGAAATGGGCAAGGACGTATTGTCACCTCCCGCTCACCGCACCTACGATTCCCCCATAGGCTTGCTTGATTTTGTCACGCAGTTGCGAGAATTGAGTGGCGGAAAACCCGTGGGGTTCAAACTCTGCATAGGGCGTAAACACGAATTCATGGCGATATGCAAAGCCATGCTGGCAACAGGTGTTTATCCGGATTTCATCACGGTTGATGGGGCTGAAGGTGGTACGGGTGCGGCACCTGTGGAATTCAGTAATCGCTTTGGCATGCCCTGTTTAGAAGGGGTTAATTTTGTACACAATTGCCTGACTGGCATCGGCCTGCGCGACAAGATAAAGATTATCGCTTCGGGAAAAACGGCCACTGGTTTCGACATCGTGACCAAACTGGCGGTTGGCGCGGACGTTGTCAACGCCGCACGCACCATGATGCTGGCACTGGGGTGCATTCAGTCTCAGTCCTGCAACACTAACAAGTGCCCCACCGGTATCGCCACTCAGAATCCAAGAAGAGGACGAGCACTAGACGTGGAGCGACGCCACACGCGTGTAGCCAATTTTCAGAAACGGACACTAGATTCGGCATTCGACATGATCGGAGCCATGGGGATAGACGATCCGGATAAATTGTTTCCGCACCTGATCTGGCGCCGAAATGCGGACGAAACGTCGCAGCACTTCGATGATGTCTATCCAGATATAAAGAACAATTCACTGTTGGGCGACAACATTCCAGAGAGTTATGCCCATGACTGGCGAATCGCTTCAGCACAAACCTTTGCGCCGCAGCCTTGATTCAGTCTCTGGTTGGAAACGTACATCTACATGACGCTCAGAGCATCATGGTAAATGAATGCGGATATTGTAGAACCGATATGGTGACACCCTGTGACTTCTAGTTAACAGCAATGAATGGTTGAAGCGTATGTTTTTTAGCAGTCTTTTTGATGTTGCGTAATCAATGTAAATAAAGCTCGGACATGAGGAGATATGGAACTTCGTCACCTTCGCTGCTTTCTTGCCGTCGCTGAAGAACTCCACTTCGCCCGCGCGGCCGAGCGCCTGCACATCGAGCAATCGCCGTTGTCGCGCACCATTAAGGAACTGGAAGAAGATTTGGGCGAGCTATTGTTTGTCCGCACCAGTCGCAGCACGCGGTTAACCCGTGCAGGCAAACTGTTTTTGGAGCATGTTCCGCGCGTTTTTACAGCTTTAGAGCAGGCGCGTGACAGCGTGAAAGCTGCGGCTAATGGTTTTCACGGGCAGTTGCGTATCGCGCTTTCAGATGGCGTGACTCCCTCGCGACTCCCGACCTTGTTGGCGCTGTGTCGCCAAGAGGAACCGGAGGTGGAAATACGCCTGTTTGAGGTGCCATTGTCCCAGCAACTTAGGGGCTTGCAGGATGACCTGTACGACGTGGGGTTCGCGCAATCCGATGAGGTAGGCGAAGGCATCATGGTTGCGGCGGTCTGGACCGATCCGATCATGGTTGCCGTACCTGCTCGCCACCCCTTGTTGACCCACAAGCGAATTCCATTGGAGGAAGTGCTGCGTTACCCCTTGGTGCTGTGCGACCCGCAGGCCTGTGAGGGCCATGCGCGCCAGATTGATCGACTGCTGCGACGGGTGGAGCAGGAGCCCATGATTGCTGAGCGCGTCGCTTCGTGTGACTTGATGATGGCGCTGGTGTCGGCGGGGTTTGCCTTGGGCCTGGCCGGCGCGACACACATCAGTACGAGCCGTGAGTCGGGTGTAGTCGCCCGGCCATTGTCGGGGCGTTCACCGATGCTGACGACCTATTTGCTGCATAGGGAAGCCGAGACCTCAGAGGTATTGGCCCGCTTCGTTGAGCGGGTACATGCCATTGAGCCTTCCGATGCGCCCAGACCTGTCAGACCACCAGAGCCCGATCCCGAAGAGGAGACTGAACCATGAAACACGCTGTTCTTTTATTGCTGGCAATCATGCTGACCGCCTGCAATCCCTCGGAGCCTCCTGCTCCGGAGGCAACTGACACCGCTAACATCCCAAGCGTGGAGGAGTTGGCTGCCGATCCTGACCGACTGAGAGAATTGCGCCAGCAGTGCAAGACTGACCGGCCAACGCTGGGCGATGTGTTGTGCAACCGCGTGGCCGAGGCTACGCGCAAGCGCTTCTACGGTGATGGCGATACCCCCTATATACCGCCGGAAGATTCGCCGTCATTCTGATTGTCCGCCATTTATAAAAAATTCTGCTTTTTCTGGCTGACACGCCGCAGCGCGCCCGCTCTTGCCGTGTTTTTATGGCTCATTCTCCTGCCTGAAACGATGTTTTTTGCATCACCTAGCTGTCGATAACGGTCTTTGACCGGCACTGGCCCGGCACCGATCCTCGCCTTATACGGCACATCCTTGTGTCGCAATTAAACGAGGTATCACAAAGGTATCGGGAGCCAGTCAATGCAGACTCAGGGCGTATTGTTCGGACAGATCGCAGCCGTTTTCGGTATCGTGATCGTTGGTGTGTGGGGTGCCACTCAGTGGACCGCCGCCACCCTGGGCTATCAGCCCCGACTTGGCTTGCCCTGGTTCGACCTCTTCGACACGCCGATCTACCTCCCCTGGAAACTGTTTGAATGGTGGTTCTTCTTCGGCGCCTACGCGCCGGAGGTGTTCGACACCGGCGGAGCTATTGCGGGCGGTAGTGGCCTGGTGGCCGTTGCGGTGGCTATCGCCATGTCGGTATGGCGATCCCGGCAATCCAAACAAGTCACCACCTACGGCTCGGCACGCTGGGCCAATGACACCGATATCCGCAAGGCGGGACTCTCCCAGCCGGTGGGTGTGTTCCTGGGCCTGCACAATGACCAGTACCTGCGCCATGAAGGCCCGGAACATGTATTGGCCTTTGCGCCCACCCGTTCTGGCAAAGGCGTCGGCTTGGTGGTACCCACCTTGTTGAGCTGGCCGACGTCGGTGGTCATCCACGACATCAAGGGCGAGAACTGGCAGCTTACCGCGGGCTGGCGTTCACGCTTTTCACACTGCCTTCTTTTCAATCCCACGGATTCCAACTCGGCCGGTTACAACCCGCTGCTGGAAGTCCGACGTGGTGCCCATGAAGTGCGCGACGTGCAGAACATTGCCGATATCCTCGTCGATCCCGAAGGTGCGCTGGAGCGACGCAATCACTGGGAGAAAACCAGCCACGCGTTGCTGGTAGGCGCCATCCTGCATGTGCTCTATGCCAGTGAGGACAAGACCCTGCGGGGCGTTGCCAATTTCCTCTCCGATCCGGCGTGCCCGTTCGAGCTGACCTTGCACCGGATGATGACCACCAAGCATTTGGGTGACGCACCACACCCTGTCGTGGCTTCCGCCGCACGCGAGGTGCTCAACAAGGCGGACAACGAACGCTCCGGCGTGCTCTCCACCGCCATGTCGTTCCTGGGGCTGTACCGCGACCCCACGGTGGCGGAAGTCACCTCGCGCTGCGACTGGCGCATCGCTGACCTGATCGCCGCTGAACATCCGGTCTCGCTGTACCTGGTGGTGCCACCATCGGACATCAGCCGCACCAAGCCGCTGATCCGATTGATCCTCAATCAGATCGGGCGACGACTCACCGAATCCCTTGACGGCTCAGACGGTATCGAGCGCCGCCACAAGCTGTTGTTGATGCTGGACGAGTTCCCGGCATTGGGTCGACTGGATTTCTTCGAGACCGCCTTGGCCTTCATGGCTGGCTACGGCATCCGCAGCTTCCTGATTGCGCAGTCACTCAACCAGATCGACAAAGCCTACGGTCAGAACCATTCGATTCTGGACAACTGCCATGTGCGGGTGACCTTCGCCACCAACGATGAACGCACCGCCAAACGCATTTCCGAGACATTGGGGACCGCCACTGAACTGCGCGCCCAGCGTAACTACGCTGGCCACCGGCTTGCCCCCTGGCTGGGTCATCTGATGGTGTCGCGGCAGGAAACAGCCCGGCCGCTGTTGACACCTGGCGAGGTTATGCAGCTACCGCCTGAGGAGGCCGTGGTAATGGTTTCCAGTGTGGCACCGATCAAAGCTAAAAAGCTGCGTTATTACGCGGATGCCAATTTTAAACAACGCATACTGCCACCGCCTGAACTGGCCGATGCGTCCCAGGTCGAGCGTTATGCCGATGCACCTCCCTTGCGGCCAGATGACTGGAGTGAGCTGGAGATTCCGACCACGCCCGCTGCATCGGTTGAAGCATCCACTGACGGTTTGGGTGGCGAGGATGACGGAGGGCCTCGTCGTCAGCCTGAGTTATCCGACAGTGTCGCCTACGTTCCTGAGCCAGAACACACGGTCAGTGACCTAGCGCTCCTGGATGACGATGACCCGGCGCCAGTGCTTCCCCAGCAGCTTGACCCGGCCATGCAGCGCGTGGCACGGCTGGCGTCCCTCGACCCGGATGATGGAATCCTGCTATGAGCCGATACCGCCTGAATCTCTTTATCCAACCTGAGCACGCCAGGCGCTTGGATGAGCTGGCCGCCAAGAAAGGTGTCTCGAAGTCCAGCATTGTCGCGGCAGCGCTGGCGTCCTGGTTGTCACCGGATGCCGCCGACCAGCGTGAAGCCGCCATCGCCAAGCGGCTGGATCGGCTGTCGCGCCAGTTCGAAAAGCTGGAGCGCGACCAGAACATTGAGATCGAGACCCTGGCGCTGTTCGTGCGCTACTTCCTGACGGTAAGCACACCGGTGCCAGAAGCGCATCAGGATGCGGCCCGCGCCCAGGGCAAGGTCCGTTTTGAGCAATTCGTTGAACAGCTTGGCCGACACCTGCTGCGCGGGCGCAGTCTGGTGCGTGATGTGGTGGAGGAGCTGCACCCCGAGCCCGTGTGTATGGATGACACCTCAGCGCCCTATGAATCAGCGGAACACACGGGGGAGCCTCTGTCATGAACGCCTCGTCCGCGTCCACGGCATCACTGGACCGGCGCATCCAGATGCTGCGCACGGCGATGGGGCCGTTGATTGCCGCCGCGCTGGAAGACCCGGACGTGGTGGAAATCATGCTCAACCCCGACCGCACGCTGTGGGTGGACCGCCTGTCCACCGGTCGTGCACCAATGGGAGCGGAACTTTCCACCGAAGACGGTGAACGCATCATACGGTTGGTGGCCGCCCATGTGGGTGCAGAAATACATCGCGGTCAGCCTCTATTATCCGCCGAGCTTCCGGAAACTGGCGAACGCTTTGAAGGCATACTGCCACCCGCTGCGCCGGGGCCGGCCTTCGCCTTACGCAAACGCGCTGTGGGCGTGATTCCGCTGGCGCGCTACATCGCCGACGGCATGATGACCGCGCAACAGGCCGAGTTTCTGCGTTGTGCGGTAGGTGAGCGCCAGAACATTTTGATTGCCGGTGGCACCAGCACGGGCAAGACCACGCTGGCAAACGCCTTGTTGGCGGAGATCGCCACCACTGGCGACCGCGTTTTGGTGCTCGAAGACACCATCGAGCTGCAATGCGCCGCCCGCGATCATGTGCCTCTGCGTACCCGTGCCGGAGTGGTGAGCATGAGTGAACTGGTGCGCGCCACCATGCGGCTGCGCCCCGATCGTGTGGTGGTCGGCGAGGTACGCGGTGGCGAAGCACTGGATCTGGTCAAAGTCTGGGGCACGGGCCATCCCGGTGGCATTGCCACCATTCACGCAGGCTCTGCGCTTGGCGCGCTTCTGCGTCTGGAGCAACTGATTCTTGAAGTGGCGGTGAATCCACCGCGTCCTCTGATCGCCGAAGCAGTCAATGTCGTGATTCATATCGCTGGACGTGGCCGCAAGCGCCGTATTGCAAGCATTGCCCGTGTAACGGGCTTCGATTCAACGGGTTACTGCCTCACGGACGTACTGCCCATCGTGCCGACATCTTCCGATCCCACCCCGTCCACTGATCAAACAGGAGAGCCGCTATGACCGTACTTGTTACTTTACGTATTTCTGATCACCCATTGTCTGTCCTGGCGCGATTGCGCCCATTGGCCGTCCTTGCTGGACAAGGGCTGTTGCTGGCCGTGTTGATGCTCCTGCTGACCACCACAGCACAGGCTGCCGGCTCCTCCATGCCCTGGGAAGGGCCGCTGCAATCCATTCTAGATTCTATCCAGGGGCCGGTGGCACGCATTGTCGCGGTGATCATCATCATTGCCACGGGGCTGGCGCTGGCCTTTGGCGATTCCAGCGGGGGCGCCCGCAAACTGATCCAAATCGTGTTCGGACTCTCCATTGCCTTCGCCGCTTCGTCATTCTTTCTGTCGTTCTTCAGCTTCTCGGGCGGGGCGGTGGTATGAGCAATGCCAACGACCATGCAACAGGGTTTGCCCCCGGCTTTGAGATTCCGCTCCACCGTTCGCTGACCGAGCCGATTCTGCTGGGCGGTGCACCGCGCACCGTGGCCATCGCCAACGGAACCCTGGCTGCTGCAGTGGGGCTGGGCCTGCAATTGTGGATTCCAGGGCTGGTGCTGTGGATCGTCGGTCATTCGCTGGCGGTGTGGGGTGCACGAATTGATGCCCAGTTCATGCAGGTCTTCGCCCGGCACATCAAACACAAGCCGCTACTGGACGTGTAAGGAGATGCCGAGATGCTGAACCTCACCGAATATCGCCAGCGTCCCGTGCTGCTGGCCGACTGGTTGCCCTGGGCCGGACTGGTGGCCTCCGGTGTTGTGTTGAACAAAGACGGCAGTTTCCAGCGCACGGCGCGGTTTCGTGGTCCGGATCTTGATAGTGCAACACAAGGCGAAATGATTGCCACCACCGCACGGCTCAACAACGCGCTGCGACGGTTGGGATCGGGTTGGGCGCTGGTCATTGAGGCCGAACGGCAGCCAGCGGCGGACTACCCGCAGTCTGATTTTCCCGAGGCGCTGTCCTGGTTGGTGGATGAAGAGCGTCGCGCGGCCTTCGAGGACGCGGGCCAGCACTTTGAAAGCAACTACCACCTCACACTGCAATACCTGCCGCCGGAAGAATCCCATGCCCGCGCCGCCAGGATGCTGTACGAAAACGCCCCCGGTGAGGGTGTGGATTGGCGGGGTCGGCTGGATGCCTTCGTGGCGGAAACTGATCGCGTGTTTGATCTGCTCGATGGAGTGATGCCGGCCATTGCCTGGCTGGATGATGGCCAGACGCTGACCTACCTGCACGCGACAATTTCGACACACCGCTACGAGATCGGTGTTCCCGAGGTGCCGTTTCACCTGGATGCGCTGCTGACCGACTGCTCACTGGTCGGCGGGTTGGCGCCGATACTCGGCGATCACCACCTGCGCGTGGTGTCGGTGCGCGGCTTTCCGACCTCGACCTGGCCGGGCATTCTGGACGACCTCAACCGCTTGGGCTTCGCCTACCGCTGGAGCACGCGCTTTCTGTGCATGGACAAGGCCGAGGCGGAAAAGGCACTGGGCCGCCTGCGCCGCCAGTGGTTCGCCAAGCGCAAGAACGTGGTGGCGCTACTGCGCGAAACCATTTTCCAGCAGGAAAGCCCATTGGTGGATACCGACGCCAACAACAAGGCGGCGGACGCCGATGCCGCCTTGCAGGAGTTGGGTAGCGATCAAGTCGCTTTTGGCTACCTGACGGCCACGGTCACGGTGATGGACACGGATGCCGACCTAGCCGATGAGAAGCGGCGCATGGTCGAGCGTGTGATTCAGGGCCGTGGTTTTGTCACCATTCCCGAAACACTCAACGCGGTTGACGCCTGGTTCTCTTCCATTCCCGGTAATGCCTACGCGAATGTGCGCCAACCCATCGTCTCGACGCTGAACCTGGCGCACCTGATGCCGGTGTCGGCGGTATGGGCGGGGCCGGAGAGGAACGATCACCTGGATGGCCCGCCGCTGATCGTCACCCGCACCGATGGCGCCACGCCGTTCCGACTGGTAACGCACATCGGCGACGTGGGGCACACCCTCGTCGTGGGGCCGACCGGTATGGGCAAGTCGGTGTTGCTGGCCACACTGGCGATGCAGTTCCGCCGTTATCCCGCCTCGCGCATCTTTGCGTTTGATATGGGCCGCTCGATGCGCGCCACCATTTTGGGCCTGGGCGGCGAACATTACGACCTGGGCGGCGATGGCGGCATTGCCTTCCAGCCGCTCGCACAAATCGAGCTGGCCAGCTACCGCACTTGGGCTGCTGAGTGGGTGGAAGGTCGCTTGCTGCACGAGGGTGTTGCCATTGGCCCTGACGAGAAGGCGGCCATCTGGTCGGCGCTGGAGAGTCTCGCAGGGGCGCCAGTGGAGCAACGCACGATGACCGGCCTGTCCGTGCTGTTGCAATCCAACGCCCTGCGTCAGGCGCTCGCACCCTATGCGTTGGGCGGAGCCCACGGCAAGCTACTGGATGCCGACCATGACCGGCTCGGCAGCGCCGAGGTGCAGGCCTTCGAGATGGAAGAGCTGATGCACAGCAAGGCGGCGGTGCTGGCTGTATTGGGCTATCTGTTCGCGCGTTTTGACGAACGTTTCGACGGTGCGCCCTCGCTATTGATTCTCGATGAGTCCTGGCTGTTCCTCGATGATCCGGTGTTTGCCGCGCGCATCCGTCAGTGGCTGAAGACGCTGCGCAAAAAGAATGTCAGCGTTATCTTCGCCACGCAGTCGCTGGCCGACATCAAGGATTCCAGCATTGCGCCGGCCATTATCGAAAGCTGCGCCAGCCGCATCTTCCTGCCCAACCCGCAGGCCACCGAGCCGCAGATCCGTACCATTTACGAGGGTTTTGGTCTCAACAGCCGGCAAATCGAGATCGTCGCTACCGCGCAGCCCAAGCGCGATTACTACTACCAGTCGCGGCTGGGCAATCGCCTGTTTGACCTCGATTTGGGAGCGGTCGCGCTGGCGTTTGCGGGAGCTTCCACCCCGCAGGATCAACGCGCCATCGACCGTGTGCTGCTGGACGCTGGCGAGCCGGGGTTCGCCGGTGCCTGGCTGCGTCATCGCGGTCTCGACTGGGGCGCTGATCTGCTGCCGTCGTTTCCGGGTTGTCCGCCAGTGATCGATTTCAGTTCCAACACCCAACCACCGGAGGTCCCATTATGAAGACTCAACCCCGCTTATTGTCTGTGTCGCTGGCAGCCGTGCTGTCGATATTGTTATTGGCAGTACAGCCTGCTGCCGCCTTCACCGTATTCGATCCCTCAAACTTCGTGCAGAACACCCTGACGGCCATCCGCACACTGGAGCAGATCAATAACCAGATCAATCAGCTTCAGAACGAAGCACGGATGCTGACGAACCAGGCCCGCAATCTGGCGGGCCTGGATTTCAACGTCGTCAGCCGGCTGCGCTCGACGCTGGCCACCACCGAACGCCTAATCGCCGAGGCGCAAGGGTTGGCCTATGACGTGCAGAACCTCGACCGCGAGTTCGCACGGCTGTACCCAGAAGAATACGCCGCTACCGTCAGTGGCGACCAGATGCTCCATGATGCGCAGGAGCGCTGGCGGCACACCCTTGACGGGTTGCACACCGCGATGCGGGTACAAGCACAGGCGTCGCAGAATCTGGCACATGACGAAAGCGCGTTGGCTGACCTGGTGAATGAGAGCCAGTCGGCGGAAGGCGCCTTGCAAGCCATGCAGGCGACCAATCAACTTCTGGCCTTGCAGGCCAAGCAGTCGATCCAGGCCCAACAGCTTCAGATCACCCAGGAGCGGGCCGCCGCATTGGAGCTGGCGCGCCAGGCGGCCGCCGCCGAGCGAGCCCGTGAAGTGCGACGCCGGTTCCTCGGCACCGGCACACCCTATACGCCGCAACGCGTGGATTTCTATTCCAACTGATCGGGCCGGGCCATGAACGACGTGACGGTCATCGACCGCTTCCTGAATACCTTCTCTACCTACATCGACTCGGGGTTTGGGTTGTTGCAGGGTGAGGTCGCGTTCCTGACTGCCACACTGATCATCATCGACATGACCCTCGCCGGTTTGTACTGGGCGATGAGCCACGCCACCGGTCAGGGCGAAGACGTGGTCGCCAGGTTGCTGCGCAAGGTGCTTTATGTCGGTGCCTTCGCCTACATCATTGGCAACTTCAACTGGTTGGCAGGGATCGTGTTTCGTTCTTTTGCAGGTCTTGGTCTGACGGCCACTGGCTCGTCATTAACGATGGAGCATTTCCTGCAACCGGGGCGACTGGCCAAGACCGGCATCGACGCAGCAGCGCCGATTCTGGAACAGATTGGCGAGATGGCGGGCTTCCCCGAGGTCTTCGTCAATCTCGATCCCATCGTGGTGATGTTCCTCGCCTGGCTGGTGGTGATCCTGTGCTTCTTCATCTTGGCGATCCAGCTCTTCATCACTCTCATCGAGTTCAAGTTGACCACGCTGGCGGGTTTTGTGCTGGTGCCCTTTGCCCTGTGGAACAAGACCGCGTTTCTAGCTGAGAAGGTGCTGGGCAACGTGGTGTCTTCCGGCGTCAAGGTGCTGGTGCTGGCCGTGATCGTTGGTATTGGCACGGGCCTGTTCGCGGAGTTCCAGGTGCACCCGGACGAGCCGTCCATCGACCATGCACTGGTTCTTATGTTGGCATCGCTCGCGTTGCTGGCGTTGGGCATCTTCGGACCAGGCATCGCCACCGGGCTGATTTCTGGTGGGCCGCAACTGGGTGCCGGGGCTATGGCGGGTGCCACCATCGGTGCTGCCGGAACCGCCATGGCCGTGGGTGCTGCTGCCACAGGCGTGGGTGGCGCGGTACTGGCCGGGGCTCGGATGGCTCCGGCTGCTGCCCGATTGGCCGGTTCTGGCGCACGGACGGCTACCTCGACCCTTGGCAGCGCCCGTTCTGCATTCCAGTCCGGTTCGGCTGCCGCCGGTGGTGGCCTCAAGGGAACAGCAGCGGGCCTTGGCAATGTTGTCAGGTTCGGCGCTCAGGCTACCGGGCGAAGTACGGTCGCTCGTGCTTCCGCTGCCGGGCAGCGTATGACGGCTCCCTTTCGGGCGGGCTGGAACGGCTCGTCGCCTGATGATAGTTCGGGCGGCAGCACCATTGGCATGGGCCAGACCGCCGCATCCCCAGCCCAACAACAACCCGCTTGGGCCAAACGCTTGCACCGCCGCCAGCAGATCACCCAGGCCGCCACGACGTCGGCACATACCCTGCGCGGTGGCGACAGCAGTGGTGCGGGTTCTGGCCCAAGTTTGCGTAATCAAGATGAATGAGGCGATACCTGACCCTCAAGGAGAAGGCTTATGCGATTCAAACGACCGAGGGTGCGCTATGCGGAATCGCCGCAACCGGCCACCCCGTACCAATCCGCCGCCCAGGTGTGGGACGAGCGTATCGGCTCGGCCCGTGTGCAGGCGAAGAACTGGCGCTTGATGGCTTTCGGCTGCCTGATGCTGGCCTTGTTAATGGCGGGCGGTCTGGTGTGGCGTTCGGCACAGTCCATCGTTACCCCCTACGTGGTGGAGGTGGATGAGGCGGGACAGATACGCGCCGTGGGCGAAGCCGCCACGCAGTACCGGCCTACTGACGCGCAGATTGCGCACCACCTGGCGGGTTTTGTGACACGGGTGCGCGGGCTGTCCATCGATCCCATTGTGGTGCGGCAGAACTGGCTCGACGCCTATGACTACACCACCGACAAGGGCGCGGCGGTGCTCAATGATTACGCGCGTACCAACGACCCCTTTGCACGCATCGGCAAGGAGTCGGTAACGGTGCAGATCACCAGCGTCGTGCGTGCCAGCGAGTCGTCGTTCAATGTCCGCTGGACCGAACGCCGCTACGTCAATGGCGCTGCCGCCGGACAGGCGCGCTGGACCGCCGTCGTGTCCATCGTGCTGCAAACCCCGCGCACCGAAGACCGCCTGCGCAAAAATCCCCTGGGCATCTACGTCAATGGTCTGTCGTGGAGCCGTGAACTGGATACGTCCGAAGGAGCCCAGCCATGAAACCGTCTTTCCGTTTTTACGCTTTTCCACTCATCCTGCTGGTCCTGTCGGGCTGCGCCACGCAAGGCAAGCCGCCACCCGCCATCTCGCTTGATGAGCCCGTGTTGGCTCATCCCTTGCCCGAGCCGCCCCTGCCGGTGGAAGTGGTGGCGGTGCCTGAAGTGCTGCCGATGCCGGGGCAGATGAAACCGCTGCTGGAGGTCGAAGAAGCGGACTCCGTACCTGAGACTGCCGATGAAACCGTGCGCGTGTCCAGGGCCAATGAAGAAGCGCGTATGGCGCCGACGCGTGAGGGCTATGTCAATGCCATCCAGGTCTGGCCCTTCACCGAGGGGGCGCTGTATCAGGTCTATTCGGCAGTCGGACGCGTGACAGTGATTGCGCTCCAACCGGGTGAGGAACTGGTGACCGTGGCGGCTGGGGATACCGTGCGTTGGGTCGTGGGCGACACGTCCAGCGGTGCTGGTGACGAGCTACGGGTCAATGTACTGGTCAAGCCGATCCGTTCGGGCCTGAACACCAATCTGGTCATCACCACCAGTCGGCGTACCTACCTGTTGGAACTGACCTCGACCGACCAGGCGTGGATGGCGTCGGTGTCCTGGGACTACCCGCGTGACCAGATGTTGGCCCTACAGCGCCGCAATCAAACTGCGCAGGCGACAGTACCCATTGATACTGGCCTGGCACTGGAGAACCTACGCTTTCGCTATGCAATCAGCGGCAGCCAGCCGCCTTGGAAACCGTTACGCGCTTTCGACGATGGCCGGAAGGTCTATATCCAGTTCCCGGCGGGGATTGCCCAAGGCGAACTGCCGCCGCTGTTCGTGATCGGAGCCGAAGGGGATGGGCAACTGGTGAACTACCGGTTTCGCCCGCCGTATTACATCGTCGATCGGCTGTTCGGCGCGGCGGAACTGCGCCTGGGCGGTGACAAGGGCGACGTAGTACGCATCGAGCGCACGGATGGCGTGGCACGGAGGGATTGAATATGAATCAGGACGAAACTGCTGACCGGAGCACGACGCCAGCGGATAAGGTCGCCCCCGACACCGTGACCCTGCGTGCCCAACCGCGTCCGGTGACGCGACTGAACCGTCGTACCCTGACGATCCTGACCGGAGGCCTGGCAGTCGCTGTGCTCGGGGCTACATTCTGGTCATTGCAGCCGCCACAGAGAAGGAGCACTGAGCAAACGGAGTTGTACAACGTGGAGCGAGTGTCACGCTCCGATGCGCTAGAGCAGTTGCCCACCGACTATTCCATGCTGCCACCTGAGGCACCGCCCGAAGTGCCGGTATTGGGACCACCGTTACCGGGGGATTTGGGGCCAGCTATTGTGAATGCGCAACAGCCAGCAGTGGCCAGTTATTCGGCACCCGGCCATGATCCCGCCGCCGCGCTACGCGAAGAGTCGGAAGCGGCGGCTGCCTCGTCGCTGTTCTTCCAGACAGGCAATCGAAATCAGACTAACCCAACTGTCACGGTGGCTTCGCAGTCTGCTGTACCAGACATGGGGAGCACTCTGCCGGCTTTTGATGCACTGGTCGGCAGCCCGGCTTCAGCGGTGGCGCAACCGGCTGATTCGACGGCGGTGCAGAACTGGCAAGACCAGAAAGAAGCATTCCTGCAATCCGGTTATACGGAAACTCGTAATACTGGGCATCTGCAATTGCCAAGTTCACCCTATCAGGTCATGGCCGGTACAGTGATCGCCGGGGCTTTGGTGACCGGTATCCAATCCGACCTGCCTGGCGATGTGATCGCCACGGTCACGGAGCCAGTCTACGACACGGCAACGGGTCAGCATCTACTGATCCCGCAGGGCTCCCGCATTCTGGGACGCTACAACAGCCAGGTCAGCTACGGGCAAAGCCGCGTTCAAGTTGTCTGGAACCGCATCATCCTGCCGGATACTTCCTCGCTGGCGTTGGACAACCTGGTCGGCACCGATCCGGCAGGTTACGCCGGTCTGGAAGATGGCGTCGATTGGCATTGGGATCGCGTCTTTGCCGGTGCGGTTCTGACAACGCTGCTGGGTGTTGGCGCGGAACTGGCCGCGCCGGAAAACCGGCAGGATGGTGATCGCGTCATTATTGCGGGTCGCGACAGCGCGCAGGACAGCATCAACCAGGTGGGCCAAGAGATGACCCGGCGCAACCTGAACATTCAACCCACCTTGACGGAGCGGCCCGGCTTGTCGGTTCGCATCATCGTCAACCGCGACTTGGTACTTCGTCCTTATCAACCACTGTTCATCAATCAGGGAGCGTCGCAATGAATACCACCCGAAAATTACGTCTCGGCCCACTGCCCAAGACTGAAACCACCAAGCTGACCTTTGTTTGTCCGGCCAGCCTGAAAGCTGATCTGGAGCGCTATGCTGAGTTGCATAGCCAGACCTACAGCGAGCGGGTAGACGCGGTAACGCTGATCCCGCATATGCTGGAGGCGTTCATGGCGAGGGACCGGGAGTTCAAGAGAATACGCGCCAGGACCTGAGGTAGGGGCCATGAAAGCTTGAAAAAAGGAAGATCGTGGCCTGATGTGACGTCCTCAGATGTTGGCCACGCCTTCCTGGGGAAGTCGCTGGTGGGCTGCCATCAGCGTCTTCATTTCATGTGTGACAAAATGTGGCATCCACCCACACAGCGCCTCAAAATCAAACCGTTCGCTGTTGGCATTCCCTTCAGGCGTCACTAGACGATTGAGGATAAGTTCTTCATATAGCCGCTCATCCAATTGCAGGCTGATACCATACTCATCATGCAGTTTGCAGTGCAGCTGATGGGCAATTTTCAAGCCCGCCACATCCAGGTCACCAAAATAGAGCAGTTGTGCTACCTGTTCGGCCTTAAGCAGCTGTGACACACACTCGGCCTGGCCTGACACTTTGTTACCCGCCCCGTAAATCACCAGTGACCAGCGTGTCTGGGTGCGATTGATTTGGCATAGCCTGTAATACACATCTGAATTTTCTACGATGACAGCCGGAAGGTCGGGGTGGCCTGATGATTCATACGGTAGCGGTGGTGCTCGCCGAATGGCACCCAGGTCGGCCAAGGTCAGCGCGGTATGCTTCCAGCCACCATGTGGCATGGAATCTAGTGCTTTTTCATCACCAAAGATCAGCAGCGCCCGCTCGCGGTGCCCGAGCGCGCCCGGAAAAAGCGGCTGTCCGCACTCAGATTGACGAAACAGATGCGCATTGAGTCTCTGTAAACGCTCCTTGACCTGCGGCGAGAGCGGCCCTATAACGCGCTCAGCCAACCAAGGGTGCCAGGCGATGTCTGGCACCGCCTTCTCGGACGCAACTGCGCCTTCGTAAACAAAAACGTTGGGAAGGCGCAGGCCACGCCAATAGGTCTGCCAGTTTGCTTCGCGCTTGGGCTGGGCTCGCCAGTCACCCTCGGTCAGTTGCGCAATCGCCTGACCTAGCAGGTCGGGGGTGTCATGGCTCAAGGCTTCTTGGCGATGTGTGCGCAAAATCTCATCCAGTACCACCGTGGCCTTCACTGTGCGGGCTGCCTTGCCGGCAGCAAGACGGTGCTTGTTAACAGTTGACTCCAGGCGGGACAGCCACGTCATTACGCCACTCATACCAAACCTACCTTACAAGACCGTCACGGGCTGTGGTTTTGCGACCAGGGAAGCCGCCCACAAGGTATGGCGCTCGTTATCAACAGTCACTAGATCACGCCGCTTCAGCTTCTGAACCTTGTTTAGGAATAGATGGTTATCAAACATCGACTGGGCATTTTCGTCCGAAATGCCGGTCAAGTAGATAAGCTGGATGTTGTAGGCCTTGGCCATCTGGGTCTGAATTCGCATCAGGTCATCGGCATTCGATTTGCCCAGCGGGTTGTCGGCCAGCAAGAAGCCTGCACTTGAAATACCCGTGTCGTACTCTCGCACCTTGCCGACCGTCACAAACAACAGGAAAGCGGATGTGAGTCGCTGCCCCCCAGAACCCTCCAGCCGGGTGATATGGGTCCATTGTGGGCGACTGGCGTTCGTTTTCAGCAGACGTACCTCCAGATCCCCTTCGCCAAACACCGACTGAACCAGATCGGCCGTCAGGGCGTCTCGGTTGGGTGCGCGGGGAATCTGGCCTTTGGCAATCCAGTTTTGCAAGCGGGCGCTGGCAAACCCTCTGAGATCGGTTGTGAGATCATTAAGTCGGTCTGTCATCTTCACAATAGGACGGCCGGGCAGCACGGGGCAGTCATCCGGAATCCTGACTGATTTGGCACGCTTCAGTAGTTTAATCGCCCCCTCTAGGTGAGCAGTCAGGTGGGTAACGGTCAGATCAATCGAACGCTGGAACTGCTCCAGGCTGTCCTGAACCGCCTCAAACACCTGCGTGATTCCCGTGCCGACGCGCTCCAGATCGCCAAGCACCTCGTGGTAAGTTGCGATCAAATCCAGCTGTCGCAAGTATTCCTGACTGGCACGGCCGTCCGGGTCCTTGGCCAACTCTTCTTCGATCCGTTTGCGGAAGTGCCCCCAGACCGTGGCTACACGCACATCTTGCTGCTGCAGCGTTTCTTTCAGCTGCGCGTACGTTTGACAATGGGTACGCAGTGTATCGGCATACTCAGCGATGTTCAGTATCTTGGCGGGCAGGCCTGCCGACGAGGTCGGTGTGATGGGCTGAATCATGGCCTGCGCTGTTTTGGCGCTTTGTAGCCGCTCCTTCACATCCTCGATCTTCTTCGCCTGGAGCGTCTGCTGCTCCTGCAGGCGTTTGAGCTGGTGGTTGGTTTCATGGAGATTATCGACTAATTCGACCAGAGACGCCCGGATTACTTCTATCTCGGTGGGCTGCTCCTCCCACACAAAACCTTCGTCCAGCGACTCTCGCGTCTTCTCGCAATTCTCGGACAGCTTTTGCAGAGTGGCCTGCGCAGTAATCTGACGTTGTGAGAGTTGCTGCTGCTGCGCCTCGAGCTGCGCGATGCTTTCGTTAATCAGCGCGAGGTCACTGATGGCCGCTGCTTTGATCGCATCCGGATACGTCTGGTAGGCGGAATGTGCCGACAGCCGATCAAAGGCGTCGCGTTGCGCCTGCTCAGCATCTTTCAGCTGTTGCTTGAGCGCCGTTACCTGATTACCCTGGGCGGCTTCGAGCAATTTCTTGTGCGCCTGAACGGCCGCCTCATGGGCGTCTTGAGGACTCCGATCAGCGACACCCTCGGACGCCGTAATCCCCGAATAGAATGCACTGTTGCGCAGGCGGTCCCACTCGCCGATCTGTATGCGGATGCGTGTGCCCTCGGCGCGCTTGCTCTCCGCCACCCTGTTTTTCTGCGCCAGTTCATCACTTTGGCGCTCGAGAGCTTCCTTGTTCCGCTGAATCTGCCCGGCCAACTGATCCAGCTTCACCATTGCAGCGTCGCGTGTCGCCCATTCCGTGTCAACAAAACGGGTCAGTGTATCGTGTGCTCTTTCGGCTTGGTTGCGGTGCTGCTGTGCACTTTCAAATTGCGCTTGAGCCTTCGCTTTTTCGTCGCGTAGTTTCTGCTCATGCTTCTGTGCCTGCGCCAGTTGGGCATCGGCGTGTGTCAGTGCAGAGCGGGCTTGATTGCGCTGTTCGATCAGGCTCGACCAGTGACAGCCGTGCTGATCGTAGTGCAGGCGCCAATCGATCTTGAACGACTCCAGTTCTGTCAGGGCACTTTCCGCAGTCTCTACACAGGCCGCTTGTGAGGCCACGACGTTCTCCAGATCCTGCAGTCGCGCGTTGTAGGCTGCCTGGCTGTAACCGTGCTTGTCTGGGTTTGAGAGAACTACCTGTGCCGAGTCGGGTGTCATTCCTTGGAGATCCCGTGCTTCATCTAGGCGGTGAATGGCAATGGGTACCCCTTTCCAGAGCAGTGTTGCACTGATGGTGCTGACCTGAGTGAACGTCGCTTCATCCAGTGCGACCAGGCTCAGGTAGCGACCCGGGTTTCGGTCGATCACCGCAGCGATGCGCGGCGCATCGTCGTTGAAGGCGGAGGCCAGGTAGTGAGGGAAGGCCCAGAGTTTATCTCGCGCAATTCCCGCATCATAAAACGCCTCGAGCGCTTGTTTGATCTGCTTGGTAACCAGTTCGTGGCCAGTGAGTTTTAACTCATTCAGCTGGTGCTGGGCTTCCAACAGGCGCTGTTTCATCCCATTCAGCGTTTGGGTGTCAGCCTTTAACACCTCGCTGATCCGCGATCCGCACTGCGCGCTGTGCCAGTTGGCATCCTCAAGACCAAGGGCGTGCTGGGTCGGCGCAGGTAGCGCCTGACAGACTTCGGCCAACAGGTGTGCGCTGTCTACCGCCGCCTGGTGCTTTTGCTCTGCGTGGGTGAGAGACTGCCGGGCTTGGCTTTGTGCCACCGAGGCCTGATTAACCACCTGCTGATGCGCTTCCAGCGTCTGCTCTGCCTTACCAGAGGCGACCTTGGCTTGCTCCTCGGCCTGCTCGGCATCACGCAAGGTCAACCCCAGTCGGTGCTGGGCGGCCGCAGGGGTTTCCCCTGTGCGGATCAGGCCCTCTTCACACAGCACATCCCGTCGAGTTTCTCCTTTGCGCTTGTCCTGCCTGCACTGGTTGCTCTCCGACTCCAGGTTGCCCAGCTTCTTCTGCAGCTTGCCACAGGACTGACCGAGGGCGTCGCTTTCCTTGTTGAGCAGAGCCAGCGCCTCCGTGATCTCGGCCTCCTGCTGGCGGTGGCCGCTGATTGCCCGCTCCAGCACGCCAAGCGCCTCGCCAGCAGTGCAATCGAAGATCACCTGCAGCGGCTTTTCTGTTTCGCTTTGGAACACCGCCAGGGCCTTGTTCGCCTGGTGGTACACATCTTGAGTCTTTGCATAGACTTTGTAGTCTATGGCGGTGCGAGTGATCTCAATCTGACGCTGATTCGTGTCGGCTTCGTCTTGGAGTGCGGCGGCTTTGGCCTGTTGTTCGTCGAGCTGATGCAGGGCGAGATCGTGCTCAAGCAGGGCCTTGCGCTTGCCCTGTAGGTCGCGGTGAGACGTTATCTGGTCAATCTCTTTCTGCAGGCTTTCCGCTTGGTCGTCGAGCCGGGCTTGCTCTGTCTGAGTGTCCTCAATAAAGGCCGTGAGATCACGCATTGCCTCGCGGAAGCCATCATCCATCTGCCGTTGCTGCGTCTGGGCATTTTCCAGCTGTCGTGCCGGCTCAAGAAAGGCACGCCAGTTCGATAGCACATCCCCCAAGAAGGATTCGTTACGGCGAATCACTTCTAACTCACCCTGGCGTTCGACCTCGTGCGCCACTAGACCACTCAGCTGCTCCGTGGTGTCTTTGGACATGGTGCAAGCGAAGAACGCGCCGAGGAAGTCCTGCTCGGTTTTGTAGTCAATGAACTTGGTCAGTCCACCTTCTTCGGAGTTGAAGGTGACCATCGTTTTGATGAGATCAACATTGATCCGCTGCTCCAGCAAAAACGCGCGCCATTCTTTATTCACCTTGGTTTTGCGCCAGTGCACGCCACCTTCACCACCCGACTTGAGATTGAGCCAGCCGTCAAAGCTGTGCAGGGTGTTGGCGTAGGGACGCAGCTCGCGATTGTGCTCGGCGCGCGAGTATGAGGGCACTTCGTCAAATGGAGTGCCCAGCAGGGAGTCGGGTGCGTCGCAGATAAACAGAACGCGGTCTACATCATCTCCACGGCGCTGGTGGGCGTGTCCCAGCAGCAGGGTTTGCCCGGTTTCATTGACCATCTCCACCAGGATGACAGACAGCTCCTGGTGGAAGTAATTGCGGTAGTGGTATTCAGTCTGGCGACGATTGGCCAGGTACTGGGTGAAGTCGTTGACGGACGGCTCAAAGACCGATAACAGCAATGCGATGTAGGTGGACTTGCCGCCCCCGTTCACCAGTTGCTGATAAGTGTTGGCCACGGCCTTCGCCCTCTTGGAGGGGGTGCTGCGTGCTGCGTCAGCAGGCTGACCGGTCGCATGAGTGAGGCCAATGTAGTCCAGCGTGAGATCTTTGTAGAATGCCTCTTCGTGGCCCGCACCATCCATATAGACCCGTTTAATCAGCCACATGACTAGACCTCCAGCGAGTGTTGAGTTTCAGCGGTTTCGACGAGGTCTGGCTGGCCCCTGACAGCAGTAAGTTCCGGATTGTCAGCTGACGCAGTTGCATCGTTGTCGACGAGGTCGGGCGGCTGCTCCCCTGTCGCGGGATCGATATCCATTACAAAGCGTACCGTCTCCTCGATGCCGGTAAGGCGCAGATAGTGTTTGAGCTTCTGGGTCGGGTACCAGTCGGACTCTCCCGACAGACTGCTGTCCTCGGCCAGGAAGCCTTCTTCCTGCAGCAGCTGTATCCAGCGCATCGCCATTTCCGTTTGCGAGCGGATACTGGAGACTCGCCCCACCTTCTCGTCGTGGATGCGAGGGATGCGTTCTTCCTGCACAAACCGGGCAGCCAGGAGCAGGCCGTCCACCGCATCGTCACCCTCAGCTTTGCGTTGCGCGATCACCTGGTCGGCAACTTCGTTGAGCTTGATCACTACCGAAGCGGCATTGGTTCCGCTGGTTTGACCGGATTCGACCCGAACCGCATCGGGATTGGGAAACATATCAGCCAGCAACGCAATCAGGGTTAATCCCGCGAAGAGGCGCTGTTCCTTGCGCTCTTTGCTCATTTGCTCGGCTACGGTTTCAGGCAGCAGGCGCTTATTCAGCCAGCCCAAGGTGGGGGCATAAGGGCCACGACCATCCGCAGTCAGCAATACCCCGTATGTCTCGTGGATGCCGAGGTAACGCAATTTCATACCGGCCGCGACGCCACGAATAATTTCAGCGAACAGAACGTCGCCCTGAAGCTCCAGTGCTCGCTGAATTGGCTCATCCCCCATCTTGTACCCCAATGAACTCATGATCGCCTGTGTGGCGATCTCGGCGTAGCGTTTAGCCTGTTGATGCATGTCGTACATAACTACTCCTCAAAGGGCAGTGCGGGGGCGACTGTCAGTAGGCTGATATTGTCAGCCCGCCAGAGCGCTGTTTCGATAGGGGCGTCGTCCACATCCACCTCGATGGTGGGGTCGCTGTTGGCCGCTAAGCTGCCGATGAGGAGCAAGCAGACCTGTTGCTCCAGTTCGGACAACTTGCCGTTTGCGTAGGCGTCAAACACATCAGCAAAACTGACGCGACCCCGATCCTTCAAACGGTCACTAACCCAGTCGCTGCAGTGCTTAACTACCGAGTCGGGAATACCGCGCAGTGTGGCTTCAATGGCAACGGGCTGCTCGGTGGGGTCCTGAATCTCGCGTGGAAGCACTTGCTCGAACTGATCGAGATACAGGTTCAGCACTGCCTCAAGGTCGAGCAGGGTGTGTAGGTCGTCATCCTGGCTTCGAGGAGCCAGCAGGCGTGCGACCAGCTCATCCATTCCTTGTTCGGCGGTCGCTGGAGCATGGGCCAGTAAGGGCTTGAGTGCACCTTTTTCCAGAGTCTCCCGAAACAAGGTGTTGTCTCTGGGAATGATTAGCTTCAGGCGAGCCCGCTCAAAATCCTTGTTCACGTCGTGCAAGCGATCTTGATAACTCTGCGTGAAGGCGCTGACCTCGGCAAAGATCTCCTGCGCCTTGCGCAGCTTGTGTAGCTTGTCGGGGTGCAATTCCGAGCGTCCATCAGCCAGCATTTCGGTAATGGTCGACAGGGTGTTCTGAATATGCCCCAGCACCTCCTGAGTCTTATCAAAGGAGTCGCTGAGTACGGGACGGATATCGTGCGCATAGGATGTGCTCAAATCACCCGACTGGGCGGCGCGTACTTTCATCCGCATCCCAATCAGGTATTGCTCCAACTGCCGCTGGGTTGACTGGATCTGCTGTACCGCTTTATCGATCTCGCCACGACGGATGGTTTTGAGCGTTCGCCAAGCGAGAATAGCAGCTCGCTCTATCGGCGTTTCATCCAAACGGAGGGTGTAAAACAGCATCCCCTCATCGGTCAGAGCCCAGAGAATATCATCAGAGCCGGGCACTTGGTCGTGGCGTATCAGGCGAACTACCTGCTCATCGGAATGCGCTCGTTCGGTGAAATCGTAGTATCGGAGGCGGAAAGGGTCTTTAATCGCCGCGAAAATCTTGCCGGCTACCTGCGTGTAGCTCGAGGCTTCTTGTCCCGGGTACGCCTCCTGCAGGTGCTCCGCCAAGCACCACTCCGCTTCTTTGCGAGTCATGCCCGGTTGGCGCTCACGGTCGGCGTAGTAAAGCATGGCGTCGAAGAGGTGCATGATGGCCGCGAGGGCGTCAAAGTCGACTCCGTCAAACAACTTGCGCTGTAGGGCGCTATAGATCGAATCCAGCGTCCGCACGACCAGCAGCGCGTGAGACTGAATGGTCAGCTCACGACGTGCCATGGATTCATTGCGAGCCTGCTCCAGAAACTCTAGCAACATACCGCCCTCCAGCTTAGAGGGAGTTACTATAGTTAACTATGTCACAATATGCAAAATAACTTTGCTTGTTATAATTTTATGGCAATGTTATTTTCCTTTCAGCCGGTCACCCCTATACTGGGCTCGGGCATCAGAATGAAGCTGAATTGCCCGGTCTCCAGCCAACGCAGAACAAGAAGTGGTATGCATTATTCAACGTTTCTCGAGAAGCACAAAACATCTCTCAGCCACGCTCAGTGGTTGCGTTTGCGCTATATTGAGCGTCAGTTGCTGTGGGAGCGAAAAGTCACTTCGCGCATGATTGCGGAGGAGTTTGGTGTCTCGCCACAGCAGGCCCGTACCGACGTTCGAGCCTACTTGGAGTTAGCGCCAGGTAACGTTTTCGAGCAAGGCGGCGGTCGCAAGGGGTATTTTCCCAGCGCTACGTTTTCACCAGTTTTACTTGGGGATAATGACCTGGTATGGCGTGCGACGGCAGAGTTTCAACCGCCGCAAGCGGCCCACGCGCAGGAAATTCCGATCATCCATCGCGCGGTACCTAGTCGCACACTAGCGGTTTTCCTGTCTGCGATCGAACAACAGGGCCAGGTTCAAGCGACCTATGCGTCAATGGAAAACCCGGCAGGTACTCTTCGCACACTAACCCCCACGGTCATTATCACCGTCAATGGGCGTCAGCATGTGCGTGCTTATGACTGGGGCAGTTCGGCGTTTAAAGATTTTGTTTTGGCACGATTCCTGGACGTACCGGAACTGATTGCCCCAGCGGCAACCCCGCCGCATGATGACACGGCGTGGGGGGTCGCGATCCCTGTACGTTTTATTGTCAATCCGGCTCTAAGCAAGGCGCAGCAGCGGGTGATTGAGCGGGATTACCTGCTAGACCCATGTGAGTTCAGCATTCGCGCGCCGATGATTTTCTATTTGTGTCCCGAGAACAACCTGCCTAAGACTGACGATGAGTATGCACAGGCTACTGATCCTGGCGGTCATGGCCCTTTTGTCTACCCTGTTCTCGCTGTGCACGCCCAAACAGGTGAGCCCATTCACAAGTACCGCCATGCAGGCCAGCGATAGATAGCTCTTCTCTTTGCTAATTTTTTGCCATGCGCTGTTACTGGGCGGGTGGTAACTTAGATAGCCGTGGCGGCGCGCAGAATTATTTGAGAGAAAATTAAAAGCCCACTATGAAAGCAATCCATAGTGGGCTTTTTGTGCACCCTGGGGCTAACGCTTTGACCGGGACGCCTCGACATTTTTATGTCGGCAACAGCCCGTCTGACGTCTTATCCCCAGATGGCGATGTTGAATCATCAGCCAGTTCGATCAACCCGCTTGTCTCGGATTTCGTCATCGCCGGACGAGTGCGGTTTGCGTGAAAGAACTTCGCAACGGACTTAACGTCGGTGACGGTAAAGGTCTCCGGATCGCTCGGATTGTTTCGCTGCGAGTTTTCTGTCAACTGAGCGGCGATGGCTGAGTCCGCGACGCCCTTTTTTCGCGCAGCTACGACGCGCGCAGCTGAATGCCCAGTACGGTCAATCTGATCGCTCGTCAACGTTTCCCAAATGTCGACAGCCTTATCGAGTTTCTTGCCCATGGCCCCCCCCTTATGCCCAATGGCCGAGTGGCCAAGTAACGCCATCAGCTAGATGGCAGCATGCTGTCTGACACTGCTGTAGCCTACGAGCCACCATGCTACCATGGACAAAGTGCGTCGTCCCTTAGCAACTTGACCGCTACTGCACGATCCAGCTTGCTATCTTGACGCTCCTATATGGCTCCCAAGCCACAACACTGCACTTCCTGCAAGCGGCCCGAAAGATAGCTAACCTCTTGCTCCACATATGATTTCAAGTCTCGTGTGTTTTACACGAAAGTCTTGACGTTAGTCTTTTTTTATTGCCATGGCCACGTTATTCTAGCTGCACCTTATCAGTGACAGCGCAGTAGACCATAACATGATCAAACAAATCGTTATTACCGCCATGGGCACTTTAATGTTGCCCTTCATCGCCCTGGCTCAGAGTGAACAGTATGATATTACCGGAGACTGGCAAGGCGAACTGGACGCCGCGCGATATGAACCGATACCTGTCGTGCTGCATATTCAATCTTCAAGCGAACAGACTGGCGAGTTAACAGGGTCGCTGGATTTTCCCAGCCAGTATCGCACCGGATTGCCAATCGGCGATATCCGCATCAATGGTTCCAACATCAGCATCATGCTGAATTCAGTACAGGCCGAGTTTTACGGTGAACTCACCCTGGATGAGAGCGGCCAGCACGTCTTGTCCATGCAGGGAGACTGGAGCCAGGCCGGTGAACATGTTCCACTGGAATTAACCCGACAAACAACCGAGGAGACGGCGCAATGAAGTATCTGCACACCATGGTCCGGGTCAGCGACCTGGACGCCTCACTGGACTTTTACTGCAACAAACTGGGTATGAAGGAAGTGACCCGCCGGGACAATGACAAGGGACGATTTACCCTGGTATTTCTGGCCGCCCCGGGTGACGAAGATGCGCAGATCGAACTGACCTATAACTGGGATCCGGAAGAGTACGGAGAAGGCCGTAATTTCGGGCACCTGGCGTATCGTGTAGAGAATATTTATCAGCTTTGCGAACAGCTTCAGCAGCAAGGTGTGACTATTAATCGTCCACCGCGCGACGGCCGAATGGCGTTTATCCGTTCGCCAGACAACATCTCCATCGAATTACTGCAGGCCGGTGACCCATTACCCCAGCAGGAACCCTGGGCCAGCATGGAAAATACCGGAACGTGGTAACAGCAGCTGTGATCATGCAGCTTCTTGCCTGAGCCTGTTTCGCGCTTGAGACAGACTCTGTGCTCGTTTATGATTGCGTCCTTCATCAGATGCAGCGCGAAAGAGGGTCAGGCATGCAATTACTCGACGGAAAACTCACCTCCGAACAAATCAAACAGGAAATCGCCGAACAGGTTGCTGTTATCAAAGCAGCCGGCAAGCGTGTTCCCCACCTGGCCGCTATTCTGGTTGGCGATGACGGGGCCAGTGAAACCTATGTGAATAACAAGGTACTGGACTGCAAACAGGTTGGTTTTGAGTCTACCTTGATCCGCCTGCCCGACTCCGTCTCTGAAGATGATCTCATGAGCGAGATTGATAAGCTGAACAACGATGACAACATCGACGGCTTCATCGTTCAGGTACCTCTACCAAAACACATCGATGAAACGCGCGTGACGCTGAGTATTGACCCGGCAAAAGATGTTGACGGTTTTTCGCCAGCCAGCGTCGGCCGTATGTGTCTGGGCCTGCCTACGTTTATCTCTGCTACACCCAATGGTGTGATGGAGCTATTGAAGCGTTATAACGTGGATACCAGTGGCAAACACTGTGTAGTCGTAGGTCGTAGCCATATTGTTGGCACGCCAATGTCCATCCTGATGTCCCGCAACACCAATCCGGGAAATGCCACTGTGACGCTGGTACACAGCCGCACACAGAATATGGAAGAGATTTGCCGCAGCGCAGACATCCTGATTGTTGCTATTGGCAAGGCTGAGTTCGTCACTGCAGATCTGGTCAAGCCAGGTGCCGTGGTCATCGATGTGGGTATTACCCGTGTCGACGATGCCAGCCGTCCGAAAGGCTTCCGGCTGGCGGGGGATGTTGATTTTGCTTCTGTCAGCGAGAAGTGCAGCTATATTACCCCAGTTCCTGGCGGTGTTGGCCCGATGACTCGCGCCTCGTTGCTGCAAAATACCCTGAAAGCCTGGCAAATGCGTCAGCAAGAGGCTTAATGCCGGTATCTTTTTTGGCCCTGCTCCACCGACCCTGAAGGGAAGTCATCATGTTTGATCAGCTCAGCTCGCTACCGCCCGATCCCATACTCGGCCTGATGGCCGCCTATCGTGCCGACAGCAACCCCAACAAGATTGATCTGGGTGTTGGCGTCTATAAGGATGAAACCGGCACGACACCGGTCATGAAAGCGGTCAAGGCAGCTGAAAGCCGGCTGTTGTCTACCCAGAACAGTAAAGCGTATGTCGGACCTGTGGGCCTGGATACGTTCAATGACTCAGTCGCTGAACTGGTCTTTGGCAAAGAACTGACACGCAAACTCGGTGCCCGACGAGTGACTTTCCAGACCCCGGGCGGTTGTGGCGGGTTACGGCTGGCGGCCGAATTTATTCAGCGCATTAAACCCGGCTCGCGCATTCTGGTCAGTGACCCGACCTGGGCCAACCATGTGCCTCTGCTAGGCGATGCCGGGCTGGAGATTGAGACTTACCCTTATTATGATCGCGGCTGCCACAGCATCCGCTTTGATGAAATGATGGCTGTACTGGCCAATGCCGGGCCGAATGATCTGGTCCTGCTTCACGGCTGCTGCCATAACCCCTGTGGCGCTGACCTGACAACTGAACAATGGCAAGCCGTAGCAACCCTCGCTGACAAGAACGGCTTTATTCCGTTTATCGACCTGGCCTACCACGGTCTGGGTGACGGGCTGGATGAGGACGCATACGGGCTGCGGCTACTGGCAGAAACGGTACCGGAAATGATTGTCGTCAATTCCTGTTCCAAGAACTTCGGCCTCTACCGTGAGCGCACCGGCGGCCTGAGCATCATCACGACCAGCGAGCAAAGCAGCCGTGCAGCCGCCAGCCAGGTGGCCGCTATCGCCCGCGGCATTTACTCAATGCCACCGGATCATGGCGCCTCAGTCGTGGCTGAAATCCTGCAGGATGACACTTTGAGACAACAGTGGGACAACGAGCTTCGCGAAGTCAGGCAGCGAATCAATGCCTTGCGCTCGCAACTGGTCACCGCTCTGAAAGCACGCCAGGTGGCAGAAGACTTCAGTTTCATCGAGCGAGAGAAAGGCATGTTCTCATTTCTGGGCTTGAGTGTTGCCCAGGTGCAAACACTGGTTACGGATTATTCAGTCTATCTGGTAGACTCAAGTCGTATCAATGTTGCAGGTATCAATAACAGCAACATTGACTACCTGGCTGATGCTATCGCCAATGTTGTGGCATCACCGTCAGCCTGAAGGTTAATCAGGGCCTGCCGCAGGCCCTGGAAAGGTGTTGCAAGACAACCTTGCAAATGTAGCCGAGAAGTCATTGTGAAGTAGCCGAGGCGCAGTTATGGATCAGAAAGACCGCACCACCACGCTAAACCTGGCAATTGCCATCAGCAGTATTGTCGCTGGCGCCATGTTATTGCTGGTCGTATCAACCCTGCTCAGCAGTTGAATGACGCTTTTTCAGGGCAGGCCCCACCCGCTCTGACAGCTTGCGCAACGCCACCTCTGTGGTCTCCCAATCAATACAGGCATCGGTAATTGACACACCATACTTTATGGAGTCCAGGTCGTCCGGAATCGGCTGGTTGCCTGCATTAATATGGCTCTCCACCATGACACCAATGATTGAACGATTCCCCTGTTCAATTTGTTCTGCCACATTATCCAGTACCTCAAGCTGCAGTTCATGCTGTTTGCGCGAGTTACCGTGGCTACAGTCAATCATGATATTTGGACGTATTGCCGCTTTTTCCAGCGCAGCCTCGCAGGCTTCTACATGAGGCTTTTCATAGTTCGGCTCTGAACCACCGCGCAGAATGACATGACAATGCGGGTTACCTGAGGTGCGAAAAGCAGCAACCTTGCCCTCTTCTGTCACGCTGATAAAAGTGTTGATCGCTGACGCAGCACGAATGGCGTTAACGGCAACTGTCAGCGAGCCATCAGTGCTGTTCTTAAAACCGACCGCGGAGGATATGCCAGACGACAGTTTCCGATGAGTCGGCGATTCGGTGGTACGGGCGCCGATTGCTGTCCAGCTCACCAGATCCTGCAAATATTGCGGTGAAATCAGGTCCAGCGCTTCAATACCGATAGGCAGACCCAGCGCATTGATATCCAGCATGAGTTGACGCCCCATCTTCAGACCATCGGCAATCCGGTGACTGCCATCCAGGTAAGGGTCATAGATCAATCCCTCCCAGCCGACAGTTGTCCGAGGTTTCTCAAAATAGACACGCATGACGATCTTCAGTGAGTCACCAAGCTCTTCGGCCAGTGGCTGCAACTTTCTGGCATAATCCATGGCCAGTGCAGGATCATGAATGGAGCAAGGGCCTACCACAACTATCAGGCGATGGTCTTCACCATCCAGTATCCCTTTCACCGCACGATGTCCTTCCAATACGGTCTGCATTGCCTTGCCCTGCAGCGGCATCGCCTGCTTCAGCTCAGTCGGCGTAGGGAGTAACTCGCTACTGATGATGTGGAGATTATCAACTTCTGTATGTGTATCAGTCATATCGTTTTCCTGAATTGTGCTGGGCGCATACCACAAATGCCCAATGCCATAGCATAAACCAGCAACCCTCCCAGACATAACCCGGCCAGGGATAAAACTTGTTGCCCGACTGGCCAGAGTAGCCACTCCTGCCAGTCGCCTCGGAAATAGAGCAGAAACACGGCCAGGGCAAGGTTCGCCGCCAGTAACTGGCTACCAAAACGCGCCCAGCCCGGTTGTCCACGAAAAACCTGCCGCTGCCGAAGCCCCCAGAATAGCAGGCCAGCATTAAGAAAGGCGGCAATCGAAGTCGCCAGCGCCAGCCCGGTGTGGGCCATATCCAGCACAAACACCAGCAACACATTCAGTACCATATTGCTGACCATGGCAATAACGCCTATGCGAACTGGCGTTTTGGTGTCCTGTCGGGCATGGAAACCAGGAACCAGGACTTTAATGGCCATAAACGCAATCAACCCCAGGGAGTAGGCCCGGAGACTACTTGTGACCTGCACGACATCCGAAGCCAAAAAGCTGTCACTGGAAAACAGGGTGATAATCACCGGTTGAGCAATCAACATCAACGCCAGGGCGGCGGGCACGGCAATCAAAATCACCAGACGCAGCCCCCAGTCCAGCAATGCGGCAAATTCGTCAGCCGACTTTTCTGCATGCCGCCGGGAAAGGCTGGGCAGCACCACTGTAGCAATGGCTACCGCAAAAATACCCAGCGGCAAGTCCATCAGGCGCTCTGAAAAATACAGCCAGGAAACACTGCCACTGACCAGCAAAGATGCGATAAAGGTATCGAACAGCAAATTAATCTGGCTGACAGAAACACCAAACATCGCCGGGATCATCAAGGAGATAATACGCGTTACCCCTTCATGCCCTTTGACCCAGCGAGGCCTTGGCATCAACTGCATACGTAGCAGGAATGGCAGCTGAAACAGCAACTGGCTGATACCGGCAATCATCACCCCCCAGGCCAGGGCAATTTCAGGCTGCTGAAAATAGGAGCTCAGCAACAGCGCTGAGGCAATCAACGACATATTCAACAGCGCCGGTGTCACTGCCGGTATGGCAAACCGGTCATAGCTGTTCAGGATTGCGCCAGCGAATGCTGTCATTGAGATCAAGAAAAGATAGGGAAAATTGATGCGCAGCATGCGCACAAACAGGTCAAATTTTTCTGGATCATCAGTGAACCCCCAAGCGATAGGCAAGGCAATCCAGGGGGCTGCCACTACCACCAGTGCCGTCAACAGCAGCAACGTGGTTCCAAGTGACGAGGCTACCGCATCGATCAGAAGACGGACATCTGTGTGCGAACGATTACTGCGATATTCAGAAAGGACCGGGACAAAGGCCTGGTTAAAGGCGCCTTCGGCAAACAGGCGGCGTAAAAAATTGGGGATTTTAAAAGCCAGAAAAAACGCATCAGCACCGTCTCCGGGCCCGAATACCCGCGCCAGCACGATATCCCGGACCAGGCCGAGAATCCGTGATACACCCGTCATACTGCTGGTTATCAAACCAGAGCGAAGCAGGCCACCCTTACGAGGCTTACGCGGCTTGCCCTGTTTCTCCCCGCTATCCGTTGATGCCGGGGTATCCTTCTCATTTTGCTTCAAACTCAAAGCTCTGTCCTGTAATCTTTAGCGCTGGCGGCATGGCCAAACGGGTCACCCACATTATCGCATCATGCCCTGACAAAACGAACGGTAAAACAACAACAATGATGAATCATTCAGCAAATCAACGTGTGAACGTAACCCGGCGCCTGCGTGCCATCGGCCCCGGTCTGATTATGGCCTCTGCTGCGGTCGGTGCCTCCCACCTGGTGGCATCAACCCAGTCCGGCGCCTTGTTTGGCTGGCAACTGCTGTGGCTGATCCTGCTGGTCAACCTGCTCAAATATCCCTTCTTCCGTTTCGGTGTGCAATACACACTGAAAAACAATGAAAGCCTGCTTGAAGGATACCTGCGGCAGGGGCGTGGCTGGCTGCAAGCCTTCACTGCGCTGAACCTGTTTGCAGCGGTCGTGAACACAGCCGGGGTGCTTTTGTTGACGGCCAGTCTGTTGCAATATTTCATTCCCGGACAGGTTTCGTTGACGTTACTTTGCTGGCTGTTACTGGCAGGCTGCCTGCTGATACTGCTGGCCGGTCATTATCGGGTCCTGGACGGCTTGTCACGGGCGCTGATGCTTACCCTGACTGTCTGCTCATTTATTGCGTTATTTATCGCCTGGCGCAATGGCAGCTCCGCTCCGGCGGATTTCGTCAGCCCTTCTCCCTGGCAGCTGTCTGCGCTGGCCTTTATCGTGGCGACACTGGGCTGGATGCCAGTACCCATTGAATTGTCAGCAATCAATTCTGTGTGGTTACGCTCTAAACAGAAACTGGCTCAGGTCAGTGAAGCTGACGGCCTGTTCGATTTCAACCTTGGCTATATCGTAGCGGTGGTGCTGGCCGTTGTCTTCCTCTCATTGGGCGCTTTACTGCAACATGGCGTTAACCAGGAAATAGAACTGGCTGGTGCGGCTTTCGCTCAGCAACTGGTGTCTATGTACGCGGACACTATTGGCAGCTGGTCGCAACTGTTTATCGCATTCATCGCCTTCATGTGTATGTTTGGCACCACACTGGCTGTGCTGGACGGTTACGCTCGCACAATCGACCAGTCAATTCAGTTATTAAAGAGAGGAACCGCTGAAAACCCGGCTGACGATGCACCCCGCAGCAAGACCCTGCCTGCCTGGATTGTTGCTCAAGCGGCGATGGGGATGGCAGTTGTGCTGTTTTTCCAGTCGGCGTTAAGCCCAATGCTGAGCTTTGCGATGACCATGGCTTTTCTGACCACACCTTTTTTCGCCTGGCTGAATTTCAGCCTGGTCAGAGGAAGAGGTATTTCGAAGGGAATGAATGCGCTGGCATGGACAGGTATTGTTTACCTGAGCGGCTTTAGTCTGCTATATCTGCTTTGGATCGTCTGGGGGCAAGCCTAGCCCCCAGATCGATTGGCATAAAGCGATTTATTTGTTGATAGCGCGTAGCATCCAGGCAGTCTTCTCATGGATGCGCATACGATCTGAAGCCAATGCAGCCGATGACTCATCATCGCCAGCTTCTGCCACTTTAAGCACGTCACGACAGGTTTTCACAACCTGCTCATGGCCTTTGGTCAGTAAATCAACCATCGTTTTTGCATCAGGGACACCATCAACTTCTTCAATGGAGCTCAGTTTGGCAAATTCCTTGTACGTACCAGGTGCAGGCACATCAAGTGTTCGAATCCGCTCTGCAATTTCGTCCACGGCCGTCGCCAGCTCGGTGTAATGCTCTTCAAACATTAAATGCAATTCCCGAAACTGTGGCCCTTCCACGTTCCAGTGGAAATTATGAGTCTGCAAGTACAATGTGTATGAATCGGCCAACAATCGTTTCAGCCCATCAGCGATACTATTGCGATCCGCTTGCTCGATACCGATATCAATCTTGCTCATAATCATTCTGCTCCTTCAGTGTATTAACAGAAATCGGAGTATCCACAAAGCCATTGAACCCCGACTTGTGTTGATACCCACACCCAAAGCTTAACACAGGCAGAGAAATGACCAACCTTGATCTATCAATCGTCATGATAGAGGTAATTTACTTGACATCCCTTCTACTAAGCGGCATAGTACTGCGTCTCAAATTTTGCCACACGTTGACAGTATCAAGAGGAGCATCAGTTGGCTAACACTGCACAAGCCCGTAAACGCGCGCGGCAAAATGAAACCGCCCGCCGTCACAACGCCAGTTTCCGTTCTATGGTTCGCACATACATCAAAAAAGTTGTATCTGCAATTGAAGAAGGTAACTATGATAACGCAAGCGCAGCTTACCAGCGCGCAGTACCTGTTATCGACCGCATGGCGGACAAAGGTATTATTCACAAGAACAAGGCTGCTCGTCACAAGAGCCGTCTGAACGCCGCTGTTCTTGCTCTGAAAGCATAAATAGAACACCGGCGAAGTTGCCGGATTTTGTTTGCTCTAAGCGCAAATCACAATAAAAAAGGCCGTCACTGACGGCCTTTTTTGTTTGCATGGCGCATTGTACCCAAACCTACCAAAACACCGCACAAGGGCAGGGTCTCATAGCTCAGATAGCAGGCAATAAGACCACGCTTAGCGCATCGGGCGTCGCTCGATAAAGCGGGCGGACTGTCTGAAGCCAGCCAGGCTGAGTTTCCGCCCGCCGAGCGCCGCCCGATGTGCTGTGGTCGCCTGCTATCTGAGCTATGAGACCCTGCCCGATCTTCATCCGAGTTTTCGGCTGCCGGGTGAGGGACGCAAGGCTGTGGTCGGTTGTGGAATGTGGAATGATGACCTGCCCGCAACCCGAGAAAGCGGGCGGAGTGTCCGAAGCCCCCAGGTTAAGGTTAATGCTCAAGTATAACCAGGTTATCCCGGTGGATCATTTCCACGTCACCGGCATATCCTAGCAAGGACTCAATCTGGCGACTGGGCTGCCGCAACAGTTTTTGTGCTTCCTTGGCGTTGTAGTTCACCAGTCCACGAGCAATTTCAGTGCCCTCAGCGTTGATACAGGAAACCACTTCACCACGATCAAAGTTACCCGAAACAGCTGTCACACCAACGGGCAGCAGGCTCCGCCCCGACTCTCTGAGCACCTTTTCAGCGCCTGCATCAAGGGTTAGCGTCCCTTTGACTTTCAACTGGCCCGCCAACCACTGCTTGCGCGCAGCCACAGGCTGTCGCTCCGGTACCAGGCGGGTACCAACCATTTCGCCTTTCGCTAATCGCACCAGCACATCTGCTTCGCGTCCGCTGGCGATGATGGTTCTGGCACCCGAGCGGGCAGCCAGCCGGGCGGCAGTAATCTTGGTCGCCATACCACCGCGACCCAGCTTGCCACTGCCACCCGCCATTTTCAGCAAAGCCCGGTCATTGGCCCTGGCTTCCTTAATCAGCGGCGCATCCGGGTTCTGTCGGGGATCACTTTCGTGCAGGCCTTTCTGGTCAGTAAGAATCACCAGGGTATCTGCCCCCAGCAGGTTGGCCACCATAGCACCCAGGGTGTCGTTGTCGCCAAAGCAGAGTTCTGCTGTAGCCACAGTGTCATTTTCATTGATAACGGGTACCACACCCATCTCAACCAGGCCGGACAAGGTACTGCGTGCATTGAGGTAACGACGGCGATTAGCCAGATCATCATGCGTCAACAGAACTTGAGCCGTATGAACGCCATAAACCTGAAATGCGGTTTCATAGGTTTGCACCAGCCCCATCTGCCCGACAGCAGCGGCTGCCTGCTGGAGGTGGACTTCCCGGGGTCGTGATTTCATGCCAAGCCTGGCAACACCTTCAGCGACAGCGCCGGAGGACACCAGGATTACCTCAATCCCCATCTTGCGAAGCGCGACCAGTTGGGCAACCCACTGTTCGATTGCCGGCCGATCCAGCCCGCTACCGTCATTGGTAATCAATGAACTGCCTATTTTGATCAGCCAGCGCCCTTTTATACCTGCCACAGTTGCCTCACTCAGTTCCTGTCTCAATAAGCCAGCGGTTTACGACTTATTCCGCGTATTCCCACTCTGCCTCATCTTCATCGTCATCCCAGTCACTCTCTTCTGCCTCCTGGCGAGCCGCCTTACGCTGTGCTTTGGCCGCTGCAATGCTGGCACGAATCTCCTGGGTCATTAATCGGTCTCGCTCCGCTTCCGCTTCACGATATGCTTCATCATCTTTGAGACGCTGCCAATGCTGCTCAACAGAGACCATAATATCCTGACAAAGCTGATCACAACCCTCACCACTGATAGCTGATATACAGTATATCGGCACATCCTCACCAAAGGTCTGGCGCAATTTCGCCATCAAATCAGCCAGGTCGGTTTCCGTAGTCATATCAGCTTTATTGAGAACCAGCCACCGCGGCTTGCTGTATAACGTCTGACTGAATCCGGCCAGCTCATCGGCAATCGCCTGGATTTGCTCAGCCGGATCACTATCGTCCAAAGGAGCCGCATCCACCAGGTGCAGCAACAATCGCGTTCTGGACAAATGCTTGAGGAACTGGAAACCCAGTCCGGCGCCAACTGAAGCTCCCTCGATCACCCCGGGTATATCAGCCATGACAAAACTGCGCTCCAAGCCGAGGCTTACCACGCCAAGACTGGGCACCAGTGTCGTAAACGGATAGTTAGCCACTTTCGGACGGGCTGCGGAAACGGCACGCAGCAGAGTCGATTTGCCAGCATTAGGCATGCCCAGCAGCCCCACATCCGCCAACAGTTTCAACTGTAACTGCAAACGCCTGAGATCACCCTCAGTGCCTTTGGTCGTCTTGGTGGGCGCCCGGTTAGTGCTGGACTTGAAACGGGTATTGCCCAGCCCGTGAAAACCGCCCTTGGCAATCAGCACCTGCTGCCCGATGGCCGAGATATCGGCGAGCACTTCCTCGGTATCCCGGTCAATCACACTAGTGCCGACAGGAACCCGGATTACGAGGTCCTCTCCGGCACGACCGGTTCGGTTCTTGCCCATGCCTCCCTGACCAGACTGCGCCTTGTAATGTCTCTGGTAGCGAAAATCGATCAAGGTGTTGAGCGCATCATCACCCAGGAGGTAGATGCTACCGCCATCTCCACCATCGCCCCCGTCGGGCCCGCCTTTGGGGATATATTTCTCGCGCCGGAAACTCATGCAGCCATTACCACCTTTTCCGGCTTCAACGGTAATTTCGGCTTCGTCGACAAATTTCACTGGGTTCTCCGCGCTTTTGCTGTTGTATGAGAATGCGTTTAGATGGTGTAAAAGGTCACCTTCGCCCTGCTCGTGCACCTATTGCATCTTGCCCGCTAAATTTTGGTGTTCACAATGTAAAAAGCCCCGTCTAGTGACAGGGCTTTTTGGGGTGACGCATTGTCACTTCAATCTGTAGGCGGTAACAGCACCGCCCCGTATGTCAGGCTGTTACAATGCTGACAAACTTGCGATTTTTCGGGCCTTTGATCTCGAACTGCACTTTGCCTTCCGCTGTTGCAAACAAAGTGTGATCCTTGCCAATACCGACATTTTTGCCAGCATGGAATCGCGTGCCGCGCTGACGAACGATAATGTTGCCAGCCAGAACCTGTTCGCCGCCATATTTCTTGACACCCAGACGTTTGGATATCGAATCGCGGCCGTTACTGGTGCTACCACCTGCCTTTTTATGTGCCATGATTTACTCCTGAGGCGACTTAGCCCTTGATACCTGTGATGCGTACTTCAGTGAACCACTGACGGTGGCCTTGACGCTTGCGAAAGTGCTTACGACGGTTGAACTTGATGATAGTGACCTTAGGAGCACGACCTTGTGAGACAACTTCAGCTGTAACTGAACCGCCTTCAACATAAGGTGCGCCGATCTTAACTGATTCGCCTTCTCCGACCATCAGCACTTTATCAAAGTTGATCTGCTCGCCAGTCGGAACTTCGATTTTTTCCAACTTGAGCACTTCACCTTCAACGACTCGGTGCTGTTTGCCACCACTTTCAATAACCGCGTACATAATGTGAAACTCCAGAATCTTGGGAATGCATGGCCGGGCGATGCCCGCTGCCGGATGCTTTCGAGGGGGCGTATTCTACGAAAACCAGCCCGCGCAAGCAAGTATTTAACTACATTTATTTTTTATTGCTGCAAAGCCCTTCATTATACACTGAAATATGAACTCTCCACTGCATTTTGCCCAATCATGACGAGAAAGGTCGCCGGGGGCTTTTTTGGGGCTGTCTTCGGGGGAAACATCTTGACAGCCATGGGCTGGCTTCATAGCATTGCCAGCGCTTAAGCAAAGCAAGTTACCATCTACTTAAGTCACTGTCACTTCAGCACCGGAATAATCAGGGAATGCCCAGTAATATAAGAGACGTTGTCGCCGAAGAGTTTTCATCTGTCAATGACTTCATCGTCGAACAGTTACACTCCAATGTCGATCTGGTTGAGAACATTGGACACTACATCATCAATGCCGGCGGCAAACGCATGCGCCCGTTGCTTGTGCTACTAAGCGCCCGCGCCTGTTTCCCTGATTCATCCACGCCGACAAACGCCATCAAACTGGCGGCTGTGATCGAATTTATTCATACAGCAACCCTGCTTCACGATGATGTCGTGGACATGTCAGCCATGCGCCGTGGCCGTCCTACAGCGAATGAGCAATGGAACAACCCGTCCAGCGTTCTGGTGGGCGATTTCATGTATTCGCGCGCTTTCCAGGTACTGGTTGGGCTGGACAACATGGAAATCATGAAGGTCATTGCGGATACCACAAACACCATCGCTGAAGGTGAAGTCCTGCAGTTGCTGAACAAACACCGCACTGATATCACTGAAGCCGAATACCAGCGCGTCATTGAAGACAAAACGGCCGTACTGTTTGCCGCGGCCTCTGAATGCGGCGCCATTGTTGCCGGTTGCCCCCAGGAACAGCGAGAGGCGTTGCGCCTGGCCGGTCTTCATCTGGGCATGGCATTTCAACTGGTGGACGACGCACTGGATTATGACGGCGATGCCGAAGCACTCGGCAAGAATGTGGGTGATGACCTGGCTGAAGGCAAGCCCACCCTCCCCCTCATTCATGCCATGGCAAACTGCAACGAGGAAGAAGCAGAACTGATTCGGCAATGTGTCAGCAAAGGCGGTTCTGAACATCTGCAAGAAGTGATCAGGATCATCAAAGACAGCGGTGCACTCGCTTACACACGGCAGCGCGCACATGCTGAAGCGGAAGCTGCCCGACGGCAACTCAGCACCCTGGCTGACTCAACCTATCGCCAGGCCCTGTATGATATGTGTGAACTGGCTGTGGCGAGAATCAGCTAAGCAACGTTATCAACCCAGCACTCGTCGACAAGCTATAGTTTTTATACCCTGGCTGTGTTAAACACAGTCTAGCAACCTCAATCACAGGCAAATCCAAGCCCTGCGATAACAATAACAGACCAATGAGGCAAGGGATGAAACAAGCACTGCTTGATACACTGGACGATATCAAGAACTTTGAACAACTTCCGCAGGCTGAACGATTTCCGCTGCAAAACACACTGGAAGTCGTCGAGAACAACGCCACACGCTTTGGCGACGATCCTGCACTTGAATTTCTGTTAACCGGTCAGCGCAATGAAACCCCGGTAACAATCAGCTTCAATGAACTCGCCAACAAAACCCGACAAACAGCCAATCTGCTGGCGTCTCTGGAGCTTGCAGAAAACGAAGCCGTCTCTATCATTCTGCCGACACTGCCTCAGTCGCACCCGCTCATCTTAGGAGCACAGTGTGCCGCGATTGCCAATCCGGTCAACCCCTTACTGGAAAGTGAACACCTGGCCGAAATCATGACTGCCGCCAACGCACGTATCATTGCCTGCCTGGCACCGTCCAAACACAGTAACCTATGGCAAAAAATGCTGGCGGTACTGCCAATGCTGCCCAGAATTCACACGGTACTTATGGTGCATGTGCCAGGTTTAACTGATCCTGACGCAATCACTCAATTGCCTGATACCGTCAAGGTACTGGATTATAATCTCGCTGTCTCCCGCCAACCTTCAAAGCAACTGATAAGAAACAGACAGATCAAGCCTGACACCCTGGCTGCGTTTTTCCATACCGGCGGTACAACCGGTCGTCCTAAGATTGCGCAGCTGACCCATGGCAACATGGCATTTCTCGGCCAACTGGCTGCATCAATCAATCAGCACCTTGGTCGTCAAACTGTGCTTTGTGGATTACCACTATTCCACATATTTGGCGTTATCATTCTTGGCATCGGTGCGTTTTCTGCCGGCAATCGCGTAGTGCTGTTGACACCCAGCGGATTTCGCAACCCCGAGGCCATTAAAAACTTCTGGCACCATGTCGCTCGCTTTAAGGTAAACACTGTTTCGCTGGTGCCGACGGTATTGAGCGCATTAACACAGATCCCTGTGGGTGATGAAGATATCAGCCCATTGCAGCGACTGAGTTCTGGCGCTGCACCACTTTCGCAAAGCCTGGCCAAACGCGTCTCTGACGAACTGGGTGTCGCCGTAACTAATGGCTACGGGATGACAGAGACAACATCACTGATCAGCCGTGCACCAGATAACCAGCCCCCTGGCAGCTCCGGCCTGAGACTTCCGTATTCTCAAATAAGGATTGCTCATCTTGATGGTGACCGGGTGACACATGAGTGCGCACCCGGGCAAACTGGCGTCGTACTGGTCAAAGGACCACAGGTTTTTGCCGGGTATCGTGAAGCATCAGATAACAATGGCGCCTGGATTGAAGGCGACTGGTTTAACACGGGTGATCTGGGCTACCTTGAGGAAGATGGTTACCTTTACCTGACGGGCAGAGCCAAGGACCTGATTATACGTGGCGGCCACAATATTGACCCGGAAACCATCGAAGAGCCCCTGAATCGGCACCCGTCGGTGATGAGCTGTGTCGCCATCGGAATGCCAGACCCATACGCTGGCGAATTACCCATGGCTTTTGTCAAGTTAACTCCCGGCACCGAAGCCACTGCCGACGAACTCCTGCAGTATGCGCAGCAGGAAATCCAGGAACGCGCCGCCGTCCCCAAACGCATCATCTTTGTAGACGAAATCCCCACTACAGCGGTCGGCAAAATTTTCCGACCTGCCCTGCGCCAGCAGATCACACAGCAAGTGGTTCAGGAAGCGTTACTGACAAAAGATATAGTGGCAGGCGTTATAGCCAAGCTGGACAGCAAGAAAGGCATGACAATCAGCGTTACGCTCAATGATCCTGAGCAACAGGGTCTGGCAGAATCAGCCCTGGAAGGTTACCCTGGCCAGATTGATTTTAGATAGTACAGGCCGGCTTTTCCCACGACCGGTTATCAGACTCTCGCTCAGTCATTAAATTCGACCCGGATACCAGCACTCGTCGAACGCAGGATGGAACGGTTATCGATCCGCCTAAGGCGACTCTGGCTGGAACGGTAACGCTGATCTCCGAGCGTACGCAAAGCCTGTCCCATCAATAGCAGCTCCTCACCGCGTTCTTCATCCCCCATTTCCTGGTGCGTCAATCCTAGCGCCAGATAAAAGTCAGGCTCCAGGTCATTACGACGAATGGCTCGTTCAAAATGTCGTTGCGCATCAGCAAACTCACCATCCTCAAACGCTGAGTTACCCAGCATATAATGGTAATACGGATTGCGACGCTTATAGGCCTCGACAGCCCCGGCATACCTTAATGCCAACTGTTCCTCACCTTTACCATCATACAGCCGGGCAAGATTGCTGATTGCACTGGCATTGTTACGGTTTAGCCAAAAAGCTTTCTGGTAGCTGTATTCAGCCAGGTCAACCTGGTCTAACCGCCCCAGGATGCTACCAAGATTGTTCCAGGCAATATCCAGCTCAGGATCCAGATACAGTGCATGCTGAACAGTGTCCCGCGCCTTAACCACATCACCTTCAATCAGGTGCTCGACAGCCAGGTTATTGAAATAAAGTGCCTCTGCTTCCTGGTCACTAATCGTTTTGGCAGAGGCCTGCTGAAGTTGCACCTCCGGTGTAAAATCGACCACATATTGGCTATTCGGACTTAACCTGCCCAGGGCGTTGATATGCTCACTGACGACTAACAACTCACCGCGCCGATTCCAGGTAGGGCGAACTTTGGCTGTCTGGTAATTAACTTCCAACCCCAGGTGTCGGGCCAGTGCAATATAAAGATTAACCAGGGAAAGGCAGTTGGCCCGTCGTCCGGCAAAAACTTCAGCAGCTGAAAAATTCGCAGCATCATCATAAACGATACCAAGATATTCCTCGGAAAAAAGCAGTGACTGCAATTGCACAACCAGCTCCCATCCATCCAGATCGGAGGGAACGTGCTTTTCCAGGTAAGCGACCATCTCTGGTGTCATTTCTAGCAATTCAGCTGCCAGCACTTCGGATCTACTTCTTGGCAGCAACTGATTTTCGATCTCCGGATCAGGGCGAAACCCGGTATTAATAGAGATCAAACGACAGGCACTCAGCGCTCCTGTCAGCAATATGATTATTAGAAATTGTAGCCGGTGACGCACTAGCAATATCGCTCTCCCCCTGAAGCAGGCACTGCCCCCAGAAAGCCCTCTTTTCCCACTACTGTACTATAACTCAGACCGTAGCGTTCCAAAAAACATTGCAGGTTTAACAGAAATTTTGAACGTTAAAGTGAAAAGCGATTAATGACACGCAGGCAGGTATTGATCCGGGAACAGACCAGGAAAGAGATATGGCTGCAGCCCCGTTATGGACTGCAGCCTGGAGTAGTAACATCACATACCGGGGTAATTCGGACCACCAGCACCTTCAGGAACAACCCAGCGGATATTTTGAGCCGGGTCTTTAATGTCGCAGGTTTTACAATGCACACAGTTTTGCGCATTGATCTGGAAGCGTTTACCGTCTTCCCCTTCATCCAGCACTTCGTATACACCAGCCGGGCAATAACGCTGTGCCGGCTCATCATAGATTGGCAGATTATGCTCAATCGGTATGCTGGCGTCCTTCAATTGCAGGTGACAAGGCTGGTCTTCTTCATGATTGGTGTTAGACAGAAACACGGAAGACAACTTATCAAATGTAATTTCACCATCCGGTTTCGGATAGTCAATTTTGCGCGCCTGACTGGCCGGCTTCAGTTGTGCGTGATCCGGCGTTTTATCATGGAAGGTCAACGGGAAGTGACCGCCGAAAATATTATGTTCAATAAAAGTCAGGCTACTGCCTCCCCAGAATCCGAACTTATGGAAACCGGCACTGAAATTACGTGTTTTGTGTAATTCAGTATACAGACCTGATTTGCGAATCATCTCACCATAAACTGTCAGATCCTGACCACTTTCCACGTCGTCCTGAGTCAGTTTGGTCATCATGGCTTCGGCAGCCAGCATGCCCGACCTCATCGCCGTGTGGTTACCTTTTATCTTGGCCGCATTCAACGTGCCCGCATCACATCCAATCAGCAAGCCGCCCGGGAAGCTCATTTTTGGCAAGGAGTTCAGCCCGCCCTTGTTGAGCGCTCTGGCGCCATAACTGATGCGTTTACCGCCCTTGATATACTGTTTGATAACAGGGTGCTGTTTAAACTTCTGGAACTCATCATAAGGGCTGAGGTAAGGGTTGGTATAACCCAGATCAACAATCAGTCCCAGGGAAATCTGGTTGTTTTCAGCGTGATAAAGAAAACCACCACTGGAGCCAGCATAACTGTCACCTGTGGTCGGATAACCTGCCGTGTGTACGACCAGCCCTTCTTTATGCAGCTCATCAGGAACTTCCCAGACTTCTTTCAGGCCAATCCCGTAATGCTGCGGATCGCTGTCTTTGTCCAGTTCAAAGCGTTCAATGATCTCTTTGCCCAGGTGTCCACGGCACCCCTCGGCCAGAATGGTGTACTTGGCATGGAATTCAAAACCGGGTTCGAAGGCGTCTTTTTTCTCACCTTTGGCGTTAACCCCCATGTCACCTGTGGCGACGCCCTTAACGCTGCCATTCTCATGGTAAAGCACCTCTGCCGCTGCAAAACCAGGGAATATTTCTGCTCCCAGTTCAGTAGCCTGTTCTGCCAGCCAGCCACACAGATTACCAAGGGAGATAATGTAGTTGCCATGATTGCGCATCGGTTTCGGCACCAGCAAGTCAGGGAAACGAATCGCCTTTTCCGGGCCAGGAAGGTAGTAAACATCATCGCTTTCAACAGCGGTTTTTACCGGCGCACCTTTCTCTTTCCAGTCAGGAAACAGTTCATCCAGAGCCGTTGTCTCCAAAACAGCACCTGACAAAATGTGCGCACCGACCTCAGCACCTTTTTCCAGGACACAAACAGAAAGCTCTTTCTCAGCCTCCCGGGCCAGTTGCAGCAGGCGACATGCTGTCGACAACCCCGCAGGACCGGCGCCCACGATAACGACATCGACTTCCATTGATTCTCTTTGCATAAAGCAGTGTTCCCCCAAACGGTATCAGGCCAGGAATGCATTCCCGGCTTACTTTGCCTGAATTTCAGCACGAGTCGTCTAATCGTGTGCTGTTATCCATTCCTTGTGCAAACTCTGTAAAACAGGCCTTCCTAAGCTGGCTATTATCCTCAATTCAGCCCGAAATCGCAAAGCGATACCTGCAATGCCGAACGAACGTCCGGATAATTATAAACAAAAGACTCTGCCTGTAGTCGTGCTGGTTTGACATGCTGACCCTGCAGCAGCAGGCGGTCACCCATTTCGCCAAACATGGCTCTCACCCAGGAGGCTCTGAGATTCATCAGCGCGGGGCGACGCAGCAGCGATGCCAGTGTCGCTGAGAAGGTTGCCTGAGTAACCGGCTCAGGTGCAACGGCATTATAGACACCCTGACTTGACGGTGAATTCAGCAGATGTTGAAACACGGCCAGCAGATCCTGAAGCTGGATCCAGGACATCATTTGTCGACCACTACCAATCCGACCTCCCAGCCACATCCTGTACATCGGTAATAATTGCGCCAGCATCCCGCCATTACCCAGCACAATACCAGTGCGGACCAGGCATACGCGGATACCGTGAACCTCCGCTTTTCTGGCTTCAGCTTCCCAGCGGCGACAGAGGTCATGAGTATACTCTGGCTGCCCGCTGTCAGCCTCCGTCAGTGGGGACTCTGCACCAGGTAACTGAGTGCCATAGTAGCCAATAGCAGAGCTGTTGAGCCATACGGCGGGCCGGTGTTCCAGGCGCGCAACCAGTTGCACCAGGTCACGTGTCGGCTGAATCCGGCTCTCCAGCAGAACCTGTTTGCGTTGACGCGTCCAGCGCTCATTAGCGATCCCCTCTCCAGCCAGGTTGATAATCGCGTCAATACGAGCGGTGTTGGATATTTCATCCAGGTGTCTGACCAGATCCGGCTCTGGTCCCAGCTTGAGCCTGGCTGCCGCATAATCACGTACATACAAGGTTAGCCGGTGTCCCTGGTTCAAAAACAGACGAACCAAAGCACTACCGATAAACCCTGTGCCACCTGTAATCAGAATATGCAATTTTTTGGCCCTCTAATGACATGCTATTGTCAGATTTCTACGTTAAAAATGGCACGCTGTCTCTAGATTCTCACAAATTGTAACAATAGTCGGATGCAGATTTTTGATATACTTAGTAAAAATCTTAGACCAACCCCACCCAGCCATCAGTAGCAAGGTTCTTCACAAAAGAGCTTCCGCTCGACTTTTGCCTGGGGTTAACCGGAGAAACCATGTCCAGTAAAGAGTTTATCTCGCCCTCCCTACAAGGCGGATTTCGCATCAGTGCCCTGTGCCTGGCCCTGTTTGCAAGCACATCCGCCAGCACGCTCGTCTCTGCCCAGCCAGAAGACGCGGAAGGTGAAGACTCCACTATTGTATACGAAGCCTCTTACTTTACTGATTACAACCCCGTCTCCGTCAATGACATGATTGACCGCATACCTGGTGTCAGCATCAGCGGCAATTCCGGCGGTCGTGGCCTCGGCAGTGGCGGCGACCTGCTCATTAATGGTCAGCGCCTCGCGGGAAAGGACAACTCCCCCAGGGATCAGCTTAGCAGAATTGCTGCCCGCGAAGTCGAGCGCATTGAGATCATTCGAGGCACATCTGGTGAGCTTGCTGTACGCGGTTCAGGACAGGTCGTTAATATTGTGCTGCAGAACACCGGCACTCGCGCCAGCACATCGGTGGAAGTCAGCAGTGACCTGCATCGCCAGGATGGCACCCTGCAACCAGGCGCTTCCATCTCACACAGTCGTCAAAGTGGCGGCCTGAGCATGATGTTCAATCTGCTGGCTGATCCAAAGTATTCTTACCAGGAAGGTACAGAATACAGCACGGACGGTGCATTGAATCCGACCCAGACCATGGAGCAGTTTTACACTCGTGATCGCATGAATTATCAGGCCAGTACGACAGTCGGTTATCGATATGACCAGCACCGTATGCAGGTCAATGCTCTGTACGGCATGTCTGATCATCCAGTCGACCTTGAGCGCCACTTTTATCAGCCTGATATGCCAGCCACCATGGATCGCCAGGAGCGCGAGACCAACGAGTACGAGCAAAACAACTGGGAAGTTGGCGGTGACTACGAATACAGTTTTGCAAATGGCTCTCGTGCCCTGATGCTGTTCGTTGTGAACGATCAGACAGACGACCGGATTTTTGATCGCTTCAATAACGATTCGCCTGCAAACATGGCGTCTGAAGAAAAAGTGATGTTCATCGACTCAGATGAACGCACGCGCGAGCGCATTGTCCAGGGCAACTACAACTGGTCACTCAGCGATTACCAGGACATGCAGCTAGGCCTTGAACGGGCACAAACGATTCTCGACACCAAGCTGTTGCTTGGTAAAAATACGGGTGATGAAGCGCCCTCTGCCGAATACGGTGGATTGCGACCAGCATTCTCGGCTTCCAACCAGGGCACTACCGTTGAGGAAATGCGTTATGAGGGTTTTGCCGTCCACAACTGGACGCTCAACGACCGCATGACGCTGGAAAGCAGCCTGGAGTACGAGACATCTGAGATTACACAATCCGGTGAAGTTACCATGGCCCGGGAATTCAGTTTCTGGAAACCGTCTATCGATTACCGCTTCAACATCACCAGTGATCTGCAACTGCGCGCAACTATTCAGCGTCAGATTCAGCAGTTGAGCTTCGATAACTTTTCCGCATCAGCCAACACTTCAGACCCTGACCGTGATACCGATGCCGGTAATCCTGAGCTGGTACCGACCAAAGAAACACGTTACGAGTTGACGCTGGAATACAGACTGCCGGAAGATGCCGGTGTGGTCAGCTCGCGCTTCTTCTTCCGTGACCTGACTGACCAGATCGGTTTGATTGATGCCACAGTTGAACCCGAGTCCCCCTTGTCAGCTTCCGGTAATATCGGTGATGCGGAACGCTGGGGTGTGTACCTGGATGGCAGCACACGCCTGGGCGCCATTGGTGCTCCAGACGCCTTGATTTCCTCAAGCCTGTACCTGTTTGACTCGGCGGTGACCAACCCCTTCCTCGGCAGCACCGAGCGTATTAACGGACGAGGTCGTTTCTCGTTGGGTTTCCGTCATGACATTACTGACTGGAACCTCAACTATGGCTTCGATTATCAGAAACCATTCAATGGCGGAGAGAAAGAAATCGAAGTTTCCTACATCGACTGGGATCGCAACCCGACCAGCCTGACCATGTTTGTGTCAACGGTGCTGTTTGATGATGTGACCTTCCGTCTGGAATCGAACAACACCCTGGACGACGACAGCTGCCGCTATCGTCAGCGTTATAACGGCCATGTCTCTTCAGGTGATATTTCCGAGATCGAAAATTTCTGCTGGGGTGGTGGTCAAAAGCTGGCGCTTAAAGTCAGAACAACATTCTAAGTCACCAGGATTTTGCCTTCGGACATAAAAAAGCCCCAACGCTTTCGGGGCTTTTTTATGTCCGGTTCTGTGTCAGCTTCAGCAATTACTCCAACGGCTTGATGAACACAAACATATGCTGCCAGGGCAGTGTATCCAGCGTTTTATCCCACTCAAAGCCGACTGCACGCATTTCTTTAATCGCCTGCTCCTGGGTCATTTTGTGCAGTGGTTTAATGGGTACTGAGTCATCCTCGCCACGATATTCCAGCAGATAAAGCTTTCCGCCCGGTTTCAGGCCATCAAAAATACCTTTCGCCATCTCATACGGGTGAGAAAATTCGTGGTAGGCATCAACGATTAACGCCTTATCCACAGTATTGGCAGGCAAATTCGGATCATCTATCTGACCCAGTATCGGCTCAACATTATTCACATCCGTTTGCGCCTTGCGGGTCTCCATCAGATCCAGCATTTCCTGCTGGATATCAACCGCCAGCACACGCCCATCACCAATCAGTTGCGCAATCGGAAAACTAAAATATCCGGTGCCGGCACCAATGTCGGCCACCACGTCTCCGGGTTGCAGATCCATATTCATGACTACCAGGTCCGGGCGTTCCTCGCTTTGTCGTTGCGGTCGCTCCAGCCAGCCTGCGCCCTGATGCCCCATGACCTGCGAGATCTCCCGTCCCATATAGAATTTGCCAATACCATCCCGGCTGGCATCCGCATCATGTATATACCCCGGATGCTCAGCCGCCAAACCTGCAGAACTGAATAACCAGGCGGCCAGTCCCAATGCCCAGAGTCCGGACTGCTGTAATTTCCCAAAGGTCTTCATAAAGCATCCTCTTTTCGTGTTATGTGCTCTGGATTGTAATGCATCGTGTACCGCCATGACAGCCAGATTGACTGTGCTAGAATCCAGCGCTTGGGGAGCAAAGAACCTGGAGAGGAGAATCCTGAGCAATGAAACAAGTACTGGAAGGCATCCGTGTCCTGGATTTTGGACGCTATATCGCTGGCCCTTTTTGCGCCAGCCTGCTGGCTGACCTGGGCGCCGAAGTGATTCGCATCGAAAAAGTCAGTGGCAGCGAGGACCGTTTCCTCTCACCAGTCTCGGAACAGGGCGACGGTGCTCTGTTCATGCAGGTTGGTCGCAATAAACGCGGCATGACCCTGAACCCCATGAAGCCGGAAGGCCGGGAAATTGTCAAAAAGCTGGTCGCGGGCGCGGATGTCGTTGTCGCCAACCTGCCACCTGACACCCTGAAAGCCATGGGCCTGGATTACGACAGTCTCAAGGCGGTCAAACCGGATATCATCCTGACTATGATCTCCGCTTTTGGCACGGGAGGCCCTTACAGTAACCGCGTCGGTTTTGACGGTCTGGGCCAGGCGATGTCTGGCGCGATGTATATGTCGGGCACGGCTGAGCAGCCCGTCAAATCTTATGCGCCGTTCATCGACTTTGGCACCGCCAGCCTGTCTGCTGTTGGCACCATGGCGGCCTTGTTTGAACGTCAGAGCAGCGGCCAGGGACAAGTGGTAGAGGCTTCTTTATTTAACACCGGTGTCACCATGATGAATGGCACCCTGATTGAACAGGCGATGATCGCCGCCAACCGGCAAGCCACACTGAACCGTTCCCAGACCTCTGGTCCGGCAGACACCTTCCGCACCAAAGATGGCTGGGTCCTGATTCAGTCAGTCGGCGGGCCGCTGTTTGAACGCTGGGCCAACCTGATGAATGAGCCGGAGTGGCTTGAAGATCCACGCTTTAAAGATGACATCAGCCGCGGCAATAATGGTGAAGTCATCAGCGCCCGACTGGCCACATGGTGTGCTGAAAGAACCTCAGCCGAAGTGCTGGCTGCAATGGAAGAGGCACGCATCCCGGCCGGCCCGGTACTATCGCCCCAGGAAGTCGTAGACGACCCACATGTCGCGGCACGAGGTATGTTCAAACAACTGGAATATCCCGGTGCTACGAAAGCAGCTCCGGTGATGGACACACCCTTCTCCCTGTCCAAGACGCCACCCTCAGTCCGCCACCGTGCACCTACCCTGGGTGAACACACTGACATCATAATGCAGGAACTGGGCTATGATGATGCCAGTATTAAGGAGTTGCGCAACAAGCGGGTTATTTAAAGGTGAAGCCCTGTTCTTTCAGGAAGTCACGCATATGAGGTCGTGATTTCTCACTGAGCAGGGTCGATACCTGTTCGCTCCAGCTAATACCGTGCCCGCCACCCGTGCGGGTTCGGTAATACTCCTGAATTTCATTATCGTAGGCTGCAATGGCTTCACGATCGCCATCCGTGTTGTAGCTGTTTTCTTTGACAATCACGGGCAATGGCAAGCGTGGTTTACATTCCGGATCCTGGTCAGGGAACCCAAGACACAAACCAAATACCGGGTAAACGCCTTTAGGCAAATCCAGCAAATCAGCCACCTGCCTGGGGTTATTGCGAATACCGCCGATGTAACAAATCCCCAACCCGGAAGCTTCCGCTGCAACCACCACATTCTGTGCCAGCAAAGCCGTATCAACAGTGGCAATAATAAACTGCTCGGTGAACTCGCCGGAAAATGGCTTTTCATACTGTTCACAACATTGTCCAGCTCGATTCAGGTCAGCGCAGAACACCATAAACTCCGCTGCAGAGGACACGTAAGGCTGATTACCAGCGGCTTCTGCCAGTTGCTGGCGTTTGGCCTTATCCGTAACACGAATGATGGTCGCACCCTGGAGAAAACTGGACGTCGCCGCACATTGACCAGCTACCAGAATTTCTTCCAGCAGGCCTGCAGGCAGGGCTTTGTCCTTAAACTTGCGAATACTGCGATGTGAACGAAGCAATGCCAGTGTTTCCGTGCTAATCATGGTAACTCCAGTTGATTCAAAACTGTATCTAGAAATTTCGGAACGACATCATTAGCCAGCGGTGTCTGTGCGTTGAACAAAACCACCATGGCTATATCCAGTGCCGGCACCAGTACCATTTCGGTTCGAAACCCTCGTACACCACCGCCATGATGCACAACTCGAATGCCGTTGTAGTCGTAGACGCGCCAGCCCGCGGCATACCAGGCACGCTCAACCCCGGGCCAGCGATTAAAGTATCCACCATAAGGAGTAGCAACAACAGGTTTATGAACAGACGCCAGTAATGCTGGCTGAAGCACATCAGGAAAAGCGCCCAGATTGGCCTGCGCCCAGCGGCTCATGTCACGAATACTGGCGTTAACGCCTGATGCTGGCCCCACTGAAAAATAGGCTTCATTGATCGTACTAGGATGCCAGCTACCACGCGCATAACGGTGCGGTGAACTGGCATTCTCTTGAGCCTCGTACGCTTCAATGCTCATAGAAGCTGTTCTCATACCCAATGGCAGAAAGATGTTTTCCCGGACGAAATCACTGTAGCGCGTTTGCAAATGGGTTTCGACCACATCTGCGATCAATGAAAAAACAACATTCTGGTATCCATAGCAATCACCTGGCGCACAAACCGTTGGCACCTCATGCAGGCGGTTTCTGATATCCGGATACAGAATGCCAGCATCCAGCAAATTGGAATAGGCATGGGGCATTAATCCGGTTGAGTGGCTGGCAACATGACGCAGGGTGACACCTTCACTGACCGCCTCAGTGCCCAGGCGTAAACCTGGCAATAATGGCAATAAAGGTTCGTCCCACTCAACAATGCCATGTTGAACCATCAGTGCCGCAACAGTGCCGGCAAACGTTTTAGACACCGAAGCAATGCGAAAAACAGTATCCACATCAATGTCACCGCTTTCCCCTTCCCGTCGTCGCCCCCAGGTTTCCAGATGCTCGACCGATTGAGAGGAGACAATTGACATTGCTACGCCGGGCAAGTCGGCCTCTGATGCCTCATCCGACAGCCAGTCAACAAAAGACTCTAACGCCTGATAATCCACTTTGGAGGGAGTCCCACGGACGTCAGGTGAAGGCCAGACTTCCGGAGGCGTATTTACGGCACCTTCCTGTGCAACACTGGGGAAGGCAAGCAAAAAAGCCGCAACAAAATAACAGTATGAACAAATTCTACTCAAGACAGGAGAAACCCGACAACGTAATGAACACTCAACAACAATAGCTGGCGAAAATACCATTCCAGGATCAGATTGCAAGTGCTTTACACCGTGAAGTCCTTAACCGTAAAGCAAAAAAAAGCCGACCCAGGAGGACAAGGCCGGCAAAAAGAAAGGGCAGAGAGCCTGAATCTGGCGGAGGTAGCTGCCCAACTACCCCCGCCATCTGCGGGAAACTGTCAGGGAAGAATCAGTAGCATCTGCTGATCATCGCGTTGCACATTCAAGGCAATGACACCAGGGTCCTGATTCAGTATTTCATTGACATCACTCAGCGATTCCACCGACTGACGGTTGATAGCCAGGATACGGTCACCGGGACGCAAACCTGCCGCCGCTGCCCGGCTCCGGTTGTCCAGGTTGCCTACCATGATGCCGTTCGATGTTTCCTCAAGAACAGCACCGAAGAAACGTGGATCCTGGAGGTTACGGTCATTCTGGTTGTCATCGCCGTCAGCAACACTGCGAGAAGGTTCATCCCCCAGAATTGTCGCCTCTACTTCCATTTCACGACCGTCGCGCAAGATGGTCAGCGTCAGGTCACGCCCCACACCGGCCAGACCAATCGCATTGCGCAGATCCCGGCTGCTGGTGACAGTTTCTCCCTCAATACCGATGACGAGATCGGAAACCTGCAATCCGGCACGGTCAGCGGCAGAACCTGGAGCTACCTGGGTAATCAGAGCGCCTTCGCCAGAGCCCAGCCCAAGACCTTCCTCCAGAATCGGGGTATGATCCCGGATAATGACCCCAAGCTGTCCACGGCGGACCTCACCGTCGCGCTCCAGGTGCTCCATCACGGCTGCGACCATATCAACCGGCACCGCAAACCCGACGCCTGAATTGGTACCAGAACCGGAAATGATAGCTGTGTTGATACCAACCAGGCGCCCGTTGAAATCGACCAGGGCTCCCCCGGAATTACCCACGTTGATCGCCGCATCGGTCTGGATAAAATCTTCGTAGTTCTCATTATTGATACCGGCACGCCCCAGTGCACTGATGATGCCCTGGGTTACCGTTTGACCAATACCAAACGGGTTGCCAATAGCAACGACATAATCGCCTACACGCAAATTACCAGCATCCGCAAAAGGCAGGTCGCGCAATCGATCCGCCTCGATTTGCAACAAGGCAATATCGGTTCGCTCATCGCTGCCTATCAGTTCGGCTTCGAAAACACGACCATCCTGGAGGCCAACAGTAATCGTATCTGCATCCGCGACTACGTGATGATTGCTGATGATGTATCCCTGCTCGGCATCGACGACCACGCCAGAACCCGCTCCTCGGGAACGGCGCACCGGAGGCTCCCCGGATTCACCAAAAAACTGGAACACCTCTGGCATTCGTTGAGAACGCACGACACCAATATTGACGACAGCCGGGGTGACGGTTTCAAGCATGGGTGCCAGAGATTGAGCATGACCATTGCCTGAAAAGCGTCCAGACGTATCACGCTCTTCGGCATGAACCAGATAACTGCCTGCAGAGGCAAGACATAATGCACCTACAGCAGCAATGCCCGCGAATTTCCGTAAACGAGTCATTAACATAGGTTTAACCTCCTGATCATCAAACGTTGGAGGCAAATTTACGCCCCTCATGGCCGTTAAACCTGAAAGAGGTATGAAAAAAATATCCAGAAAATGTGAAATTGCTACAATCTCAAGCAATTTCACTGATTTATCGGAGCGAATCCGCTATATATAAGCCTTGAATTCATAAATATGAGGAACAATATTCATATCAGGAACGTCTAAAACAGCAATATGTGAATATTTTTCTATCAAAACAGGTCTTACCTGATAGTGAATACATGAGCGAAGACAACGGAACCACAACAATGACAACGCCATTTAAAGTGGATAACTGGCTGGTGGATCCCAGTGACAATCAGGCACAGCATATTATCAATGGTGCCATCCGCCCACTGGAGCCACGGTTAATGCGACTGCTTTGCGCTTTGGCGAGCTCACCGCGCCGGGTGATCGACAGAAATACACTGATCGAATCAGTCTGGCCTCGCGTGATCGTTAATGAGAACTCATTGACACGTGCCATTTCTGATCTTCGAAAGGCACTGCACACAGATGACGTCACCGGTAAGAAATTGATTCAAACCGTACCCAAACGCGGCTATCGGCTGATGGCTGAGGTAGCGGTGGTGACAGATCAACCAGACACAGAATCCCCAGCCAGTGTTGACACCAGCGCCCGGACTCAAGCCCAGGCACAGACAGCAAACGTAGCAGATACTACCAGTATGACTCAGATGGCAAACTGGCAGCGCTGGCTGCCTGCCATGGCTGCATCTCTGCTAGTGGTTATTGCTGCTGTCATGCAACTGCCAGGACGCATGCTGGAGACCCAGCCGCAAACCCTAAGTCAGGAGAGCGACTTTCAGCAGTCGATACCGGCCCAGGATATGATTGTTGGACAACCCGTGATGCCAGCCAGAAATGCCTTGGCGGAACAGACTGCTCTGACAGCAACCAATACTTTTCATTGGCATGGCGATGTAGCCGAAGATTTTGACAGCGCGCTAGTCTCGGAAGAAGCGCCAGCCAATGCCGCCGTACTGGCGCCTGAAGGAAATTTGCTGGCCTATGTTGAACACAGCAACAATGCCAGTCGCCTGATGTTGCGCCCGACCTATACCGATGCCAAGCCATGGACGGCCTTCACGACGGACGAAAGAATCATGCAGTTGCAGTGGTCCCCCTTAGGTGATGGCGTTTTGTTCACGCTGGAAGGAACCGCTACAGCAGGCAGCAACAGACCAGGCCACGCCTATCGTCGCCTGATGTTGCTGGATATTCAGTCACTGGCTCTGCATGAGCTGTACCGTAAAGAAGACAGCCCGGCAGCGAACCGAAACAGCTCAGGCAACCTTACCTGAGCTGTTTCAGGCACGGGATTAGTCGTACTTGGCCAGTTCCTTTCTGGCGACAACACGGCGATGAACTTCATCCGGGCCATCTGCAAGGCGTAATGTTCGCTGAGACGTCCACAGCGCAGCCAGGGGGAAGTCCTGAGAGACACCTGCCGCACCATGCATCTGGATCGCACGGTCGATCACCCTCAAAGCCATATTTGGCACCGCTACCTTGATCTGGGAAATTGCATCCCTCGCTGCCTTATTACCGATGGTATCCATCAGATAAGCAGCACGGAACACCAGCAGGCGGCACATTTCTATTTCAATACGACTGTCAGCAATCACATCGTAGTTACCACCCAGTTCTGCCATGCGCTTACCGAAAGCTTCTCGGGAAACGGCTCGCTGGCACATCAGTTCCAGTGCCCGCTCTGCAGCTCCAATTGAACGCATGCAGTGGTGGATACGACCCGGGCCGAGTCGGCCCTGAGAAATCTCAAAACCTCGCCCACGCCCCAAAATCATATTCTCCTTAGGGACACGCACATTCGTAAACTTGATGTGCATGTGACCATGCGGTGCATCATCGTGTCCAAACACACACATGGGGCGAAGTACTTCCACACCGTCTGTATCCATCGGCACCAGGATTTGCGACTGGCGGTTGTGCTTCGGCGCATCAGGATCAGTAATAACCATCACGATCATGATCTTGCAGCGTGAATCACCTGCACCGGAAATGTAGAACTTTTCACCGTTAATGACCCACTCGTCACCATCCAGCACGGCAGAAGTGCAAATATTGGTCGCATCCGATGAGGCCACTGCCGGTTCTGTCATGGCAAAAGCAGAACGAATCTCACCGGCAAGCAACGGTTCCAGCCATTGCTTCTTTTGCTCCTCGGAACCGTATCGTTCCAGTACTTCCATATTACCGGTGTCTGGCGCGCTACAGTTAAAAGACTCCGAAGCCAGTCGGCTTCGTCCCATAATTTCTGCTAGGTGCGCATATTCGAGGTTACTGATACCCGCACCACCCTGACTTTTGGGCAGAAAATAATTCCACATACCCATGGAGCGGGCCTTGTTTTTCAAGCCTTGCAAAATTTCAGCCTGACGCGGTGTGTGTGACCAGCGGTCACCGACACTGACTTCAGCTTGATATTCAGCCTCAACTGCAGCTACTTCAACATCAACGAATTCGCGAATTTTCTCGCGAACCTGCTGCATTTCTTCAGAAAGTCCCAGATTCATAGCAATCCCTCTTAATCTATTATTCAGCCACAAAATGCAGCTTAACCAGTAATGGTGCCACCACCGTCAACAACGATGGTCTGCCCGGTTGTAAAGCTCCCTGCGTCAGAGGCCAGATAGATAGCTGCACCAGCAATCTCATCAGGCTCACCAATACGGCGTAAGGGATATTTGGAGACGGTTTGTTTATAAGTTTCCGGGTTCTCCCAAAGTGCCCTGGCAAAGTCTGTGCGAATCAACCCTGGCGCGATGCAATTTACCCGGATATTGCTGGGGCCCCATTCAACGGCCAAGTTTCTGGCAATTTGCATGTCTGCGGCCTTGGAAATGCCGTAAGCCCCCAACACATCACTACCTTTCAGACCCGCGATAGAAGAGACAATAATGGCTGCGCCGCCACCATTTTCTGCCATTCCCGGCAGTACCATCTGACATAAGCGATGAGCACTGCCAATGTTGGAGGACATGATTTTATCGAATGCCTCATCAGGAATGTCCTGCGATTTTCCGTAAAAAGGGTTCAGCGCCGCATTCACCACGAGAATATCAATACGGCCGAAATGCGAGATAGTGTTATCCACTAGTGCCTGAAGCTGTTCTTTGTAATTGATATTGCAGGCTTTGGCGAAAGCATTGCCACCAGCCGCCTGAATCTCGGCAGCCACTTCATCACAGGCATCCTGGTTACGACTGGAGACCACAACACTGGCGCCTGATGCCGCCATCTGCTTGGCAATTGCCTTGCCAATCCCTTTGGTTGACCCCGTTATCAGGGCAACTTTCCCCGTTAAATCGAATAAGCCCATGTACACCTCTCGTCAGATTTTGCCACTTCCTGCCCATGGCATTATTATTGATATAATTTTGATGAATATTTGCACCATCTATTATAACAATGACAAAGGTTACCGGAAAGTTATCCTTTAGTCTTTAATCTTTCGCCACTGACCAGTTGCGAGGCCCTTTGCTGACATGGGTACCCCCATCAACTGGTATCACAGCACCCGTGGTATAGGCACCCGCGCGGGAAACCAGATACAGAAGAACACCAGCGATCTCCTGGGGCTCTCCCACTCTGCCCAGCAAACTCTCGGCAGCGATATCATCACCATATTCACCGATCACATAATCTGTCATGCGCGAAGGGAAAAAACCCGGGGCAACAGCATTGACCGTTATATGTCGCGCGCCCAGATCGACCGCCAGGGCGCGGGTCAGGTGGTGAATGGCAGCTTTGCTGGCAGAGTACGCAAAGGTCGGTACCCGCTGGACGATGGGAACCTGTAATCCATCCATGGAACCAATATTGACAATGCGCGCAGGCGCCTCCGCCGAGGCAGCTCGCTCCAGTGCGGGAAGCAGGTCACGAGACAGCGCAAAGACGGCATTGACATTAGTCGACATGACTTTTTCGAAAGCATCATCCGGGTATGAGGCTATGTCAGCGCCCCAATTAGCACCGGCATTATTGACCAGCACCCCAAGACCAGCTGCCCCTGTGACCTGGTTAACGAACTCAACCAACCGACCCCGGTCTTCTGCACTGGTCACATCGGCTGCAAACGCCTGACAGTTGCCGTATTGCTTTAAATACTGCAGGGACTCATCGCAACGCACCTGTTTGCGCGAGGCAATAATGACTGTCACACCGGCCTGCAATAATGTCTTGGCCATTTGCAGCCCCAGCCCACTACTGCCACCGGTTACCAGGGCATATTTACCCTGCACACGAAATAGCGCAGAAGCAGACAGGTCTGTGTCCTGGTGCGCCTTACTCATCAGCCACTTTCACCAGTTGCTTGCCGAAATTTTTCCCTTTTAACAGTCCCCGGAACAGCTCGGGCGCATTCTCCAGGCCCTCACCAATGGATTCACGATATTTTATTTTGCCACTATTAACCCACTGACCTAGCTTCTCAGTGGCTTCCTGCCATTGATTCTGCCACTCCGTTACCACAAAAAAACGATGTTCAGGCACATGCTTAGCGGTTTTCAGGATATCGAAAGGAGTCTGCACCTGAGAGATATCTGTGGCATTGTAATTGGAGATGTATCCACAGATTGGTACTCGTGCACCGGGGTTTAGCAACGGCGCAACCGCACGCGTAACATCACCACCCACATTCTCAAAATAGATATCAATACCATCTGGACACGCTACCCGTAATTTTTCTGCCAGATCGCCCTCTTTGTAATCCAGGCAATCATCAAACCCGAGAGTCTCTTTCACATAACGGCACTTTTCTGCACCGCCGGCAATACCGATAGCTTTCAAGCCCATGACTTGTGCCAATTGACCCACCACTGAGCCCACTGCACCCGATGCCGCGGCAACCACTAAAGTTTCACCGGGCTTTGGTTTACCTACCTCTGTCAACCCGAAGTAAGCTGTCCGGCCAGGCATACCAACAACCCCAAGATGGGCAGAAAGGGTGCCATTTGCCAAGTCGACCTTCATAACTCGAGGCTCGTCATCATCAACGATAATGTAACGCTGCCAACCTTTATGCACCGTGACACAGTCACCTTTTTGATAATGCTGAGACCGGGATTCAACCACAACACCAGCTGTTTCACCGACCATGACGTCACCTATCTGCATGGGTGCAGTATAGGACTTCACGTCATTCATTCGCCCTCGCATATACGGATCCAGAGACAACCAGATCACTTTTACCATGATCTGGCCCTCTTCCAATACCGGTAGCATTTCTTCCACAAACTGAAAGCAGCTATCATCCGGCTCACCCTGAGGGCGCTTCACCATCACAACCTTCTGGTTCATCGTCTGCTGAGTACCTGACATCATTCCCCCTGAATCCATAAATGGTTCATTTCATTTATCATCATTAACGCTGACATACTAGCCCAGCACTACCGGGCTCACAAGCCAGACAATGCAGCCTCCAGCCTGGACATCCCATCACGCCATTGAACCAACGAAATCGTCAGCGGCGGCAGCAGGCGTAACACACCACCTCGTGTCGGGATCACCAGCAACCCGTTCCTCTGACAGGCTGCTGTCAGCGCCCATACCAAATCTTGATCATCAGTTCGTAACTGCAGCGCCAGCATCAACCCTTTACCTCGTGCACAGGCAATGCTTTGCGGGTACTTTTCAGCCAACTGTTCAAGATCATTCAGCGCCTGCTCACCCATCATTGCGGCATGTTCGCTCAGCTTCTGTTCGAGCAGAGTATCCAGCACAGCTTTTGCCACAGCACAACTTAAGGGATTTCCACAATACGTCCCACCGTGATCTCCCACCCCCACCTGTTGAGCAATAGCCTGGGTCACAGAGAATGCAGCAAATGGCAGTCCGCCGGCAATCCCTTTCCCCATCGTCAATATGTCAGGTCTAACTTTATAATCGTCAATGGCAAAAAAATGACCGGTACGACAGAACCCTGTTTGCACCTCGTCCACAACAAGCAGTGCACCATTCTGGTCACAGAGGCGACGAATCTCCTGGAAAAATTCCGGTGATAGCGCACGCACGCCACCTTCCCCCTGGACAGGCTCAACGATGACTGCTGCCACGTCGCTGGTAATAGCGTTTTGCAAGCCACTGAAATCCTCTCTTTCCACAAATGAGTGTCCTGACAGGTATGGCAGAAACCGTGACGCACTGTTGGTATCACCGGACATAGACAGTGCGGCCAGGGTACGACCATGAAAACTGTCTTTGATAGCCACAACATTAACCCGCCCGGTCACTTTTCTTGCCAGCTTCACTGCCGCATCGTTAGCTTCAGCACCACTGCTGGCAAAGAATGTTCGATCCAGGCCTGCCGGCAAGACCTGTTGCAAAGATTGCAGCAGAGCGGCCCGGGCGGGCGAATAAGTAAACCCTGAATTAGGGTTTTGCATGATTTTCCCCGCCTGCTCATGCAGTGCCTGAATCATCGCCGGATGCGAGTGTCCAAGACAGGTGACTCCCCACCCGGATGTAAAATCGAGATAGGTATTCCCCTGATCGTCCCACACCCAGGCACCCTCGCCTCGCTCTATGACCAAAGGTAATTTTTGGCATAACATCAGACCAAGGTTATTTTCTGTTTCCATGACATGCATTTTTGTATCTCCGGTTTTTTCAGACATAAAAAAACCTCCGAAGCCGGGGCCGCGGAGGTTTTAGAAGTGATTAAGGATTATGAATCAGCTACATTTGCTAGTTCAGGTACCTGTCACCAATTGCATACCGCTGCCTGGTAATACGCGCACGCGCTGCCGCCGCGCGTGCAGACAAACTGGCTGCGGCACGGTAAGCAATCAAAGTACGATATACACTCAACGAATCAGGCATTAAAACTGGAACACAATTAATTAAAGAAGATGCGCGAATTTATGTGAATACGGACAGCCTGTCAACCAGCATTTTCAATGAGCACAAAAGCCCGTCGGCACTAACCTACTCTGATCATGGGCTAAGTTGCTTGCCGATTAGTACCGACAGACTCTGGCGAAAGCATCTAAAAAAGGTATACTGAAAATAAAGTTTATTGATTCATTGGTAACGGTTCTCCTTGGGGGGACAACCTATGGCTTCATTAAGAAAAATAAGTATTTACAGCGCATCTGTCGCACTGTTTTTGTGCAGCAGCACCGTTTATTGTGCAGAGCAAACTGCCTCAAATCCGGCAGCAGAGCTGGACGTGCTGCGCGACGCTGTGTCTGCAACGCGCGCTGAAGAAGGCGCCTACAGCGAAACACTGGTCAACGAACTCTCTGCACTGGCTGAAGCACTGCTGGCAACCGGCACTTATGCTGAAGCCGCTGCCGTTATTGATGAACAAATACATATCACCAAAGTTAATGACGGGCTTTATACTGACGACCTGATACCAGCCCTGCTCCAGCAACTGGAGCTGGCCGCTGCGCAAAGCGACTGGGAGGCATTGTTTGATCGACTGAAGCACCTGAACTGGTTATTTCAACGCACCGACTTTGCGGGAATCGACACCCGCATAGCCCAAATCAAAACCACCCGTGACTGGTTGCGTCTATTGTTGATTCGCGGCCCTAGCAGCCTGGAACCCCAATACCTGCTTGAACTCCAGGCACTGGAAGAAGAGGCCCTGTTACTGGCCCAGCAAGGTGGTGCGACGGCAGAGCAGATCACGCCACTGATCTATGATGAAGCACTTGCTGAACTATATATCGCACTGGGAATCGCAGCCACGGGTGATACCAGCCGGGCTTTGATTGAACACCAGGAAGGTGGGCTCACTGCTACGATTCGCTCATCCCGTATCCAGTCGATGACCACGGCATATGATATTGAAAGAGTTTACGGTGCACGCAGCACTACCGCCATCGACCGGGTTCATCGCAGCACCATGAGCAAGCACTTTGAACTGATTGAGAGTATTGGCAAAGAATTACGTATCGATCCGGACAATTTACCCGAAGACGCCTCCCCGGAAACGATCGAAACAGCAGCCATGATCAAGTTATATCAGGGCGATTCCTTATTGCTGAGAGATCAATATGAATTACGGCTTGGTACTCGCGCGGGCCCGGATCGTGGCTCCAGCAACATCGGTAGTGCTGGCAGGTATTATCGGGAAGCCTGGAATCTCTTTAGACAGGCCGGTTTTGAAGATGATTATCTGAATAGCTATTTTGCCTGCCCTTCCCGACTGCCATTGCCAGCATTCCTGTTTGCATTGCCAGAGAACCAGGAAGACTGCACCATCGAAGAAAACGGTGTGGTCGAATTACCAACCATGGCATTAAAACATGATGGCATTCCCAGTCTCAGTTTTCGTGATTTGCCGACATCAGAACTGATGGGTACCGCCGCTGGCACCCGCGCAAGATTAAAATTCACATTGGGGCTGAATGGCCAGGCCCGCCGCCTGGATGCAATCAGCAGTGAGCCCGATACCGTTTCAGCCAGGATTCGTGGTCATGAAGCACTGGAATCCTTACAGTTCCGACCAGCGTTAAGGGATGGTGAGCCTTTGCGGCTGGATCATGTAGAAATCACTATCTACAGCATTGATCGCTAGAAAGCCTTCCTTTCAGCAACCAGGCTACAGCGCTGAATAAACATCACCGCCTTGTCAGCGGCACTACCCCGGACTCCACCAGAGATCTGATTTGCGTCTCATCCATTCCCTGTTCCTGCAGTAGCTCAAGGCTGTGCTCACTGAACCTCGGAGGCAGGGTACGCACCTCACCTGGCGTTCGGGAAAACTTGATGGGAATACCAGTCATTTTGTACCAGTCTTTCTCAACAAACATCTGACGGTGCTTGGTATGCGGGTGCGCAGTCACCTCCGCGGTATTATAGATTGGCCCCGCGGGCAGACCAGCTGCCAACAGTTTTTCTGCAAGCTGCGCACCGTCAAGCCTGATCAGGCAACTCTCCAACTCTACCTTGAGCGCCTCACGATGTTTGACACGTTCAGCATTACTGACAAACCGGGGATCTTCCAGCAAAAATTGTGCATCAATTTCTGTGCACAAACGTGCAAATGCCCGGTTATTTCCGGCGCCGATAAAAATATCGATGGTGCGAGTCCTAAATGTTTCATAGGGACAAATGTTTGGATGGGCGTTGCCTGTTGGGACAGGAACCTTCCCAGACAGCCCATAGTTAACAACATGGGGGTGCATCAACGATACGGCGCAATCGAAAAGCGTCATATCTATATACTGGCCCTGGCCAGATTTTTCGCGCTCATACAGCGCCATCATCACTGCCAGCGCCGCATAAAGCCCGGTCCCCATATCCACCATGGCCACTCCCAGCCTTGTCGGCGCCCCTCCTTCTTCGCCATTGACGCTAAACCAGCCAGCCATCGCCTGTACGATAGCATCATAGCCTGGAGAACCTCCTAAAGGGCCGTCACTGCCAAAACCACTAATACGGCAATGAATCAGTTTGGGGAAACGTTGCGCCAGTACCTGCTCATAGCCAATGCCCCATTTTTCCATGGTACCTGGCTTATAGTTCTCGATCAGCACATCGGCATCGGACAGTAAATTCAGTAAAATTTCCCGGCCACGCGATTGCGTCAGGTCCAGAGCCATCGCGCGTTTGTTACGGTTTACGCCAATAAAATACGCGGCATCTTCTTCATGGAATGGCGGCCCCCAGTCTCTGACCTCATCTCCCTGGGGTGGCTCTATTTTGATGATATCTGCGCCGTGATCACCAAGAATCTGGGTACCATAAGGCCCACCCAAAACACGTGTTAAATCTACAATTTTCAGCCCTGACAGGGTGTAAGCAACCGGCTTATTCTGCTTATCAAAAGGTTGGCTTTTGGTCACACTGCCTCCTGAGGTAAATGGTATCCTTAAACGATCACTGGCTAGTCAGTTGCGCCAGCGCAGCCGGCATAGCGGGCCAGAAAAATTCGGCAACCAGTATGGGCTTTTTCGCAAGATAAAACAAAGAACGCCGACCCCAGATTTCGTCGTTTAGTCGTGTCACCTCCATTTCACCACGCTGCAAACCGGATTGATGGAAAAGGAAACGCCCCAGCGGCTTAGTCTTGAGACACACTAATTGCCTGCCTGCGCCCACCAGACTGCTATATGGAATAAGCGAATGGGCAGCTACCCAGGGTTGACCATAGAGACAAAGCTGAACGCGACGACTCCACATCAGTTGCGTGACCTTGTCCTGGGAAAAGACCCGCATCTGGCGCATACCGGCAAAACACCAGCCTTCATCAATCACATTTACACGGAAAGTGCCTGCAGAGAGGCGGTCGAGTCGTTCAGTTAACGAGCCAGAGTCAAGTAACCACTCTCGCCAAAATGCGTCCGGGCGGACCGACAGTTGGTGGCAAGGTCGCCACAGGGTAGGTGCATCGGCGCGAGCCAGACGGGTTAACGTGTTTATATCATTCACATATCAATCCAAAAAAGCTCTCGCGCGCCTGATGGCACACGAGAGCTTTGATACTGCTGTACTGCCTGTCAGCTTAGCGCATACGTGGGCGCTGAACTGTCACAGACATTGCACTTTCTACACGACGGTTCTCAGCACGACCTTCACGAGTATCGTTGCTGGCGATTGGACGGCTCTCGCCATAACCACGAGCCGTGATTCGTGCCGCATTCACGTCAAAGCGCTCAATCAGCACCTGACGAACCGCGTTAGCACGACGCTCTGACAGTTCCTGGTTATAGGCTTCATCACCAGTGCTGTCAGTGTGACCTTCCAGTACGGCAACCACGTCATCATGTTCACTCAGGAAGTCTGCAACCTGGCGGATTTCCTGGAAGTACTGAGAACGCACTTCTGAACGATCGAATTCGAATTCAACATCCAAAGTGATACGGGCAACCTCTTCTTCGATGATCGGGCAGCCACGTGCATCAACGGCATAATTGCGAGGTGTGTTAGGACAAGCGTCACGGCTGTCTGGTACACCATCCTGATCCGAATCAGCAGGCTCTGGTGCTGGCTCTGGCATTGGGCTTGGTTCTACACGCGTTTGCGCGCGTGATTCACCCAGGTGGAATACCAGGCCTGTATCAATGCCGAAATCATAGGTTTTGTCATCAAAACCGTAGAAAGTGCGAGCAGAAGAGCGCCACTCAACACGATCGTTGAAACGGTATTTCAGACCGGCACCCACGTTCAGTGTGGTGTCGTGCTCATCTTCCACGTCACTGTGGCCAAGGCCGGACACCAGGAAAGGCGAGAATGAACCAACACTGTTGTCCAGAGCATACAAGACATCCAGTCGGGCGGAGTCCAGACGGTCGACACTAATGGCTGGGTGGTTGTCAAAATCAATTCTTGTATAGACCGCTTCAAGGGAAATCTTGTCAGTCAGCCCGAAACCCACGCCCAGGTTGTAACCCAGGTCATCATCTGTCATTCGGTCGCTATCGAAATCCATCCATTGAAATCCAGGCGCCACATACAGGCGTCCTTCGTCTGCCAGGACTGTTGTGCTCAACATACTAGAAGCACATAAAGCAGCAGAAACACCGACGACTTTTAAAAACTTCTTATCCATTACTCTCTCCTTGCTGTGACCAGCGGGGTTTTCGATAACTGGGGATCAGCCAGTGATCGACATAATTCCAAACTTGTGGGTTTTACTTTCTTGCTGACCAGCTGAATTTATCAAAAACTCAGCTGGTCATGGAATCATAACGGCTAGTATAACGCAGCTATTCCCCCTTTCATAAAATTCTGTCAGATAAAACCTATTATTTATAGATTAATCTTGGTTTTTCCATAGTTTAAACACTTTTTAATACGGCCAAGTCACAAAAGTGTAATATTACATTGTTTTAATACAGCGGTCAGATTTCAACGGGAAGTATGAAATGAGCCAAGAACCAACCGTCCTAATTGTTGATGATGAAGCCGCCATTCGCGACATGATCAACATCGCCCTGGATACCGCCGGTTTCAAAAGCATGATGGCAGAAACGGCACTAGATGCGCATGTCAACATCGTGGATAACCGCCCAGACCTGGTATTACTTGACTGGATGCTGCCCGGCGGAAGCGGTATCGACCTGGCCCGACGCCTCAAAAGAGAGGAGTTGACCGCTGAAATCCCGATTATCATGCTAACTGCCAAAACCAGCGAAGACAACAAAGTCCAGGGACTTGATGTAGGGGTTGATGACTACATCACAAAACCGTTCTCGCCCCGCGAGTTAATCGCGAGAATCAAGGCGGTGTTGCGCAGAAGTACGGGCAATCACCGGGATAAACCGATTCGCGTATTTGATCTTGAGCTAGACCCTGCCAGCCACCGTGTATCGGTCGACAGCAAAGCCGTTGATATCGGTCCGACTGAATATCGATTGCTGCACTTTTTCATGACCCACCCTGAGAAAGTTTTTTCGCGCGACCATATCCAGGACCAGGTCTGGGGTGCGAATGTTTATCTCGAAGAAAGAACGGTCGATGTTCACATTGGACGGTTACGCAAGGCACTGACAGCAGCTTCAGCTGACAGCATCAATTATGCCGGGCTGGTCCAGACTGTTCGCGGTGCTGGTTACCGCTTCTCGACTCGATCTGATTAATTCACGACCATGGGTTTGTTATGCAGGCGCAATTGTTTATAGTCTGCATTGCAATCCAATCACTTCACGCAGGTTTGTCACTTGTTCTCAGACTGGTACTCCGCGCTAAAGCGGTTAGCGCTTTTATTTACCGGACTATTGTTTCTGGGCTGGCTGATAGGCTATCCGGCACTAGTCATGCTAGGCGGCACGCTGACGTACCTGTTGTACCACCTGCGCCAGCTCAGGCGCCTCTATAACTGGTTAAAAGAGAACGACCTTGGGACGCCTGTCCCCCCACCTGAGGGACGGGGCATCTGGGGCTATGTTTTTGACGGCATCTATTTGCTGCAGCGTCGCGAACGAGAAGCACAACTGCACTTTCGCAGCATCATCGAAAAAGCACAGGAGTCCACCACAGCCCTGGAAGTTGCCATTGTCATGCTCAATGCCAAATCAGGGCTGGAATGGTGGAACCCGGCTGCTGAACGACTGCTAGGGCTGCAATACCCCAAAGACCGCAAACAGGCAATTACCAACCTGGTCAGAGAACCGGTTTTTATTGAGTATTTCAATCGCAGTCATTATGAGACGCCTCTGAAGCTGACTTCTCCCGTTGATCCTGATTTGATTCTGGAATTTCAGATAACCAACTTCGGCGCAGGCGAGCGTCTGATGCTGATACGCGATATTTCGCAACTGCACCGCCTGGAGATGATGCGAAAAGATTTTGTGGGCAACGTCTCGCACGAACTGCGCACCCCGATCACAGTGATCACAGGTTACCTTGAGACAATGATGGACGACCGGGGCAACCTGCCACAACGTTGGTCCCGCCCTATCGAACAGATGGCACAGCAATCACAGCGAATGGAAAACATTATTCGCGACCTGTTGACGCTGTCTCAGCTTGAAACCCGGGCAGCATCGCGACAACAGACCACTGTGCAGTTGCATTCACTTTTAAGTGATATCAAGCAGGATGCCGAGCAGGTTTTCCATGAAAAGCGGCAGAGTTTTACTTTAACCTGTGATCCGGAAATTTATATTCGCGGCAATATCAGCGAACTCTATAGCGCAATGTCAAACCTGGTACTGAATGCCGCGAAATACACGCAAGCAGAGGGTGAAATCAAACTGACAGCAACGCTGGGACAAAGCCTGCAAGTCTGTATTTCAGATAATGGCCCAGGTATTGGTGCCCAGCATTTGCCCCGTTTAACCGAGCGTTTTTACCGGGTCGATGAGAGCCGTTCGACTGACACCGGCGGCACCGGACTGGGTCTGGCGATCGTCAAGCATGTGCTGGCGAGACACGAAGGCAAACTGGAAATCCGAAGTCAGATTGGCAAAGGCAGCGAGTTTACCTGCCGCTTCCCCAAAGAACGTGTTGAGTTACGCGAAACACAACAGCAGGCAGAGTCCTAGAGCCAGACCTCGCCCGGCATCCCGCTATCAGGAATTGTTGCTGCCCAGTTCCGATTTGACCTGCTTTTCCATGCTAGACAAGCCGGCGTGACGCACATCTGTTCCCATCACCATATAGACAACATGTTCAGCGATATTTTTGGCGTGATCACCCGCTCGCTCCAATGATCGCAACGCCCAGATAATATTCATGACTCTGGAAATACTGCGTGGATCTTCAATCATGTAGGTGATCATTTCCCGCATGGCACTGCTGTATTCCATATCAACGTTGACGTCTTCTTTAGCAACAGTCAGTGCTGCTTCCGCGTCGTAACGCGCAAAAGCGTCGAGTGCCATATTTACCATATGTCTTACCCGCTCACCAATATGGCGAACTTCAAAATAGCCCTTCGAAGAGTCTCCTTCATCTGCCAGTGCCACCGCCAGTTTAGCAATCTTGGCGGCTTCATCACCGATGCGTTCCAGGTCATTAATGGCCTTGATGATACCCATTACCAGACGCAGATCACTTGCCGCTGGCTGTCGGCGCGCAATAACCCGGCTACATGCATCATCAATGGTCAGTTCCATGTCATTGACGGCATCATCGTGCTCGCGAACTGTTCGCCCCAGCTCACTGTCTGCATTAATCAGTGCTGACAGGGCGTCGGCTAGCTGCTTCTCAACCAGACCGCCCATCTCCAGCATGCTGCCTTTGATTTCCTCAAGTTCAATGTTGAATTGCTGAGAAATATGATGGCTGTGTACGCCGGCATCTGTCTTCATAATAGAGTTCCTTGCTATGGTAATAACATCATACTCCTAACACATGACATTTTTATGACAAAACTGCCACAATTGCACAATAATCGTCATCTAACTGTCATACCAATGTGTAGGTAATCAATATTCAGCTAAGATAGAATAACGTGTCACTAACCATCAGGTAAGTCACTAATGAGCAATAACCGCGTTACTCAGCTGAAAGTCGCCAAGAATGAAAAAGAGCAAACCGTCGAACCCGAGATGGAAGCACCATATGACGGTTGCCCGGCCATTGACGAGAATATCGATTTGGATAGCAGCGACTATTATCTGAATCGTGAGCTGAGCTACTTCCAGTTCAATTTGCGGGTGCTCGACCAGGCCAGAAACCCCCAGCATCCGATAATGGAGCGGCTGACATTTTTGCTGATTTTCAGCTCAAATCTGGATGAATTTTACGAAATTCGCGTATCAGGATTGAAGAAACAGCTTGAAGGCGGCAGACAGCGCCCTGGGCCTGATGGTAAATACCCTCACGAAGTGCTGGCGGAACTACACGAGCAGACACATATTGCATTGCAGGAGCAGTATCGCATCCTGAATGAAGAGTTACTGCCTGCGCTGGCAGAACAGAATATTGCTTTTCTTCACCGCCATGAGTGGAACGAGAAGCTACGCAACTGGGCACAAACTTATTTTCATAATGAAGTCTTGCCAGTGATCAGCCCACTGGGCCTGGATCCGGCTCACCCCTTCCCTCGCCTGGTTAACAAAAGTCTCAACTTCATCCTGTCTCTCGAAGGCAAGGATGCATTTGGCCGGGAAAGCGGACTGGCCATCGTACCAGCACCAAGAGCTCTACCACGGCTTATCAAAGTGCCTGCGCATATCATGCCTGACGGCGACAACTTCGTCTTTCTCTCTTCCGTTATTCATGCACACGTGGAAGAATTTTTCCCGGGCATGCAAGTCAAAGAGTGCCACCAGTTTCGGGTGACGCGAAACTCTGATCTGGAAATGACCAATGTAGAAGTGGAGGATGTTGCCAGCGCACTTCAGGGTGAACTGCACTTGCGACGTTATGGTGCGGCCGTAAAACTGGAAGTCGGTGCTGGTTGTCCTGAACAGTTGACCAACTTTCTGCTGCAACGATTCAACCTGTCGGAGGCCGAATTGTTTCGTCTTGACGGACCGGTGAACCTGCAGCGCCTGATGGCATTGCAAGGGATGATCCATCGGCCTGACTTGCAGTTCCCACCATTCTCACCCGGTCTGCCTTCGGCACTTGAAGAAGGCAATTGCATATTCACGGCTGTCAAAAAAGAAGACCAGCTGTTACTTCACCCTTACCAGTCGTTTCTGCCCGTCATTGACTGGGTAAAACAGGCCGCCCGTGATCCGGGAGTCATCTCCATCAAGCAAACACTCTACCGGACCAATGAATCATCAGAACTTGTAGAGGCATTGTCCGAAGCTGCTCGAAAAGGTAAAGAGGTGACAGTTGTCATTGAGCTTCGAGCCAGGTTTGATGAAGAAGAAAACATCCAGTTTGCCAGCATTCTGCAGGAAGCCGGCGCCGTGGTTGTCTATGGTGTTATGGGTTACAAAACCCACGCTAAAATGTTGCTGATTGTCCGCCGCGAGCAAGGCCAGCTTAAACGGTACGCTCACCTGGGCACTGGCAACTATCACCGCAAAAACTCACTGGTTTACACAGATTACGGGTTATTGACCTGCGATGACGTGCTTTGCTCAGACGTGCATAAAGTTTTTCAGCAAATTACCGGGATGGGTAAAAAAATCTCTCCAGAACTGATCATGCATGCTCCTTTCCGCTTGCGAAAAGGCATCATCCAGTTAATCCAGCAAGAGAAAGAAGCTGCACTGGCCGGCAAGTCAGCCCGTATTGTGGCCAAGGTGAACTCACTGACGCATCAGGCAGTGATTCGTGAGCTGTACTGTGCCTCACAGTCCGGCGTGAAAATCGATCTGATTGTACGTGGCATCTGTTGCCTGAAACCGGGTGTGCCCGGCGTATCTGACAACATTCGTGTTGTTTCAACCATTGGCCGTTTCCTGGAGCACTCTCGTGTCTATTACTTTGAGAATGCTGAAAACCAGCTTTATTGCTCTAGTGCAGATTGGATGGAACGCAACCTGGACAGCCGCATAGAGGTGGCGTTCCCGATACTGAAGAAAAAGTGGAGCCAGCGAATCCTTGCCGAAATGGAATTACATTTACAGGATACAGTGCAAAGCTGGGAGCTTCAGCCTGACGGGCAGTATTTTAAAACCCAGGCACTGGATGGCAGTGATACGAACCAGGAAGGTGTGCAGATGATCCTGCTTAACTCGCTTTCAACACATGCAACGGTGCCTCGTTCCTGAGGCTACCTTCACGCATGTAGTACAACATCCCCTCACGAAGGGCTGCCGGGCTGAATGCCAATGTTTCAACATGAAATGCCTGCATGAAGCCCAGCAGTACTGACCACCCGGGCAAAACCAATTCACGACGAGACGGCTTGAGACCGGGTAATTCATATTCAGGATCTATTGCGGTACGTACCACGTCTCCCTGCAAAGATTGCAGCGTATCGAGACTAACACCTTCTGCTGATGAATTACCAGATTCCCGGGCGGTACAAATCTGGCTTAACATTTTCGCGGTACCGGATGAAGCTCTGACACTTAGCCAGCGCTTGCCACTCAGTTGCTCTGCAGCCTGACCAAACACCTGTCTGGCATCTTCGCTGGCAGCAGAAAGTTGTGCTGTTACACTGTGCGCATCGTGAGCAACATCGGCAAACCATTTATCCCGCCAACTGACACAACCGATTGGCAAACTGAATACAGCATCACGCTGCATGCCTCGCCCAATCACGACCTCGGTACTGCCACCACCGATATCAACCACTAACTGGCTTTCGGACAAAACAGGGAGCGCACTACTGACACCGGTATAAACCAGAGCGGCCTCTTCTTCACCGCTGACCACATCAATATCAATCCCCAGCTCAGCAGCTGCCGCTAAAAAATCAGCAGAATTTTTAGCAACGCGTAACGCATTAGTGCCAACAGCCCAGATATGCTTTACTGGGTGGGCCTCCATCGCAGCAGCAAAATCTTTTAAACAGGCCAGGCCTCGCTCAAACGCATCAGGCTGAATCAAACCGTTGCTCATCAAACCGGCGCCAAGCTGCACCTTCTCACTGAAACGTTCAACGATTTCATGTTTGCCATTTATCTGGCGGGCTATCAAGAGGTGAAAACTGTTAGATCCTAAGTCAATACAGGCGAACATGTCATTCTATTCTGGTACATTTCAATGAATTAAAGCATGGATGACATGTCTTCACCACCCCCTTTGTTTGACAGCAACATTTAACTCCCCGATCAAGCTGCTTATAATGTCGCCATTTGTGCCAGGATCAGCATGCAAAACCCATATTCTCGCCAGTTCCAGCTTCAGGCACTGTGTTTAGTCGCATTTGCCGTATTGATCACAAAACTTTTTCTGGGCTGGCGTCTGGAACTGTATAGTGACGAGATATTCTACTGGCAGGCCTCCCGCTTCCCGGCTATCGCTTATAGCGATCTGCCTTTCATGACAGCAATGCTGGCAGGTATTGGCAATGACCTGTTTGGCAACCATCCATTGGCAGTACGTAGTCTCTTTTTATGCCTCGGCAGCCTGTTACCCCTCCTGGTATATTGGCTGGCCCGCCCCTTAACCGGACCGCGCGCCATCGAATCGGCGCTGCTTTCTTTCTGCGTCCCTATGGTGGCGCTGATGGGATTACTCGCTGTACCGGATGTGCCAATGATTGTTTGCGGTCTGCTGTTTGTTGGTTTCCTCGAAAGAGCCACACGCCTCAACAGTAATCGATACTGGCTGCTCAGCGGTATTATGGTCGCCCTGGGCATGTGTACGCACTACCGTTTTATTGTTTACCCGGCATCGGCCTTTGTCTACATGACACTCACCAAAAGCCAATGGCATTACTGGCGACGCCCCGTATTCTGGCTGGCCGCAACGATAGCTGTCACTGGTCTTATTCCCACCATTGTTTTCAACCTCAGCAATGATCTGAGCGGCGTTGGTTATCACCTGAATGAAAGACACCCCTGGGCATTCCAGACAGACGGATTAATACAACCACTGATGCAGGCGGCTGTGGTAACACCACTGATGTTCATCATGGCCTGGCTAACGATGTTCTGGATGTATCTACAGGCCAGACAAGGTGATACTCGCGCCGGACTGATGCTCGCCTTCGCAGCAGGTCACATTCTGCTGTTTATGACGCTTGCCCCCTGGAGTGATACCACACGAACAACTGTCCACTGGCCGCTATCGGGTTACCTGCCAATTCTTGTCTATATGCCATCAGCGATGAGATGGCTCTATACTGAACTGACGAAGCGTTATTCGCTGTCAATTGCCAGCAAGACCACTGCATCAATACCCTTTACCGGCCTGATCGGCACTGCACTACTTTTAATTGGCCTGGGCTCCCAGGGCTTTAATGCCAGTCTGCAATCGATTGTTGGCACCGATGTGCTTTCCAACAAGATGGCCGGATGGCTGCCACTGAGCGATAAAATTGAGCAAATGAAAACCCGCGGTGTTATTGATGATGACACATTACTCGTGACTGACAATTACTACACCGCAGCCCAGATCGGGTTCCGGCAACCAGAGAGCACGGTATATACAACTGACCAGGATAAAACCATCCGCGACGGACGGGATACGCAGTACCGAATCTGGGAGCGTGATCTGAGCGCCCTGGCCGGACTGACAGATCAGAACGCTGTCTTTATCACCGAAGACAGTACACTCGATATCAACGAAAAAACTGCCGTCATGCAAGAGGCATGCAAGCTATTTGCTGACATCAATTATCTGGATTCACTCTGGCTTTACCAGGGCGACAAACGTTTCACGTTTTATCGTGCAAATCAGATAGGGGGAAATAATACTGACAGCCTTTGTCCATTGCCGGCGCTGGTCTGGCTGGACAATGTCGATGAGGGGGCAACGTTGTCAGGAACCTACCCGATTTCCGGCTGGGCAGTCGCACCTGAACTTGGGGTGGAACGCCTACTGGTGCAGTTAAATCGCCGCACGGCTGCTGAAGGCACTCGTAATATTGAGCGGGAGGATGTTGTTACGGCCATGAACGGCCAGTCAGACCCGGAGGCGCCACTACTGGGTTTTAGCATACCTCTGGATACCAGCGTTTATAGCAATGGTACTTACGAGTTATCGATTATTGTTGAACGTCCAACTGGTGAGCAGGAACTCACCAGTATTCGTCGAATCACAATTAGGAACTGAACGCGGAAAGTCATCGGGGCCACCCCTGTTCGATGGCCCCGATGTATTTATCCCAGCTTGAATTGGGACATCATTTCATCAAGTGAGCGCAGCATTTCATTGATCTCTCGCTGATACTGCTGACACTCCAGGTAGTCATCCGTGTTCAAGCGGCCGTCACCAGCAATTTTCACACTGCTCTTGGCAATACCATCTGTCACTTCGGACTGTTGACTAACGGCGCTGGCGATATCGCGGCTACGCTCTGTAATCAGAGCGACGGAACCCAGAACCGATTCGAGCAGCTCATTAGCAGAATTAGCGGTACCAACACATTCTTTGGAGAGTGACACGCCACCATCCATCGCCGTGACGATCTGGGCGGTATTGTCCTGCAGGTTCTGGATTATGGTATTGATCTCATGGGTTGAAGCCTGTGTTTTCTGAGCCAGGCTGCGAACTTCGTCCGCCACAACCGCAAAACCACGACCCTGTTCACCGGCTCGCGCCGCTTCAATCGCCGCATTCAGTGCCAACAGGTTGGTCTGTTCCGCGATACCCTGAATCACTTCCAGCACAGAGTGCACTTTTTCATTGTGATCGCGCATGTCGTGCACTTTCACCTGAATATCCGTCATCGAACCTGAAAGTTGTTCAACCGAGATGCGTGTTTTGGAAACCGCATCGGTCGCTTTTTCTGTGGCTGAGTTGGCTTCACTGGCTGCATCGACACTGGTTTGTGCACCATGAGCCACATCCGCCAGCGAAGAAGACAGTTCTGTGGTCGACGACGCCAACAGCTCTGTTTCTTCCAGCTGCGATGAAGACCGGCCAGCCGTTCTTTCAATCATCGAAGAAAAGTGTGTCGACTTTTCGGTGACATCAGCATTGGTCTGCAGGACCTGCCTGATGATATCTGACAGTTTAGACACGAAGGTGTTGAAGCTCTGCCCCATCTGGGAAATTTCATCTTCACCGTCGTCCTGCAGGCGCTGACTTAAATCTCCAGAACCCTGTGCGATGTCATGCATGTAAGCCCGAGCCCGCATCAATGGTTGTGTGATGGAGCGGGATAATGAATAGGCAAGAACAGCCAGCACCAGCAAAATGACAGCGACGATAGCGGCAGAACGCCCGGCCCAGCTATTGAACTGTGCATTGATATCTTCTTCATACAATCCATGAATAATTACCCAGCCCCAAGGCTCAAACTGCTTGGCGTAGATAGTTTTATTCTCTGACTCCGGGTGTGCCAGCGGGTCATCGGTATAAGTCAGCAACCGATAGCCAAACTCCTGCTCCGGGTGATAGGCATATTCAGCGAAACCGGTATAGCTGCTTCCGGTATATCGCTCAATAATCTCGGTCATGGTCGGAGCAGGCTCACGATAACCGCTTTGCTCCAGGCGCTCCGCTTCCGTCATGGTCACAGTCGAAGCCAGCGAGGCACGCACCTGCTGATCAGTATCCAGCGCGCTATCAACTCCGCGGAACGGGTGCGCCAGAATCTGGCCCAATCGATGATAAAGCAGTAAATAGTTTCGCTCACTGACCACTGTGTTGTTGATCAGGTAACGTCCTAGTCGCTTTGCTTCGCTATCAGTCATCTCACCGCTTTGTACCTGTTCATACAAACCCGAAAGGGCATCATGAACCATCTCTACCTGGCTGACACTGCTCTGTCGAAGCTCCTCGATGAACTGTCCCCTGGCCTGCCAAAGTAGCGAAACACTCAACCCAATGATTGACAGAACACTAATGGCAACTATAAAGCCTATGCGTGCGCGTATCGAAAATTTACTAAACATGTTTCTACCCGTCTTATGCCTTATCGCTGGATGGCTACGTTGCTGTTAAGCAACTTGTAATTATCGTATCCATAGTAACGGCGGAAAGGACGGAAACATTAGTGCTTTGTCTTGAAATTATGACAGTAGGGAATTAGTCTGGAGGCTGTATTCGTAGGTATTTCACATGTATCTTGAGCATTTCGGGTTTACATCCCCTCCTTTCCAGGACACACCAGACCAGTCTTTTTTCTGGCCACAGACTGGCGGTCATAACCTGTTTCAGCAGGTTGTTCATCATCTGCAAGACGGCACTCAACTTCAGGTCATTGTTGGGGAGCCGGGTCTGGGAAAGACCATGTTGTGCAGAAAACTGCTCAACAGTCTCCGTAGCCACCGCTCCCGCTATCAGGTTGTCTGTATGCCCTACCCCAAGTTGGCTCTGGATGACATTCTGCCCGCCAGGGAGCCGAAGAAAAGACAGCAGGTATTGATTATTGATGAAGCACAGGCACTGCCAATCATGACATTGCGAGCGCTCATTGCTGCCATAGCAAGTAGCCAGGCGAAACTGTCTGTGCTGCTGTTTGGACAAACGGAGCTGCGCTATTTGCTGTCCGGCCCCATTAGTGAACAGATACAGAGCATCCAACATCGCTTTGTAACCCTGAAATCACTGGATGCGTCTGCGACGCAGCACTATGCCCATCATCGCATCGTCCAGGCGGGCGGCGACTTGCCCCGGGCTTTACCGGATAGCTGTCATTTACATTTACATAACCTGAGCCAAGGTGTTCCAAGAAAAATTAATTCATTAATGCGTAAAGCATTACTGCTTGCAGCCCAGGAACAAAGCCATCAGCTCACCTCACGGCATTTGAAAAATGCGGCCAGTCATGCCGTGTTTGCACGTCTTGTGGCAGAAAAACTGGTATAGTGACGCCACGCTCAAACGGACAGCAGGGTTAGTTAACTATGCCAGATTTTATATGGGAAACACTCCGCAAAGAGGCTCAGGACCTCATCACCCGGGAGCCCTTACTCGCCAGTCATGTGTTTGCATGCGTGCTAAGCCACCAGAGTTTATGTGCATCTCTAAGCTATCTGTTGGCGCATAAAATTGAAAATCACGTGATGTCGGCTGTGACATTACGGGAATTGTTTGAAAAAGCCTTTGAACGCGAACCGGAAATAGTACAGTTCGCCGCTTATGACATTCAGGCAGTGGTGACCCGTGATGCGGCAACCCGTGAGTATCTGCCCGTCATCCTGTACCTGAAAGGTTTTCAGTCCATCCAGGTTCATCGGCTGGCACACTATCTATGGAAACAGGGACGCCGGGATTTAGCGCAATATCTGCAAAGCCGCAACTCAGAGGTGTTTGGCGTGGATATCCATCCGGCCTGCGTGATGGGCAAGGGGATCATGTTTGATCATGCCACCGGTATTGTCATTGGCGAAACCACTGTCATTGATGACGATGTCTCCATCATGCAGTCCGTCACATTGGGCGGAACCGGCAACGAAGAAGGTGATCGGCACCCAAAAATTCATTCGGGTGTACTGATTGCAGCAGGCGCCAAAGTACTGGGCAATATTGTTGTCGGCAGAAGTGCCAAAATCGGCGCCAACAGCGTAGTATTGAAAGACGTTCCGCCCAACACAACGGTGGTAGGTGTGCCGGCTCATAAAGTGGGACAACCTTGTAGCGACAACCCTTCCCACACCATGAACCAGTTAGTAGAGAGTGAATAACTCCCGTTTCGTTTACAGATGCTCCTCGGCGTACGCGGCCAATGCGGATCTCGGCACGCCCTGGAGCTGCAGGTTTCCGCCATAAGCGAACTGTTTAAAACGTTCTGTCAGGTAGGTCAACCCAGAACTGACAGGCGTCAGATAAGGGGTGTCGATTTGCGCCAGATTACCTAGACAAATAACTTTTGAGCCGGTGCCTGCCCGGGTCACAATGGTTTTGATCTGGTGCGGCGTCAGGTTCTGTGACTCGTCAATCAGAATCAGACTGTGTTGAAAACTCCGGCCACGGATGTAATTCAGCGATTTAAACTGCAGCGGTACTTTAGACAGCACATAATCAATGCTGCTGGCACTGTTCTCATCGTCCCAGTGCAGGGCTTCCAGGTTATCAGTAATCGCACCGAGCCAGGGTTCCATTTTTTCCGCTTCGGTGCCTGGCAGGAACCCGATATCTTCATCCAGGCCCTGCGTGCTTCTGGTGGCAATAATCCGACGATATATTTTGGATGACAACGTCATTTCGATCGCTGCCGCCAGCGCCAGAATAGTCTTGCCTGACCCGGCTGAACCGGTCAGGTTGACCAGGTGAACATCGGGATCAAGAACCAGGTCCAATGCCATGGCCTGATACAGGTCTCTTGGCACCAGCCCCCAGGCCTCGCGATTGAGTAACTTGTTACGATCCAGATGCTTGATCACATAATGGTCTGGCTCAATCTGTGTGACCCGGCCAATAAAATCAGCATCATCATGTAAAAACTGATTCGGAAACAGTTCCTGTTTTAGTGATTCCCTTGGAATTCGGTGGAAAGTCTCCCCCTGGTGCGTCTGCTCAGTTTCAACATCAACCTGATGCTCCCAAAAACTGCCGGGAAAGTGAACATAGCCTTTATTAAGCTGGCCAATATCATCCAGCAACTGGTCGGTGTGATAATCCTGAGCATCAATGCCGCAGGCCCTTGCCTTTAAGCGCATGTTGATGTCTTTGGTGACCAATACCACTTTGCGCTTAGGGTGCTTCTGACTTAGTCCGACAACGGCGTTAAGAATTTTGTTGTCGTTCAGGTGCGGGGGCAATATTTCCGGGGTTTGGCTGGCATCACTCATCAACACTGACAAGTGACCGCTTTTTTCACCATCTGCGATGCGCTCGATGGCAACGCCTTTTTCAACATCCAGTGGTGCAGCCTTACCGAGAATCCGATCTATTTCGCGAATCGCCTGGCGGCTGTCAGCAGCCACGGAGCCCCTGCCACTCTTCAGGCTATCCAGTTCCTCAAGAACCGTCATGGGAAGAACAACATGATGTTCGTCAAAGTTCCAGATTGCGGCGGGATCGTGTATCAGTACATTGGTATCGAGTACATAAAAAATCGATCGTATCGCCACGCTGAAACCTCTCGCTCAAGTCCCTGAAACAATTCTGACACTAAATTGTTGTCTTGACGCTAGTGTGACAGGAAGCTTGAATTGAGACAATTACATAAATGTCACAGGACAATGATGCACATGAAATGCTAAGGACAGCTAGCTACCGACGAGCTGAATCAATACCCCGGCAGCCACAGCGGAACCAATCACACCAGCCACGTTGGGCCCCATAGCATGCATCAGCAGGAAGTTATGTGGGTTGGCTTCTGTGCCTACTTTATTGGCAACCCTGGCAGCCATGGGAACGGCGGACACACCAGCAGCACCAATCAGTGGATTGATTTTACTGGCACTCAGCCGGTTCATCAGCTTGGCCATCAGGACACCTGAAGCGGTGCCAATCGCAAAGGCAACGATACCTAGCGCCAGAATACCCAGTGTGCTCAGGATCAGAAATTGATCAGCGACCAGTTTGGAGCCGACTGAAAGCCCAAGCAGGATAGTCACGATATTAATCAGGGTGTTCTGGGCCGTTTTAGTGAGACGGTCGACCACACCGGACTCTTTCATCAAGTTACCTAGGCAGAACATGCCAAGTAATGGCGCCGCACTGGGTATAACCAATGCGACCAGCAGCAACAGTGTCAGGGGGAAAAGAATTTTCTCGCGCTGTGAAACAGGGCGCAGCTGCTTCATCTCGATCTTGCGCTCCTGCTCTGTGGTCAGAGCACGCATGATCGGGGGCTGGATCAGAGGCACCAGCGCCATGTAGGAGTATGCCGAAACGGCGATAGGCCCTAATAGCTCAGGAGCCAGGATACCGGCAACATATATTGCAGTCGGCCCATCAGCTCCGCCAATGATCCCGATAGCAGCAGCTTGTTGCAGACTGAAATCCAGAATATCGAAATCACTCAGCACCACCGCGCCGAGCACTGTGGCAAAAATGCCAAACTGGGCAGCAGCACCAAGTAACAGCGTTTTGGGGTTGGCCAGCAAAGGGCCGAAATCCGTAAGCGCACCAACACCCAAAAAGATCAGCAGTGGAAAAACACCGGTACTGAGCCCCATATCGTAGAACTGCGCCAGCACACCATCACCAACAGCGATGTCTACACCGGGAATATTGGCAAGAATACCGCCAAAGCCAATAGGTAATAACAGCAACGGTTCGAACTTTTTAACAATGGCCAGGTAAAGCAATACCAGACCCACCAGTATCATAATGAACTGATCCAGGTGGATCTGATATATACCTGTGGCTTGCCACAGTTCGTTCAGTTGCGACATCCCCAGTTAACCCAAGGTAACCAGCGCATCTCCAGACTCAACCGCGTCGCCATCGCTGACATGTACAGACTGCACAGTGCCTTCACGATCACTTTTGATTTCGGTTTCCATCTTCATGGCTTCTACGACTAATAATACATCACCTTCTGACACCGACTCACCGGGTTTAACAAACACTTTGTGAACGATACCAGACAAAGGAGCGGCAATTGCTTGACCACCGGCGGCAGGTGCTGGCTCAGTGGCCTGAGCTGGCTGGGGGGCTGCCTGAGCAGGCTGTCCCTGTCCTGATGCGGCTGCTTGTTGCTTGACAGCCTCAAACTGGCTGACATCGCCGCCTTCGCTGACACGCACCAGATATGTTCGGCTGTCGACTTCTACCGTATAAACACCGCCTTGCTTGTTCTGGTTGCTTTCGGCTGCCTTAGTCTCTTTATCACTTTCTTTTTCGATTTCCGGCACAGGCTCAAATGCATCCGGATTATCGCGGTTCATAAAGAACTTCAGTGCTGTGTGCGGGAACAAGGCGTAAGACAAAGTATCATCGATTTCATTTTTGATCTCGAAGTCTTTCTCTTTAGACAGTGCCAGCAGATCTTCCTTGATGGAATCGAACTCCGGTTCCAGCAATTCAGCGGGGCGACAAGTAATCGGTTTACCACCAGCAAGCACGCGTTCTTGCAGTTCCTGGTTGACCTTAGCCGGTGTCGCACCATATTCACCTTTCAAGACACCTTCTGTTTCCTTGGTAATCGTTTTGTATCGCTCACCACTGAGCACATTCAACACAGATTGCGTACCCACAATCTGAGAAGTCGGGGTCACCAGGGGAATGAAGCCCAGATCTTCACGAACACGCGGAATCTCTTCCAGCACTTCGTCCATACGATCCGTCGCTTTTTGCTCACGCAGCTGATTCTCGAGGTTGGTTAACATACCGCCAGGAACCTGAGCTACCAGGATTCGAGAATCGATGCCTTTCAGCGAGCCTTCAAATTTAGCGTACTTCATGCGAATTTCGCGGAAGTAAGACGCTATTTCCTCAAGCAGGACAATGTTCAGGCCAGTATCGCGTTCCGTTCCCTCAAGCATGGCCACCATGGTTTCTGTCGGCGTGTGGCCATAAGTCAGACTCATGGAAGAAATCGCTGTATCAAGGTTATCGATGCCTGCTTCCACTGCTTTGATGTAAGTCGCCGTAGAAAGACCGGTTGTGGCATGACACTGCATGTGAACAGGAATAGAAATGGTTTTCTTCAGGTTGCTGATCAATTCGTATGCGGTATATGGCGCCAGCAATCCGGCCATATCCTTAATACACAGCGAATCTGCCCCCATCTCTTCGATCTGCTTGGCCATATTCAGCCAGCTATCGAGCGTGTGTACAGGACTGACGGTATAAGACATCGTGCCCTGGGCGTGCTTTTCATGTTTCTTTACTGACCTGATCGCTGTTTCCAGGTTGCGCACATCATTCATGGCATCAAACACACGGAAGACGTCTACACCGTTAACGGCGGCACGTTCTACGAAACGATCAACGATATCATCAGCATAGTGACGATATCCGAGAATATTCTGACCACGAAACAGCATTTGCTGAGGCGTATTGGGCATCGCCTCTTTCAATTTTCTGATTCGCTCCCATGGGTCTTCGCCCAGGTAACGGATACAGGCATCAAACGTCGCCCCGCCCCAGGACTCAACTGCCCAGAATCCTACCTGATCGAGCTTTTCGGCGATTGGCAACATATCATCAAGCCGCATCCGCGTAGCCAGCAACGACTGGTGCGCATCACGCAAGATGACGTCTGTAATCGCCAATGGTTTTTTAGCATTGCTCATGGAACCTAACCCTTTTCAATTTCCTCTGGATGCCGGCACAACACAGCCCACCCGATGCTTTCGTGAGAAGTACTGACTCTCTCAATTCTCAGCTTTTCGAGTGCTGCTAGCGTTTGGAGTGGTGCAACCGGACTGCAGCGGTCACTGCCGCTACAACTTCGTTGTTTTCATCGGTGCCTAACTGACTGTCTGATCCTTGTCGTTTCTTATTCGCAGCCTTCCGGTCTGATTGCCGGTTTGACGTTTGATTGCTGCCATCCACTCCCACTGTCAGCGGAGAGAATTGGCGAACCAGCGACGACATTGCCCCTGTCAGGAACACCAGAACAATGAGAAAGATAAATACAAACCCCATTCCGAACAGGGCGAGATTCAATCCTTCCCAAAGTAAATCTGACATACAAAATAAGCCTAAGCTATTGTCGAAGGAGCAATCATACTAAATTCGCCGGTATTCCGCTAATTTCTGTGTAGTGACGCTACAAAGCGACTCTCCGGCCAGACAGAATGAAGACAGCATGAAAGGTGCGTTAAAACAGGCATTACCCGCCACAAATCCTGTAATTTGGCTACTCTGCACCTCAGTTTATCGGTATGATGCCTAAAAAATAATCACTATTGATTTTTTATCACCAACACTTTCTGGGGACTTTCACATATGTTGCAGCTCATTTTCGGCCTGGTACTTTTCCTGGGGATTCACTCCACACTGATTTTTGCTCCATCCATAAAATCAGCCGTTGTTGCACGCAGCGGAGCGCTGACCTGGCGGGCTATCTATTCGCTATTTGCCCTGGTCGGCCTGGTACTGATCATCTTGGGCTATGGTGCCAGCCGACAATCGCCTGTGATGGTCTGGGTACCACCGAGCGGTTTGTCTCACCTGGCTCTGTTGCTGACATTGCCTGCCTTTATTCTGCTGGCAGCAGCCTATGTGCCCAACAATCACATGAAAGCCAAAATGGGACATCCCATGTACCTGGCGATCAAAACCTGGGCCCTGGCTCATCTGCTGGCCAATGGCATGCTGGCTGACATCCTGCTATTTGGCACTTTCCTGGCCTGGGCGATTGCCGGATTCGCTGTTCGTCGCAAACAGGACCGCAAAGCAGGCACACAGTACCCTCAAGGCACAATGGGTGGCAACATCACCACTGTACTAGTCGGCATCGTAGGCTGGGCCGTTTTTGCCTTCTACCTGCACGCCCTGTTGATTGGCGTCAACCCCATGCCTATGTAATCATCGTCACTGCACGCGCTATACCGTGGACAAATGTCCTGCCCCGGACTAGAACCGGAAGGTATAGCGCAGTTTGACGGCGATATCGGATGATGCTGATTCAAAGCGGTTATCTTTATCGATATCCTGCATATTATGATTAAGTACGATAAACGCTTCCTGGCCCGCTTTAGGGATCCACTGCAGACGGGTATTGATGCCAATCTCTTCAGACAAGTTGTCATATTGAACCAGGCTGACCCAGTAGAGTGTTGAGGAGAACGCCACTTGCGTGGAAACACTGCTCAGACGGGTAATAAAATCGCCTTGCGGCAGAGAAATGTCGTTCCAGTCATAATCAATTGACATCACAAAATAACGCGACTGGTTCCAGCTAATGGAGGCCCCGACATTTTGTCGGTCACCACCATAAAAATCACCCCGCAAGTAGCTGAAGCTACCTGAAATCGGTCGCTGACCACCTGTACGCAGCTCAACCTCCTGCTCGTCGAACTTGTAGTCACCCGGCGTCACAGCGACTTGACGGCTGGGTGAGCGGTATAAGGTAAACGAGCTTCTTACCACTTCTCGGTTTTTTCTGTAGCTCAGCGAAACGCTATCTCGGGTAGTTGTTTCCAGCTCCAGCAGACGGAAAGCAAAGACCTCGCTTTGCAAACCACCATCTATCTCATCAACACGCTGACCATCAATACCGAAAAACGCACTTTGTAAAAAAGAGTCATCGAAAAAGTGGGTATAACCTACATCGGCAGTGGTATCCCTGACGTTACTGCGGTTAACGTAACCCATAGCAGGGTAGAAATTGCGCTGCACTTCTTTAAAACCAATGCGCCCTCTGAAACCAGTGCTACTCGGGTAACGCAAACCAAAACCGTAGGAAGCATCATCGCCTACCAACCCCGGTGTATCGGACCGCTGATACCAGAGATCCGCTTCCAGTGAGTTACCGCCTGGCAAGGTGTTATTCAGGTAACTGAAATCGGCACCGTAAACACTGTTATCCCGATCAGAGCCAGGATCACCCTTGGTCACAATAAACCCGACATTGGAGTTACTGAGAATATTTGCTGACAGGCGAGAAACAAACAGGTCAGATGCATCAACATTTTGCGTCTCATCCTGACGGATAGCCAGAGTACCGATATTCCAGCGCCCAACCCGACCACTTACCCGGCCACCGTATTCGATATCAACTGGCTGACCGTTACTACTCAAACCAATTTTCCTGGAGAAGTAAGGGCGGGCATTCTCCCGACTGGCACCTGATGTCGCATTATTGCCACGGGCCATGCCACTGATGTTACCGAACTGAAACAGGTCTGAGTCATTCAGGAAGAAATCACGTTTCTCGGGAAAGAACAGATTAAAACGAGACAGGTTAACCTGTCGGTTATCCACCTCAGTCGCCGAAAAATCAGTATTAACGGTAAGTGCTGCATTCAGTGAAGGTGTCAGACGGTAGAAGGCATCGAGTGATGGCTCAACGTTGGTCTCTTCCATGTTTGGGTCGTACTGACGTGACTGGTTAATGGCAAGCGAAGGCACAATATCCAGACCCAGCCCTGTATCGAGCCCTGTCAGCCCGGTGACCTGTCCTGAAATACTGGGGTTGTAAGTGCGGTTCTGCGAAACCCAGGCAATTTCTTCACCGCGTCGACGAATGGCCCGACCAAAATTAAAGCCCCAGGTATCAATCTCCGGGTCAAAAGGTATCGATTTAAATGGTATTTCGATCTCTGCCACCCAGGCGTTACCATCTACGTTTGCGGCAACATCCCAGATCGTATTCCAGTCAATGGAGAACGAAGTCGTCGAGGTGTAAAGAGAGTCGTGCCGGGCGGCATTCAGGTTGGTTTCAAAGCGATAACCAGCCCGCTGCGTATTAAATGGATCCAGAATGACAACCAGACGATCATCTGAGGGCATGCCCTGGCCGTGCCGGATAACCGGCGCTGCAATGAGGTCCGGCTCGCTGTCATACATTCGCGCTGCAATATACAAGGCGTCATCATCGTAGAGCACATAGACTTCAGTTTCTTCGGAAGGCTCAACACCGTCACCCGGTCGTGACTGATGGAAATCTGTGATGACTTCTGCCTGCTGCCAGATAGGATCACTCAAATCACCGTCTATCATCGGCGGCGTGTCCACTCTGACTGCCCGCACCTGTTTCATGGCACTATGATCCGCCACTTCCTCCTGGGCAGAAACCAGCGGAGCCACAGATGAGAACAACAAGGCGAAACCAAACAGATAACGCTTCGACATGAAAACCTCAATTTGTATTGTTATGAAATCACGTTCAGCCAGAGTGGCTGGTTAGCAGAACGGCCAGTCGAATATGTAGCGAATATCTCAGCACAAATCTCACAGCATTTGTAATATATCGTAACAAGGTATACACCACACAAGGTCATTCCGGCACATAGACCCAGCCTTCCATCAAGGTTCTGGCGCTGCGACTCATACTGACAGAGTTCGCCTGCCATTGACCGCCCTGCTCCTCGACGTCGGCCCCAACTGTCAGTGTGCCAGATGGGTGACCAAAACAGACCTCAGAACTGGCTCCGCCTGCAGCCTGGCTGACCAGTGTGCCCGGAATCGCGGCGGCACAGGCAATCGCCACTGCGGCTGTGCCCATCATGGCGTGATGAAGTTTTCCCATCGACATCGCTCTGACCTGCAGATCAATTTGGTCTGCAATAATGCCTCGGCCACTGGACGTGACATAGTCGGTGGCTGGAGAAACAAAGGCGATTTTGGGCGTATGCTGTCGTTGCCTGGCTTCGCTTTCTGCGCTGATCAAGCCCATTTTGACAGCGGCCTGCGCTCGCAGCTTTTCCAGAAATGACAACATTTGCTGGTCCTGATTAATGTCATTCTGATTTTCTGTCCCAGTGAGGCCAATATCGCCAGCATTCACAAATGCTGTGGGAATGCCTGCGTTGATAAAGGTTGCCGGGATGGCATTGCCTCCAGGCAAACTTAGCGTATCCACTGGATTTCCTGTAGGGAATACCCCCTGCGCAGCGCTTGCACTTTCATCAGCTGAAGCCGGATCCAGGAAGTCCAATTGCACTTCTGCTGCAGGAAATGTCACACCATCAAGAACAAAATCGCCTGACTCTTGTACTTGACCATCCTGTACAGGCACATGGGCGACTATCGTCTTTTGAATGTTGCATTGCCAGACTCGTACGGAGACCGTGCCATTTTCTGGTAATGAACGATTGCTCAGCAGCCCCTTGTTGATGGCAAACCCACCGACAGCAGCCGATAAATTTCCACAATTTCCACTCCAGTCAACAAAGGCCTCTTCGATGGCAACCTGAGCAAATCGGTAATTGATATCGTGATTTTTCTGATCACCAGGAGAGATCAGTACGACTTTACTGGTACTGGAGCTTCCCCCGCCCATACCGTCCATCTGTTTGCCATAGGGGTCAGGGCTGCCAACCAAACGCAACAAAAACTGATCCAGTGCCTTGGGATCAGACTGCAAGGCAGCAGGCAAAGCACTTTCCAGGATAAACACACCTTTACTGGTGCCGCCTCGCATATAAGTCGCTGGAACTTTGTAGATCATGATTCGCTTACCTTATTTATTCTATAGAGCCAGGCAAACTCAACTGGCCAGAAACTCGTTGGCAAAACGTTGCAAAATACCACCTGCTTTATACACCTCAACGTCTTCATGACTATCCAGGCGACATCGAACGGGCACTGACAGTGCTTCACCATTTCGCCTTTTAATATGTAACTGCAAATCCGAATCGGGTGCCGGCTCGCCCTCTATCGTATAAGTTTCGCTACCATCTAAACGCAGTGTTTTTCTCGTATCGCCAGCACTGAACTGAACGGGTAATACCCCCATACCAACCAGGTTAGTACGATGAATCCGTTCGAATCCTTCAGCGACAATCGCTTCTACACCCGCCAGCCGTACACCCTTGGCCGCCCAGTCCCTTGAAGAACCCTGACCGTAGTCAGCTCCGGCTATGATGATGAGAGGCTGACTGGCTTTCGCATAGTGCTGAATAGCATCCCAGAAACGCACAACCTTGCCCTCTGGTTCAACACGAGTGAGAGAGCCTTGCCTGACTTCGCCATCAATGACAGCCATTTCATTGATCAGCTTGGGGTTTGCAAAGGTTGCTCGCTGAGCCGTGAGATGGTCACCGCGGTGGGTCGCATAGGAATTAAAATCTTCCTCCTCAACCCCCATGCTCAACAGGTATTCGCCTGCGGCACTGTCTGCAAGAATCGCATTGGAGGGTGAGATGTGATCAGTGGTGATGTTATCGCCAAGTACCGCCAGGGCGACCATGTTTTTAAGCGAGGGGGCCTTGGCCAATGCGCCTTCCCAATACGGAGGACGACGAATATAGGTCGATTGCGGCCGCCACTCATACAGAGGTGCTGTATCAACGTTATCCTGATTCCCGCTACGAAACATGGGGTCATAAACACGTTTGAACTGTTCCGGTTTCACGGCTGTAGTCAGCGTTTGCTGGATCTCATCCTCACTGGGCCAGATGTCTTTCAGGTATACCGGTTTCCCTTCACTGTATCCAAGAATATCTTTCTCTATGTCAAAACGGATTGAGCCAGCGATTGCGTACGCAACCACCAGTGGCGGCGAAGCCAGAAATGCCTGCTTCGCCAGTGGATGAATACGGCCATCGAAGTTGCGATTACCTGACAGCACTGCGGCGGCATACAAGTCACGCTCTTTGACTTCCTTGGCAATATGACTGTCCAGTGCACCCGACATACCATTGCAGGTAGTGCAGGCAAAGCCGACGATCCCGAAGCCCAGCGCCTCCAGATCTTTAAGCAGGCCCGACTCCTGGAGGTAGGCCTCAACCACTTTCGAACCGGGCGCCAGTGAGGTTTTGACCCAGGGTTTTCGCTGCAGCCCCAGTTTCACCGCATTTTTTGCCAACAGACCCGCCGTCAGCACACTTTTTGGATTACTGGTATTGGTACAACTGGTAATGGCGGCAATAATCAGCGCGCCATCGGGCATACTGCCCTCACTTTGATCATAGGCAGAGGCAATGCCACGCTGGTTCAGCTCATTGACGGGTAATTTGGCGTGAGGTCTTGATGGCCCCGCCATGGTTCGCTGCACGGACGTCAAATCAAACTGTAATTGCCGATGATATTCGGCATCAGTCAGTGCGTCAGCCCATAACCCGGTTGCTTTTGCATAAGTCTCTACCAGTGACACCTGCTGCTCGTCACGCCCGGTCAGTTGCAAATACGAGAGTGTTTGTTCATCGATATGAAACATGGCAGCGGTGGCCCCATACTCAGGTGCCATATTCGAGATTGTTGCCCTGTCACCCAAGGTCAAGGATCTGGCGCCTTCTCCGACAAATTCTAGATAGGCGCCAACCACTTTCTGCTCACGCAAAAATGCGGTCAGGGACAGTACCAGGTCTGTTGCTGTAATACCCGGTTGCAACTTGCCTGAGAGTTCAACAGCGACCGTTTCCGGGCAACGAAGCCAGGAAGCACGCCCCAGCATAACATTCTCGGCTTCGAGTCCTCCCACACCTACGGCTATGACACCTAAGGCATCAACATGAGGTGTATGGCTGTCTGTTCCAACACAGGTATCTGGATAGGCCAGCCCGGATTTCCAGGTAATAACCGGTGACATTTTCTCAAGATTAATCTGATGCATAATGCCATTACCTGGAGGAATGACGTCTACATTTTCAAAAGCAGTTCGGCACCATTCAATAAAATGGAAACGATCAGCATTGCGCCTTTCTTCTATTTCCCGGTTCTGATCAAAGGCATTATCAACATAGCCACCACACTCCACAGCCAGAGAATGATCCACTATGAGTTGTACAGGGACTACAGGATTGACTTGAGTTGGATCGCCACCTTTTTCGGCAATGGCATCCCTGAGACCGGCAAGGTCAACCAGCGCAGTCTGCCCCAATATGTCATGGCAAACAACGCGTGATGGGAACCAGGGGAAATCACGATCCTTTTTACGGTGAATGAGCTGTTCCAGATAGGCCCGTTGCTCTTTCCCCTCTGTACAGCGTACGATATTTTCAGCAAATATTCTGAGCACATAAGGCATGCGTTGGTAGCTGCCTGGGACGATGTCATTCACCACCGCGCAGGTATCGTGGTACTGAACAACACTGCCGTTCATCTCAATGTTGGGCAATATTCTTAGACTATTTTGGGTGCTAGTGGCCGTATTCATGATCTTTCACTGATCGGCTGAACGCGACGAGGAGCCTCGCCAACATACTCTGCACTGGGTCGGATAATACGATTATCTGCGCGCTGCTCCATGACGTGAGCCGCCCAACCTGTGACGCGACTCATGACAAATATCGGGGTAAACAGCTTGGTCGGAATGCCCATAAAATGATAAGCCGAGGCATGAAAGAAATCGGCATTACAGAATAATCGTTTTTCACGCCACATCACCTCTTCACAACGTACTGAAACAGGGTACAGCGCTGAGTCACCCACGTCGTCGGCCAGTTTTTCAGACCACCCTTTAATAATTTCGTTTCGGGGATCCGACTCACTGTAGATCGCGTGACCGAACCCCATGATCTTTTCTTTGCGTTCAAGCATGCCAAGCATTTCTCGCTCGGCATGATCCGGGCCATTAAATTTGGCAATCATATCCATGGCTGCTTCATTAGCGCCGCCATGCAACGGACCGCGCAAGGAGCCGATGGCCCCAGTGATACAGCTATGCATGTCTGACAACGTTGAGGCACATACCCTGGCAGTAAATGTAGACGCGTTAAACTCATGTTCAGCATAGAGTATCAACGATACATTCATAACCGTTTCATGTAGTGCTTTCGGAGTTTCGTCGTGAAGCATGTGCAGAAAGTGAGCACCGATTGACCCATCGTCAGTGTTCTCATCAATTCTCACCCCGTCATGATTGTAACGATACCAATAACAGATAATTGATGGGAAAATGGCCAGCAGACGGTCAGCAGCATCTTCCTGGTCCGAAAAATCCAGTTCAGTTTCGAGATTTCCAAGCATGGAGCACCCAGTGCGCATGACATCCATGGGGTGTGCGTTGGCCGGGATGTTCTCGAGCGCAGATTTCAGCTCACCGGGTAAACGGCGAAGAGACTTTAATTTGGATTTATAAGCGAGCAGTTCGTCACGAGTGGGTAATTTGCCTTTAAGAATCAGATATGCGACTTCTTCGAACTCACAATGCTCCACCAGGTCTTTGATGTCATAGCCTCTATACGTCAGACCAGAACCTGAAACGCCGACGGTAGATAACGCTGTCTTACCTGCAACCTGTCCACGTAGACCTGCACCTGTTAATGGCTTTGTGCTACCCATATTAGTTCTCCCGTAATGACACTAACTCGCGTATTGAAAACCGCGTATTGCGCGTATTGAAAGTTGTGTATTGAAAGTCGCGTACTAATTTTTGATGGTATGGCTAGTCCTTGTCGCCCGACAAAATCCTGTCAAGCTCATCTTCATAGCGATAATAATCAATTCGATCGTACAGCTCTTTGCGCGTCTGCATGGTATCAACGACATTTTTTTGTGTACCCTCTTTACGAATGGCTTCATAGACCTTTTCCGCTGCCTTGTTCATGGCTCGGAACGCAGACAGGGGATACAACACGACCGAGATACCTGCGCCTTTTAGCTCATCGACGGTGAAAAGTGGGGTCGCCCCAAACTCTGTGATATTTGCCAGCACTGGAACACTCAATGCGTCTGTAAACTTCTGATACATGTCGAGTGAAGTAATCGCTTCCGGGAATATCATATCGGCACCGGCTTCAACACAAGCCATGGCCCGCTCAAGGGCGGCATCCAGGCCATCAACTGCCAGCGCATCTGTTCTCGCCATTATCACGAAGTCGGGATCAATTTTTGCGTCAACAGCCGCCTTGATCCGGTCCACCATTTCTTGTTGGCTGACAATTTCTTTATTGGGACGATGACCACAACGCTTGGCGCCTACCTGGTCCTCGATGTGCAAGCCAGCCGCACCTGCTTTATCCAGAGAACGAACTGTGCGTGCAATATTAAATGCACTGGCACCGAACCCCGTATCGGCATCAACCAGTAAAGGCAGATCACAAACATCAGTAATGCGCCTGACATCAATGAGAACGTCTTCCAGTCCGGCAATGCCCAGGTCTGGCAGTCCAAGGGAACCCGCTGATACACCACCACCAGAGAGGTAAATCGCTCGATAACCGGCTCTTTTAGCCAATAGCGCATGGTTAGCGTTTATCGCGCCGATAAGTTGCAGTGGTGATTCGGCCTCGACAGCCTGACGCAGTCGTTTGCCCGGCGATGCTGTGCTCATATCAGTACCTCATATCTATGAAAGAGCCGATTAAATGAACCGGCTCATAATAGATTCGATTGTATACAAATACGATTACAGTGTCGCTGCAACAACCCAATAGACCCGTGGAATATCTACGCTTTCGTCTTTCGAGTACAGAACGCCATGCACTCCAGTAATTTAAACCGTATTTTTGGGCAATTCTTGGTCATTTTATCGACTTTTCTTCGATTATTTACTCTCTCTTTGTAGCGAAATCTAGTATCATACGCCCCTGAATTTTTCACATAACCAGACATCCACCTTTTTGAGCAGCAAAATGACCGATTTATCCAAATATAGAAACATAGGTATCTTCGCCCACGTTGATGCCGGAAAGACCACAACCACAGAACGAATTCTTAAACTGACCGGTAAAATCCATAAAGCCGGAGAGACACATGACGGCGAGTCCACCACGGACTTCATGGATCAGGAGAAAGAGCGCGGGATCACCATCCAGTCCGCTGCGACCACCTGTTTCTGGAAAGATCATCGCCTGAATATCATCGATACCCCTGGGCACGTTGATTTTACCGTCGAAGTATATCGCTCACTGAAAGTACTGGATGGCGGTGTTGGCGTATTTTGCGGTTCCGGCGGCGTAGAGCCCCAGTCAGAGACCAACTGGCGTTATGCCAATGAATCTGAAGTAGCGCGCATCATCTTTATCAACAAGCTGGACCGTGTTGGTGCCGACTTCCTGAGAGTCGTTGGTCAGGTCGAAGATATTCTCGCCGCGAAACCCCTGGTCATGGTATTGCCGATTGGTGCCGAAGACGAGTTCACTGGTATCGTTGACCTGCTGACTCGCAAAGCACACGTGTGGCCTGATCCAAGCAACCCTTACGAGTTTGAAATTCGCGATGTCCCTGAAGACATGGTAGATCAGGTAGAAGAATGGCGGGAAAAGCTGATCGAAACTGCTGTTGAGCAAGATGACGATCTGATGGAAGCCTATCTGGAAGGCGAAGAGCCCTCCATCGATGACATCAAGCGCTGTATCCGCAAGGGCACCATCGCCCTGGACTTCTTCCCGACTTATTGCGGTTCCGCGTTCAAGGATAAAGGTGTTCAGCTGGTTCTGGACGCAATCGTTGATTTCCTGCCTGACCCAACCCAGGTTGATGCTCAGGAACTGATGAGTGAAGAAGGTGAACCTACAGGTGAAGTCGCCAAGGTTGATGCCAGTGAGCCGTTCCGCGCCCTGGCGTTCAAGATCATGGATGACCGCTACGGCGCCCTGACCTTCGTTCGCGTTTATTCGGGCAAGATCAACAAAGGCGACACCATCCTGAATTCATTTACCGGCAAGACTGAGCGCGTTGGCCGCATGGTAGAGATGCACGCCAATGACCGTAATGAAATCGGGAGCGCTCAGGCAGGTGACATCTTTGCCATTGTCGGTATGAAGAATGTGCAAACGGGCCATACCCTCTGCAGCACCAACCACCCCTGCACACTGGAACCTATGGTCTTCCCGGAACCGGTTATTTCTATTGCAGTAGCACCAAAAGACAAGAGCAGCGTTGAGAAGATGAGCATCGCGATCGGCAAGATGGTCGCAGAAGATCCTTCCTTCCAGGTCGAGACAGACGAAGATTCCGGCGAAACCATCCTCAAAGGGATGGGCGAACTTCACCTCGACATCAAGGTCGACATCCTGAAGCGTACTTATGGTGTTGAACTGGAAGTGGGTGCACCGCAGGTTGCTTACCGTGAAACCATCACTCAGCAAGTTGAAGACAGCTACACTCACAAGAAGCAGTCTGGTGGTTCAGGTCAGTTCGGTAAGATCGACTACCGTATCAAGCCCGGCGAGCCAGGTAGTGGTTTTGCGTTCACCTCAACCGTTGTTGGTGGTAACGTACCCAAAGAATTCTTCCCGGCTATCGAGAAGGGCTTCCAGAGCATGATGGAAGAAGGCCCAATCGCCGGCTTCCCGGTACTGGATATCGAGGTCGAACTCTTCGATGGTGGCTTCCACGCCGTGGACTCCTCCGCCATCGCATTTGAGATTGCCGCCAAGGGCGCTTACCGACAGTCAATGCCTAAAGCGTCGCCTCAGCTGATCGAACCCATCATGAGTGTTGACGTCTTCACACCTGAAGATCACGTCGGTGATGTAATCGGCGATCTGAACCGTCGCCGCGGTATGATCAAGGATCAGATGTCAGGCCCCACAGGCGTTCGCATCAAGGCCGAGGTACCTCTGGCGGAAATGTTCGGTTACATTGGTCACCTGCGAACAATGACGTCCGGTCGTGGCCAGTTCTCCATGTCATTCGCACATTACCTGCCATGCCCACAGTCGGTCTCTGATGCTGTAGTTGAAGCAGAAAAAGAAAGACAGGCGAAAAAGGCTAGCTAAGCATCGTCTAGAATGACGAAGGCCCCGATAGAGTCATTTTATCGGGGCCTTTTTTGTGCCTGAAATAATTGCCCGTGGACAGGCCTGTTTACTACTTTTTGACTACGAGCAAACCACCACGCCCTGCATCAAGGCCGCCCCCTGCCTAATGCACATGACCCGGCAGCCGAAAACTCGCCTGACGGCTCAAACAGTTCGGCTGCTTATTCGGGTAATGAACATTAGGCAAGGCGGGGGCTGACTGGCCTTGATGCAGGGAGTGGTGGTTTGCTCTTGTGCCATTTGATTAGGAGCTCAGTGCACGAAGGGGTGAGGCCCAGGGATGGGCCGAATCACTATGGCCGGGTTTCTCTCCTTCAAAACCGGCACTTGTGCCGTCCCTGGCAAGGCGTCCGGCGGACATCGGCAGGCTTTGCAGAGGCGCCAAAAAATCCCAACCTCAAACGAGACTGGGGGTTTTCGCTTTATGATGCCTGACGATGGTCCAGATTCTTATGTATCCACACTCAGCACGGCACAAAGGAAGGGTATCATAGATCCGGTGGCAGACAGTCAGACCACGTCTAGCATATCGTTTGTCGCTTGAAAAAGCGGCCGGACTGTCTGAAGCCGATAGGCTGAGTTTCCGTCCGCCGAGCGACATGCGATGTGCTGTGGTCGTCTGCAACCGGATCTATGATGCCCTGACTGCCCTTCTTCAGAGTGTTCGGCTAAGGAGCCTACCTTTGCAACTGAAGATCACAACGAGCAGACTATGTGATAATTACAATAAACGACTGCTTATTTGCAGACCCTATTTTGCAGTCAACAGAACTGAAGTCAGCGTGTGAAGTTTTTAATAACCCTAACCACCATTGTCACAGTCACTCTCTCCTTCTCTGGACCAACATACTCTCAACCCTTATCCATCATGGACCTGTACGAGCATGCAGAGCTTGATATTCATAAGGGATGGTATCCACAAGACCTGGACACCCTAATTCGATTTTCTGACATTATTGTCAAAGGAAAGTTTGGGGCGCGTCCTCAGCCATGGTCCATACTGGGGATACGGGGAAACGCTTCAGAGCACCGCTCAGCGACTAGGTGAGAGTTATAACTGAATCTGGTGTTCAGGGAGGTTGAAAAGAAGCGACGTATCTGGTTGATTTGTTGTCGCCAAACAAGTCAATCAACACGAGGAATACGCCGCTATGGACAAGAGTAACGTTGT